>Ga0163144_10021811_pt1 | contig 12716 bp, 10 predicted proteins | sample OliLak19BULKMAT1_FD_123175 | JGI IMG/M metagenome (GOLD analysis project Ga0163144, IMG submission 123175) | Freshwater microbial mat bacterial communities from Lake Vanda, McMurdo Dry Valleys, Antarctica - Oligotrophic Lake LV.19.BULKMAT1 | ecosystem: Environmental > Aquatic > Freshwater >...
GGACGCCGCGAGTGTGAACTTGTTCGTCAGCGGCACCTTCACCTACCCGGATACGAGCGTTAAGGGCTTTGACGGCGTGACGGGCGATCCGTTTCCCCCCGACGGCACGTTCGCGTCGGGTGGCGGAATGTCTTTCCCGCGGGGCTTGGCGTTTGGTCCCGACGGCAACCTATACGTTGCCAGCGAGGGAACCGACAACATTCTGAGGTACGACGGAACCACGGGCGCCTACTTAAGTGAATTCGTAGCCGCAGGCGCGGGAGGATTCTCCTCGCCCAAGGGTTTGGCGTTTGCCCCGGATGGCCGCCTTTATGTGGCCGGCTACGACACGTCCAGCGCGCTCGCCGAAGTGTTTCGCTTCGATGCCGTGAGCGGAGCGGTTGTCGACAAGGTATCCGACTACTGGGTCCTGCCCTCCCCGTTCGTGTTTGGCATACCCTATGGAGTGACAACTGGTCCCGATGGCAACGTGTACTTTGCCAACGAGTCGTCGTCGAACGTACTGCGCTTCAATCCTGCGACGAGCTCACTGAGCGAGTTTGTCAGCCCAGCCAGCATGGGCGCGATTTCGCCTCATTACCTCACATTCGGCCCCGACGGAAACCTCTATGTCGGCATTTACGATGTGCCGGGTCGCGTGCTCAGGTTCGATGGCACGACCGGAGCATTCATCGACACGTTTGTCGCCCCGGGCAGCGGTGGTTTGTCGCGGCCGGAAGGCTTGGCATTTGGTCCCGACGGCTACCTATACGTTGCCAGCGACTACGGCGTGCTTCGCTACTCGGGTATTGATGGGCATTTTATGGATACCTTTGCCTCGCTTCCGTATCCGCTCCCATTTGGTCCAGGCGGGCTCGCATTTCATGGCGTGCCGGAGCCGGCCACGTGGATCGGCGCCACCATCGGATTAGCGGGAATCCTGATCGCGGGTGGTCGTCGTCGCAATCGCACGTTGAAGAAATTCAACGAAGCAGACCGCTGCGAATGAGGCTCGCGAACGTCAAGGTCTTTGCTTCCTGTGGGGATTGCGGACTTCCGGCAATCGACCAAATGCGGCATCGCTGCGAACGGCAGCAACGAATGGTTTTAATTAACCAGCCTCGACCGTGTGCCACCTGACCGGGCCATGGCCAAAATGCCGAATCCGGTTGGCACGACCTTGGAAACCGGCCTTTCCCCGGGTTTTCTCACCGATTCCCATTTTTTCCGCGCAAAGGCTGTAACACTTCCGTTCCCTTCACGCTAGGAGAGTCAGGACGGACGTGTGTCCGGCAAAGCACTCCTGAAATCTCCCCAGCGGGGAAGGGATAAACGATTATGCGACGCTTATTTAATCTGGTGGCACTAGCCGCGTTTTGCCTCGCGTTCACGTCGGCGAATTACGCCCTGGCTGGCCATGGCGGTGGTCACGGGCATTCCGGCGGACAGTCTGGTTCGTCGTTCAAGTCCGCGCCACATAGCGTGACAAGGAATCTGAACCTGCAGCCAAAGAACAAGGTTATCACCGGAACAAAGAACGGAATGGGCTACATTGCCGACCCGGCGAAGCGTCACTTATCCCCGTCCGGCGCCAAGGTGACGAAGATCATGGACCCCATCCGCCCGAAGCACGGTGCGCCGACAATCACCGGTGGCGGCCAGATCACCACCGCCACGACGATCGAGACCAACCTGTTAGGGATTAAGCCGGGCCCGACCGGAACCGGCCCGATCGTCCGAGACCACACGATCCCCAAACCCACGGTCAAGACGAACCCTTACTCCAATCCTCCCACCGTCACCGGCAGCAGTGGTTTGGAATTTGCTAACCCGCTCAGCTTCACGGCGCCAGCCCAACCTCGCAAAGGCATCGTAGATCATCGCACGCAAGGTTATTACAGCGGCAATGGTCCAAGCGGCTATACGGTGAACACTCAAGGGCCAGCAAATACAATCAAAACGCCGATTGTAACGCAACCCTCAAGTAATGCCCCCCCGCCGCGCACCGGTGGAAAATAGGGTCGCTCAGTTCCGCAAGGCAACGATTGCCACAAAATCTTTCCTGACGCCGGAACAGCGAATGCTGTTCCGGCTTTTTTCGTCGAATGAGATGGATTCTCTTGCGTGACGGTGCTGAAAAGTGGGAACGAGATGCCACGACGACAAAAGTCGCATCCCGGCGATTGCCGCCTACGCACTTATGGGCCTCATCTGTCTTCACCCGGCAGGCGAAAAGTGTGGATTTGAAGCCCAGCGGGCCGTCGCCACATTCGATTTCACGTCGCTGTGCTTCGCTGCTTGGCGTGCGGTTGTGTTGCTCGAAGTAGCGTCTTCTGCCTTGTTCCAACAATGGACCGTTTTTGCCGTGCGCGGATGGCGTGCCACAGCTGTGCTGGATAACTGATAGGATGTTCAGAGCCGCCACGGATTTGTCCGCATGGGGCTGAGTTCAGTTGCTAGCGCGCGGTTCAGGCGGAATAGCACCAGTGCACACGGGATCAATACGACTTCGAGATCTTGTCGACCCGCGCCGCACACAGACACAAGGAGATGTGAGATGACGTTATGCCCAATCGCTTTAGCAGTCGGCTGCAAGAAATGTCCGGCATTCTCAGTTTGTCCGCTGAAAAGTGTCATCGGCGACTACCGAAAGCAAGAAACAACGCCGACTAACCCGCGCTCGGACAAGGTGAAGTAATCACTGGGGCTTGAAGTCCTTACCAAAATCTTCGCAATCGCGCAGATCTACGCGACGAGATTTGAGGCTGGTTACACCGTGTCTAGAAACGAGATGATCTACCTATTCGTTGCTTGCGCTGTCGGTGCGCTCGCCTATCTGGGCTGGAAACTGACAGCCAGAATCGCCTACGCATCGACCGCATACACCCTGCTCGACTCAGACAATCCGTTTGAAACACGTCGCTATCCGGACCTGCTAATGGCAACGACCAACATGAAATTCGAATCGCAAGGCGGCGACGGCAGTTCTAAGCGATTGTTCCAGTACATTCGCGGCGCGAAAGACGATGAGCAAAAAGTTGCGATGACAACTCCCGTGTTCATAGAATCTGAAGCCGACGACCATCAGGGGCAAATGGGGTTCGTGATTCAAAAAACGTAGCTGAGCAACATGTGCACGAACCGACTAGTGAAAACGTCCAAATTCGAAAACGTGCTGGCGGACGATTCGCCGTCATGCGCTTTTCCGGACGAATGAATCGCGAATCGCTTGCGAAGGCCGAAGAACAATTGCGACAGTGGATGACCAAAAAATATTTGGTCAGCGAGCGTGATGCCGAGTTTGCCGGCTATGATCCCCCATGGACACCCAGCCCCTTGCGCCGTAATGAGGCTCTGATTCGATTGAAATAGACATTCTGTTGATTTTTGACGTCGTGATTCCAAGAAATTCACCATTTATTTACACGGGCGGCGTCTCCGCCGGCCTAGCTACTTCTTTCTTTCAATCCGCAGTAACCAGACGATTCCAACCATGCCGTCGTGCCTTCCGAGCGGGTGGCTGCGGGCGGTCAGGTTGTGGAGCAAGTACTAGAAAGTCGGTTCTGGTCTGAAGGATAGTCACGCCCGCCAGTCGTCACTAAGAGCTCCCAGAGCTTCGCAGGCGACTCGTCGCATCGGTTGTTGGAAAAGCCCGGCCGTCTGCGCCATCTGCGTCGCACAATGAGCCTGTCGGGCGTATGGGGCCGAATCCTCGAATCGTCCCTGACCAGACCTGCCTGTCTCAAGGCTTTGAATGGTCCGTTGCGGAGCGTTCTGCGGGCATGGAGATGGATTGGAAAATTGTTGGCTCACCGCGAATCAGTCTCTGTCTGCCAAGCGAGGTCATGACGACTCGCAACGATTCGCAGCGTTTCGCAACAGAGCGCACCGAACAATCTCGCCGCACGACGTACGGCACTTCCTGCGGAATTGTTCTAAAATGGGTCGTCGACGCTGCTGCAACGGGGCAATACTCGTCGACCAACGGCGCAATTTCGGAACCACTACACATGAGCTGGGAAAGTCGCCGAGGACGAGGTCGCTACTACACCCGCAGCCGGTGTGTGAACGGACGTATTGTCCGAGAATACATCGGCACGGGTAGCTTGGCTAATTTGCTCGCAAGACTCGATCTAGTGCACCGCCGGCAAATGGCTGACGTTGCCGCGGCGTGTCGCCGGCAGAAAGCCGAGATCGAGGATGTGAATTCGCGGCTGGCGGCGTTCGGTCAACACGTAGATTTGATCACTGAGGCCGTGCTCACGGCAGCCGGCTATCATCGACACTGTCGCGGCTCCTGGAGGAAGCGTCGTGGAATCCGAAACCCTTCAAGTTAAACCAGCGGCTCCAGATCTCTCCGGTCTAAAAGAGCTACTCGAACGCGCCAGCCAGGGCGACGAATCGGCGGTACCGACCATACGCGTGGTGTTGGACCTCCTGCCCCAGGCCGTGGGCTTCTTTGGCGGGGACCTGGCACGGGATGCGGAACGGGCCCTCCTGAACTCGATCGCTGGGGTAAACCTAGCTCGGCGGGAAGCGCTCCAACGTCGGATGGACGAGCTCCGTGCCGAGCTGGGAGGAGACAATCCGCGGCCGCTAGAGCGGCTCCTGGTCGCCAGAGTCGTCCTGTGCTGGCTCCACGTCCACCACGCTGATTGCCAGAGCAACTTGGCCAGTGGCGCATCAGCGGCCCACGAGGAGTACCTAGGACGGCAGCAGGAGCGGGCCCAGCGGCAATACCTGGCGGCGATCAAATGCCTGGCGACGGTTCGACGGTTGGCGTTATCGGTCCAGGTTGACTTGCACTTGGCGCCCGAGACTCGTGATGTCGGGGAAAGGGGACCGGCGCAGCGTTCTCTGACCACCGTCGACGTAACTCCCTAATCCGTATGTTCGTAACCGAAATTCAGGTCAATGGAATGGGTTCCAGCCCCTCACCTGCGACCGCAGCAGGTCTTAACGGGCTTAACCTGCGAGCATAGACTTGGACATTCGGGACGGCTGTGTTGGGTTGCAAACCGACCAGCCAAGCGAACCCGGCGGCGAGTGTCTTTCTGCCTTACTGGCATCGCCGCTAGGTTCGGCCCGAATCGAAAGGCAGAATCGATGGGCGATTTTCAGATTGCGGCAAGCGGCACTGACGCGCGCCGACCATGTCCCACGTGCCCGGATGGTAAATGCCCGACGATTAATACGACACCTAGCGAGTCGCAACCGCCGCCACACCTCGTAGAAAAGGCAAAGCAAGCGATACCAGAGTTGTTTTCGCGAGTGAGGAGGGACTACACCCAAGGGCGCTACGAATGCGTCGCTCTGGACCTGGCGAATGCACTTTGTCGTAAGGGACATTCACCGCCGGCTGCCACTCACGCGATTCACCAACTTATTGTCGAGGGTAAGCTGTCTGCCCACATGGTCCCAACTGATTTACCTTCTGTCTATGATGAGTACGGTAATCGGCTAACTGGCGATCCGCATACTTGGATTGGGTTGCCCAAAAGTGGTCCGGTCCCGTTCAACGCATTCCTTGTGCGGGCCGAGGAATCTTTGTGGGTCTGGTGGCGGGAGATGGGCGAAACCCAGAATGAAGAAGAGTCAGAAGACGAAGAACCGAGAGGGCTCGGCCGTCCGAAGGCCAGCTACGAGACCGTGCAAAAGGAATCCCGAATTGCGGCTAACTGGGAACAGGCGCGGGACAGCGGCGTGCGCAAGAGCAAATTCGCAGAGGAAAACGGGACCACAGAGGACAAACTAGACAACCTTTTGGACCGCGTTGCGAAACGAAAACGCGCTTCCGACTAATTCATTCCGAAAGCTGCGCGAGTTTTTTTCGGAAACAAAACTTCTCCCCGCTTTCCACAGCATAACGGCGCTTTCGGCAGCGAGTCGTTCCGAATAATTGCTCCGAATAAGTCGGTTGCTCGGAACGCCCCTTATCTTCGTGCGAGCCACACTTGGCCGTCACACATCGAAGTTAAGGGATTCCGTATGCAAGACCGTATTGCTCACACCGCGCTGCTGGTGAATGCCAAAGAAGCAGCGAAGATGCTCGCCGTCTCGCCCCGCAAACTGTGGTCGATGACCTTTGAGGACCAGCCAGGGCTGCCGTACATCCGTTGCGGTCGATTGGTCCGCTACCCCGTTGCCGAACTGCTGCGCTGGATCGAGCAGCAACGGCAAGGAGGTCAGGACCGATGACCCCAACCAAACGGCTTCTGAAGGCCCTCCAAGAACGCGAGTGCAATCCACAGCGGGGCGGCAAGGGTTGGTCCGCAAACTGTCCGGCCCACGAGGACCGCCGCGCCAGCCTGTCGATCACGGAGGGTGACGGTGGCCGAGGACTTGTCCATTGTCACGCGGGTTGCTCGTCGGAGGTGATCTGTGCGGCTTTGGGACTACGGCTCTCAGATCTGATGCCAGGAGAGCCATCTAGGGCTTCTGCGTCTACGAAACCTCCAGTTTCCCGAGGAAAATCGGGGATTCGTAGACAAACGGCCGTAGACACTGCCAAGAAACGATTTTCCACGGCCAATGACGCGGTGAAAGAACTGGAGAAGCGGCATGGCCCGCGGTCGGCTTTGTGGACCTACCACGATGCCCAGGGCGAACCGGTCGGCTTGGTGCTTCGGTGGAACCGATCTGATGGTCAAAAGGATATTCGCCCCGTCAGCCGGCACCCTGACGGGTGGTCCAACAGCGGGATGCCCGAGCCGCGGCCGCTTTATGGCCTGCCCGACCTGGCTGCCGCGGAAACGATCTACGTGGTGGAGGGTGAAAAGGCGGCCGAAGCGGCCCGCTCCATTGGCCTGATCGCCACGACGTCGGCCCACGGTTCTCAGTCACCCGGTAAGACCGACTGGGCGCCCCTAGCTGGCAAGACCGTCGTGATCCTCCCAGACAATGATGCGGCGGGGAAAGCCTACGCGGAGGCAGTAGCGACGCTCCTTGGTGACCTAAAACCGCCTCCGATGGTCAAGGTGGTGGAACTGCCAGGCCTACCGGCTAAAGGGGACATCGCAGATTGGATTGAGGCCCAGATTGACTGTGTGGACCACGGCTCGCTGCGAAATAAAGTCGAATCTCTTGCGACTGCAGCCCAACCAATCGAGCGAAGCACACATGACGTGCCGGATCGATTCCGACCATTCCCCGTCTACGCTCTGCCCCAGCCACTGCGGGGCTTTGTCACTGCCGGCAGCAAGGCTATCGGCTGCGACCCGTCCTTCGTGGCCTTGCCGTTGCTGGCCGCCGTGGCGGGGGCAATTGGGAACTCGCGTCGTATCCAATTGAAACCGGGATGGACGGCGCCGCCGATTGTCTGGGTGGCCATTGTCGGTGAGTCAGGTACAGCGAAGACGCCGGCGTTCAAGCAGGTGATGCGCGCCGCTCGGCGAAGACAAGAAAAAGCCTTCGACCAATATGCCGAAGCCCGCCGAAAGTACAAAACCGACCTGGCCCAGTTCGAAAAATCGAAAAGTGCTTGGAAGAAGGATAAAAAAACCAGCGCTGAACCGCCTCAAGAACCAGAAGCTCCACACGCGACGCGCTACCTAGTCGGAGACACCACCGTGGAGGCTTTGGCCCCAATACTATCTACCAATCCTCGTGGAGTGCTGTTATTTCGAGATGAGCTCGCTGGCTGGTTTGGTTCATTTGATCGTTATGCGAGCAGCAAGCGCGGCGGCGATGTGGCGAGCTGGCTTTCAATGTTCAACGGTGAAAGTATCACGGTGGATCGAAAAACGGGAGATCCGCCAACGATCTTTGTCCGGGAAGCATGTGTGTCAATCTGTGGGGGCATCCAACCCCGCATACTCTTTCGCGTCTTGGGGAGCGAACATTGGGAGTCCGGTCTGGCAGCCAGGCTATTGCTGGCCTGTCCTCCACGAAGATCAAAACAGTGGTCGGACGCGAAGATTGATCCAGGAATCGAAACCGAAACCGAAAAGTTGTTCGACCGGCTGTACGAACTGGAAATGCCCGCCGACGATGATGGAAGACCTCGCCCAGTCGTGATCACTCTGGCGCCTCGGGCGAAAACCGTCTGGATCGCCTACTATGACAGTCACAATCGCGAGCAAGTGGATTTGAGTGGTGATATGTCGGCGGCATGGAGCAAGCTGGAGGAATACCCCGCGCGCTTCGCGTTGATCATCCACCTCACTCGCTGGGCCGCCGCGGACCCCACCTTGGTGAGCGTTGACCAAGTCGATGACGTGAGCATGTCCGCCGGCATCGCGCTGGCTCAATGGTTCAAGGGTGAAACTCGTCGCGTCTACACAATTCTGCAGGAGTCGGATGAAGATCGAGACCAGCGCCGACTGGCCGAGTGGATCGAGGTGAAGGGCGGATTGGTCACCGCTCGCCAGGTGCAACAGGGTTGTCGTTGGTTAAAGGGGCCCAACGAGGCTGAAGCTGCCTTGGAGGCACTAGCGACTGCGGGTTGGGGGTGTTGGCATCAAGAGCCTGCGAGCCCGGAAGGCGGTCGGCCATCACGCGTTTTTCAGCTCGCGAGAGTGTCAACTGTCTACGAAACCCTCTCAAATGCCGCGGAGAGCGGGGGTTTCGTAGACGCCGATGGTGCGGAGACAGCCGCGTCGGAGGTTCCTGAAAGTGCTGAGCCCGCGGTCGCTGATGCCTCGGAAAGCACACCGCTGCCCCAAACCTGTGTGGTCCCGCCTTTGCCGACGGGCGATTTGGAGGGCCCCGCTGACGAGCCGACGCCGGCCATCCAGGATTCATCGCCTGGCGAGCCATTCAAGTACCTGTTTTGGGATGGCCAAAAGCTCCAATCATCCCAGAGGTCGCCCCTCGGGCTCGATGTCGAGACGGAGCGGATTGAGGACGATCGAACTATTCCTCGGCTTGCTCTCGCGACCGTCACGGACGGCAAGCAGCATTTCGTCATCCATCCGGATCGCGTCGGCGATTTCCTAGAGGTCCACCGCCAAGAATGGTTTGTCGGGCACAGCGTGCAATTTGACTTCTGGGTCATCGATGAGCATCTGCAACGCACTGGCCACCCCGCGCAGCGTGTGCTGTGGGATGCCTGCGACCGCGGCAGGCTTCGAGACACAATGATCTTGGACATGCTGATCCAGCTCGCGACTGGAAAGTATCGCAAGGCTACCGGGCGTGGTGGCAAAGAAGAGATCAGGATCATTCCAGGCAATCTGGCTGACATCGCGAGCGATTATTCGACGACAAAGGTCAGCAAGGATGACCCCTATCGATTGCGATTCGGTGAGCTGGTCGATCTGTCTCCTGATGAACTTCGCGACGCGGATCCTGCATTCTTTCAGTATGCGATTGCGGATGTGGCCGCAACAAGGCAGGCGTACTTGGCACAATGCGATGTTGCAAACCGACTAATGGCCGAGTACGGCTTCTGCGAATCCGCGGACCGATATGAGATCCGTCCGGACGCAATTGAGAGATTCGGCTACCTGTCGGAGATCGTCCAAGTCAAGGCGAGCATCGTACTCTCGTACATGTATCGCAGGGGCGTCCACGTGGACCAGGACGGTGCCAATGAGTTGATGAAGCTATATGAAGCACGCCTTGCCGAAATCGTCAGAGACCTTCAAGAACATTTCCCCGAGGTCTTGTCCTACGACAAAACTGGCAAGATCAAGACCACACCAAAGGGCAAAGCGCCTTCGTGGAATCAAGCGAAATTGACCGCCATACTGCAACGTGTTGCGGAGGAGATCCGCGCGAACGGGCAACCCGTCGAAACACCACAAAGCAAGGGAAAGAAGCCGGGCGTCTCATTGTCAGTAAAAGACTGGCAGAAGTATGCACCCTTGCACCGCTTCCTGCAGATCTGGTCGGAGTTAAAGCGTCTGGAAAAACTGCTCGGGTTCGCTGGCAAATTAGATGCCCCCATTCTTCACTGCAAATACGGCCTGCTGACGCGAACCGGTCGCACTGCCTGCTCGGCACCGAGCGGGACGCCATTTCCTGGTGTCAACCTGCAGCAGATCCCGAAGCTGGCCGAATTTCGTAGACTCGTCGTGGCCCGCCAAGCCGACCACAAACTGTTTATCGCCGATTACTCGGCCATCGAGCTGCGAACATTGGGAGCCGTCTGCCGAGCGAAGTACGGTGCGTCCAAATTGGCAGACGTTATCGAACAAGGGGTGGATCCCCATGCATTCACCGCTGCGGCGATCCAAGGCATGTCCCTTGACGACTTCCTCGCACTCAAAGTGACTGATCCGGCTCGTTTTCGCACAGCTCGGCAGGCCGCCAAGGCCATCAACTTTGGCGTTCCCGGTGGTCTCGGTGCCAAGGCACTTCGGGAATATGCGGAATCGAATTACGGGGTTTCACTCACTGAGGACGAAGCCGAGGCGTTCCGCACCAAGCTGATCTCCGAAGTCTTTCCGGAGCTCAACGACCAAGACGGATACCTGGCTGACACGGGCATGGCCTTGCTGGCCCGAAGCCTCGGATTGCCAGTACCGCTCGTTTGGGACACCCTAGACGCTCCTGGGAGTCGCAATACACTTGCCGCCCGTGGCGTTGCAAAGGTGGTTCGCGGCAATTCTACGGCGTCCCACGGTTACCAAGCCAAGGTTTGGACCGGACTTCAGCAACTTGTCTCTTCAAGCTCTAACGTGGACGCGCTGGTCGCACGTGCGCTCCAGACGCGGCAAGGGTCGCCGGCACTGTACGAACAGTTGTACCGCCAAAAGGTCGCAACACTCACTGGCAGAATCCGGGGCGGGGTGAGTTTTACCGAGAGCAAAAACACGCCATTCCAGTCGTTGGCTGCGGACGGAGCCAAATTGGCGCTTTGGAATTTGCTGTACGCAGGGTTCGATGTCTACGGCTTTGTTCACGACGAAATCATTGTCGACCTTCTCGCCGAGAGTGCGGAACAGGACTCATTGCGAATCAAAGACATCATGAAAGGTTCGATGGAGGAGGTCCTAGGCGGAATCCCGGCGGCATGCGAGTCGGAAGTCAGCGATTGCTGGGCCAAACCGGGTTGATTCCTGGAGACCTCATGCGGCAGGCTCAACGACCGCACAGGGGAAACGAATACTAGACTTATGGACCAGTATCGTGTAGAATCTGACCATGGCACAAAAGCGATCCGGGACGCTAACTGACGATTTGCGGCAAGCGATCGACGACTCGGGCCTGACACGGTACCGGATCGCTAAGGACACGGCGATCGACGAGTCGATGTTGGCGAAGTTCTACAACGGCAAGGGCGGTCTATCGATGGAGTCTCTGGATCGGCTTGGTAAGTATCTGGGACTGAGGATTGTGACCGAAGGCAAACGGAAAGGTGGGTGAGTAATGGCCAGCATTGCACGCGACAAGAATGGTAACCGACGGATTCTATTTGTGGCGCCCGATGGCAAGCGACCGACGATCCGGCTCGGCAAAGTGTCCCAGCGGACCGCCGAAGGCATCAAGTATCGCGTGGAACAATTGCTTGAATCGCTCAAATTCAACCGGTCGATGGAAGCCGACTTGATCCAATGGGTGATGGGCCTGGAACCCTGGCTGGCAAAAAAACTTGCTGCCGTTGGCCTGATTCCCAACCCCGAAGCCAAGCCGACAACAGCGCTGGGGCCGTTTCTGACCGACTTCACCACGCGTCGCATCGACGTGAAGCCGGCGACAAAGGAAGTTTGGTCGCAAGTAGTGCGGAACTTGTTGGACCACTTCGGCGCGGATCGGGACATCACCGAAGTGACCGAAGCTGATGCCGAAGATTTCAAGATGTACCTGGTGGGCCAAAAGCTGGCCTCGACCACGGTTCACAAACGGCTGCAATTCGCCCGCATGTTCTTTCGTGCGGCCAAGAAACGTAAGCTGATTGTCGACAACCCGTTTGCCGACGTGACCGCGAAGGCGGTTTTGCGGCAGGATCGGCAACGCTTCATCACGCGAGAGGAGACCGACCGGTTGTTGGCCGTTTGCAACGCGACGTGGCGTGTTATCGTGGCACTTTCCCGCTACGGCGGCCTGCGCTGCCCCAGCGAAGTTCTTTCGCTCCGGTGGCAAGATGTGGATTGGGAAACCGGCCGCATCGTGGTGCAATCGCCCAAGACGGAACACCACGTTGGCAAGGCGAGCCGAACGATACCATTGTTCGCCGAACTGCGGTCGACCCTGGCCGAAGCCTTCGATTTGGCCCCCGAAGGTGCGGTGTACGTGGTTGATGGCAACCACCGGGAGGCGGCCAACACGGCAAGCGGCTGGCGGAATTGCAACCTGCGAACGCAATTCGAGCGGATTGTCAAACGTGCCGGCCTGCAACCCTGGCCCCGGCTGTTCCACGCAATGAGGGCGAGCCGGGAAACCGAATTGGCGAAGGAGTACCCGATCCACGTTGTAACTGCGTGGCTGGGCAATACGCCCCGCATCGCCTTGAAACACTACTTGCAAGTTACGGACGATGATTTTGAACGTGCGGCGGAAGTGAGCAATGAAGGCGACGCAGAAAGCGGCGCACGAAGCGCACAGAATGCGGCGCAGCACAGGTTTGCCAGGAATCGTCAAGAATCGCACGAGGAGCATGCAACCCTTGTGATGCATGCTGCTTATGCCACTTCGTGCGATCCGCAGCTTGATGCTGCAAAACTATCGAGCGGAGAGGACAGGACTTGGCAAGGGCTGTTCGATCCATGCGGCGTCGGCCTGGAAAACTTTGCCGGTTTTTCATTTTGGCGATCAGAAAAACTAGGAGAGGAGTGCCCAAGATGGGTCGTTTA
>Ga0163144_10021813_pt1 | contig 12715 bp, 11 predicted proteins | sample OliLak19BULKMAT1_FD_123175 | JGI IMG/M metagenome (GOLD analysis project Ga0163144, IMG submission 123175) | Freshwater microbial mat bacterial communities from Lake Vanda, McMurdo Dry Valleys, Antarctica - Oligotrophic Lake LV.19.BULKMAT1 | ecosystem: Environmental > Aquatic > Freshwater >...
GCGCGGGCAAATTCGCCTGTCCGAAGGCGTGATCCACGACATCGCCGAAGGTGGGACCATTCCGGCAGGGGCCATCGACTGTGGCGGCGATCTGGTCCTGCCGGGGCTGGTGGAACTTCACACCGACAACCTCGAACGGCATATGGAGCCGCGCCCAAAGGTCAACTGGCCGCATCTTTCGGCGATCATCGCCCATGACGCCGAACTGGCCAGCACCGGGATTACCACGGTGTTTGATGCCCTGCGGGTCGGCTCGCTAGTGTCGGGTGGCAAGACCAACTACGGCGAATATGCCCGTGCAGTCGCGAACGAGATTCTGGAACTGCGCCGCGACAACGCGCTCAAGATCAGCCATTTCCTGCACCTGCGGGCCGAGGTATGCTCCGAGACGCTGGTCAAGGAATTGGCGGCCTTTGGCCCGGAGGATCAGATCGGGATCGTCAGCCTCATGGACCACACGCCGGGGCAGCGGCAGTTCCGCGACATCTCCAAGCTGAAAGAATACTACGTCGGCAAATATGGCCTAAGCGAAGCCGACTGGACGGAGCATGTGACGACCCAAAGGGCCCTGCGCGCTCGTCTGGGTGACGTGCACGAAACCGCCGTAGTGGCCGAAGCCCGCCGCTTTGGCGCGGTGCTGGCCAGCCATGACGACACGACGGTCGATCAGGTGGAAACCAGCGCCGCGCATGGCGTGCACTTTGCCGAGTTCCCGACCACGATCGAAGCCGCCACCGCCTGCCGCGCGCAAGGGATCAAGGTGATGATGGGTGGCCCGAACCTCATTCGCGGCGGCAGTCATTCCGGCAATGTCGCAGCCAAGGATCTGGCGGAGGCCGGGCTTCTGGACATCCTGTCGTCGGATTACGTGCCGTCGTCACTTCTGTCCGGCGCGCTCCTTTTGGGCGACCTTTGGGGCGATGTTGCTCGGGGTGTGGCCACCGTCACGTCCGCGCCGACCAGGGCAACCGGGCTGAATGATCGTGGCACGCTGAAAGCGGGCCTCCGGGCCGACGTGATCCGCGTGGCCCGCGTCGGCCGCGCGGCGACCCTGCGCGGCGTCTGGGTTGGTGGACAGCGGGTCGGCTGACCCCCGCTCTCGCCGTCCGGAATCGCTGACCGGATTTACGCCCCCCGCGCCCTGCGCTACACCCGGCGGCAGAACCGGGGGGTGACCATGCAAGGCTTTGCGGCGGATCCATTGTTCGATCATTATGACGTGGTGATCATCGGTGGGGCGATCATGGGGTCTTCCACTGCGTGGTGGCTGTCGAAGGACAAGGGCTTTCAGGGCCGCGTGCTGGTGCTGGAGCGTGACCCGACCTATGCACAAGCCGGTACCACTCACACCAATTCCTGCATCCGCCAGCAATTCTCCACCGCGCTCAACAACCGCATTTCGCAATTCGGGGCCAGTTTCGTCCAGAACCTGCGGGCCCAGATGGGCGACGACCCCGGGGTGCCCGATCTGAAGATCCAGAACTTCGGTTACATGTACCTGTCCGACAACGCTTCCTTCTCTGACGTTCTGCGCGCCAACCAGCAGATGCAGCTTGCCAACGGTGCCGAAACCCGCTTGCTGACGCCCGATCAGATCAGGGCCGAGTATCCGTTCTATGCCGTGGACGATCTGGACCTGGGGTCGGTCAACACCAAGGATGAAGGGTATTTTGACGGCTCTACCCTGTTCGACTGCTTCCGCCGCCAGGCCCGTGCGGCAGGGGTGGAGTATGTCGCGGGCGCGGTGGTGGCAATGACCCTGTCACCCGGCGGAGAGCGTGTGGTGTCGGTCACCCTTGCCTCCGGGCGGGTGGTGGGCTGCGACTGGGTGGTCAACGCCAGCGGGGCAAGGGGGGCCCGGACGGCAGCGATGGCCGACATCGACCTGCCGGTGGAACCGCGCAAGCGCTACACCTGGATCATCCGAGCGGAGACGCCGCTTGACCGGCCGCTCCCCCTGACCATCGACCCCTCGGGTGTGCATGTGCGTGAGGTCGGCGGTGGGACCTATATGGTCGGCGGCCATGCCGACCACGATCCGGCGGTGGAGTTCGATGATTTCACCATGGATCATGGCGTTTGGACAGACAAGATCTGGCCCGCCATCGCCACCCGCATCCCGGCGTTCGAGGCGGTGAAGGTGATCAGCGAATGGGTCGGGCACTACGACTACAACACGCTGGACCAGAATGCTGTCACCGGGCCGCATCCGCACGTCAGCAACTTCCTGTTCCTGAACGGTTTCTCCGGCCACGGACTGCAGCAATCCCCCGCGATGGGGCGCGGCACCGCCGAATGGATCGTGCATGGCGGTTACCGGACGCTCGACCTCACGGCCTTCCACTATGAGCGGGTCATGGCGGGACGGGGGCTCGTGGAGGCGGCGGTCATCTGAGGCGTCCAGGGCCGGTACCCTGCCCCGGGGACACGCTTCAGGCCTCCTTGAACACGGTTCCTTGCAGCAGGGCCACGTAGTCGGCGACCTCGGACGCGTCGACAACGTTGCGGCGGACCAGCTCGGTCAGGCAGCGAAAGACGAGGTCGTAGGACCGCAGCACAGCATCCGCCAGAACCGCCATATGCTGGATCGTTTCAAGCGGCATCGCGGCCATATCGGTCGGGTCGCGGACAAAAGCCAAGTCTGCCACGGTCGCCTGCGACCCCCTGATCGGCAGCTTGCCGGTCAGGCGGCCCCGATACCCGACATGGTGGGCGCTGATCTCCACGAACTTGTGCGCAAGAAAACCTTGTCCTTCAAGCTCTGCCTGCACGTTGCCCAGTGTGGGCTGGCCCTTGTAGTAGCGCAGGATCGCAATCTCGGTCTGGATCAGGGCGGTCTCGGCCAGTTTCTGGTGGCCGTGCTGGAACACCTTCATCTCGCCGCCCTGAATGTCGATCTTCAGGAAGTCTATCGGCCCGATTTCCGCGATATCATCCAGCCGCACGGTCGGCATGGCAATCTGTTCTTTCACCGCTATCGCCTTCTGCCACCAAGGGCTGAGATAGCGGCCGATCCAAGGGTCGGGTTCCAGCGTTGACACCAGCCCGCTGTTCTTGGTGATAAAAAGCGTCTCTTCACCACCCGTTCCGACGGCATAGGGCAGAAAGGTCTCATCCGGCCCGGCGGTTTTCAGCAGGGCCTGAAGCGCTTCTGCCTGCGGCTCGAACCCGATGATCTGCGCCACCCCGGCCCGACGGAGGAGCGCATAGACCGGCGTCCCGTTGAACGGATTGGCCCCGACATCGACCACAACCGTCTTGCGGCTGGCCTTCACCAGATTGTGCAGGGTTCGAACACGGTCGACGGGGCGCATGGGCGGCTTTCGGGTGGGGCGTGACAAGGCTTGGTGACGGCGGGGTCGGCGGGAACGGGCCCGGTCGACAGACATCGCATCCTTGTGGACAGAAGGTCACGGGTCAATCCCGGTGCGCTGCTGTGCTGGATGAAGGCCGGTCGGGTGGCACCCCAACGCTCAGAAGCGGTCAGAGGCCGAGGTGCCGCCGGGCATCTTGCCCGCGATCTCCAAAATCAGCTTGCGACGCAGCGCGGTGACGAAATCGTCGCGCCCGAGGGCGGGGATGGCAAAGGCTCCGGGGCCGCCGATGATCCGCGCCTCATACTCCTGCAGCAGCGTGTCGTCGGCGCTTTCCAGGATCGGCAGGCCGTTGATCACGATGCCCGCAGCGACGACCTCGTCCCGCGCCTCCTCGATCCCCGCGCCGGAGAAGTTGCCGGTGCTGTCGCCGGAAAAGTCGATCACCTGACGGAGAGAGGGGATGTCGTTGGTCTCGATCAGCCGCTTGCCCTCCAGAAGCGCATTGCCGATGGCGTTGCGCCCGGTGGCAAGGCGCGGCGGACCGAGGAGGGCGGCCGCAAACCCCTCGGCTGCCTCGGGGCCGTCGATGATCGTCCAGTCCACCACAACCGCCTGGTTCGCGGCCCATTCGACATAGATCACCGCAACGGTGCCGGTGAGGGTGTTGGAAATCGCCTCGATCACCGCCGGATCGGTGATCGCGGTGGCCGTGCTTTCCCGCTGAAAGTCGATCTCGGCTTGCGTGATCGAGCCCGAGGCATCGGCGAGGAGGACGAGTTCGAGGTCCACCTCCTGGGCGTGGAGGGGGGTTGTCAAGAGCAGGAGGGTAAGGAATGCGCGCATGGCTGGGAGATTAGGGCGGTGCGGGTCGGGGGCAAGAGTCGGGTGAACCCCGACCTACAATCCCAGCGCTTTTCTAAGCGCAGCATTGGCGCGGGTTTGCCAGCCTTTGCCGTCGGCTTTCAGCCGGTCCAGAACATCGGGATCAAGGTGCAGCGTGACGCGCTTCTTGCGGTCTTCGGGGGGCATCGGCGGGCGGCCCCACTTGCCGTGACGGGTGAGAAGCTCCACCAGTTCTGGGAAGTCGGAGGTGGGCCGGAATTGCTTGAAATCTTCGGCGGTCAGCTCACGCACCTCGCCATCTTCATCAATGAGCGAAGCGAGTAGAGCGGTAGGCTTTCTGTTCGCGGGCATTGGCCTTCCTCATCGTGATGATGCGGACGGTCGGCCCGCGTTGCGTCCAGGTGATGACATGCAGCCGGTCACCGATATAGCCCAAGGTAACAACCCGCAGCTCGCCATAGTCGTAGCGGACGTCGAAAAGATGCGTTGCCGTCACCCAGTCAACCAGCGCCATTTCGGCAAAGTCGATGCCGTGTTTTAGCCGGTTTGCCCGGCGCTTGTCTTCGTCCCATTCCCACATAATATGCATACTTTAACTGAGGAGTCTAGTGCGAGGGTAGGACGGGGATGATTAACGGGCGGTTGAGGGGATGAGGCGGATCAGAAAACAGTCCAGTAGACTGTTTTCCCGCCGAATGCCCGAGCAAACCTGCGAGGGCCGGGAGGGAGGGCGCGGTCAGATTTGCTTTGGGCAAATCTGACTAAGTGTAGTGTAGGAATGCTTATCTACTATTTCTCGCTTGGCGGCTGCGATTCTTGATTGTATCTCTCATAAAACGCATCTTGAGAGCGATTAAACGCCTCTTGGTGGACTGCTGTTTTCAAATGCAAATCATTCATCGAAAGATGAAGCTGTTCGCTGATTCTAAGGGTGCCCTCAAAATGAAATCGAATTGCCTGATAGGATAGCGTCCAGAGACTAGCAATGTCCGACATAATTCTGCAGACATGCGCGCGGGCCTTTAACTCCGCCTCTTGAAGCGGACGCGTTGACTGGTCTTGAATGAAGTCTAGAGCGCCGTCATCAGCGTGGGTTAGGTGACTTTGCAGCCCGTAAACGTGAGAAAGCACAAGAATACCCGGCACAGCAATAACTTTATCTGACCCATGCTCTAGTGTCGAAAGTATCTCTGAAAACGACCACTTCTGGTCAATAGCCCGTCGCGATGATTTATTAGCTGATCCAAAATCGAAGATGTCTTCCCTAGACAAGAACTCAAAAATTCTCTTGGAATCAAGATGCGGTGTCTTTTCGGCAATCTTTGCTTTCGTGCGGCGTTTATGATTATGCGCTGAATGTAGCTGAGTCCAGAACTCGTTGACAAGGTCTTCCCGATACTCCTTCTTGTGGAAGCAAATGAACCAAACCTTCGACCCAGCCTCGTAAAAGGATCGCAAGACTATTTCGGAGTCCCAAATATAGCCCCAATTTGCAAGGAAGGTCGCAGCTTGGCTACGACCCGAGAGGTAGTTGATGAGTTGATAGATCGTATTATCAACCTGGTCTGCTTTGCCATTTGACTTGAATAGCTCAAATATTGAGTCACGCGTCAATGACGTGTGCGTCAACAGGCTTCCCTGGATCGAATCGTAGTCGAAGTTAGCGAGTGTATCACTCAAACATCCAACTCCTCAACAAACCGCGCGTTCTCCTGGATATATTGAAACCGCAATTCCGGCTTCTTGCCCATCAGGCGCTCCACCAGGTCGCTGGTATCCCCCGGTTCATCCTCATCAATGCTCACCCGGATCAGCTTGCGGGTCAGGGGGTTCATCGTGGTGTCCTTCAGGTCCTTGGCGTCCATCTCGCCCAGCCCTTTGAAGCGCTGGACGTCGATCTTGCCTTTGCCTCCGAGGCCCTTGGCCATCCAGACCTCTTTCTCGGCGTCGTCGGCCACATACATCCGGCGGGCTCCCTGCGTCAGGCGGTAGAGCGGCGGGCAGGCGAGGTAGAGGTGGCCCTTGTCGATCAGGGGGCGCATCTGGGTGAAGAAGAAGGTCATCAACAGGCTCGCGATATGCGCGCCGTCGACGTCGGCGTCGGTCATGATGATGATCTTTTCATAGCGCAGGTCGTCCAGCTTGAAGCGGGTGCCCATGCCGGTGCCCAGCGCCTCACAGATGTCGCGGATTTCGGAGTTTTCGTTCAGCTTGGCGGAGGCGGCGCCAAGGACGTTCAGGATCTTGCCCTTGAGGGGGAGGAGGGCCTGCGTTTCACGGCTGCGGGCACCTTTGGCGGAGCCGCCGGCCGAGTCGCCTTCGACGATGAAAAGCTCGGTGCCTTCGCGGGTCTTGGAGGAGCAGTCGGTGAGCTTGCCGGGCAGGCGCAGTTTCTTGGTGGCGGTCTTGCGTTGGGTTTCCTTTTCCTCGCGGCGGCGGAGGCGTTCTTCGGCGCGGAGGACGAGGAAATCGAGGATCGCCCCGGCGCTGCGCGGGTCGGCGGCGAGCCAGGTGTCGAAATGGTCGCGGACGGCGTTTTCGACCCATTTGGCGGCTTCCTCAGTCGAGAGGCGGTCCTTGGTCTGGCCGACGAAGCTGGGTTCGCGGATGAAGACGGAAAGGAGCGCGCAGCCGCCGGTCAGCAGGTCATCGCGGGTGATGAGGTCGGCCTTGCGGTTCTTCACCCGCTCCCCATAGGCCTTGATGCCCTTGAGGGTGGCGGCCCAGAACCCGGCCTCATGCGTGCCGCCTTCCGGCGTGGGGACGGTGTTGCAGTAGGAGTGCAGAAACCCGTCCTGCGCGGGCGTCCAGTTGATCGCCCATTCGACGGAGCCGGGGATCTGGTATTTCTCCTCGAAGCTCACCCGCCCGGCGAAGGGGCGTTCGGCGTAGGTGGTGATCTTCGACAGGGTGTCCGAGAGGTATTGGGCGAGGCCGCCGGGGTAATGGAAGGTGGCCTCTGACGGCGTGTCGGGGTCTGCGACGGCGGATTTCCAGCGAATTTCGACGCCGGAGAAGAGATAGGCCTTGGACCGCGCGAGTTTATAGAGGCGGGCGGGTTTCAGGGTCTGGTGCCCGAAAATCTCCGGGTCCGGGTGGAAGGTGACGGTGGTGCCACGGCGGTTCTGGACGGGGCCGAGCTTCTGGATCGGGCCATGGGGGATGCCGCGGGAGAAGGATTGTTCGTAAAGTTCCTTGTTCAGCGCGACTTGCACGGTCATCAGGTCAGAGAGCGCGTTGACGACCGAGGAGCCGACGCCGTTGAGGCCGCCGCTGGTGGAATAGGCCTTGGCGTTGAACTTTCCCCCGGCGTGGAGGGTGCAAAGGATCACCTCCAGCGCGGATTTGCCGGGGAACTTGGGGTGCGGGTCGACCGGAATGCCGCGCCCGTTGTCGCGCACGGTGACGGAGTTGTCGGCGTGGAGTTCGAGTTCGATCCGGTTGGCGTGGCCCGCCACGGCCTCGTCCATCGCGTTGTCGAGAATTTCGGCGACCATGTGGTGGAGCGCCCGTTCATCCGTGCCGCCGATATACATGCCGGGGCGCTTGCGGACGGGTTCCAGCCCTTCCAGCACCTCGATCGAGGAGGCGTCGTAGGGATCGTCTGGGGGGAGGTCGTTGGGCATGGAGGGCGTCCTTCTGGTTCCCGCTATTAGATCATTCAACGGGGTCGGGGCGCAAGATATAGGGGTGGACGCGTGCCCCCCACCCCCATCCCCTCCCCGCAAAGGGGGAGGGAGGAGCCAGGCTTTTGCCGGGAGGCTCTGGCCACGGCGGCGTGGAGGGCCTAAGTTCGGCAGATATTATGGAGGTCTGGCGATGCGGGTGTTGTTCACGGGCGGGTCAGGGAAAGCGGGCAAGCATGTGGTGCCATACTTGGCGGCAGCCGGGCACAGGGTGCTGAACTTTGACCGGGTGCCGCTTGGGCTGGCAGGGGTGCATGACCTGCTGGGCGATATCTGCGACGCGGGGCAGGTCTATTCCGCGATGCGGACCCATGCGGGCTATGACGAGCAGGAGGACGGGGCGGCGAAGCTGTTCGACGCGGTCGTGCATTTCGCCGCCGTCCCCCGCTACGGGATGGTGCCGGATACCGAGACGTATCGGGTGAACACGGTCGGGACCTACAACGTGCTGGAGGCGGCGCTGAAGATGGGCATCCGGAAGGTGATCGTTGCGTCCTCCGAGACGACCTATGGGGTATGTTTCAGCGACGGGGTGGTGGACCCGAAGTTGCTGCCCCTGGAGGAAGATTACGACATCGATCCGATGGACAGCTACGGCATGTCGAAGAAGGTGAACGAGGTGACGGCGCGCAGCTTTCAGCGCCGCTTCGGAGCGGATGTCTATTGCTTGCGGATCGGGAATGTGGTCGAGCCGCATGAATATGCGACGCTGTTCCCGCCTTTGGTGCAGGACCCCGGGCTGCGGCGGCGGATCACCTTCAGCTACATCGACGCGCGGGACCTGGGGCAGATCGTGGACCTGTGCCTGAAGAAGGACGGCCTCGGGTTCGAGGTGTTCAACGCGGTGAACGACGAGAACGCGGTGCCGCAGGGGAACTCGGAACTGCTGGCGCGGTTCTTCCCGAACGTGCTCTTGTCGCGGTCGGTGGGGGAGCGGGAGGGGTTGCTGTCAAACCGGAAGATAAGGGAGGTGCTGGGGTTCAAGGAGCAGCATCCGTGGCAGAAGTATGTGCCTTGATTGGGCGTCGGCATTGGGGGGTTCACACGCCCAAAACCCCCTGTGGGATATTTGCGCAATTGTGAAAGGGATTATGGGAGGGCCGAAATTAGAATAGCTTGAGGGTCGGCAGAGTTCGTTTTACCTGGGCACAGTAGTTAAGGTAGGTCAGATGCGGCAATCACTCAAGGATCCTATACCTGAACTGCTCATATCCTGGGAGCTGTTGAGTGTAGCGGCGGATGCATACATGGGTGGAGACTTCAAAGGGGCAGAAGCCCTCTTTGACGAAGCAAACATTCCAATTCTTTGGGACTGGCTCTATCCGCATTGGGAAAAGTGCCATCTGAATGTGATCGAAAAATCTCCTCCCGGAGATAGTACATTAATTGCGAAGGCAGAACGCCATGCAAAGCGATTTCTAGATGCGAACGACAAAGCGGCCCTACTGCGTAGAGATGGCTATCGTTGTCGATACTGCGGAATTCCGGTGATTAGCCCTGAGATAAGAAAGACAATCTGCGCGATTTACCCGCATGTAGTCCCTTGGGATGCCAAGGAACCGCGAAAGCGTCACATGGGTTTTCAATCCCTATGGCTGCAGTTTGACCATGTTGTGCCCCATTCCAATGGCGGCCGGTCTGACCTTGAGAACTCGGTGGTCAGTTGTGCTTTGTGTAATTTTGGCAAGGACAAGTATACGTTGCGTCAGCTCGGGCTAGAGGATCCGCGGCTGAGATTGCCAGTTCCGACCGGATGGGACGGTTTGGAAAGGCTTTCGACTGCAAAGACTGTTGGACTGAACGGCCGAGGTTCAACCCTAACTGACCTGGTTCCGGAAGCTCAGCCAAGGAAGCTGGCATTGGAAGCTCAACCAGGCTGCGCGGGCAAGTCCAAGCATTTGACCACCATCTTTTTGAAAGGCGCCCGGATAAGCAAGGGTTATCTATACACAATGCCCATTCAGGGAAAAGAACGTTGGTTCAAGCTAGGGCTAGACGTTCAAGCTGAAGCCGCAACGCGCGTAGGTGATACGGGCTGCCTGGTGACTTGCTCGGATGTTCACCTGCTACGGCGTGGCCTTTCTCTAGAAGAAATTCACACGCTTGCACTGCTCGCGTATACATCTGTCGTCCCTTCAGAGCAAATTTGATCGATGGTCACGCAGGCTCCGCCATCCGCGCCGCCCACATCCGCTTGAACGCCTCCCGGGACTGGCACCGCTCCAGCCACGTCTTCACTGCCGGGAACTCTCCGATCAGCGTCGGGTGGCCTTGCGCATAGCGGAGGCATTCGGCGAGGTTGATGTCGGCCACTGTGAAGCGGTCGCCGACCAGATGGCTGTGACCGCTCAAATGCGCCTCCAGCCGCTTCAGCGGGCGGCGCAGTTTTTCGGCGGCGATGGCGATGGCGGCCTGGCCTTCGGGGGTCTTGTCGCCCCCCGCGCCGATCACGTCGAGAATTTCCAGCGCCGGGGTCTCGACCGCCGTGACGGCGAGCAAGCTCCACTGCTCGGTCAACGCATGTTCGGCGGGGGTTTGCGGGCCGAGCGCGCCGCCGTGCTGGCGGGCGATGTGATTGGTGATCGCAAGCGATTCCGTCAGCACCAGCCCGTCTTCGACATAGGCGGGGATCTGGCCCAGCGGATTGACCTTCAGGAACGCGGGCGAGGTCGTGTTGAAAGGTGCATCGGCCGCGCTGGCCTGGGCAAGCCGGTACCCCTGGATCACCGGGACATGGGTAAAGGGCAGCCCCAGCTCATAAAGCAGCCAGATCGGCCGCGAGGCGCGGGACCGGAATACACCGTAAAGCGTGATCATCGCACTCTCCTGTCTTTGACTGCCCCTTGTTAGACCGGAAGCCGCGCGGAAAAAAGCTGCGATGGTCGTGATTTGCCGCCTTGATGTGTTGCCCCGGCTGGCTAACCTGCACGCATGACCTAACCCGGACAGAAGATCACCGCTGCGCTTGCCGATCGCGACCACCGGGCCGAGATCGTGGAGCGGCTTTATGACGTGGCGGTCGACCCGATCCGTCTGGAAGAACTCCTCGACATCTGGGAGGTGCGTGCGGCACCCTTGCGGGTTGGAGCCGTGGATCGTGCGATCCCGCTGGAAGACCCGGAGATCGAGGCGCATGTCGCGAGGGCGACGGTGTTTCTGGACCGGCTGGAGGCGATGGCGGGTCAGGTCGGGCAGCGGTCGGTTCTGGCCGATATCCATCGTTCGGCCGCGTTTTTGGGTGATGGCGGTCCAACCATTGCGGCATGCAACCGCGCGGCCAGCGTGGCCCTTGGCGTGGTCGAAGGCGGGGCCTTTGCTGATCTGCCGTTTGAAGAGGAGGATCGTGCTTTGCTGGCCGGGGTCATTCGCCGCGTGGCGACCCGCAAGGCGGAAAAGGTGGTCACGCTGCGCATCCGCTCCACCCTGACGCAAAGCCCGGTAATCCTGCGGGTCAGCCCGGTCACCGCTGCCGCCGAGGCGGAGGCGACGCGACCGCTCGCCCTCGTGGTGTCGACCGAACTGGTCTGGCCAGAAGGATTTCAGACCACGGTGCAGGATGCCTTCGGTCTGACGACGGCTGAGGTGGAGATTGTGCGGGGGGTTACCCTGGGCCTGCCCCTGCGCGACATCGCCACCGCCCGACGTCGGTCACTGGAAACCGTGCGGACGCAGGTCCGGTCGGTTCTGGCCAAGACCGAAACCCACAGCCAGGCAGAGTTGGTGCGGGTGGTGCTTGGTCTGTTGGATGTGGCGCTGATCCCCTATGAGGGTCAGGGTGTCACCCCGCCCCTGACCACGCTGGAACCCCGGCCCTGGAATGAGATTCGCGGCCCCGACGGGCGGCGGCTGACCTGGATCGAGTTCGGCGATCCGTCGGGTGCAGCGGTGCTTTACATGCATCTCGACTTCGGGCTGATCCGCTGGCCAGCGGCGGCGGAACTGATGGCGGCACAGCGCGGGCTGCGGGTGATCGTACCGGTTCGGGCGGGATATGGCCGGACCGAGGCACTGCCGAAGGGTGTCGATCATCTGATCGGGGTCGCGCGGGACTATGCCACGGTGCTGGATCATCTGGGGGCCAGGGACTCCATCGCCCTCCCGCTCGGGGCGGACTTGCGCTTTGCGCTCCAGCTTTCGCTCACCCGCCCCGACCTTGTGCGCGGCATCGTCGGCGCCGCCTGCCAACTGCCGCTGAAGACCGCTGCGCAGTATGAACGGATGGACAAGTGGCAACGCTTCATCCTCGCCAACGCCCGCTATGCGCCGAAAGTCCTCCCGTTCCTCGTGCAAGCCGGGTTCAGCCTGGCGCGGCGTTTGGGCAAAGAGGCGTTCTTCCGGCAGGTGAACGGCGGCAGCCCTGCGGATATGGAGGCTTTCGACCGTGCCGAGGTGCGGGCGGCAATCCTTGAGGGGTCAGAGGTTTGCCTGTCGCGGATCTGGTCGGCGCATGCGGCGTTTTCGGCGGAATGCATCGGGTCGGAAAAGGACTGGTCCGCGTTGGTGCAGGCGGCCAAGGTGCCGGTTCGCTTGTTTCAGGGTGATCAGGATCCGCAGTCCCCAGCGGTGACGATCCGCGAACTGGCAGCGGATTATCCACACGTCGACATCTGCTTTTTGCCTGACACAGGGCAGTTGTTGTTCATGACGGAATGGCCCGCCGTGCTAGTGGCCGTGGCAGCGATGCTGAGCGCCAGGGTGGCCTGATGCAAATGCGGTGCCGTCTACCGCAGATGGGGTATGCGCAGTCGCTGGCGGCTTGATACCTAGTTTGTGCCGCGAGGGATTGGCGGCTGACGATTTGACTTCGACCCCATTTTTCGTCGGGGCGGGAGGTTCTGGAACCCTGCCGCCCCGTTTCCATTTTCGGCA
>Ga0163144_10021814_pt1 | contig 12715 bp, 8 predicted proteins | sample OliLak19BULKMAT1_FD_123175 | JGI IMG/M metagenome (GOLD analysis project Ga0163144, IMG submission 123175) | Freshwater microbial mat bacterial communities from Lake Vanda, McMurdo Dry Valleys, Antarctica - Oligotrophic Lake LV.19.BULKMAT1 | ecosystem: Environmental > Aquatic > Freshwater > Lake...
CCCCGATCCGCCACGCCCTTGAGTGCCGCGAAATGGTCGAGCGTCAGCTCGGCCGAGAGATTGGGATAGAGTCCGAAGTCCTGCGGCAGGTAACCGAGCACCTTGCGGACTTCCTCGGGCTGAGTGAGCACATCCAAGTCGCCGAAGCGCACAGTGCCGCTGTCCGGCAGCTGCAGCGTGGCGATCGTCCGCATGAGGGAGGACTTCCCCGCCCCATTGGGGCCGAGCAGACCGAAGAGGCCAGGGCGGATGCGCAGGGAGACACCATCGAGGGCACGGGTGCCATTGGCGTACGTCTTGGACAGCCCTTCGAGGACGAGCTCCATGCAGGGACTCCGAAATTGTATGAAATGGGACGATTAGATCGCGTGGACATACGCGCCCCCTGCCGGGGAGTTTCACGCACGGCATGGTAGTCGGCACGGACGCTCCCGTCACATGCGACTCCGGCCTCGGTAGCGACAGGTGGGGGGTCTCGGCCGCTGGGCCTGATAACTTGCTTGTCGGCCCCTGCTCCGCTGCGGAGCGGGCCAACCGTCGGTCCCCTTTTGCGCCGGACTTGGTGCCTCATGATCCCGCTTCGCTGCTTCGTCTCTGCTTGTGGTCTCCTCCTCATCGCCTCCGTGACCAGTGGCCAGCAGGCACCGCCGCGCGCCGTGACGGACACGTCGATCTTCGCGCCGCTCGTCCTGCCGGCGCCGAATGCCTACCGCACCGGCAGCGGTGCACCCGGAGCGCAGTACTGGCAGAACCGCGCCGACTACAGCATCCGGGCGACGCTCGACACCACGGCCACCACGCTCCGCGGCCAGTTGGTGCTGCGCTACACCAACAACTCGCCGGACACGCTCACCTTCCTCTGGCTGCAGACCGAACAGAACGCGTTCCGGGACAACTCACTGAACTCGTTCATCTTCCCCGAGGACTCGCGCTTCGGCGCGCGCGGCTTCGAGGGCGGCGACGTCATCACGCGGCTCGAGCAGCGTCTCGGTACGGCGGCAGCGCCGAAGCGCGTGGCACTCCGGAGCCGCGTCAACGAGACGATGACCAAGGTCGATCTTGCGCAACCGCTCGCGCCGGGGCGCACCGCCACGATCGAGATCGACTGGCATTTCCTCGTGCCCGAGCATGGTGCCGACCGGATGGGACGCGAGGGCGCGCTGTACGAGATTGCCCAGTGGTATCCGCGCGTGGCCGTCTACGATGACGTGCGAGGGTGGAATATCGAGCCCTATCTGGGCCAAGGCGAGTTCTATCTGGAGTTCGGCGACTACGATCTCGCCATCACCGTGCCGGCGGGCTATATCGTCGCGGCAACGGGCGCGCTGCAGAACCCGGCGGAGGTGCTGCCTCCGGTACAGTTGGCGCGTCTGGCGCGCTCCAGACAGTCCGACACCACCGTGCGCATCATCACGGCGGACGACCTCGCCTCAGGCAAGGCACGGCTCCGCACCAGCGGTACGATGACCTGGAAGTTCGTCGCCACGAATGTCCGAGATGCCGTTTTTGCAGCCTCACCCGACTTCCAGTGGGATGGATCGAGCTGGAAGGGCATCAGCGCATTCGCCTACTATCGCCCGCAGGCATCGGCGACGTGGTCGCACGCCGCGGACATGTCGCGTCAATCGATCAAGGAATACTCGGAGCGCTGGTTTCCGTACCCGTGGCCGCACATCTCCGCGATCGAGGGGCCGATCAGCGGGATGGAGTATCCGATGATCGCGATGGAGAATCAGGGCGAGGACGTGTACGACCTGTTCAACGTCGTCACCCACGAGATCGGGCACATGTGGTTCCCGATGATCGTCGCCAGCAACGAGCGCGCCTACATGTGGCAGGACGAGGGGTTCAACACCTTCATCAACACCTTTGCCGAAGCGCTGCGCTACCCCGACAAGGGCGATCAGCTGCAGCGTGCCGCAGGTGAACGCAGCATCGTCGAGCAGGTGATGCGCGCGGGTGTCGATGGTCCGATCAACGTCGGTCCCGACCGCATCGATCCCCAGCTTCTCGGCGTCAGCGCCTACATCAAGCCGAGCGTGGGCCTGCAGCTCCTGCGCGAGGAAATCCTCGGCCCCGAAGCGTTCGACGATGCCTTCCGCACCTATATCCGCCGCTGGGCCTACAAGCATCCGACCCCGGCCGACTTCTTCCGCACCATGGAAGACGTGAGCGGTCGTCGGCTCGATTGGATGTGGCGCGGATGGTTCAATGAGAACGCGCGCTACGATCAGGCCGTCGACACACTGGTTACGCGCGCAGAAGGCGATCGCCAGCAGGTCATCGTCGCCTACAGCAACCGCGAGCGGGGCGTGATGCCGCTCCGCGTGCGCTTCACCCTCAGCGACGGCTCGAAGGAAGACTTCCGCTACCCGGCCGAGGTATGGAGTACCAACTCGGCGCAGTACATCCGCCGGTATGAATTCGTCGGCAAGTCGGTCATGAAGCTGGAGGTGGACCCCGACGGCCGCCTCCCCGATTTCAACCGAACCAACAACGTCTGGACGGCACCGGCAACGCCGTGACGCCGCCGCGGGCAGTTACGGGCGCGGCTCGATGAAGAGCGTGTTCCCGTAGCTGCTGGCGTTCTGTGCGACAAGCTTCAGGTGCAACAGGCCGGTGGCCGCATCGTAGTAGAAGCGATCGCCGGTGCTTGCGTCCACCTCGCCGATCGACGCGGCAGCGGTGACGACCGCGCTCCGGTTGTAGTTCCGGAAGATCAGCACATTGCCCGTGGAGTACGGCACCTCGAGCCGGATCCAGTCGGCCGTCTGCGCGCGCGTGAAGATGAAGCGCGGCCTAGACGGTGCCGTGCCGCCGGGCCAGGTGACGCGATACCGGCGGCCGACGGGCAGGTTCATGTGCGCGTCGGTACCGCTCGTCGTGCCGGCGGCATTGCCGATGCCGACCAACTGCACCGAGGCGCCGTCATCGCGCATCAGCGTCAGCGGCACGACGGTCTGGTTGCTGGGATCCGCGTCGATGCGCAGCGCGACGTAGCGCAGCGGGCAGACGAAGGCATTCCACGCCGGTTCGGCCGTGCACGCCGGCGTGATGAGCATCGGCGTATTGGCGACGACCATGCGGCCGGGCGTTCCGGTGACGCTGCCGGTGCTGTCGAAGAAGACGCTCATCTTGCTGCCGTCGCGATCGGCGGCAGGCGTCTGCAGCGCCACCTGGTTCGCATCGACGAAGCGCACGCGCGATACGAAGTTGCTCGGATCGATGGCGAAGCTGTTGTTCAGCTTGATGCCGAATGCCCCACCCTGCCGTCCACCCACGGTCCGGAAGTTGGCGAAGGTCACATTGTCGGCGCCGACGCGGCCATCGTAGTGCATGAAGCCGATCTGGAATCCCGTGCTCGGGAGCTGCGTGCCGCCGCTGTTCGCCGTTTCACCGATCACGGTCGCGTTGCGCAGGAAGCTTTCGTTCGACGGGAACGTGGTGCCGATGACGTTATCGGCCAGCATGATGTCGTCGAAGACATGACGGCCCCCGCGCGACCAGATCGCCTCACGGTTCTTCCACCCCGCAAAGGTGCGGAACAGCGTCTCTACCGACGGTGAGTTGCCGTCGGCGGGATTCTGCCGAGCCGTGTAGCTCACCGTTTCGGTGGTGCCGTCGGGCCTGGGCCCGTGATCCACGTTTAGTCCGACATCGCGATTGGAATGGGCGGTGTTTCCTTCGAACTGGCGCAACGGCGTCCGCCGCGGAAAGCTCACCTGCCCCGTGGACAGCCCCGTCGGCGCAGCCGGCAGCGCGATCCAGAACCCGATGCCGGCCGATCCCGCTGCGACATTCCCGAGGTAGCTGTTGTCGGGGTTCGTGATCCAGAAGGTGCTGGGCCGCGAGTCGGAGCCGAGAATCGCCTCGCCCGTCGCCGGACGCTTGGTAGAGAGTCCCAGATTCTCGCGGAAGACGTTGCCGCGCTCGCCGCCGTCCTCGAGGAAGTAGCCGTGGCCGAGGTGGTCGTAGCAGACGTTGCCTTGCAGCACCACCTGATTGGTCCCGTGTACGGTGATGCAGCGGTTGAAGGTCTTCCAGACCGCGACGTTCCGGACGTAGTGCCCGGTCACGTCGCCCATCATGTGCCAGTGAATCGGGTAGCGCGCCAGACGGGCTTTCTGCCCCATCTGAAACACCTCGATCCCCTCCACACGGATCGTCGATCCCGATATGAACATGAGGTGCCCGCCCTCGCCGTTGACGACCGGGTCGGCACTGCGGATCACGATGTTGCGCGACAGCAGCCCCACTTCGCCGCGTTCGTCCACGCGCACGCCCGCCACGGTCTGTATCTCGCCGTAGTGCGAGAATCGCAACGGAGCCGTCAGCGTGATGGTCGATCCGCTTGCCGTTGCGATCACGGCCTCCTCCGCCTGCGTCGGATCGAAGTCGGTGGAGGCGAGCACAATGCGTTCACCTGCGCGCCACCCGGCGGAGCGCTCCAGTTCGATGCTCGTGGCGCCGGCCGTGGCACTCCGGGCCAGGCGCAGCCAGGTGGTGCGCGTCTCGCCGTGCAGATCGAGCGTCCCCTCGACGCCGATCACCTTGGCCCCGAACCCGCCGCTCTCCTGCGTCAGATTGCCGGTGAGGATGATCGTGGCCCGCTGGGCGTGCGGCCGCGCCTCGGTTCCGATCTGCAGGGTGCCGGTCGGCTTCACGAGAATAGTGCTCGCCGAGAGCGTGAGGTCGGTATCACCGAAGATCAACGCGCCCTCGATCGTGACGCGGCCGAGGGCGGCAGGACTCGCGTCGAGAAGAACGCGCTTGTCGGCGGGGATGGTGACGTCGGCGCCCGCGGCCGGTACGGTACCACCCCAGGTTGCCGGATCCGACCACCGAGCGTTCGAGGCCACGCCCGGGGTCGGAGCGGCACCCCCCGGAGGCGGGAGCGGCGTGGAGGGATCGGTCACACCACCACCGCCGCACGCGCTCAACAGCAGACAGCACGCGGCCGCGAACGCATAGCGATCGATGACGAACACAGGGCGGGTGGCGGGGCATGGCGACGGCGCAAGCAGCATCTGATCCTCGATGGCGACGGGGCACGAGACTGCGGCCCGGCACCAAGGTGCAGAGCACGGCAGTCGTGGGAGTCAGCCGGTACAGGGGCAAGCAGCATGCGCAGTGGCGTCGTGCGCGGAAATCCCGGTCCCATCGGCAGTTAGTCGCCGTGCACCCCGGCGTCGACGCCTCGGGGTCTTGCAAGGCGCCTCGGCATCAGGCGGGATGTCCTGCAACGCGTTGCAGAGCGTCCGAGGAGTCCGAGCGTTCGCCCGACCTCACCGGATTCCATTACGATTCCCAAGGTACGTCTAGGCCGCACGCTGCGGCCAGACCCGACCACGCTCCACGCCCTCCACCGCGGATCCTGCATGCCGCTCTCGTTCGCTCCCGCTCTTCTGCTCCTTGCGGCCATTCCTGCGCTTGTCGAGGCTCAGGCTCCCGCGTCCGAGGGCTGGGCGCTGCACGGCCGCGACATCGGCGGCCAGCGCCACGCCGCGCTGACCACGATCGACACGTCGAATGTGCAGCGGCTGGTACCGGCATGGACGTATCGGAGTGGCGTGAAGGCCACGTTCCAGGCGACACCCGTGGTGGTGGACGGCGTGATGTACGTCTCGCTGCCGTTCAGTGGCGTGGCCGCGCTCGATGCCCGCACCGGCGTGGAGCGTTGGAAGTACACGCATGCGTCGCGCAGCACCAAGCTCTGCTGCGGTCCTGCCAACCGCGGCGTCGCGGTGAGCCGAGGACTGGTGTACGTGGGGACGGTGGACGGACGGTTGCTGGCGCTCGACGCGGCGACGGGGTCGGTACGCTGGGACGTGACCGTCGCCGAGTATGACGGGACCACCGAAGCGAACGAGCAGCTGAACACCGACGACCCGCTCGCCGGGGTCGGCAAGACCGGCTCGACCGGCGTCGGCATCGGTGCGGCGCCGCTGGTCTACGATGGCAAGGTGTTCGTCGGGATCGCGGGGGTCGGCTACGGGCTGCATCCTGACCAGGGCCTCGCCGTGGTCGGTCTTGCGGGGCAGTACGGCCGCCCCGGGCTCATGGCAGCCTTCGATGCGACGAGCGGCGCGCCGATCTGGCGCTTCGACGTCACGGCTGCCGGCTGGGAAGGTCACTTCCGCAATCGCACGCCCGACGGGGTGAAGATGTCCCGCGACATCGCTGCCGAGAAGCGCGCGGCCGCGACATCGAAGGATGCCTGGAAGTACGGCGGCGGCTCGATCTACGCGACCCCCGTGGTCGACACCGCTCAGCAGCTCCTGATCTTCGGCACCGGCAACCCGTCACCGCAGATGGCCGACGCCTCACGCCCAGGCGACAATCTCCATACCTCCTCGCTCGTGGCGCTCGATCTGCGCACCGGACGTCTGGTCTGGCACTATCAGCAGATTCCGCACGACCGCTGGGGCTACGATGTGGCCAGCTCGCCCGTGCTTCTGGACCTCGTGCTGAAGGGCAAGCGCGTGCCGGCCGTCGCCCACGCCAGCAAGACGGGCTGGGTGTTCGTGCACGATCGCCGGAGCGGCAAGCTTCTCTTCAAGTCCGAGCCCTTCGTTCCGCAGCGCAACCTGTTCACCCCGCCGCAGCCGGGTGAAGGTGTCCTCATCGCGCCCGGTATCGCGGGAGGCGCCAACTGGTCGCCCTCGTCGTACGATCCGGCGCGTCAGTTCTTCTTCGTGGGGGCGCTGCACCTGCCGACGCGGTACATCGCCCATACGACGACGCGCCCCGATGGCAGCATCCTGCAGTACGTGAGCACGCAGAACGTCGCGGAAGCGGCCGGCACGCTGACGGCGCTCGACCTCGGTCATGGCGGCCGCAGGGCGTGGCAGGTGCAGACGGAAGAGCCGTTGCTGGGCGGCGTGCTGTCCACCGCGGGCGGCCTCGTGTTCAGCGGCGCCGGCAAGGGTCGCTTCGCGGCCTTTCATGCCGGGACCGGCGCGCTGCTCTGGGCCTATCAGGCGCCGGCCGGCGTCAATGCACCACCCATCACCTACGCGCTCGACGGCACGCAGTATGTCGTCGTCGCGATCGGCGGCAACGCACTCTTCGGCTTCACGCAAGGCGATCTGGTGATGGCCTTCGCGCTGCCGACGTAGTCGATCGTGCCGCTGCGGTCGCAATGCAACGGGGGGCCTCCATGACTGGAGGCCCCCCGTTGTGCGTGCTGCCGCGCCGCCGTTACTGCATCGGCGTGATGATGCGGACCACGCGACCAGTGCGGTCCAGCATCTGGATCGGCAGGCGGATGATGTCATCGCCAAGTTCGATGAGCGGGCCATCGCCGATCCGTCGTGCCAGCGGGAGCGAGCCCGGCACGACGTACGGCTCGGAGGCCCCGTAGTTCACCGTGTAGCCCAGATCCACGAGCGAGGCGAGCGTCATCACGCTGCTCGGGTTGGCGACGCCGCCGCTGCTCAGGTAGCCCGTCATGAGTTCGGTGCGAAACACGAACTCGCGCCAGTGTCCGTTCCGCGTTCCGGCACCGCAGCTCGTGGGCACGCCAAGCGCGCAGTTTTCGACCGGCACGCTGTTGCCGCCGGTGTAGCCGGCGCCACCGATGGCATCGAAGGCCGAGTTTGCGGTGAGACAGCTGAAGTGCGTATCGAGCGTCTGCGTATCGCTCGACGGGAGCGAGAGACAGCCGTTCGTCGTCCAGAGGGTGCCGATGCCGAGCACATGGCCCATCTCGTGGCGGATCACGTCACGGAAGGAGCCGTTGGCGATGAGGCTCGCCACGTCGGCGCTGTCGAAGCTCATGATGCCGGCGATGGTGGTTGGCGCGCCCGGTGTGGTGCGTACGAGGCACGGGCCGGCACTGCCCAGCACCCGACCGCGGCCATCGATGGAGTCGATGCGCGCGACGATGACCAGGTCCTCGATCGTCTCGCCCGTGAGCGTCGGCGTCCCTGTACCGCAGATACCCGTGGTGCGCAAACCCAGCGGGAAATCGGGGAGATCACCGATGAGCGCCGCCTGCCAGTAGAGGCGCGCTGCGTCGAACGCTTCAGCCACGGGGGCCGAGAAGGCGGGCCCGATGTTGCGGAGGTCGATCGAGAACTGGCTGGACGCCAACGGTACCCGTACCGGTACAGTTGCCGAGACGCCCCCACTCGTGACCGTGATCGTCGCTACCCCTACGCCGACACCGCGCACGATGCTGTCCGCCCCAACGGTCGCGACGGCGGCGTCGCTGGTCTGGAAAGTCACGGTGCGGCCGCTCAGTGGCGCACCGGACGCATCGAGCACACGGGGCAGCACCTTGACGTTGCCGCCCGGAAGCAGCGAGATCGGCGTCGGCGCCACCAGCACCGCGGCCACTGCCACCGGTGCGGCGCTGACGGTGATGAGGACCGAATCGGTCCGCGCCTCCACGGTGGCGAGCAGGTACGTCGATCCGAGCGCTGCCGCCGTCACGAGCCCCGTCGTGCCGACGGTGGCCACTGTGGTGTTGCGGACGGCGTAGGACACGGTGCGGCCCGGCAGCACGAGGCTGCTCGCGCTCAGCGGTGTCGCGGTAAACTGGCGCGTGTCGCCGACGCCAAGCGTCGCACCGGTCGGCGCGATGCTGACCTGCGCCACCGGCACCGGCTGCACAGTGATCGTCGACGTGCCCGTACGGCCCTCCCCCGTCGCCGTGACGGTCGCGGTGCCGACACCGGCAGCCCTCGCCAAGCCGCTCGTGGCATTGACGCGGACGCGCAGCGAATCGGAGGAGCTCCACACGACCGTACGCCCTGTCACGGGCGCACCGGCGGAATCGCGAGGCTCGGCGCTGAGTTGCAGCGTCGACCCCTGGAAGATCGTGGCCGTGGCCGGCGTCACGACGACCGACGTCACCGGAGACGCGCTGAGCACCGTGACGGTCGCGGTGCCGACGCGGCCCTCGCTGGTCGCGGTGATGACGGCACTGCCAGACGCGACGCCCGTCACGAGCCCGGTCGCGGAGACGGTCACGGCGGCGGGTGTCCCGGAGGCCCACGTCACGGTTCGCCCGGCAAGGACGGCACCTGCAGCGCTGCTGGTGGTGGCCGTCAGTTGGGCCGTCGCACCGACCGCGATCGAGCTCGTCGGGGGCGTGACCGCCACCGACGACACCGCAACCGGGGATGGCGTGGGCGGCGTGCTGCTTCCACCGCAGTTCCAACTCGCCAGTACGACCAGCAGACCCGCGGCGCGGCGCCACCGTGCGAGACGCGCCTCCGGCAAATGCATCATGCGGTACCGCTCCCGAGATGTGATGGAACCGAAGACGTGCGATCGTGCCGCCCTGTCGAACGGCCGATAGGGTTCATGCATGGTGTACGCCGCCGGAGGGCCACCGGTTCCGGGGCCCTCCCTCGGCGAACGGGCCGATCAGCTTTCGCCGACCAGCCGACCGTCGACGTACACGCGATGTCCGCCGACCACCTTGTTAAGCAGCAGCACGGCATCCTTCCGGCCGTAGCGCGTCATCAAGTCGAGCATCATGCCTTCCTCGCCACCCCAGGGATAGCCGAAGACGACGTCAAATTCGTCGAGCGCGTGTCCGAGTTCCAGATAGCCGGACGGCCCGTCGCCGATCGTGCCAAGCCGTCCATCCCCGACCGTGGGCCGCCAGACATAGCCGGCCGGCAGGAAGCTCGCAGCCGCAAAGCGCGCCTTGGAGTGATACTTCTGCGCCAGGTGGCGCGCGGTGTCGACCAGATCCGCATCGAGTTCGATGCCGTACGCCTCAAAGCCCAGCATGTCGGCAGCGATGGTGATGACGCCCGTGGCCGAACCCCATTCCATGAACCGACGCCCGGGCTGCGCAAGCGGCAGCAGGGACGCGAGCACGTAGCCGTAATCGGCCGGCACGAAGGGATGGAACTCGTGATCGCGCACATCGGTGGAGAACTTGTCGAAGATCTCCCACCCCTCTTCGAAGAGCTCGGCAAGGCGACGGCGAAGGCCATCGTCGAGGCCGTCGATCGTCGCCACCGGCGTGCGGACCTTCCCCTCGCCGCTCACGCCGTCTCGCTTTCGGCGTCATCCGCATCATCATCGTCCGCGTCGTCGCCGTCCGCCGCCTCGCCCTCGGCGCCTTCCGGTTCTCCGCTCTCTGCCTTGACCCGCTTCTTCTCGGCCTTGGCGTCGCGCTTTTCCTTCTTCTTCAGGTCCTTCTGACGCTTTTCGAAGCCGAAGTTCGTCTTGCGTGCCATTGCTACTCTCTCTATGCCTCGGACCGTCTCGTCGCCGTCACGTGATCCGGTGGGCGTGCAGGTGCCGGCGATGCCGTGCCAGTCAAGCGAGGGTGAACCATAACCGCATTGCCCGGCCGCCGTCCGCACCGGAGAGACCGTCGCCTGTCGAGCCGCTGGAAGGGCGCATCGGTCTTGTCCATTCCGTCGATCTCCCGGCATCCTTCGGCCACCGCCTGCGCTCCGTCGCGCCCGTCGGGCGTCGCCGCCTTGCTACCTCGAGTTCGTCATGCCGCCCCTTCGCATCCTGCTGGCCCTCCTGATCCTCCCGGCACTCGGCCACGCCCAGACCCCCGCAGCCGGACTGCTCTACGTCGTCGGCGCCGACACCATCGGGATCGAACGCTTTACGCGGACGGCGGGCGGCGTGGAGGGCGACATCGAACTGCGTGGGCAACCGCGCTATCGCTACGTGGCACCGCTGCTCGCCGGAGCGACACAGGGCACCCTGAACTTCAGCGTGAGCGGGGCTGGGGTCACCCGTGTTCAGATCCGGATGCGGGGCGACAGTGCCATCGTGCAGATCAGCGCGCGCGGCCAGAGTACCACGCAACGCCTCCTGAGCCGCGCAGGTGCCTTCCCGACCATCAACAGCTCGATCGGACTCCTCGAACTCGCCATTGCCCCGTTGCGCCAGCGGGCCTGGCAGGGCGAGGAACTGCTCTTCTTCACAGCGGGCGGGCGGACCGTGCCCCTGACCCTCACGCCGATCGTCGGCGACTCGCTCGCCTACAGCCTCGGCCCGCAGCGCGGCACCGCCGTGATTGATTCCGCCGGCCGTATCCTGCGCTGGCATGTGCCCGCACAGCGCCTCACGGTAATCCGCATCGACGGGGCGCGCGCGGAAGGGTTCACCCTCCACTCGCCTGACTACACCGCACCGGCGGGTGCCCCCTACAGCGCCACCGCGGTGACGGTGCCGACGCCCGCCGGCCACATCCTCGCCGGCACCTTCACCCGACCGCGCGACACCGCACGTGTCGCCGCCGTCGTCACGATCACGGGGAGCGGCCCGCAAGACCGCGATGAAGCGATCAGCGTCGTGCCCGGCTATCGGCTGTTCCGTGACATCGCCGACACGCTGAGCCGACGCGGTATTGCCGTTCTCCGACTCGACGATCGCGGCGTCGGCGCGTCGGGAGGCACCTTTGCGTCGGCGACGTCGGCCGACTTTGCCGATGATGTCCGCAGTGCCGTGACGTGGCTCCGTGCGCGTGCCGATGTGGACCCTGATCGCATCGTGCTCGTGGGACACAGCGAAGGCGGACTGATCGCACCGCTTGTCGCGGCAACCGATCCGCGCCTTGCGGGCATCGTCCTCATGGCCGGGCCGGCGCAGACGGGGCGCCGCATCATCGAGTATCAGATGCGCCAAGCGGTAGACAACGACACGAGCGTCGCCCCCGGTGCGCGCGACTCGGTCTATCGTGCGCGGATGACAGGCGCCGATTCCACTGCCTTCCGCGAGCCGTGGATGCGCGACTTCCTCGCGTACGATCCGCTTCCGGCGCTCGCGCAGGTGAAGATGCCGGTGCTGATCCTGCAGGGCGCCACCGATCGTCAGGTGACGGCCGATCAGGCAGTTGCCATCGCGGGCGTCCTGCGGCAACACGGCAATCGGCGTGTGACGCTGCAGGTCTTTCCGGCCCGCAATCATCTCTTTCTGCCCGATCCGGACGGCCGGCCAGGGGGCTACGCGACGCTCCCCGTCACGTCGATCGGCCCCGAGGTACTCGGTCCGCTCGCCGACTGGATCGCCGAGCAGACGGCGTCGCAGCGGCCCTGAACGAGGAAGCGCCCGCCGCGACATGTTTGCGGACGGGCGCTTCGTCGACCCATCGACAACGGCGCATCAGTCGCCGTCGGCGGGCTCCAACTGTACCGTCGCTTCGCCGCGATCGTCGTACGACAGCAGCACGGTGTACGGACGGCAGCAGACGAAACAATCTTCGACATACTCCTGCACGGTACCACCGGCAGGATCCAACGTGAGCTCCTGCTCCTCGCCGCAGTGCGGGCAGCGCTCATGCGCTTCGGTGTCTGCGTCAACAGCCATCAAGTCGTCATCGGCAACAGGGTCCGTGTCGTCGGCTACGCGCAGCAGTTCCTCGTCGTCGAGCTCCGGCATGTCGATATCGGCAAGGGCATCGTCGGGCGGATCGAGGAGATCGTCCTCGTCGTGCGGGGCGGTCATGATGAAACTCCGGGGGGCCTGCGCGGGGTATGCGTGATGGACGCACCGAACGTCCGGCGCGGAATGCCAAGTAGAAGGTAATGGCCACCCCGCCGCGACGGATGCACCTTTCACCCGACGGGCGCTGTACGCCTCGCCCCGCACCTCTTGTCATTGGAGTCATGCCGCATGCGGATCCTGCTCGCGTTCTTCCTGCTCTGCCCCATCACCGTTCCGCTCGCCGCACAGACCGCACCACGCTACGCCACCGCAGGCCCGGACACGCTGCGCTATCGCGAGA
>Ga0163144_10021816_pt1 | contig 12714 bp, 7 predicted proteins | sample OliLak19BULKMAT1_FD_123175 | JGI IMG/M metagenome (GOLD analysis project Ga0163144, IMG submission 123175) | Freshwater microbial mat bacterial communities from Lake Vanda, McMurdo Dry Valleys, Antarctica - Oligotrophic Lake LV.19.BULKMAT1 | ecosystem: Environmental > Aquatic > Freshwater > Lake...
AAAATATCATTCATCAAGATATCAAACCGGATAATCTGCTGCTCGATGCGGATAGTAACGCTTACTTGGCAGATTTCGGGATTGCGGGAGAGGGCAGCCTCAAGTCGGATGGTTCGGGACTGCACGGCACGCTGTCGTATATCGCGCCCGAATTGTTTATGGGCGAACCCGCCACGCCCCAGTCCGACATGTATAGCATGGGCGTCACCCTGTTTGAACTTTTGACGGGAAAGCACCCGTTCACAGAAAAAGGCTTTGAATTTGGGCAGTTCCGCGCTGATGTCCCGCTGCTGCAAGACTTTCAGGCGGGCATCCCGGACGAATTGAACACGGTGATCCAGCGCGTTATGGCGAAAAATCCACGCGAACGCTACGTTGACGTCATCCAAATGGCGGCAGATTTTCGCAGAGTCGCGTCACGACATGCTGACCTCGATGTGATGATGATTGCCTCGCCGCTCTCGATGCCGCTGCCGACCAGCGACCGATATTCCCCCGTCCCCACGCACACGCTCCAATTCACGCCCGATGGGGGGGTAACAACGTCGTTCGAGACGCGCGCCATCCAAGAAAACCCGTTCAAAGGGTTGCGTCCGTTTGAAGAAGCCGACTCACTCAATTTTTTCGGACAGGAACGCCGTCTGGAACAGGTGATCGCCGCGCTGAGCAGCCGAACCGAGACGCATTTCCTCGCGCTGGTCGGTGCAAGTGGCAGCGGCAAATCGAGTCTGGTCAAAGCGGGGCTGATACCCACACTCCGACACGGTGGACTTCCCAACTCACAGGATTGGTTTTATGCCGATTTCGTTCCCGGCGCACAGCCGTTCATTGAACTCGAAGCCGCCCTGCTCAGCGTCGCCATCAACGCCCCAAAGGATGTTTTCGCGGAGATAAAACAGCACGAACATGGGTTATCGCTGGCGCTGGATGTGATCCTGCCGCCAAATACGCTGTTGTGCCTATTCATCGACCAATTCGAGGAAGTGTTCACGCTTGTCCCAGATGAAGACGAACGCGACCTGTTCTTGCGCTCACTTGCACGGGCGGCGCAGAAGCGACAAATTTGGATCATCATCGCGCTGCGGGCGGACTTTTACGACCGACCGCTGAATTATCCCTTGTTTGGCAACCTGATCCAAGACAATACCATCGTGATTCTGCCGCCCAATGATATGGAGATGGAGCGCGCAATCACCCGACCGCCAGAGCGCGTTGGGCTGATCCTTGAACACGGCTTGGTCGAGGCGATCCTCGAAGATCTTCAGCACCAGCCCGTCAAATTGCCGCTGTTGCAGTATGCGCTGACCGAATTGTTCGAGCGGCGCGCCGTCAATCGGCTGACGCTCGATGCCTACGAGGCGTTTGGCGGCGTAATCGGATCGCTTGCACGCCGCGCCGATGACCTGCTGAACGCGCTCGATCCCGCCGCACAGCGCATCACGCGCCAAATGTTTCTCCGTTTGGTCAGCTTGGGCGAAGGGATGGAGGATACCCGACGGCGCGTCCGGCGCGAGGATTTGCTCGCTATTCCGGGCGACCGGAACACCAAACAGACGGTTTTGCAGACCTTTGGGCAGTATCGTCTGCTGACGTTCGATCATGATCCGTTCAGCCACGTGCCTACCGTCGAGATCGCGCATGATGCGCTGATCCAGAAGTGGGAGCGGCTGCACGGCTGGATTGACGAGAGCCGGAGCCAACTGCACATCCAGCGTCAACTTGCGACGTCGGTAGCAGAGTGGCACAACGCGCACAACGACCCCAGCTACCTCGTGCGCGGCGCGCGGTTGGCGCTGTTGGAGTCGCTCTGTCAAAGCGACGTTGTGGCGCTCACCTCCGAAGAAGATGCTTATTTGCACGCCTGTATCGCCGCCCGCCAGCGGGGCGTTGGACGCCGCCGCGCTTTCGTGACCGCGTTGAGTGTTCTCGCGGTGTTTCTGTTCGTGCTGACAATCTACGCTTTCGACCAGCGGGAGAATGCCTTCCAAGAAAGGAATCGCGCTGATGCACAGGCGCGGCAGTCACAGTCGAGAGAACTGGCGGTCAATGCGCTAACGACGCTCGATACACTCGACCGTTCGCTGCTGCTCAGTCTTGCGGCGTTGAACGTCGAGGACACTTTCGAGGCGCGCAACAGCTTGCTCACGGGGCTGCAATACCAGCCATCTCTGCTCCATTTCCTGCACGGCGCACAATCGCCCGTGCGCAATCTTGCCGTCAGTGCCGATGGACGCTGGATCGCGGCGGGGGAACAGGACGGCGCGGTTTCTGTGTGGAATGTCGAGGCGCGCGCGTTAGCGTGGCGCACCGTCGGACACAGCGATACCGTGAATGCCGTCGCCTTCAGCGGCGCTTCGGTCGTGTCCGCAAGCAGCGACAGCACCATTCGCTTTTGGGACGTTACCACTGGCGATGCAGTGGGTGATGCGCTGACCGAACATCAGGACGAGGTGTGGAGCATCGCATTCAGCGCCGATGGGCAGCGCATGGCGTCGGGCAGCGAGGACGGCGCACTCATCTTGTGGGACGTTGAAACCCGCCGTCCACTGATCGAACCGCTGACCACGAGACAGGGATCGGTTTGGCGCGTCGCTTTCAGCCCGGTCGCGCCGATAATGGCATCGGGCGGCGCGGACAACCGTGTCTACTTCTGGGACGCCGAAACAGGTGACGCCATCGGTGAACCGCTCGAAGGACATACGAACTGGATTTGGGCGCTGGCTTTCAGCCCGGACGGACGGTTGCTTGCGTCAAGCGGTGTGGATCGGACGATTATCCTGTGGGATGTTGAAACGCACGCGATGGTAACGCAGTTCCCCACCGATCACACGGGTTGGGTGCGAAGTTTAAGTTTCAACGCCGATGGAACGCAGCTCATTTCGACCAGCGCCGATCACGATATCCGGTTGTGGGACATTCAAACTGAAACGCTCATCGGTACACCGCTCACCGCGCATCAAGACGAAGTGTGGGGCGCAGCCGTCGATCCGGCTGGGCGCTTCTTCGTGTCGGGAGGGTTGGACGGGCAGGTGTTGATGTGGACGACTGTGCCAACTGGCGACGATTACGACGCGCCCGTGACAGCGGTGGCGGTTCAGCCGGACAGCGGCACTATCGCCGTCGGCAGCGACGACAGCACGATTTTGCTGCGCGACGCTGACACGAACGAGGAAAGCGCACGGTTGACAGGTCATTCGCAGATGATCCTGAACATGGCGTTTGGAACGGATTGGCTTGCCTCGTCCGAGACGGGGACAAGCGATATATTCCTCTGGAATGTTGCGGCGGGAACGGCACAACGTCTCAGAGGACACGAGAGCCTCGTGTTTGGATTGGCGGCACACCAAGACTTGCTGCTATCGGGTGGCGAAGATCAGCGCGTCATCCTATGGAATATAGCGGACGGCAGCCATGATGTGTTGACGGAGGCGGCTTCCAGCGTACAAAGTGTGGACATGACCGCCTCCGTTGCCGCCGCCGGTGAACTGGACGGCACGATCCAGTTGTGGCGTGTGCCAGAGGGCGAGCCGCTTACAGAATTGCATCACCTTGGCGGCGTGTCAAGCGTCGCGTTGAGCGCAGATGGGCGCTGGTTGGCGTCCGGTGGTCAAGACGGCGCGCTGCAAGTGTGGGATGTGGCAACCGGACAGCCGCTCTACGAATCGGTTCGCGGACACACGAGCAAAATCACTGATCTTCAGTTCCAGCCCGGTAATCGCCTTTTGGCGTCAAGCAGTGAAGATGGAACGGTGCGCCTGTGGGATGTGTCAACCGGACGGATGCTCGGTCAGCCGCTGCGTGGGCATGACGATTGGGTGCTGAGTCTGGCGTTTTCGCCCGATGGTCAGCGGTTGATATCGGGCGGCTATGATGGACGTGTGATTGCTTGGGAAACCGATTTCGCTGGGTGGCAGCGGCGGGCGTGCCAGATCGCCAATCGTTCATTCACACGCGAAGAGCGACAGGTGTATCCAGTCGCGCAGTTTTCGCCGTGTGAGTAATCCGAAAACATTTGATTTTGCTCGGTTCGCAGCGGTTTCTAGTCCACTTGGTCGATACACACGCTCTAGAACCTTGCTACACTCTCATAATGGATGTGATCATTTTGGGAGCTATATGTGAAAAAGTTGTCTGTTTTTCTCATGCCGTTCGCGCTCCTTGTCGCTGCCTTCTTCATCGCTGCCACACCGAAACTCCAAGAAGTCGAAGCGCAAGCAGATATGTGTCCTCAACTTGTGTCGACGGCGCTTGAAACGACTAATGAAGCGTGCGATAGCACTGGGCGCAACCGCGCATGTTATGGACATGCGCTGTTAGAAGCCGAGTCAACCACCGACTCGAATACGTTTGTTTTTCAACAAGTCGGTGATCAGGTCGATGTCGAAAATATTCGGTCGCTGCGCTTGAGCGAGCTGAATGTGGCAGCGAATTATTGGGGAATCGCGCTCATGCGGTTACAAGCGAACCTCCCTAGCACCAAGCCGGGATCGAACGTCACCGTCTTGATGTTTGGCAACGTCGCACTTCAAAATACACTTCAATCCGATACGCGGCTCGGCAGTCTGCCGATCAGCGACGATGAGCGCAGTCAGTTACAATCGATGCAGGCGTTTTACTTTCAGAGCGACGACGAAGCACAACTTTGCCCCGAAGTTCCCGCCAGCGGCATGGTCATTCAAACGCCGGAAGGCGAAGCGCGCGTTCGGCTGTGGATCAACGGCGTGCGCATCGATCTCGGCTCGACGGCATACATCCGCTCCCAGCCCGGTAACGAGATGATCATCAGCCTTGTCGAAGGGTCGGCGCAGATCAGCACCACGCGCGGCTCCTCGGTCGCTGTGGCGGGCAGCGAAGTCTTGATCGACGTGGACACTCAGGGGCAAGCAGTTGGTATCCCATCGCTACCCCAAGCATACAACCTCGCTGACATTCCCCCATCGATTTTCGCCCATTTGGAGCGTCCGATCTCTCCACCGCCGCCGCTGAGTGACTTTCAAGTGCTGCGCTTGCAGCAAGGGGTCATCAGCGGCGAGGCGATCTGCGGCGTCGATCCGTATCCGCTTTGTGTCGATGTCAGCCTTGAAGGCACTGTTCAAGCGATCAATGGACAAGTTGTAACCATTAACAACACCGATGTGATCTTCGCCGTGGGCGATCCAAATCTGTCCACCGTTCAAGTTGGGCGTCCCATCCATATTGATGCCGCTGTCAACGAAGATGGTTCGCTGACGCCCGTCAATGTGAGTGTCGTGACACCGCCGCCGACACTTGTGCCGCCTGGATCGGGCAACACAAATCCGCCTGGCGGGATGGGCATGGGCGACGACGGGATGGGGAGTGACGACGGGATGGGCATGGGCGACGACGGAATGGGCATGGGCGACGGAATGGGGAGTGACGACGGGATGGGCATGGGCGACGGGATGGGGAGTGACGACGGGATGGGGAGTGACGACGGAATGGGGAGTGACGACGGAATGGGCATGGGCGACGACGGGATGGGCATGGGCGGCAATGATTAAAACGCATCATGGGTGAGTCGATCTTGAGCGTGTTTACCCGCCAAGGGCAGACCTTTATCCGCCGCCCCTTAATTCATCGGGCATCCGTGCCGACGCTGCTGCTCGTTTTTACGGGCGGCGTGAATCTGATTTTGATTCAGTGGGTGCTGGTCAAAGAGATGACGACGCTGCTGCTTGGCACGGAGTTGATCATTTTGTTGGTCAGCGTCTCGTACTTTGCGGGCGTATCCGTCGGGTATGCGTTGGCGCGGGATATCCGGCGAACGTGGCTCGTTCCGCTGGCGTTGATGACGCTCGTCCTGCATCTCACGCTGCCGATCTGGTTTCGGCTGATCGTGACCGGACTCACGTCCATCAATGCGTATGGTGCGGCGTTCTTGCTCCTACCGTTGTTAGCGCCGTTCGTCGTCTCTGCGTTTTACAGCGTGTTTTTGCCGCTGTTCGTGGATGGCGGCGACGGTACGATAGGCGAATTGTACGCGGCGGAAATCGCCGGATCAATCAGCGGTATCCTGATCTTGGTGGTGTTCGGCGGCTTCGGTCTACAAACGGTCTACACGCTCTACAGTGTGTCGCTGGTTTGTCTGTTGTTCGCGCTTGGCGTGCGCACGCGCTGGTTGGTCGCCGCCGCGTTGTTCAGCAGCGGTTGGCTGATCGCGCTGCCCGCGCTCAACTTTTGGAGCAATACGCGCTGGTATCAGCAGATTCACGGGCTGCCGGACGGGTCGCAAACGCTGTTTTCGCAGTACAGCCCCTATCAAAAGGTCGATGTGATCGAAACGCCCGACGGGACACGCTACCTGTTTTTGGACGGGCTGTCGCATTTCGACTCGTCGGACAACCGCTTGAACGTCATGATGGGCGATATTCCCGCGCGGCTGTTGTCGCCGACGCGGGCGCTCGTGCTGGGCGCGGGGGCGATGCAAACCGAGCAGATGATCGCTGCACACAACGCCGAGCGCGTGACGACGGTTGAAATCGATCCAGTCGTGGTTGAGGCGGGCGTGCGCTATTTCGCGGCGTTCAATCAGATGGACACATTGACCAATCGGCAGGTCGTCATCGACGATGCGAAGCACTTCATTGCCGCATCATCGGAGGGCTACGATTTAATTGTGACGGATGTTCCGGCGGCTTATTCAATTCAATCCGCCTATTTTTACTCGATCACCTTTTATGAGGCGCTTCGACATCGCTTGACCCCCAATGGAATAGTGGCGGTGAACTTGACCAGCCCGTTCAGCCGCGACGATCCGATTTCGCGCCGGATCGTCGCGTCCTTGTTCGCCGTCTATAACGACGTGATCGTGATTACGCCGGGATCGGTCGGTTGGAGCGTTGCCTATGCGGCGGACAGATTGCCGTTCACGAGCGCACAGGTCGAGGCGAGTCTGCGCGACGTAGGCGAAACCGACTTCATTGCGTATCAGGCGACCGCTGTTCGCGCCCTTGTCGGTGACGCGGCGCCGATCACGCTTAATTCGCTGGAAATCGTCCTCGATACTAGTCTGCGCTGGATCAGGAATCGAATTGAGGATTAATCGACTTTTCCTCCCGGCATGGGTGGGTGTCCTGCTTGGGTTCATCCAGACCGGGCTGTTCCTGCAACTGGCGTTCACACTTTCGTCCAGCATCACCACCTACTTGATGATTACGCTGTGCTGGCTGGTAGGGAGTGTGTTCGGTGTGCTGGTGTTGGCACAACGTGGTGGGTCACTGGCGCGGTATTTGCTGATCGCCATGCTCGCTTACGGCGCGTGTGGCGTCATGCTGGTGTTGCAGCCGTTCGAGACGCGCCTGCTGCCGCTGTACGGCGTCGCCATTATCCTCATTGGCGTCTATCCGGGCGTCTTCTTCCAACGCATGACGCCGTTATCGTCCGCGCGCACGGTCTTTTTTCTCGAAAATAACGGCTTCATCGTGGGGATCATCGTCAGCACGATTGCTTTCATGTTCTTCGGGCAAGTTGTGCTGTGGATCGTTCCAGTTGTGATCAGCCTCTACTTGGCATTCATGACGAAAACGGATGCCCGATCTCTGCCAGCGCATCGTCCGTCACTTTAACCCACAGCGCCGCCTCGTCTGCGATAAACGCCTGATTTGCCATCATTCATGGGAGCAACCCCTCAATTTTGAGGGGTTACGCGAATCATGGAAAATCCCATCGACTAAAGTCGAACAAAAATTCCGACGAAATATAAAAGTGGACGGAAATGATGTCGCTGTATCGTCACGGTGATGTCTTGATCGGGCAAATCGATGCGCTGCTGGAAAACACCAAAAAGCGCGGCAGTGTTGTCCTTGCTTACGGCGAGATGGCCCATCTGGCACTCGATAGCCGCATCGGCGCGGGCATTTTGGAGCGGATTCCGCAGGGGGCGGAATCCGTCGCTGAGCGCTTGATGAAGCTGCCGCTGTGATGGCTTAGCCTTTAATTCCCGTCATTTGAATCCCCTCGATAAAATAACGCTGCGCGAAGAAAAACAGCAAAATCATTGGCAACATGCTCATCACCGAGGCAGAAATCAGCCGATCATAGAAGATCGTGCCGTACTGGTCGTTGAAGAAATTCAAGCCAACTGAAACGGGGAACAAATCTGGGCTGGATAGGAAGATGAACGGCTCAAGGAAACTGTTCCACGTCCACCAGAAGGTGAAGATGATCACGGTGGCGATAGCGGGCTTGCTCAGTGGAACAATCACCTTCACGATGATCTGCGCGATGTTTGCGCCGTCGATGCGCGCGGCGTCTTCCAGTTCGCGCGGGATGCTGGTGAAGAACTGGCGCAGCATGAAGATCAGGAAGGCGTTTCCGAAAAACGAACGCAGGAACAGGGGCCAGAGCGTATTGACGATGCCCATATCGCGGAAGATTTCGTAGACTGGCACGAGTGTGACCGGATAGGGCAGCATCATCGTGCCGAGCAGCAGCAAGAAAAAGAAATTCTTGCCCGGCGCGCGCAACCGCGCAAACGCATACGCCACGACGACGCATGACAATACATGCCCGATGGTATTGAGCAAGACCAAGATGAACGAGTTGCGGAAGAACGTCGGGAAGTAGGTATCCCCGACTTTGGTTTGCAGCGCCTCGCGGAAGCCATCGAAGCGCAGTTCCGGGTACATGGCGCGGCTTAAATCTGCCGGGTTCACGTCAAAGGCATCGCTGATGGCTGCTGTTGGCACCATCAGCGCCATTTCGCGTGGTTCGCCCACCAGCGCCACGGAGACGGTCTCGTCGCCGGCGCTGAAGCCATCTTGCACACGGAAGGGGATACGGTTCAGTTGGTCGCCGCGTGCGCTGGTCAGTCCGCCAAGCTGCGCTAACCGCAGCGAATCCGCCGCATCAACCGGAATGACGACGCTGAACTGCGTGCCGCGAATCAGGATTGCCACCTGTGTTGGTGTGCCGTCGGTGTAGGTTGCCCCCTGCATGGCGACGCCGTTCACGACGACCGGTTGCTCATCCGTGAGTTGTTCGCGCTGGGCGATGATCGCGGCGGCGTCAAAGTCGGCTTCATTGATGATGGGCTGCCACGACTCTTGTACCAGTATGACATGAGCGCCGTCTTGCCCCGCGAGATTGAACTGCGGCAGTTCAGTTTGCCCGATAGATGCGAATCCAGCATCGGACAGGTTTTCGACGGTGACGAGCAGCGCGGCAGCGGCGACATCGGGGGCGCTGACAACGGAAAGCTGTGACTCGGGCCCAATCGGGATGATTTGGCGCACGCCGTCGGCGGTCTCGACCGCGCGCCCGCGAAACTCGATGCCGCCGATTTCCAACGCGGCACGGTCGCCGCCATTGACCTGATCGAGCGGCATCCGCAGCGCCGCCGCCTGTAGATCGTTCACATCGACGACGATCAGGGTGTCATTTTCGCCGCGCGCCAGCGCCACGACTTGGCGCGTTTCGCCGTTCGTCGTCCACGGGCGGACATTGAGTGTCACCTCACCGATGGTCGTGGTCACGGCGTCGCCTAATTCGGCAGTCGGAACCGTGAGGATGTTTTGCAGCCCCGTCGCATCGAGGACGGTGGTATAGCGGCGCACACCGATTTCCATCACCGTCTTTGTTTCGCCCTCAACATCGACGTGCCACAAACTGAGCATCCGGTTGGTGTTACCCACACGCACCGTTTCCCAGTGTTGAGGAATCCAGATCGGCGGATCGGTGAAGATTTGCCAACTCGGCTTGAGGCTGGCAGAGACCATCCAGAGCATCGGAAAGAGCATGAAGGCAGCGCCGAGCGCTAGCACAATATAGCTGGAGGCGTGGCGCAGTCCGCGCTGCCACGTCTTGGAGGTGCGGACAGTTTGCCAATTGGTCGCTGCACGGGAACGCAGCGTCGTTGGACGAACAGCAGTATCCATCAATGCGCCTCGGATTCGTAATACACCCACACGGCGGACGAACGGATCACCAACAGCGTGATCACCATGATGATGAGGAACAAAATCCATGCCAGCGCCGAGGCATAACCCATTTGCGCCATCTGGAAGGCGCGTTCGTATAGGTTGAGCATGTAGAACAATGTGGCATTGTTGGGCCCGCCGCGCGTCAGTACCCAGCCCACATCGAACACTTGCAGCGCGCCGATAATGGCGAGGATGACGTTGAAGAAGATCGTCGGACTCAGCATGGGCAGCGTGACAAAGCGGAACTTTGCCACGTTATTCGCGCCATCGATCTCGGCAGCCTCGTAGAGCGATTCTGGGATGCCCTTCAAGCCCGCCAGATAGATCACGATCTGCCCGCCGACGCTCCACCAACTCATGATGATCAGCGCGGGCAGCGCCCAGTTTTCATCCAGCAGCCAATTGGGACCTTTGATACCGAATAGCCCCAAAGCGAGGTTGAGCAAGCCGCCTTCTGGACGGAAAATGTACAGCCATAGAATAGCGACGGCGATACTGCTGAGGATCGACGGGATAAAAAAGATCGTGCGCCAGATGTTCACTCCAGCGAGCTTCTGCGATAAGACCATCGCCAATGCCAAGGCAATGATCGTCCCACCCGGAACGCTGCCCAGCGCGAATAACAAAGTGACGCGGATTGACTGCCAAAAATCTGCGTCGTTGAGGATGCGCTCATAGTTCCGCAACCCCGTCCAGACTGGTGGCGAGAGCAGATCATAGGTGGTGAATGATAGGTACAACGAACGCAGCATCGGGTAGGCGAGAAAGACGAGGAAGCCGATCAGCCACGGCAGGATGAGGATGTAAAAGGAGATCGCCTCGCGCCGCGCCAGCGCCGAAGGGAAAATCAGCTTACGGGAACGCAGGGTCATGGATTGTTTCCTTCAATTTTGCGGTTTCGCCCGCGCTTGTTTTGTGTATTAGCAAGGGCGTCCCATCGGAATGCCCCTACAAGCTCAGGTAGGGGCAGGAAGCACGCGCTTGCACCCCCTCGCCCATCGGATGTGGGCGAGGGGGTGCAAGCGCGTGCGCGGCGCTTGAGCTACGCCTCGCCGCCTTCAGCGATGCAAGCGTCCGCTTCCGCCGAGAGGGTGTTGAGTTCAGTGGCGATGTCGATCTGGTCGCCGCCGTCCGCCAATAGGCGCTTCATGAGGTCGCTGGCAGGGGTCGCCACGCAGGTGCTGTAATAGGGCGAGCGCAGTTCTTCGAGTGGACCGAGGTGCTGCGTCTCAGCGATGTAGACGCCCCAATACGGGTCATCTTCGCGCTGCATTTCCTGCGACACGACTGGGTTGCCGCTCAACGCCTTGAGCGCGAACACGCGCTGTCCGGGTTCGGTCGTCAGCCATTTGAGAAGCTGCCACGCTTCTTCGGGGTGCTGGCTTTGACCGGAGATACCCCAGCCCAGCCACATCAAGACGCTGGAACGTCCACCGGGACCGGTCGGCACGGGTGCCACTGTCCATTCCAAGTTAGGCGTCTCGTTGAACACATCCTGCCACCACGGACCGTGGAAGGTCACGCCGATAGCAACGTCGCCGTCTTGGAACATCTGGACGCGCCCACCTTCGACCGAGCCGATGGCGGTTGCGGACGGGGCGACGTGGTGGACGAACACCAGATCACGATACCATTCCAACGCTTCGACTGCTGCTTCGCTGTTCAACAAGCCGTCGGTCGATGTGCCGTCTTCGCTGATGGTCAGCGTTCCCCACGCTTGCAGATAGCTTTGCATCCCGCGCCACCAACCATCGTTAATGATGTCGATGCCCCACTGGACAACATTTTCCGGGTCGAAATCGGGGCTGTTGGCGTTGTTGCCGTTGGCGTCTACGGTCAGTTCGAGCGCAATATCGAGCGCATCATCCCATGTCCAACCCTCTTCGGGAACAGCGATGCCCGCCGCCTCGAACATGGCGCTGTTGATGTAGAAGCTGCTGGTGCTGTAGTCCTTCGGCAGCGCGACCGGCGCACCATCGTAGAACCCTTGCTGATAGATGCCTTCGTACACGTCTGAGCCGATGGCGATGCCGTTCTCGCCTTCGATGAACGGCGCAAGGTCGATGTACGCTGCACTATCGGAGGCTTCCATGTACAACGACGCCCATTCCGGCGGGTACGCCATCAGGTCGGGGCTGGTGCCTGCCGACAGCCACGTCAGGCGGCGGGTGTTCTGCTCGTCGCCGATGTTCGGTTCAAGCGCCACATCAATGCAAGGGTACTCGGCTTCAAAGGCTTCGATCACTTGGTTCATGTATTCCACGCGATCACCGCTTGACCAGTCATCGACGCGCAGCGAAACGTTGTCGCGTCCAGCGCAGAAGTCACTCTGCGCACCCACCGGAAACACCGCCACTGCCAACACGAGTGAGAGGACGGCAAAAACAAATTTACGTGCCATAGGTCTATACCTCTTGTCTAATTTATCTAGTTTATTGTGCGCATAACAAATTTGATTTTAGCGGTACTGGCTCATCTTTGTCAACCAAGTGGCGCGGAATTTGGTCTGTAGACACGACCTGCGGCGTCACTGGACATCACTGGCTCAAAAACGTCACCCTGTAATTATACGTTACTGGCGAGGAACGTCTAGACGTTTGAGGCGGACGGGGGTGGACATTCAGTCTGACCCCCGCGCCGGACGCGCTGCGCTGCATCTGCGCCGTTGGTAACGGGCTTTGCCTTCAGGCGAGGCGAGATACGCTGCCCGGTCACGGCGGTCTTGCGAGGTGGACTTGCCGATAGGTTTGGACAGGGGAGCCAAGACGCGAAT
>Ga0163144_10021818_pt1 | contig 12713 bp, 12 predicted proteins | sample OliLak19BULKMAT1_FD_123175 | JGI IMG/M metagenome (GOLD analysis project Ga0163144, IMG submission 123175) | Freshwater microbial mat bacterial communities from Lake Vanda, McMurdo Dry Valleys, Antarctica - Oligotrophic Lake LV.19.BULKMAT1 | ecosystem: Environmental > Aquatic > Freshwater >...
GAAAAACGAAAAGGGCCAGAACGCTCAATGCTCCGATTTGACTTCGGGTGAATGGCAACGCCATCAGCATCGCCCAAATGACCAGTGGACCGACCGCGAGCGCGGCCGCGAAGACCGCGAACCACGTCCAGCCGCCCTCACGTTCTTGTCTTATCCTGAGCGCAAACGCCCAAATCACGGCTCCAAGACCCACGAGTATCAAAAGGAACACAACATACTCGAACAGGACCAGCATGCCGAAATTGCGGCGAAAATGGTCGGTCACGGCGAAGCACGCCCAAGAGACGGCCAGCAACAGCAAAACGCTAATCGGTAGTGCAAATGGCGAAACGGCCGGCCGATAGTTCATGTCGCACGGGCCAGGCGGGAGTCGGTCCCAATCGAGATAGTCCCATTTGTCGCGGATGTTCTCGAATTCTTCAGGTACACTTTTCCATTCGCTCTCGGTCATGACTTTGTCTCCTTGGAGATCTTTGCCGGTTCGCGACCGATGATGAGGTCGAGAAGGCCAGGGACGACTTCAACGCGAAACGGTGAACGCACTTTTCCCAGCGGCGCCAGGAGTTCGGCGAGGTCGTGCTGCAAACGTTGCTGGAGCAAGCGAACGAGTCGCTGTTGTTTGCTTGCGGTCTGCGTGAGAACGGTAATGACAAAGCGGTCGGCACGCAGAAAATCGTTGAACCAACCCTTCTTCAAAAAGCGCGTCAAGACGCTCACCGCTTTACGGGCGATCCGACGCGCTTCGCCGCCATGATCGACCAGGAGATAGCCGAGCAGCTCGCCGGCTGAAGTTTCTTCCAGGTAGAACCCTCGTCGCGGCAAACGCTGAGCGGTCAGCTGCAAGAATTGGCGCAACTGGTCGTTGGAGACCAGACGAACTTTTCGTTCCTCTTGACCGTGGAAAAACATCAACTCCGCGAGCCGCGTGATGCGCGCCTGCCGGCCGAGCGCTCGCGTCAAATCCTCGGAAGCGCCGATAAGGCGAGCGCCGGCAACTGTCAAGCGATAGACGAGACAGCGGGCATTCCAGCGCTCCGATTCGAGGACGCGATACTTCGATTTCTTGCCGCAGAGACGGCGCAGGGTGGATTTAACGGCGTCCTTTTTTTGGCCCGGATAGAAGCGCCGGTGCAAAATCAGGAACGTCGTGCGCCGAAACTGGGCCACGTGCCGTAGGATTTCCAGATCTCGTTCGGAGAGTTGCAAAGATGGTTTCATCATCACCACAATTCCCAAAGGAGCTTGCGCCGGGCGAAGGCGCGGTAGAGTTTCTTCAAGCGCTGGGCGCCGTACGAACCGCCAATTTCCACGGCGCAGTAGGGTTTGCCGAATTCGTCGAGCAAAAGGGCGTCGGGGACTTTGGTCGCAAGGCGCCTCGGATAATCTCGGCGCAAAATGTCTTCACTGATCCAACGGGAGGCCGTGTTTGCATCGGACTGACAACGCTGCAAATAGACTTCGGTGACGAGCAGGTCATGCTCGATTTGAAGCGGCTGCCGTAAGCTTCCGCCGATTCCTCCGGTGAGTCGGCTGGCGCGGTCCGTTGCCCAGTAGACGATTTCGTTGGAGTTAATGAGATCGCGGTGCCGTTTCGCCAGTCGCCAGGCCAAGCGGTGGAAATCGGGGAAGGCCGTATCCGTGGCCAAAAGCGGACCGTGTAGCAATGGCAACGCGACCGAAACCGGGCAAGCAGCCAACCAGCCGGCATCGCGAAGCTGGGCCAATCGTTTTCGAGCGGAGTGGATGCTTGTTACCGTGAGACGACGCAGGTGCTGTTCCGTGGCGACGCGCGACTTGCAGGTCAAAAGGTCCAAAATTTTCTGCGCAGGCTCTGAATTGCAAACGGTCCATACCAAAGCTGTACTGTGCGGAATGGTCATGGTAAAATCATCCCAACGATCTCTTTGCCGCGTGCATGCAATGCACTGCATGTCGGCCATTCAACCAAAAGCGGCGTGGAAACGCGCTGTATTCGGGATGGATTGCAGGTGTATCTCATGAAAGGACACATAAAGGCCGACGACAGTTTCGTTCGCCTCGATCCGGACAAGATGAACCAGTTTCGGAAGGCGAAAGGTCTGAGCCGGAACGACTTCTGCTTCAAAGCAGAACTCGATCAGAGAACCGTGCGCAAGGTGTTTGGCGGCGAGCCTGTTCGGATCGATTGTGCGGTACGTGCCGCAAAGGCGTTGGGTATCGACAATCTGGAAAGCGTGCTGCTCGAAACAAGCCGTCTACGTGAATCGCCGCCTGAATTGGGGGAGTGGGCGCCCGAAAGAACGCTCTCCAAATGGCTCACAGCCTCGAACGGATTGCAATACCAGATTAACTTGCTGACACACCGCTTCTTGCCCAAGACGTTCGCTCGCGGCAAATGCTATGACCTGGCTCCTCTGGCGGATGCGGAACGGACGCGACTTCGCGATCACCTCATACGCCATCCGCAGGTATGCCGACGCCTTCAACCGCATCCGCATTTGCCGGTGAATGAGCGGGTGTTCCCCGCCGAAAATCAGAAGCAGTGGTGGGTCATCGATCAATGGGTCCCCGGCCTGACACTGGCGGACGTGCTACCAAAAGGCCCACTGGCCAAGGAGATACTGCCGCGAGTTTTGCGCGAGATCGCTTTGGCCTTGAAGTCGCTGCATGAGGCCAAAATCGTGCGACGTGAGTTATCGCCCAGCTACATCGTACTACGCGATGCGGACGGATCGGTTCTCTTGACCGATTTCGAGTTGAGCAAGCTGCTAGACGGTAGCCCCACCGTGTCCAACGATTGGCCGGTCGATCCCTACCGCGCTCCCGAAGTAGGGCCCGAAGGCGCGAACTTAACGGTGGATTTGTATAGTTGGGGAAGAATCCTCGTTCACGCGGCATTGGGTGAGTTGCCCGAGAAGGTTTGTGAACGAGACTGGGTCCGGCTGGAACTTCCGAAGCAGGTGGAGAGCCTTGTACGGCGTTGCGTGGCCCCCAATCGCAGCAAACGGCCGGAAAGCGTCGATGAAATTCTCGTGGGAATGGCAGGCTGGAAATGAACGACTTGGTATCCGAAGGCGGTAAGACACCCAAGGTCTTGCCGCCTGATCGCCGAATGGGCGTACACGTGCTGACAGAATTCGTATTCTGTCCGCGCGCGGGCCTTTGCGCCTTTGAATCGCAGGATTGGCAATTCGAAGGCGAGGAGCAGCAACCTTCCAACTACGTTCCCGATTATCATCTGGACGAAATCGACCGAGCTTTGGCGCTGGTCTTGAACGAAATCGGCAAGCTCGCGATCTTGATCGTCCTCAGCTTTGCCATCGGAGTTGTGTTGACCCGGTATGTTCATCGGCATGCCGCTTTTCTCGGTATCTCGGCGATCGTCTGGTTCGGCTTCTTCGTCGTTTTGAAGCTGCGCGTCGCCTGGATCCTGGCGAGGCGTCGAAAGCAGGCGGACACGGCAATCGCTCGCGAGCCTGACGTGAACGTGCAAGAAAATCAGCCGGTTCAATGGTGGGCCCTCATCAGGGCAGGATTTTCCCCGAAAAAATGCCAGAGTGCGTTCGTGCATGAGGATTGGAATTTGGGCGGCAAGCCAATCCGGATCCTATTGCGCGGTTCCCTCCGGATTCCGGTCTGGCATTTGCGCAGCGCGACGGCGCCGCGGACGATTCAACGGCAACATCAAATTCGCATGGCAGCCTATTGCCATTTGCTCGAAGCTTCGGAAGGCGCGGAGAGTCCTTACGGGATTGTTCTGTTCGGTGATAGTTACGAAGGAATCGCTATTCCGAACAGCCCACAAAACCGCAAGGCCTTCCACGAAGAATTACACAAGGCCCGGCAGGTTATTCAGGATGCCATGGGAAACTTACATCCGCTTGAACCACAGGCTCAGACTTGCGGTGGCTGTCACTTTGGTTATCCGATTCCCGAGAGCGCGGACATCGCATTCAAGACCAAAACGCATACGCTGAAAGTGGTCGTGGTGGAAGACACGGAAGGCAAGACATGTCATAGCCATTGCGGGGACCGTTTCGAATGGCTTCCACCGCACGCCGAAAAGGACCGCCGCGGGTTACGGCGTCGGTGAGCGCGAGAACAGGTTATCGATCGCGCCAAAGACCTTCAGCATGCAACGGTGAAATACGTTCAGCGTCGGGCGCAATTTCATTTCTGCTGCAATCGTATCCAACTCGGCAAGCCAAGGTCCTCCGTCGTTGAGGAAGCGCTCTCCGGGATCCAGCGCCAGGCCTCGTAGAAGAACCTTGTCCACCAAGGGCCATATATTGCTCGGCAAGGTGTCAACTCGCCGGGCCCTGCTGCTTGGGGGGACCAACTGGCCTCGGAATTCGCCGATCAACTCGGGTCGTCCAGCGCGGCCGCCGAGGTGGTCGTAAGGGAGTTCGCCGGTGAGAAGCTCGTAGGCGACCGCCGACACGGAAAACTGATCGGCGCGAAAGTCGACGAACGCTTGACCGCGATGCAGTTCGGGCGCGGCGTAAGCGTCGGTATGCCCGTCGCCCGCAACACGGCCAATGGTGCGTTCGGCGGTCCAGGCACTACCGAAATCGATAAGAACGGCGCGCTGCGGTTGCGGGGCCAGGATCACGTTCTCCGGTTTTACATCGCCGTGGACGCAATTGGCATGGCGATGCAGTTGGGAGATGCCATGAGCCAGGCCACGTAGAATGCGAAAGGCCTCATACGCAGACGGCCAAAGGTGGGGATGGTCGCGGCCCTGGCGGAGTAGATAGCGCAGGTTGTAGCCCGGTACCCAAAGCGAGAGAACGGCAATCTGGTTCTTGTGACGATGGTATTCCAGTAGTGACGGAAAGTTCTTGTTGTCCTGCGACAGCCGTTTGAGAACGCCGAGGTGCTGCCAGGTCGATTTTCCCGGCGGCAATAGGCACAAGGCGCGAAGATCGCCTGCGACCGGATCATACGCGCGAAAACGTTCCCGCTGCCCCGACAATCGCTCCAGCAGCAAATAGTCGCGACCGCCCAGCCGAATTCGACCGACCACGGGAAAAGTCCGGCCATGCACACGGACTTCGTCTTTGCGGGGCATAGTGCTGTGGTCCAGAAGGCCGAGAAGCAATCAACACGCTGCAATTATACCCGCCGGGCGCCAACGTCGTGCCTCGCGTCTTGGCGCAATCGCCAGAAGGTGAGGGAGGTCGGCTGGAAAGTGTTCCACTGTTCTTCGGGTTCTTGATTCACCCGCTCAAGAATTGCGGAATCAAAGTGATGCCAAGGAGATAGGCAGAAAACGCATGGCACCGCCGATGGCACTTCGGTCCCCCTCGTCAAGTGCCATGCCGGGTGCCATGGAAAAGGGCAGCGAAAAATCCCGAACATGCGAATTGAATCGGTCGTTTCGAGCCAATCGCGGTCGCCGACGAGCGGCAATTTTCCTCCCGAATTTCGATTCAATTGCTGAATCCAGCGGTTACAATAGGAGCAATGTGAGGTGCTTTTTCGAGCGATTTTTCCCCGCGAAAGCAACGGAGACGGAATCATGAAATCACCCGCGCGCATCGGCAAACAGGATTTCCTGCCGCGACATGCGGCCCCTCAAAAGATCCGGCCACTTCCGAGCAAAAAGCAACCCAAAGCGGAACTCTATTGGACGGATGAACTCGCCAAGAAGGTGGAGGACGACCTGTGGAATCGCCTGCCATTCGGGCAGATGCTGCGGCTGGAATTTCGCGATCTGGAGCACGTCGTGGAGGTCTATGTTGCCAGCATGGGCGAGTTGCAAATCGCCCGCGAACAAGGGCAAGCTTTCTTTCGCGAAATGTGCCGAGCTAACTTCGAATTGCGATGTCCCGATGGCGTCGAAACGTCGGCACGGGAATCCATCGCTCGTCAGGAAATGGCCGAATTCGAGAAATCCATCAAGCTTCCGGCCATGCGACTTGATGATACGTTGAGAGCGAAACTGGCATGCGTCGATCTTGCCACCGCGACGCGCAAATTGAAACAATCGCTGCGCCAGCAAACCCACAATTTTGTGCAGCAGTTTTTTGCCGCCTGCAACAAGGCGGCGGCTGACGAAATCATCGGCGTAATCGAGTGGGAAAAAGAGTTCGTTGCGTGCGTGTTACACGATTTTCGCCGAGTCATCGTCGCCGAAGCTACGACGGAACAAACGCGTGCGGGCAAGAAAAAAATTGAGCGCCTCGCGGATCGCCACGGGTTTGCCAAAGTGACCGAAAAAATCAAGGTCCAGACGAGAACCGCGTATACCGTTCGCCATGCCTGGCATGAGGTGCATTTGATTTCGGCGAAACGTCATCCATTGAACCTCTGTCCTGTGCCTATTCCGGACTCGCATCGAGCGCTCGTGGAGGCGGCGCCAGTATGGCTGCGGCCGTTTGTTGAGGTGGTCGATGGTACGCGAATTTACGAACGAGTTGTCGAATTCGACCGGAAGAAAAAGACGCATGAGGTGGATGAAGAATTTGATAGGGAAAAGCTCGTTTTCGTGGGCGATCCGGCATTGACGCTCGGAAAATTCGTGCTGAGCGTTTGGGGATCTCCGGTCCCGCAAAGTGAAAAAACATCAGCAACAAGTTGGCAATCGAGCCCAATCTTGTCGCCGTTTGTCCTCCTCGTTCTGATGATATTTTTAGCCGGTGCCGTCATAACGTTCGGCGCCGTGCCAGGATTAATCGTGTGGCTCATGGGGTCTCTTGGTATCGCCATCGTGTCTATTCCGATCGAGGACAAGAAGCCTGATTACGGAACCTGTTTGGCGTGGGGTCTACTCTCCTTGGTGGCTCTCGGCGTTGCGGCTTGCGGCTGGTGGGCGGCAATTCCGGGCGGACAAAAAATATCGGCTGCGGGAGCCGTTCTTGCGGCAGTAGCTGCAATTTACGCCATTGCTCGATTCTCCGCCGAGCTACCGAAGAAACCCGCTGGTCCTGATCATCAAGCATAGACCGAACGCCTCTTGGAGATTCCCCATGCACGCGATGTCGCTCCACCTGATTCTGGTTTTGTGTTTCGTGTTTATCGGAATTCCAGGCCTGATTTGGATGTTGCATTCGGTGATGGCGAACTCCGGCCCAGGCTTGGCAGAGAATGTCGGCAAAGGTCCTGCGCTGGAAAATCCAGCCCGGAATCAACCAGAGCAGCCACCGGCGAAGCAGCCGGAATTTCAAGTTCAAGTCCCTCAGCCGGTTGCCAAATCGCTGTCGCCGCAAGAGATCGAACGCAAAGGCCGGGCACGCGCCAAACTACTGGATGCGAAGAACCTCGGCCGCGAAGTCGGCGAGAAGTTGGACGCCTTTGAAAAGCATATTGCCGTGTGGGAAACGCGCACGAACGCGCTGCTGGCCGATGAAACAGGGCGAAAGCTTGCCGATAGCCCTACCGTGGTCGATCAGGCCGATGCGCTGCTCAGCAAAACAATGCCGAACAGGCTCGCCGTGGCGAACTTACGCAGCCGATTGCAAGCGTTGCTTGACCCGGTGGAAAGTGCGTTGCGCGTGGACGATGGCGCCTACATGCCCACGCCGGAATTGCTGGGGGAAATCGCATCAATCGAACGAACTGCGACCGACGGAAATCGGCAATTCGAACTCGATCATGCCGTGTTGCAAACCTTGCTGACCGATCATGGCAACCGAAAGCCAAGCAACTTGACGCTGGCCGAAGCCATCGCGAAGCAGCGCGCCGGCGTTGCGTCGAAAGAAGCCGAAGAACTGGCGAAGGTCAAAACCAAGGCGCGCGAACTTGCCGCCGAAAAAATCCGCCAGGCGGAAGCGGAAGCAACATTGAAAATCGCCGAAGCCGAAGCTTACGCGGCCAAGATCCTTGGCGAAGAGCGGGCGAAACAACTCAAAGCACAGGCCGACCAAACCAAGAAAAAGCTGCAAGAAACCGCGGACGCTGAGAAACGCAAAGTCGAACAAGATTCGCTCAAGCGAAGGGCCGAAGATCCCGCCGTTCAGGCAAAATACCAGGCGCTCCTGGCGCCAGGAAGCTTTCAGTTTAACTCGGTTCAGGGCGGTTCCTTCCGACAAAGCGAACGGCCGGAGCCCGTTTCTTTTGGCGACTTAACCCGGAATCATTGGCTGAAGGATGCGAAGATCTTCGCACGCGCGCTGTCGTCGAAGCCTCATATTGATTACAACTGGTTCAACGATCGCCCGGTGCAGGCCTTTCCGAAGTCGGCCGCGGACTGGGCGAGAGTGGATCAAATGCTGGAAGAATTTCGGGTGCTCGGGCCCGTTTGGGTTGAAATGAAGCTGCTTCGTCCGTAAAAGGCGGGCCGGGGCCCGGTAAGTTTGGTGCGCTCATGATCAATACTCCGATGGCAAGAGAACGGTGGTTGTTTCGTGGCCGGCGTCGGTGATGATCCAGAATTTCACGCCGGCTGGCGTGCAAAATGAGGACAAAATCCGCGCGCCATTTTGTAAAGCGCGGTCGTTTTCTTGACGGTCCTCCTCACACACATCTCCCCAATCGCCAGCGGAATGGCGTTGCAGCGCGAGCATGATATCTTCCCAAGCAAGCTCATCCGCGGCGCCCGCTGTCACGTTGACATTTTGCAGCAAGATGAGCGTTTTCATTGCGGACGTTTGTCCGTTTGATTCGTCTTTCAAGGCGGTTGCCTCCTCCAACTGATAGAGCCATTGGGCGACCAAGTAATAGGCATGCCCGAGGTGCTCCGGCTCGACGCCGTCGGGTTGGGCATACGGATCATCGATCCAGACGTGTTTCAGAATGCGCCGTATCGCCTGGCGTAAATTCAAAGGGGCGATCGCATCAATCGCCTCGGCGACCATCGTTTGCGTGAGTTGGTTCTCTTGCTTCATTTTGTTTTCCTTGATTCGTTGCAAATGGGTGAATTCCCGGCCGAGAAACTCGGCCGGGTGAATGGTTTGGGGCTTACGCGGCGTCCTGCTTGCTATCGGATTCGCTTGCCTGACGTTTGCAGATCCACGAACAAGCCATGACGGCGACCTGTGCGACGAGTGGCAGATCATCGCGGCTAAAATTCGTGGCGTCCTTGGTCTCTTTGCCCTGCTTGTATCGTCGTGTGATCGCCACGCTGTACCACGTGCGATTTTCGGATTGATTGGGCCAGATGGTGGCGCGGATATTGCCCAATCGGATTTCGTATGCTGGTTTTTTTGGTGTCATGTTCAGATTCCTTTTCAGTGTAAAAGGGCGTCGTTTCATCCGTGAGCCGTCGTCCCCTGGTTCAAGTCCTGCGTCCTTGCAGGATTCCCGCCCCGCACGTTTTCGGCGTCGGGGTGGCCTCTCGCAAGAGATGGAGGCCACCCCAGCCGAAAACAAAAAAATCAGCGAAGCGATTCCGGCCGTCGGGAGCGAAGCGCTCGCAAGCGGCGTGACAGACGGAAGGGGCGGTGGGAGTGTGGAGGGGGGCGACTGGCGCGACGCTTGTAGCGTAGCGACCAGAGGACGGGAGCGATTCGCTGTCGATAGCGAGTTATGGGGCGTGGGGAAACCCGATTGAGGATGACTTTATCGACCGTGCCGGGAGTGATTAGGCGAAGCTGCCGGTCGAGACGTTAGAACAATTGATGACCGCAATTGATGCGGTGCCGAACCTCTTCCAACGCCTCAAGCAATGCCTGCTCGATCTCGTGGTAATTGCCTTTCTTGGCTGTCGAGATCAGGATTTTCCAGCCGTCTTGCGTGACAAATGTTTGCCGAGTCCCGCGCGGCGCCGGCTTCGGTTTTCCCTTCCGCTGACGCACGGCATTGGCCGTTTCGGCGGCCGTCAAGGTGCCGGCGACGGCTTTAGCGGCAAGGTCATTGCGAGCCGCGGTATTGTCCAGACGAGATAGCTCGTAGGCCGAGCGCGACGATACCGCGCCGGCATTGACTTGCTCCTGAATATCGCCAGGAAGCTTGAGGAGTGCGAGGGCCCGGCTAATGCGACTGGGCGATACACGCACTGCTTCCGCCAATGCCTTGGCGCTCCAGTTATTCAGTTCCATCAAGGCTGCGAACGCGCGGGCTTCCTCCACGGGCTGGAGGTCCTCGCGAAGGCAGTTTTCGATGAGTTGTTGCTCAAGGATTTCCGAGGAACTCAGTTCGTTTTCGTGAAAGTAACATTCAATCTCCGGCAAGCCGGCGCGTTGGGCGGCACGCCAACGGCGTTCGCCGCAGATGATAACCCAACTTTCGTAGGTCTCGTCCCAGCGGACGCGAATCGGGCTGAGTTGGCCTTTCTCGCGGATACTCTGAGCGAGTCGATCCAGGGCGTCGTCGGCGAACTCGACACGTGGTTGCTTCGGATCGGGGATGACCCGTGCGACTTCGACTTTGCCGAACTGGCGCAGCGGCCGGCGCCCGGCATCTTTGTTCGCGGAAATCGGCGTGAGTTTGGGCCGAAGGTCGATAAGCCGCAGGCCCATCGACTCGTCCAAATTGGCGGACATGGCATCAAGCGTTTTGCGGGTGCTGCTCATCTCAACCTACTTCGCGTTGGGCTTCGGCGGACTTCATGCGCCGAAGAAGTTCGGTGCCGAGTTCCGACATCGACTTCGCCGCTTTCGATGCCGGCGCGTAATAGTTCACCGGCTGGCGGCACGATAGCGATACCTTGAACGCCGACGCTTCACGTACCACCGTCGCAAGCACGGAATCGCCATACAAGGTTCGAAGCTTATGTTCGTAAGATCGATGCACCAGCAAGCGCGGATCGGCGCGCGTGACGAGGTGGCCAAGCAAGGCAAGCTGCGGACGAAGCCGGCACGCCTGGCCGATCGCCTGATGAATGGTTCGCAAGCCCTGAGTCGCGAAGTCCTCGGGTGGCACAGGCACGACGACGTAGTCCGATGCCAGGAGCGCGTTCCAACTGCACTGGTACAAGTTGGGAGGACAATCGATCAACACGAGATCGTAATCGGGCAAATCACCCAGCAGACCGCGCAGCGCGAACTGCCTCATGCCCGAGTGTTCGGGTGACGGAATGTTGTGGGGCGCAAGCGATTGGTTGGCGCGAATGAGTGAGAGATTCGCGAACGTCGTTGGTGCGATCAAATGAACTGCTTCGGCAAAACGTTCATCGTCGAAAATCGCAGCGAGCGTTTCACTCGGCTTGAGATTCTCCACGAGTGAAGAACCGAAGAACCCCTGGCTGAGGGAGCCTTGCGGGTCGGCGTCAATGAGCAAAACGCGTAAACCTTCCTTGGCCAAGTAGCCGGCGAGATGAAAGCATGTCGAACTCTTGCCGCAGCCACCTTTCTGATTGATGAAGCTGATCGTCGTTGCCTGCATGGGTCCTTGCCTGGAAATTGCCAGCGGCAATTCCGCGTAAAGCCGTGAAATCTCTTACCGAATCCTGGCATGAAGCTCGGAAGGTCGTCAACGGGAATCGATCTTCGAGGCCCGTCTTCAGAGTGATTTTCCGCTTTTGTGAGTTGGCGGAACATGCTACCGACAAGACGAGAGGAAACCTTCAACCCCGTGAAACCAAACCCAAAAGCGAAACGATGGACCGGCGTGGGGCAGCTCACATTGGTCGAGCATTCGCTCTGCCCATTGGATGCCAGGGCATCGCTGGTTGAGAACTTGGTCCATGACTCGGTTTATCATTTCATAGACCACAATCGCCAATGGCGGCAAGCGCGCGCGCAGGTGCATTGCCCGTTGGGGCTGTCGGCGAATGATGAATTCTATCTGTGGGGGTTGCTGGCGCTCACGTTTCAGCAGCACGGCGATGATCGCGAGCTTCATGCCACGCCGCATTATTGTCTTCGGCAACTGGGCTGTATCGACACTCATTGCCGGCGCGGAGGAAAGCACTACCGTCTATTTTCCCAGGCGGTCGAACGACTGGCGTTCGTTCGTTATCAAAATGATCGCTTCTACGATCCCGTTCGTGCTGAACACCGCAAGGTCGGCTTCGGCTTCTTCAGCTACAGCTTGCCGCTGGATCCCGAGTCGAGTCGAGCGTGGCGCATCGCCTGGGATCCGATCTTCTTCGATTATGTGAAAGCCACGAGCGGCCATATGCGTTTCGATCTGGAAGTCTTTCGCCAGATGGATCCTGCCAGCAGACGATTGTTCTTGATGCTGGCGAAGATTTTTCATCGGCGATCTACGACGCCGGTGTTCAAACTGCGTCAACTCGCGGTTGACGTTCTTGGGTTCTCGCCGTCTCTCAATACCAATGACATCAAACGCAAGGTAGCGTCTTGCGTGGACAAGCTTCGCGATCTTGAAATCATCGGATCAGGCGCGGCGAAGCTCGTCTTTCAAAAGCAACGTGTGGGCGAATATGTATTCACACTGTCGCGCGGCGCATATTTTGAAAAACGGCTGGCGACGCCGGCGGTCTTCCGCACGGATTCCCCTCTGTGCGAACCGCTTCGCAAGATCGGTTTCGACGAAGCCGGGATCGCTTCGCTCTTGCGAAGTCATCCGTTGGGTCTGTTGCGGGAATGGATTGACATCACGCTGGCGGCCCTAGAAAGAAACGGGCCGGGATTTTTCAGGAAGTCGCCTCTCGCCTATTTGTTGGACAACCTCAAGCATGCCGGGCAAGGGACAAGAACCCCTCCTGATTGGTGGCGTGAAATGCGCAAGTCGGAAATGGATTATGCCGCGAAGGTTTCGGTTGTCCCACATTCGTCGGCGGCGGCAGTCGAGCCCGCCAATGCCGTGCTGAGTCGAATGATGGAAGACGGCCCCCTTTCCCGACTCGGCGACTTGCAAAAAACTGCGGACCCGAATTCAGAATCGGA
>Ga0163144_10021826_pt1 | contig 12710 bp, 10 predicted proteins | sample OliLak19BULKMAT1_FD_123175 | JGI IMG/M metagenome (GOLD analysis project Ga0163144, IMG submission 123175) | Freshwater microbial mat bacterial communities from Lake Vanda, McMurdo Dry Valleys, Antarctica - Oligotrophic Lake LV.19.BULKMAT1 | ecosystem: Environmental > Aquatic > Freshwater >...
TGTGCATCAGTTCATCGCGTAGTTGTGGTGGGGTCTTTCTCATTCGGTCGCGTGAACCGGGCCGTTACGCCCGCTCAACCGGGCGCTTACAGGAGTTTCCCCCAATGCGTTTCTTCGACTCCCTCGAATCCCGCCAGATGTTGGCCGCCGACTTTTCCGCGTCCATCGTCTCTCCCCTCGCCGGTGAAACCCTTTCGCTTACGGGCGAGCACCGCGTTGTCATTTCCGTCATCAACGGCGGCTCATCAACCTCTTCCCGCGATCGCATCGGCGTCGCCCTCTTCGCTTCCACCGATGGAACCTTCGATCCCGCCAACGACATCCTCCTGGGATCCAGGACCATCTCGCGCCTCCACGCACACGAAGCCGAAGTTGAAGACATCGAGTTCACCCTTCCCGGCGACTTCGCTCCCGGCGATTACAAACTCTTCGCCGTCGCCGACCTCGCCAATGAGTTCAACGAAATCTCCGAAACCAACAACGTTTCCGCTCCCATCGCCGTGAAGTTCGCCGAGGGCGGCGGCGGCGGCGGTCAGTTGCCCGGTGTTGACCTCTCCGGCGCCGTCACCGCCGTTCGTGCGCCTTCAACCCTGATTCAGGGCGCTCGCAACGAGAATGTTCAGGTGAAGTTCCTCATTATCAACTCGGGCACCCAAGAGTTTGAACGCGGCAAGTCCCTCGACCTCCGCGCCTACCTCCGACCCACCGATGCCCCTGATGGTTCACGCGACATCGCTGTCGGCCGAATCAAGACCCAGTCGCTCAACAACTTCTCGCCCGCCGACTCCAAGAACCACGTCATCGAGGCCAAACTGCCCGATTCTCTCGCCTCAGGCCAATACGAGCTGATCGTCAAGATCGACGCCGACGGGAGGATCGCCGAGACCAACGAAGCCAACAACGTCCTCTTTACCGGCCGAACCATCAGCATGGTCGGCCCCACCGTTGACCTCTCCATCCCCGCCGCGGCCTTCACCGTCTCCTCGTCCTCTTCACAGTCCACAGTCCGAGGCAGCGCAACAATCACCAACGTCGGCAACTCCCGGTACCGCGGCCCAACCACCGTTCAGTTCTTCTTCCGCGACGCAAACGGCGTCGAGACCGCGGCGTCCGATGCCGTGACGCGCCGCCTGGACCTTCGGCCCGACCGTGCACAGCGCTTCGACCGCATCCGACTCGTGAGCGCACCCACCACCGGGCAGACACTTGTTGCCCGAGTCACCGCCGCGCCCGGAGTGACCGAGGTGACGCTGAGCAATAACTTCCGCCTGATGGGCGTGAATGGATAGATCGCGTAGTCTGGGAAGACCGGTTAACGCCGCCGGCGCGTGAACAAAAGCCCGCCAACCGCAAGCACCACTGCTCCGCCCGGTGCCGGTGTCCTCGGGAAATCCGTAGCGACAAGCTCGAACCCGTAGATGCCGGTCTCGCCCACGCCAGTCCAGTCCTCAAGCGGGTTGATCCCGCCGGGGCCATCCGGGCCGCTGATCTCGGTCGGAGTCGCGAGGTTGAAAATCGCGCCCGTGCGAGACACCGGCGTACGGCCAAAGCCGGTGATCGCCAGCACGTAATCGCCCGGGAACCGCACGATCACCTCCGTGCCATCGTCCGACCGGTTGGTCAACTTCGAAAGATTGGAAGTCGCGCTCTCGTCATTGTTGCCCAGCAGCCCATATCCCTCCCCGTTCACCGTCACGTTGAACAGGTACATCACAATGTTGAAGTTCGCATACGCCGGGCGAATCGCAAACGTGTTCGGATCGGTCACGCGGATGAAATACAGATCCTCGTAGTCGTTCGTTACAAACGCCGTTGAAAGCGCCCCTTCGATCCGCGTGAGCGATGTCGCCTCCAGCGGACGAATCGGCATCTGTGCACCAAAGATCGTTGAGCCCGCGTCCCCTTGCTCAAGCCAATCCGGCCCCGCCCATGCCAAACCCGTGCCACCCACAACAGCGCACGCCGCAGCCAAGCGCATCATGCCACCACAACGATTCAAGTTCTGCCGCATGTCTTATCTCCTCTTTTTCTCTCTCACGTGTCCGCCCAAACCATCGAAGGGGCGAGCCTTGGAAACCGCCCCCCAATAGGGTACGAGATAGCGTAACCGCAGACACGCCCTTTTGGAACCTTTTTGCGCGCGAAAATGCGACGCCGTCGGTAGTTTGGGGATTTTGTCGGGGTGTTAAGGGCGGTGCGGAACTTCTTTGCCTCTGCGGTTCACCCGTTATCAGGCGCAGCTTCTCCCATCACTAAATACCGCACGACATTCGGAACAGGTGTTGTTCGGACGTTGTGAGTATGTCGAACTCTGAACTCTCTCCGCTCCGCTCCGCTTTCCGCTCTTCTCACCGCGACCTCTGCGTTCGCTTCCCCGCCTTTGGCCGCGGCTACGCCCTGCTCAGATTCTCCTGCCCGATCATCACTTCCAGCACCTGCGCCACGTGGTCGATCTCATGTTTGGAAAGGTCGTTGTAAAATGGCAGCGCAAACGTCCGCTGGCTCACGCTTTCCGCGATCGGGAACATTCCGGGCCTGAACCCGAACTCCTCCTGATAGAACGGTTGCAGGTGGATGCACGGGAAGTAATCGCTGGTCCCGATTTCCTGCCGCCGCAGCCCGCGGATCACGCGGTCGCGCTCCTCGATGGTGTATGACGGAGCCAGGCGCACCACGAAGACGAACCAACTCATGCTTGTCTCCGCGCGCACTGTCGGGAGCACGAGATGGGTGCTGCCGCCCAGCCGATCAAAGTACGCGTTGGCGACGTTCTGACGCTTCTGGATGATCTCATCAAGCCGCCGCATCTGGGCCACGCCCAGCGCCGCGTTGATCTCTGACATGCGAAAGTTATACCCCAGCCGCTCATGCCGCAGCCAACTGCCCACAGGCGTCCCCCCCAATGCTCCCTCCTGCGATGAGGGTGAGGCCTTCCCATGCGGCGCGGGCAGCGGCCTGCCCTGATTTCTCAAACTCTTGCACATGTCCGCCAGCCGCATGTCATCCGTCACGATCATCCCACCTTCGCCCGTCGTGATCTGCTTGTTGGGATAAAACCCAAAGACTCCCACCCGCCCGAAGTGCCCCGCAGGCCGGCCCTTGTAGGTCGTGCCCAGCGCTTCGCAGCAGTCCTCGATCAGGGGAATCTCATTCTTCGCCGCGATGGATGCGTACGTATCCATGTGCGCTGGGTTCCCGAACGTCTCGACCGCCAGAATCGCCTTTGTCCGCGGCGTGATCGCCGCCTCCACCTTTTCCGGGTCCATGTTCAGCGTGACCGGACAGATGTCAACGAACACCGGTTTGGCTCCCGCCATCAGGATGCAGTTCGCCGATGCCACGAACGAGAAGGGCGTCGTGATCACCTCATCCCCCGGCCCGATGTTCATCGCTTTGAGCACGAGGAACAGCCCACTCGTCCCCGAGTTGACCGCAACCCCGTACCGACAGTCCGCGCGCAGCGCCACCAGTTTCTCAAACTGCTCCACCATCGGCCCGATGGAAAGCCGCCCCGAGCGCAGCGTGCGCAGCACCAGCGTCTCTTCCAGGTCGGTGATGTCGGGCTTCGAGAGTGGGATGTCTAAAAGTGGCATAGTCAATTATCGGCGGCCCGACGGTTGCGCGTCGCGTGGAAGCCTTCTCTTTGGCGGGCCACCGCCTTTGTGGGGGGGATTGTACTCCCCGCCGGGTTTCGTGCTCATCATTCGACGATGAAGCGCCTTGACTTTAAGTAAAGTGCGCACTAACATGTACGACAACGAAAGGAGTCCCATGCCCTTGCAGAAACAACTCTTGCGCGCCATGCTCTACGCACTGGCCCTCTCCGCCGCCGCGGGTGTGCTCATCATCTTTGTACCCGGAAAGGAAATCTCGTGGCGGGTCTTCGGCACGGGTATGCTCACCTCGGTGACAATCGCCTTCGCGATCCCCGCGGCGAGGCTCATGGACCATCCCGCCCGTCGCGTTGCCGGCCTGTGGGCGATGGGGGTCATCGTCGCCACCTATTGCACCGCGCTGCTGGGGGTGTGGGCCGGGCTTTTTGGCTCATCGCTTGATGATGAACTTGGGTTCACCGCCTTTGCGCTGGGCGTGTGCGGCATCGCATCCACATGCGCCCTTGCCGCGCTGCCCGGCGCTGCAACTCGTATCGCCGCACTCACGGGACTTGCCTGCACCGCGGCGATCTTCTGCCTGATCATGTTTGGAATCTGGTGCCGCCTATTCGTTTCAACTTCGACGATCGACGAGAACGCCTATATGACCGCCGGCGCGCTGCTGGGCACGGGTCTGCTCGCGTGCCTGTGCCTGATCGGGGCCGGCACCGACCGCGCCTACTGGCGATATGCGGGCGTGCTCGCCGCCGCCGCGGCCTTTGCCATGGCCTGTTACGGCATCTGGATCGCCCGGAGCGATCAGGGCGAACTCCCAGTTCAGTTCATCATCATCGCCGCCGCGGCGGCCCACGCCAATGTCATCCTGCGGATCAGCCTTCCCTCCAAACAGCGCTGGCTGAGCCTCGCGACCATCGGCGCCGGGCTGGCCACGGCGCTGGGCGCCACCTACCTCAACTGGGCCACCGCGGGGTATGCAAGCGGTTGGGAAACCAACGAACTTGCCGGCCGCGTATTCGCCGCGGCGGGCATCGCCACCGGATGCGGCTCTTTGGCGATTGTCATTCTCAGCCGGTACAACAAACGCGCGACGCCGCTGGAGGCCGCCGCCATCTCCACCATCGCGGCGGTATCGCTGCGATGTCCGCACTGTCAGTTGCAACAGTCTGCGCCGGTTGGCTCTTCGGGCTGCGTTGGATGCGGGCTAATTCTCGCCATCAAAGTCTCCGAACCCCGATGTACAACCTGTGGATACAACACGCTCAATCTCCGCGGCGAAACCTGCCCCGAATGCGGCGCAGCGCTCTGGCCGCGGGGCAAGGTGATTCCGGCGCAGGCCACATGACGCGCAATGACGCGAGCGACTACCACCTGTTGAGGTGTGCCAGTGAGTGTGAGGATGCACTTTGCACATTTCCCCACCAGCATCGGACGCCACGGGAAACACGTTCATCGCCGCGCGCGTATCACTCCTGTCCGAGAACTCTCTTCTCCTTATGACGGCGACCACCCGCACACCCCACCTCATCTGGCACGACCGCTTCCACACGCCGACGGTTGAAGCGCTGTTGACCGACCTCAACCGCGATGTTCAGGCCGCAGCCCGTCACGCACGCACCCTTCTCTTCGCTCGGCCCGACATCGATGAACTTGTCTCCTGGCAGGGTGTTTGGAAATGGGCCATCGTCTATCAGCGGGCCGCCACGCCCGACAGGGCCAGTGCTTTCCTGATCCCAACCCCGCAGCGGCCCCGCCTGTGCATCCCTGTTTCCGCCGGAGCCTACGCCGCCCTCCATCACGGGAACACCGAAAAATTCATCCGCGATGCGCTGGCCCACTGCGCACTCGTCGATGGCACCCGCTGGCCCGAATGGGAACTCACCGGCAAAATGCAGGTCGAAGAACTCGTCAAGTTGGCGCCAGGTTAAGGCCTCCACCGCCCGTGAGCAGGCCCGCTCCGATGCTTTGGGCGTTTTATGCCTCCTCGCGTGCCTCGAGCAACCGCATCAGCACCGGGTGCTTCTCCGCTTTTTTCTGCCGCAGCTTCTCGATCACGATCGGCGGCACCATTGATGTCAGCGTCGAAAGATCCGCTCCCATCGCCGCGATCTGCCGGATAAGGCTCGAACTCGTATATGCAAATGTCTGCCCCGCCACGACAAACGCCGTCTCCAGCCCCGCCACCTCCCGATTGGTCACCGCCTGCTGCACCTCATATTGCAGGTCCGAAAGGTTCCGCACCCCCCGCAGCAGCACCGATGCGTTGACCGATTTGGCGAAGTCCACCGTAAGCCCCGCGAAAGCCTTCACCCGTACGGGGCAATCATCCGGCTTTGACACCATCAGTTCGCCCACCAGCGACTCAGCCATTTCCACCCGCTCATCCAGCGAGAACAACTGATCCTTGCCGGGATTGCGCCCCACCGCCACGATCAGCTCATCAAACAGCCGCCGCCCGCGCGCGATCACATCCATGTGGCCGTACGTGATGGGATCAAATGAGCCGGGATAGAGCGCGAGGTGCTTGGGGGGCATTGTGGGCTGAGAGTAGGAAGAGAGACAAGGAGGGTTTGAGTCCGGTGAGCCTTTGCTTGTTCGATTGTTCATCGCTCGGAAAGTTATCTAAGTACGCTATATACTTCCCCAAGTAACTCCTCAAAAGACTACTTCTCCCATATTCCGTCTCTTCACGTCCTCTAAGTAAATGCACTACTTCCCTAAGTAACTGACCGACACTCGCCTAGCCCATCCCCTCCAACCGTCGTGTTGTCTAAATAGCCGCCATACTTTCCTAAGTATGTTCCCTGCCACCCCCTAAACGGATGTACTTAGACATGCCCAGCTCCACATCAGCCCCAATGACCGACGCGGACGCGAACGACAAGATGGTTAAAGCGGCCACGGTGTTTTCGCCGCGTTCCCCGGTCTACCGCCGGGCGTTCTTTGCCGGCCGATCAGCGCAAATGAACGCCTTGGCCGACGCGGTTTCCCAAATCGGTCTGCACGCGGTGATCTTTGGCGAGCGCGGGGTAGGCAAGAGCTCACTCGGCAACATCACCCAGGACTTGTTGGATGTCATGGACAAGCAGACAAAGTACCACGTCATACGCGTCAATGCAAATCGCGAGGACACGTTCTCGACACTTTGGGCAAAGGCGATGAATGAGGTCAAGTTTGAGCACGAATTGCCCAGACTCGGCTTCAACCAATCGCCGCACGATAAATCTGTTTTCACCCTGCAAGAGGCCGCGGGTGCGGGCGACCAACTCTCCATCGATGACGTGCTGCGAGCCCTGAGTTTGCTCAAAAACTCCGTAGTTGTCATTGACGAATTCGATCGTCTGCCCAGGAAACACATCCCCAAGTTCACCGACCTCATCAAAGCCCTTTCCGACAAAGCGATTCCTTCCACCGTGGTCCTTGTCGGCATTGCCGATACCGTGGACGGCCTCATCAGGGACCATTTGTCAATCTCTCGCGCCCTGGTGCAGATCAACATGCCACGCATGAGCGACGCCGAACTGGGCGAAATTCTTTCCAAGGCCGGAGAAGCCTTGGGAATGACCTTTAACGAGCACGCCTCCTCCCGCATCGCCCGAATGTCTCAGGGACTTCCCCACTTCACGCACTTGGTCGGGCAGAACGCCGTGCGAAACGCCTGCGCCAGACGCGACTACACCGTGACGCTCGCAGACGTTGACCGGGGTTTCGCCGCGGCGGTCAAGCAGACCGATCATTCAATGACCGATATGTACGCCACCGCCACTCACTCTGCGCATTCAGCTGCTCTCTTCAAGCCCGTGCTTCTCGCCTGCGCCATCACGGCTGGCAATACGCCCGAAAATGCGATGGGATATTTTCAGGCCACGGAAGTCATGGATCCCCTCAAGTCGGTTCTCGGCAAAAACGTCCAGATCGCCACGTTCATCGGACACCTCACCGAGTTCGCCTCGGAAAAACGCGCCAAAGTGCTCGAACGCACCGGAAACCCCCGCGCGTATCGCTACCGGTTCCTCGATCCCCTCCTCGCCCCATACGTGATTCTCAGGGGCATCGCCGACAACCTGATTACCGCCGCGAAGGTTGAATCGCTCTTGAACCCGCCAACCCCCTGACCGCCGCAGCCGTTGTCCCCACGCCCCAAGCCTTCGCTCCGTTCCGATCCGTTACCATGCGCTCATGCGGCTGCTCCTCTTTACCGACACCCTGGGAGATGTCAACGGCGTTTCGCGCTTTATCCGCAACGCCGCGGCGGAAGCACGCGAGAGCGGCCGCGACTTGCAGGTTGTCACGTCCACCAATTTTGCGATTCCCGCGGTAGGGGGCGGAGGGGCGAACATCTGGAACCTCCCGCCGCTGTGCGCGATCACAATGCCCGGATACCCGCAGTTGCAACTCGCCCTCCCGCCAGTCAGGAAACTCTTGCAACTGGTTCGCCAACGCAAGCCCGATGTCATCCACGTCTCAACCCCAGGGCCGGTGGGTTTGGCGGGCCTGATCGCGGCGAAGGCGATGCGAATTCCCGTGCTGGGCGTGTATCACACCGATTTTCCCGCCTACGTCGAGCACCTGTTTCAGCACGATAGCCTTACCTATTTCACAGGTGCGTACATGCGGTGGTTCTACCCCAGGCTTGCAAAGGTGTTCGCTCGAAGCGATGCGTTCATCCAACCGCTCGCCGCGGCAGGCATCCCGCCCAAGCGCACGGTCGCCCTGCGCCCCGGTATTCGCACCCAGGATTTCCATCCCGCCCTTGCCGATCGCGCGCGGCTCGCGTCGTTGTGCGGCGGGGGCGATCCTCACACCGTGCGGATGCTCAGCGTGGGCCGAATCAGCATCGAGAAGAACCTGCCCATGCTCGCGCGCGTGTGGCGGGAAGTCGAAACTCGCCTGGCACGATTGGCCACCGACACCCAACTCGTCGTGGTCGGTGGCGGACCCTACGAACACGAAATGCGCCAAGCCCTCGCGGGAACCCGCGCCCGCTTCCTTGGTTTTCGCCACGATGAAGAACTTTCGATGATCTACGCAGGCTGCGATTGCTTTCTCTTCCCCTCAATGACCGACACCCTCGGTCAGGCCGTCATGGAAGCCCAAGCCTCCGCCTTGCCCGTGGTCGTCTCAGACAAGGGAGGCCCACGCCAAATGGTGCGCGACGGCGTCACCGGCTTTATCCTTGACGGCACGGATGAGCGGGCATGGATCGAGCAAACCGTTCGCCTCGCGCTCGACAAGCCTCTCCGCCAACGCATGGGCGCCGCCGCGCACGACGCTGTGAGCATCTTCTCCATGAAAGCCTGTTTCGATCATTTCTGGAGCGTCCATGAATCCTGTCTTCAACGCGCACCGTGCACATCGCTGCACGCCACTGAAGTCTAAACTCCGCTTCCGCCTTGCTTTCCGCGGCGGGCACCGCGCGGCTATCATTGCCCGCGTAGAAAATCTGTGTCCTTCCCCCCGCCTCTGTCCCCTCTCCCGGGCCACCGCCTGGAATTGGAGTTTCGGCCGCGATGCTTCCCAAGCCCCCGCCCCGCGAGCCCAGTCTGGGCTTCCTCTACCTTCCCCCGTATCGGTTGTTCGGTGAATCAATCGCCGGGGAAGCGACGTGCCTTCAAGTCCCCGAGTTTGATATCGGGTTCGACATCGGCGCCTGCCCGCGCGCGATGCTTTCCTGCAAGCACCTCGCCATCACCCACGGCCACATGGACCACATCGGCGGGCTGGCCTACTTCTGCTCGCAGCGGCGCTTTCAGGGCATGGGCAACGGGCGCATCATCTGCGATGAGCGCATCGCGCCCGCAATCAAGCGCATGATGGATGGCTATGTAGACCTTGAGCGCCAGCGCACGCCCTATGACCTGATTCCGATCAAAGCCGACCAGCCCCTCGAGATCAAGAACAACATTTTCCTGCGCGGGTTCGAGACCGAGCACACCTGCCCCTCTTTCGGCTACACCGTCAGCGAAAGGCGGACCAAGCTCAAGCCCGAGTTTGTGGACCTGCCCCAGGAAAAACTCCGCGAACTCAAGGAACGCGGGATCGAGATCACCCGCTCTTTCGAGATTCCGATCATCGCCTATACGGGTGACACAGCCCCAGGCCCGCACCTCGTGCGCGAAGATGTCCGCAAGGCGCAGATTCTCATCACCGAATGCACCTTCCTTGAGCCCGACCACAAAGAGCGGGCCCGCGTGGGTATGCACATGCACATCGACGACCTCGCCGAGTGGCTCCGAGTGGTCGAGAGCCAATACGTCGTGCTCGTCCATGTTTCCCGCCGAACCGACATGGCGATCGCCCGCAAGCGAATCACCGCCGTTGCCGGCGAAAAGCTCGCTGGCCGCGTCCAGTTTCTGATGGATTACAAGGGAAACCGCGAACGCTACGAGAAACAGGTCGCCGATGCCGAGGCCAAGGAAGGCAAAAAGCCCGCACCCCCACAGGTCATCACAAACGCCGGCGCGGGCGACGCGGCTCTGGGCGCGGGTACGGTCTCCGCCGCGACGAGCACCCGGGCCGTCGAAGAGGAAGACGATGAATAATCACACCTGCGCAGCGTACGGAAATTTCGTTGAATCGCGGAAAGATTTTTTTTTGCGTTCAATGCCGCGTCTGATGTGAAGATAGGTCGTTCGCCGGGCGTACGCACGATCAGAGGGCGATTGAAAAATCTTCGGCGCGGAAACATCGAATGGCCATTGACACGGCGAACAACAGGCAGTATCTTCATGCCATCTTCGCGCGTAAATCAAACTGTTTCGCGAGTTGATTTCGGTGTCGGAACGGTGCAACGATTGGGTTGGGCCCTCGTATCGGAGATTTGGGTCGGCGGTGGGTCGCCTTCCAAGGATTATCGATGCGCGTGAATGACGCGTGAATGACGCGTGAAGAACCCGTGAATGGGCGCGTATGGGCCGCGAAGTGGACGTGACAAGAAGGTGGGTAGGCAGAAAGCGCATGAAACAGCGCGAGTAAAGGTGTGAGTGGCGTGCGTCAAGGGGCGGATAGGGCGATGGCTCGATCCGGCATCGGGACGCGGGTGGGCAACTTGGGTGAACACTTCCGGCGGGCACGATTATTTGTGCGCGCCCTCCCGGACTAGATAAGACAAGGACTGCGATCAAAATGGCGGACCCTGATCTGCAGGTCTGGGGAGACATGCTGACTCATCTTCGAAACAACCACCCGGCCGTTTGCCGCCAGTGGTTCGAGGAGCTTGAGCCAATAGGCATCGCGAGCGGCTCGCTGCAACTGCGCAGCAAGTCCCCGATGCACCGTGACTACCTCCGCCGCGAATGCGCGGATTCCTTCAATGACGCCATCCGTTCCGTAACCGGGCGTCTTATTACTGTTCGGTTCCTCGGCCCCGATGATGAAGCCTTGGCCCCTCAGCCCATCACCACCCGCCGCGCCACGCCGATAACTTCAACGATGCAGTTCACGTCGTCTTCCCAAGGGGATGATCCACATCGCGCCGACGTTGAACAGGGAGGGGGGGGTGGGCTTAAACTCGGGCCGCGGCCTCCCAACCGGGCCGAAACGCAACTCGAAGCCAAGCCGGAGTCTTTGCAGTCCGGCGCATCGGCTCACGCTCCCCAGGTGTCTCCCTCCCAGCGCGATGCAAACGCTTCTCAATCTTCACCCACTTCACGCGAACCTGTCAACGGGCAGCGGGAAGGCCGCGATGCGCAAGAGCCCGCGCCGCGCCGCGCCGAGTCCCTGGCGCGGCCGGGGGGTGGCGGCGGGGGTGCAGGCGGCGGGGGTGCAGGTGGTGGGGAGGAACGCCGCGGAATCAGCGTCCGCATCACGCCCCCGACCCGTTACGAATCTCTCGTCGTCAACCCAGATTACTGCTTCGAGAACTTTGTAGTGGGCCCCGGCAACAGAATGGCCCACGCCGCGGCGATGGCGATCGCCGTGAGTCCCGGTCGCACCTACAACCCGTTCTTCGTTCACGCCGGTGTCGGGCTGGGCAAAACCCACCTGCTCCAGGCGGTGTGCCTGCGCATCGCCGAGAACAACCCCGGCGCGGTGATGCACTACACCTCGTGCGAAGGCTTCGTCACCCAGTACTTCGAGAGCGTGCAAAACGGCGAGATGAGCGACTTCCGCCACAGGTTCCGCGATGTCGATGTGCTCGTCATCGACGACATCCACTTCCTCGCCAAGCGCGAAACATCGCAGGAGGAGTTCTTCCATACCTTCAACGCCCTCTTCCAGGCCAACAAGCAGATCATCCTCTCGTGCGACGCCCCGCCCGAAGAAATCCCCGCCCTCGAAGAGCGCCTGGTCAGCCGGTTCAAGTGGGGCCTCGTAACCAAAATCGAAGCACCCATCTTTGAAACGCGGGTGGCGATCCTCAAAACCAAAGCCCAGATCCGCGGCCTCAACCTGCCCGATGATGTCGCGTGCTTCATTGCGGGAAAACTCAACACCAACATCCGCGAACTTGAAGGCGCGATCGTCAAACTGCATATCCAAAGCATCGTCGAGCAGCGCCCCATCGACATGAACCTCGCCAAGGAAGCCCTCGGCGACTCCATGCCCCAGCCCAAGGGCGAGCCGACCCTCCAGGCCATCATCAGCGCCGTAACCGAATTCTACGGCGTGCGCCTCACCGACCTTCAGAGCAAGGGCCGCCAGCGCTCTATCGCCCTGCCGCGCCAGGTCTGCATGTTCCTCGCCCGCCGCTGCACGCGCCACTCCCTCGAAGAGATCGGCGGCTTCTTCGGCGGACGCGACCACACGACCGTCATGCACGCCGTCGAGACCGTCGAGGAAAAGTGCAAGGCTGATGCCGAGTTTGACCTGGTCGTGCGCTCGTTGGAGGAACGGGTGAGGGCGCCGAAAGCGGCGTAGGGCGTTTTCCACGCGAGTGAAAGTTGCCAAGTCACGGGTGGGACGCGGTCGATTCGCGCGGTGTATCCTTTTGCCTCCCGTGCCCTCTTCGCATCCCCATTTTCACCCCCTGCCGGCGAACACCTGTGAGGGAAGCGGGGCGGAGGGTACAGACGACGCCGCGAATGCCGAAAGTGCAACCGTTGGGGGGGCAGGTGGCGACAGCGACCCGCAGGACCTGCGAATGATCGAAGCCATCAA
>Ga0163144_10021828_pt1 | contig 12709 bp, 13 predicted proteins | sample OliLak19BULKMAT1_FD_123175 | JGI IMG/M metagenome (GOLD analysis project Ga0163144, IMG submission 123175) | Freshwater microbial mat bacterial communities from Lake Vanda, McMurdo Dry Valleys, Antarctica - Oligotrophic Lake LV.19.BULKMAT1 | ecosystem: Environmental > Aquatic > Freshwater >...
CAAACAGGAAAGCTGGAACACGCCCACCGGCGACCTGTCCATCGACCAGCGGCACAAGCTGCGGATCTGGGCCAATTTCGACAAGAAGTTCGCGCGCGCGGGGCGTCTCAGCCTGGGCGCGCTGGAGCGCGTGAGTTCGGGCCAGCCTTACAGCGCGGCCGGGGCGGTGGACAGCCGACCGTACGTCACGAACCCCGGGTATCTCGCCGCCCCATCCTCGGTGACCTATTACTACGGCGGTGGGCGCGGGATCTTCAAGACCGACACCGTGTCCGCGACCGACCTCTCATTGAACTACAGCGTGCGCGCCGGCTTCCTGAAAAAGGGTGAGTTCTTCCTTCGGGTGGTCGTCGACAATGTTCTCAACCAGACCGCCCAGGACTCCTCGGGAAACCAGACCGTTTTTAGCGCCACTAACCAGAACCCCGCGAGGACCCTGCAGGCGTTCAATCCTTTCTCCGTGACCCCAGTGGAAGGCGTCAACTATCAACTCGGTCCGAATTTTGGCCGCGCACTTTCGGCGGGTGACTACCAGTCGGCCAGGAGTTATTTCTTCTCGCTCGGTTTCAGGTTCTAGGAGCCTGCGCGGCAGAAGGCGGGCGCGAAGCGGTCGCCGAGGCCCTGGCTGAGTTGAGCGTCGTCGCTCACGGCCCCGGCCCGGCACTCAAGGCCCCCAAACGCCGAAATCGGCGAACTCAGTTCATGCCACCCGCTCGCTGATGGACCTGCTGGGGAGGCCATAGCCTGCGCCGACACGGCCTCGTGTCTGTTTGTAGAAATGTCCCGGCACACCCGCTACCTTCGATAGCCGCCTGCGGCTGATATGGCCCGCCCCTTCGCGGCACCTCCCGCGCCGTGCGGGCACAGGGTTTGCTCTGCCCAAAGGCTGAGGCAAACCCATGAGCACATTCAAGACCAAAGACGGCACGGAGATCTACTACAAGGATTGGGGCGTCGGACCCGCGGTGGTCTTCAGCCACGGCTGGCCCTTGAGCTCTGACAGCTGGGACGCGCATATGTTGTTCCTGGCCGGGCACGGCTACCGCTGCATCGCCCACGACCGAAGGGGCCATGGGAGGTCGAGCCAGCCCTGGCTCGGCAACGACATGAACACGTATGCCGACGACCTCTCGGAGCTGATCGAAAAACTCCATCTGAAGGACGCGGTCCTGATCGGTTTCTCCGCGGGCGGAGGCGAGGTCGCGCGATACATCGGCCGTCACGGCACAAAGAACGTGGCCAAGGCCGGGCTCATTGCCGCGGTCCCGCCGCTGATGCTCAAGACGTCCGGCAATCCCGGCGGCCTGCCCATGGACATCTTTGACGGCATGCGTCAGGCCTCTCTCGCCGACCGGGCGCAGCTCTACAAAGACATCGCGAGCGGACCGTTCTTCGGGGCCAACCGCACGGGCGCCAGGGTCTCTCAAGGGATGATGGATTCGTTCTGGCTTCAGGGCATGAGGGCCGGACACAAGAACACCTACGATTGCATCAAGGCGTTCTCCGAGACGGACTTCACCGAGGATCTCAAGAAATTCGATGTACCCACGCTGATCGTTCACGGGGACGACGACCAGATTGTGCCGATCGCCGCCGCCGGTTTGCTCTCATCGACCATCGTCAAGGGCTCGACCTTGAAGATCTACAAGGGCGCTCCCCACGGCCTCGCCGATACCCACAAAGATCAACTCAACGCCGACCTCCTGGAGTTCATGAGGAGTTGAGGATTTGTCGTCGTCAGTCGCGGAGGGCGATGGACGGATCGAGGCGACTGACGCGGAACGCGGGAACCAGGCAGGCGCCCCTGGCCACGAGGAGGAGTGCTGCGGCCACGACGCCGAGGATGAGCGGATCCGTCGTCGACACCCCAAAGAGGAAATCATCGAGAAGCCGGGTCACGAGCAGGGATGCCACGACGCCTGTGATGACGCCGCGGTGAGCGGGGACGTGGCACTTCGCCCGCGGGCGCTTCCGTCCGCGAACACCGCCATCAGCTTCGATTCGTCCGCGAAGGGCAGGGGCCTCAGCAGCACCGCGAGCAACAGGCGGAGGGCGTGAGGCTCGACGCCGCCATGGCAAGGAACCTGCGGCGGGCACCTCTGATGCGGCGAGACTCGGCGTAGGACTTCACGACTAGAGAAGAGATGGAGGGAACGATATGGTCAACAAAGCTCTCGGGCGTCTTGAGAAAGTCGCTCTTCGCGAGTCGTGGGCGTACGAGGCGTCCGACTTCACGCCGTGGCTCGCTCAGGAGGAGAACCTCAAACTCCTCGGCGAGGCGGGCTCGACCTAGAGCTTGCCGCGCCGACATCCTCTGCAAGGATCCGAACGATGCCTGGGTCTTGATCGAGAACCAGCTGGAGCGGACCAATCACACGCACCTTGGCCAGATCCTCACCTACGCGGCGGGGCTTGAGGCGGTCACCATCATCTGGATCGCTCCGGAGTTCACCGACGAACATCGCGCCGCCCTCGACTGGCTGAATGAGCACACCACCGAGAAGATCAACTTCTTCGGGCTGGAGGTGGAGCTCTGGCGGATCGGTGACTCCCCGTTTGCCCCGAAGTTCAACGTGGTCAGCAGGCCCAATAAGTGGTCACGGAAGTCCAGCAGGCGGCATCCGAGCCCACCAGGGCGGGCGAGATGCGGCAGCGCTTCTGGACCGGCCTTGCGCAGTATCTCGAAGAGCAGAAGCTGAAGGCGTCCACCGCTCGTTCCCCGGCCGAACTACTGGATTCGCTTCCCCGCGATGCTTCCGCATGTCACTGTTGCCATGACGTTGGTTTCGCGACGGGACTGCGTGGAGATCGAGGTCTGGTTCTGGGGCGAGCCCCGGACGCAGGTTTGCGCCGAGATCGGCGGACAGCCAAGCGAGGCGCAGCGGCTCTTCGGCGTTACCCCCAAGTTCGATGAGAGGCCCGAAGCAGGTAAGGCTCGCATCTACATCAGCTCGCCCCCAACCAACGTTCAGGATGAGTCGACATGGCCGGAGTCTCTATCGGTGGATGGGAGAACGCCTCGGATCTCTGCTCAATGACGGCATGCCCCCTCCTTCGGAAGCGCATCGAGGCGCTGAGGGCGTCGAGTTAGGCGAAGCTCCTATTTCTGAGGTGGCCACCAGCGTTCGATGCGCCCGAGCGACTCGGGGTCGGCGCCTAGGTCCGACGGTGTAGGGCGGTAGACCTTGGCGATGAAGGGTGCCCTCTCCTGGCTCAGGAACGACTCGATCCTCGGCCGAGGTCTCGATCGGTGAAGAAGACAAGGCTCAAGCCGCCTGCTCATAGATGGCGGCTTGTTCGATCTCCTCCGGTGTGATCGCGTAGCCCTTGGCCAGGTCCTCGACGCTTTCGCCCGCGTCGATTCGATCGGTGATGCTGCGGGTCGAGATGAAGGCGCCCTGCACCACTGGCCGGCCGAACGAGATTCGGGGATCGATCAGGATGCTCCTCGATAGGGGGACGGCACCGGGTTCTTCGTGCGGGTCTAAACTTCAGCCAACCACCATGGGCAAGTCCGATCTGCTGGTCACGGCCACCGAGGATCTGAAGGAGCTTCTCGGGAACGGCAAGACCTATTCCGTCCCGCGCTACCAGCGCGATTACTCCTGGAAGCAGGAGCACTGGGAAGACCTGTGGGAGGACCTCTGCGGGCTGGACCAGCAGACCTCCGACCACTACATGGGCGCCATCGTCCTTCAGGCCGAGGATCGGAAGACCTTCAAGATCATCGACGGTCAGCAGCGGGTTACCACACTGAGCATCTTTGTCCTTGCCGCCATTGACCTGCTTCGTACACGCGCGGAGGGGGGGACGAGCCGGACAACAATCGGCAGCGAGCCGAGTTGCTGGAAGCCTCTTACATCGGCGCGCGGGACGCGGTTTCCTTGCGGGTCGAAAGCAAATTGCGGCTGAACCATCACGATGATGCCTTCTACCGAAACAACCTGACCCAAAGGGTCGCTCCGGCCAGCAAGCGGACCCTGCGGGACTCCGAGCGTCTTCTCTGGGAGTGCTTCGAATTCTTTCGCGCCCGCCTCGTCGAGAAGTTCCGGGATCAAAAAGGCGAGGCGTTGGCCAAGTTCGTCGAGCGAACCGAGGGACTCGTCTTTATCGCCATCCGCGTCGAAGACGAGCTGTCCGCCTTCACAGTGTTTGAGACGCTGAACGCGCGCGGGCTCGAGTTGTCCGAGCCAGATCTCATCAAGAACTTCCTCCTCTCCCTGGCCGACGGCCGGGCCGAGCACGAGATCGACGACCTGCTGATCCTTTGGAACCGGGTGGGCGACAAGGTGGGCACATCCCGTTTGCCGGAATTTCTGCGCCACCATCTGAACTCCGCCCAACCGTTCCTACGGAGGAAGGAACTGTTCAAGACGATCAAGCGTGATATCCGCGACGTCAAGTCGGTCTTCGCGCTTCTGAACACTCTTGATCGGGATGCCGGCTGGTACCAGGCCCTTGCCGACCCAACGTCTCAGCACTGGCTCGACTATCCAGGCGCCGCGGCACAGGTCCGGATCTTGAACCTGTTCAACGTAACCCAGTACCTGCCTTTGGCGCTGGCCGCCAAGGACACCCTCTCTGCTGCCGATCTGACTGAGGCGTTGCGCTACTGCGCGGTGATTTCGGTTCGGTTCAATGGCGTGGCTCAGAAGAGCACTCACCTGCTCGAGGACGTCTACAACGCGGCAGCCCTGGGGTTGCGAAGTGGCAAGATCAAGCGGTTGGGAGCCCTTCGGAAAGCGTTGACTCCCATCTACGTCCCGGATGAGGAATTCGAGGCCGCCTTTGCCTCTCTTCGCCTGAAGGCCAGCGGGCATTCCCGAAGACGAGCGCTCTAGTTGCCTCGCAAACGGTCCCGAAAAATATTTCTGGCCCTGCTAGCAGTCTGTGGTGAAAGTCCGCTGCAGCACCGAGAGCGCGACCGCCTGGCCTCGGGCCACGAGCGATGCGCCCGGCTGGCGATGAGTCGAAGGGCCCGAATATCGGGAATATTCGGGCTCCTGAGCGAAGAAGTCCAGGCGGGATGCAGCGTTCGGCGAATGCCGGCTTCTCATGGGCGGCGTGGGTGTCCGGCACGGCGCAGCAGCGCCTCGCTGATCCCTGCTTCTCGCGGGCACCTCCTGAAGCTCGAAGACGGCAAGTCACGGTTCGTCGGCGCAGTGAACGAGCTGTCCCGGGCGTTCGCCCTGGCCGTGCCCTCGGAGGCTGCTCTGGCGATCCGCGACAATGTCGGCTTCTTCCAGGCCATTCGGGCGGCGATGCTGAAGGGCGACCAGACCGGCGAGGGCAAGACGGATGAGGATCTGAGCCACGCGGTGCGGCAGATCGTTTCTGGGGCCGTCGCTTCCGAGGGTGTCATCGACATCTTCTCGGCCGCCGGGCTGAAGAAGCCCGATAGACCCGCCTTTGAACGCTACGGTGTGATCGACTTCTCGGGGAAGGACGACCCCTGTGGCCCCGTGCGATCAAGGGCAACCACAAGGGTTGCCCCTACGGCAAGGCCGGCGTTCATTCGAAGCAGCAGCTCGGCCGCGAAGTGATCCCGGGGCTCGTGCGTGGTGAAGATCAGGAGTTTGCCCGGTCCGCCACTCTGGGGACGCCGGACCCCGCTGAACTGCAAAGAACTGAGTGACCTGATCGAACGGCCAACCGGGTCTTTCGCCTAAGGTGGAGTCATGAAAGTGGCGGTGATTGGCGGCGGTATCGCGGGACTGACCTGCGCCTGGGAGCTTCACAAGGCCGGCATCGATGTGGAAGTCTTCGAGCGAGAGGCCACAGTGGGCGGGCGCATGAGCACGCGCACCAAGGACGGGCTGGACTTCGACCTCGGCGCCAACTTCCTGATCCGTGCCTACCGCGGCGTGAATGCCCTGGCCGAGGAAATGGGAATCGAGCGGCGGCAGGCGAGCCCGGTGGCTCACATCGTCTATCGCGGGGGACGCCCGTACTCGATGAACTTCAGCTCGATTCGCAGCATCTTCCGCATGGGTGCGCTCGATCTGCACAGCCGTTTTCGGTTTCTAGCCTTCGTGATCAGAGCGCGGAACGCCCACAAGGACCTCGACTTCTTCGACCTGGGCCAGGTTCCGGACGACTTGAATCAGGAAGATGCCTACACCTTCGCGAAACGCGAGGTGGGCCAGGAGTTCGCCGACTACATCGTGGATTCGTTCAACACCTGCATGATGTTCTCGCGCTCGACCGAACTCAGCACCGCCGCCTTCATGTCCCTGTTCAGCATGATGGCCGATCCCGCCTATGACTTCAGCGTCCTCTACGCCGATGGCGATATGCGGTCGATCCCGGACGCGCTGGCGGACCGGATGGTCGTTCATCGCGGGCAGCCCGTGCTCTCATTGACAGCCCAGAGCGGTGCCTGGAGGGTCGACACCAAAAGCTCCAGCACGGCCTTTGACCGGGTGGTGTTAGCGGCCACGCCCAAGGCCGCGCTCGCCATCCTCGGGGATGATGCTGGAGGTCACCGCGCGCTGCTCGAACAGACCCGCTACGCCGCGACCATTAATGTCTCGTTTCGCGTCCCCAAGGAAACCCTGGGACATGTGCATTGCTTCTATGTGCCCTACGTCGAAAACCGGATCGTTTCCGAATTCACGAACGAGTCGCTCAAAGGAGACCACAACACCCACGAGGGAACGTCGCTGGTCAACGTCGGCCTTCACGAGGAGGCGGCCCTCTCCCTCCTGGACGCACCGGACACGCAGATCTTCGAGGTCGCCAGACGCGAACTGCTCACTCTGAACGCCGACCTCCGGGCGGTGGCTGACCACGTTCAAGCCTACGACCTCCAGCGGTGGCCCGAGGCCATCCCGAAGTACGACTGCGGGCAGATCGCGCGGGTAAAGGACTTCCTGCGTGACGGCCAGGGCCACGACGGTCTGTACCTGTGCGGCGACTACATGAACGCGCCCTGGATCGAAGGAGCGAGTCGCAGCGGGCAGAAGACCGCCCGGCTTCTGATCCATGATGTCGCCCAGGTTCCCCGAAGTTAGGGGGGGCGGAGAACTTCAGCGCCCCGTTAGTAGCTGGCGGTGCAGGGTGGCGGTGTCCGGCGTATCCCGTGGATTCCAGAAGCGATCGCCGGTGAGCTGCATGTAAAGCTCCATACCCGTGCCGATCGTGCCGTTGACCCCGGGGTAGCCGCTCGCGGCGTTGCACCAGTAGAAGTTCTTCCACGGCGTCGTCGCCCGAAGTCGGCCGAGGCCCATATTCTTAGGGGTCAGGTGCTGGCCATACGAATGGCCGCGCGGCGCCCAGCAGAAATCCTCGTTGGTCGTGGGAGAACCCGACACATGCAAGGCGATGTGTTGGCGGAGGTTCGGCACGTGGTGCTGCTCCACGATGTCGATCAGCTTGTCTTCGACTTCCTTTTTTTCCTTGCGATAGGCGCGGATGTCACGGTCGCGCAGCTCACGGAAGTAGTCATAGTTTGCGGTGGTGGCAAGCTCCAGAATCTGAGAACCCGGCGGGCACGTGCCCGGTTCGTCCGTGTGCAGCGAGGGGGTGGCCATGAAAACCCAGGGCCGGCTCCAATCCTGGCGCATCTCCTGCGCCCACGCTTCGTTCATATCCCACTGCTCGAGGTGCCAGGTGTTATGTCGGCCGAAGCCATGGTCCCTCAAGTCGATCCCCTTGAGCCCGAGATAGACGGTGAGTGCGGTCTGCGAATACTCGTACTTCAGTGGCTTCTGAAAAGACCGGGGGAACTTCTCGAGACCGATCACCTGGGCCATTTTCTGAGGGTCGGCGTTGCAGATGATGGTGGGTGCGGTGAAGACCTTCCCATCACGGGTGTGCACCGACTCGATGCGGTCTTCGCCTGCGACGATGGCGGTCACCTCCTGCTCGTAGTAGACGTGGCATCCGGAGTGAGAGGTGATGAACTCGACGAGACGCCCGATGAGGTGCTTAAAGTGCTTGCGCGGGTAATAAGCCCCCCGGTTGTAGCCGGAGAAGAGCCCGTTGTAGGCGAGGATCGAGAGATCCTTGGGCGGGCACATGAAGTTGCCGGCGTTGGCGATCAGGACCGCCTGGGCTTCGCGGCTGAGCGCACATTCGTCAAAAACCTGCTGAAGTGTCTTGTGTTGATAGCGAAGCAGGGTCAGGAAGCGCCAGCCCAGCGCGGGAATCTGCCACCATCGGATTTTGTCAGGGAGCGCGGCTACTTCCGTGGTCAATCGGTCGAGGATGCTGGTGAACGCTCTGACCCGAACCCCCTGCCCGGGGTAGGCCGACTCGATGTTAGCGGCGAGCTGCTCGTAGCCATAGGGAATCGCCACACGTTTGCCATCCGGCAGAATCACATGATCGTAGCCATCACGGTCGAGGGCGTCGAAGGCGATGTCTTCGTTCAGCTTGAGCTTCTGGAGAAACCGCCAAACCCGGTCGCCCTGCCCACATCCCCAGATGTAATGAATCTGCGCGCAGAAGGAGAACTCTCCATAGCTGAACGTATGGACGTAGCCGCCGGGCAGATCGTGGGCCTCCAGCATGCAAACCTGCTGCCCGCGTTCGGCGAGGAGCGCCGCCAGCGTGAGTGCGGCCATCCCCGTCCCGATGATGACGGTGTCGTATCGAGGCTTCGACTCATAGAGTCGGTCCTGAATCGCCCTGGCCTCCGCCGAAAGGGCGCCGGTGCTCGGGGATTTGTTGGTCATTGGACCGTGCGAGCCTAGCCCGGAAGTACGCGGCGCTTTGTGCGCCATCAGACGGAGGGGGCGGCCGAAATCAGTTCTGGACTTCCACGCGTGTCTCCCGCCGAGGACCGGCGTCTTCGGGCCAAAGGACGCGCACCAGACGCCCGAACCGCGGATCAGCCCGAAGCGCATCGAGCCTTGGATCGTCTCTCAACAAACGCAGGGCCGGCGACCTCTCCTCAAACGCCGCCTCCAGGCCCCGGAAGGCGCGCTCACGATCAAGGGCTGCGGAAGCAATAGCCAGAAGGTAGGGCGAGACATACGAGGCGCGTGCTTGTTCCTCGATGGTCTGGAGCATGGCGGTCGCCAGGTCTTTCTTGCCGGTCGCCGCGTAGAGCGAGGCCAGATTGGCCTTGGCGGCAGGGGCTCCGGCCTGATCGGCCCGTTTGAAAAGCGGCCTCCTCCTCATCGAAGCGCTTCGACTGAACCAGGGCCTCGGCGAGAACCGCCAGGCCTTGGCCCCATCGAGGCGATCGAACTCGCGGCGCCGCAGTCCGTCGAGGGGGGAAGTCCCCGCGACCCGGGGGCGCAAAATCGGGCGAGAAGCAACATGTGATGGCAGTCACGTGGGCCATCCCGCGGAGTCTTCAAACCAACTAGGATGGAGACCATCCCATTGTCGTAAGCGCGCACTTCAGCCTGGAAAAACGCTCGTCCCACTTAGGCAGAGGACGCGAATGGCCTCAAAGTCGCAGTACCCCGCAAGCCAAGAGACAGGTCCCCATGAACAGTCGAAATATCAACTACCTTTCCGTGCTCTCGCAGCAACCCTGGCGGGTGCTTGGAGCGGCCGCACTGCTGTGTTCCCTTGGATTCGTCAACGCGTTCGCGGGAGCGCCAGACCGGGCGCCCTCGTCTTTTGTGGCCCAGGAGTTAGACGGGGCAGTGGCGATCGAGTGGACTACATCGTCTGAAATTGGAACCGTGGGTTTCTTCCTTCAGCGATGGGATGCGCGCGCGTCGCGATACGTGGACGTCAACTCCAGAATCATCCCGGCTCTCATCTCCGCTCCGCAGGGCGGCACCTACCGCTACATCGACGCCGATGCCGCCACTCGCCAAACCCTGAACTACCTCCTGGTTGAGATCAAGTCCTCCGGAAAGCGCATCACCCACGGGCCCTACCGGGTGGATACGCGAGCGACCGACGGGGATGAAATGGGAGTGGATCTCAGAAATGACCGGTCTCTGGCAAGCCAGGGCCAGTCGCGAAAGGCCCACCAGGATTCGATTCAGGTGCGCCGCGAGCGGGCCGAAGCTCAGGAGCGGGACTGGAAGAGCCTCCTCAAAAAGCGCAAGGCCCGGAAAGAGCAGGGCGCCAAGATCGGGGTCAGCCAGCAGGGCGTCTACTACGTGGACCTTGCCGAACTCGGGGAGAACGGCGGGCTCAACCTGGGACGACAGTGGAGGCGAACCTTCGGTCTGAGCAATCGAGGCCGGGCGGTGTCGGTCCTTCCCTCGAACGATTCTCGCGGCTTCTACTTCTACGGCACGGCACCAACGTCGAATATCGAACCCGACAACATCTATCGGCTCGCGAACACCCGGGCCACGCTGATGGGGTCGCGCCGGAATCCGGCAAGGGCGCCCCGGCCGACCGGATCGGAGGTGTTCACCCGCACAATGCATATCGAGGAAGACCGCGTCGAGGCCAACAACGTGAGTTCGGATCCTGACGGCGATCTCTGGGTCTGGGACTACGTCTTCGCAGGCTACCAATCGCTCTCCCTGCCCTTCCAGCCTGAGGGCGCGACGCGCACGGGTCCGGCTTCCATCACGGTCCGGCTCAAGGGCGGTGTCGAAGCTCTGGGCTATCCCGATCACCACGCGAGCCTCAGCCTCAACGGCAGCACCGTCGGCGATCTCTCTTTCGACGGTCTCGATGCGGCGGAAGCGACGCTTCAGTTCGACGCAGGCCTTCTGATCGATGGGCCGAACGTGCTGAGCATCGAGGGTCTCACGGATACGAGAGCCCCCTACAGCCTCTTCTACGTCGATTCTTTCGATGTGAGCTATGAAAGCCGCTACCGCGCGGCCCAAAACCGCGGAGAGTTCGCAGCTGCCGGGAACCGTTCGGCTTTCATCTCCGGCTTTACGCGCGCGGACATCAGCGTCTTTGACATCACCAATCCCCATGAGCCTGTTCTGGTCACGGCGCCGGTGAGTCGGCACACCGACGGGACCTACGGTGTGGTCGTCGCGTCCACCGACCCCTCTGCGATCTACTACGCGGTGACGCCCGATGCGACCCTGAGCCCGGCCCGGGTACTCCCCGACGCTCCCTCCTCTCTGAAGGCCCGGAGCAACCACGGCGATTATCTAGTGATCACGACGGAATCCCTCATGGAAACGGCGCAGACTCTCGCCGACTACCGTGGAGACCTTCGTTCCCAGGTCATCGACATTGAGGACATCTACGACGAATTCAACTTCGGCAACGCGAGCCCGTACGCCCTGCGCGATTTCCTCACGTACGCGCGGTCGAACTGGCGCAGCGCGCCCCGCTACGTGGTGCTCGCGGGAGATGGCAACTACGACTACAAGAACGTCCAAGGCTTCGGCAACAACCTCATCCCGAGCCGGCTGGCCGACACTCCCTCCGGCCTCTACCAGGACGACTCGTGGTTCGTGGCGCCCGCTACCGCGGGCAATCCGGAGATTGCACTGGGCCGCCTGCCCGTCACAACCTCCGACGAACTCGCGGAGGTCATTCGCAAGATTGCGGCCCGCGAGGCGGCCCTCGGCGAGGCGTGGATGCCGAAGACCCTGCTCCTGGCCGACGATGCGGATGAAGCGGGCGACTTTGTCGCGAGCCTCGAAGGAGTCGCTTCGGTCCTTCCCCTCGGAACATCTGTCGTGCGGGCGTACTTCACCACGGACGGGGTTCTGGGAAGCCGCAACAAGCTGATCAACGGCATCAATGCGGGTACCGGCTTCGTGAGCTATTTCGGTCACGGCGGTTTCGATCAGCTGGCGGGCGAATCTGTCCTCACGACCTGGGATGCTCCACTTCTCACCAACGCCCTTCAGCCTGCGGTGATGACCGCGATGACGTGCCTCGTCGGCAATTCGAGCCTGCCCGGCGCCTCTAGCCTCGGCGAGGCCCTGGTTCGCCAAGCAGGCGGCGGCCTCGTCGCCATGTGGGGGCCTTCGGGCTGGTCGGAGAACCACCTCGCCGAGCCGCTCGCGAACGAGTTCTACCGGGCCGCCTTCGATCCCGGAACGGAGCGCATCGGCGATGCGGTCACCGCTTCGAGAAAAGCCTATCGCGATAGCGGGCGGCCCGCGTGGATGCTTTCCATCTACAACCTCCTCGGCGATCCGGCTCTGCGCCTTCGCTGAGCGGGTTCAGGGCCGCAGTAAACGCACGGCCAGAACGGTGCGCTGCACTCCGGTGAGCCAGGTCGCCGCGCACCAGATCCAGGCGAGCGGCCCGATCCACTGTGGGAACAGAACGAAAAGAGCGTAGCTCAAAGACGTCTCCCCCGCCTCGGCGAGACCCGGGGTGAAGCGATAGGACCGATCGCCCGCGTGCACTCGATCCAGCCCCTCGAGGGCCGCCGACAATGCCAGGGTCGTGGTGATGCACAGGACGTATCCGACGAGAATCGCGCTCCAGACGAGGCCCTCTCCGGAGTGGGCCGCCGCGAAGCCCAGGATCATCACGCTGTAGGCCGCCATGTCGAGGGTGATATCGAGATAGCCGCCAAGCGCCGACGTACGGTTGGTCGCGCGTGCGAGTAAGCCATCCAGCCCGTCCGCCATCCTCGAAACCAGCCAAAGCACGAGGCCGGGGATAGACAGGCCAAAGCCCACGCAGAAGGCGGCCAGCACCGCCAGCACGAATCCCGAGAGGGTTACGTGTATTGCAGCTTCACGAGCACCCGGACCGCAGGCGCCGCGGCGCGCGCGAAGAAAGGCCGGAATCGATCGTCGATCAACGGAGGAAGGCCTGCCTTCGCGAGGCCTTCCTCAAAACCCGGCCTGTCCGG
>Ga0163144_10021829_pt1 | contig 12708 bp, 7 predicted proteins | sample OliLak19BULKMAT1_FD_123175 | JGI IMG/M metagenome (GOLD analysis project Ga0163144, IMG submission 123175) | Freshwater microbial mat bacterial communities from Lake Vanda, McMurdo Dry Valleys, Antarctica - Oligotrophic Lake LV.19.BULKMAT1 | ecosystem: Environmental > Aquatic > Freshwater > Lake...
CACAGATCCGCGGCCTCATCGGCGAGGTCTCGCGCGCAGCGGCGTCGGTCAGCGACGTGTACTCGCCGCTGGTGCCGCTCGCAGCGTCGCGCTCGATGCTGAGCTGCGGCGAGGGGCTGCGCGTAGAGCAGTTCGGCTGCTCGCGGGGCTTTGGCTTCGGTCGCGTGTTCGTCGCCTCGTTCGACGCGAACACGCAGTCGAACGCGGTCGCGCCGGAGACGCGCGAGCTGGTGCGCGCGGTGCTCGCGGGGAACGTCGAGCCCGGCGTGAGCGAGCCGCTGCTGCGCTTCGGCGCGCAAGAAGAGCAGCAGAACGAGAGCTCCTATTACGGCGCGTACAACAACGGGATCAGCTTCGGTCTGATGCGCGCCGCGCTCGACCCGAACGAGAGCTACAAGCCCGGCCTCGCCATCGCCGCGGTGCTGCTGCTGCTCTACGTGGTGCTCGTCGGTCCGGTGAATTTCCGCATCGTCGGCAAGCGCGGGAAGCCGACGCTGGCGCTGCTCAGCACGCCGCTGATCGCGACGTGCGGTCTCGTGCTGATGCTCGGCGTCGGCTTTCTCGGCAAGGGCGTTTTGATGCGCTACCGCCGCGTCGAGGTCAGCGAAGCCGTCGAGGGCGAGCGGCTCGCGCCGTCACGCCGCTACACCTCGCTGTTCCTCACGCGTCCAGTGGTCTTCGACCTCGAAGCGCCGACTCGCGGCGTCATCTCCATGGTGCCGGGCGGGACCGGCGACGTGCCGCCGACGACCGAACATCCCGGCGGAACGACGCGGCTGCACGACGTGCGTGGCCGGCTGTGGGAGACGTTGTTCGCGCGCGAAGATCGGATCGCCGATCTCGGCGGCGCCATCACCTTCGAGCGCGACGGGCGGCGTCTCGCCTTCGTGCGCAACGGCACCAGCCAAGCGCTACGCGGCGCGGTGATCATCGATCCGATCGGCACCGTGTTCGTCGTCGGCAGCGTCCCGCCCGGTGGACGCGCGGCGATCCCGACGACGGCTCACGGCACGCTCAGCGCGCCGGGCGCGTATTACGGCGGTAGCGGCACGGTCGATCCGGCCATCACCCAGCTCGCGCGCGACCTCGGCCTCGTCGCGGGCGAAGACGACGACGTGATGCAGGGTGTCGTCGCGCTCGCCGGGGGCTCCCTCGCGACGCCGCCGCTACCGACGCTGTTCGCTCGCGTCGACGCGCAGCGCGATCGGGTAGGCGGCGGTCTGTTCGCGCGTGAAGATGATTTTCGCTTCTTGCGCATCGTGCCGCGTCTTCCTGGTACTTCGCTCGGCGTCGCACCGCCGCCGAGCAGCCCACAAAACCCGGTAGGGGCGCCGCCAATCGCAGCGCCGCTCGATCCGGATCTGGCCATCGACCCGTTCGGCGTTGGCGACTCGACTGCGGACGCGGGCGTCGATGGAGGTGCACAGTGATTCGCGTCGAAGGACTCTCGCATCGCTTCGGTGCGTTTCACGTGCTGCGCGACGTCTGGTTTCACGTACCGCGCGGCGAGATCTTCGGCTTCATCGGACCGAACGGCGCCGGCAAGACCACGACGATCCGCATGATGGTCACGCTGCTCGAGCCCGACGACGGCCGCATCCTCATCGACGGCATCGACGTGGTCGAGCGGCCTGCCGAGGTGCGTCGCTTGATCGGCTTCATGCCGGACTCGTTCGGCGTCTACGAGCGCGTCACCGTCACTGAATATCTCGACTTCTTCGCGGCCGCGCACGGCATCGACCTCGGCGCGCGGGCGCGCATCGTGAAGGCGGTGATGGACCTGACGGAGCTTGGACAGATCCGCGACAAGCTCGTCTCCGACATGTCGAAGGGCATGAAGCAGCGCCTCGCGATCGCGCGCACGCTGCTGCACGACCCGCAGGTGCTGGTGCTCGACGAGCCAGCCAATGGCCTCGATCCCCGCGCGCGCATCGAGATGCGCCAGCTCATCGAGGAGCTGCAGCGGCTCGGCAAGACCATCGTGCTCTCCTCGCACATCCTCACCGAGCTCAGTGACATGGTGACCTCGGTGGTCATCCTCGAGCGCGGGCGCGTGCTCGCGAACGGCGCGGTCGGCGAGATCGGCCGGCAGCTGCGGCCCGATCGCGGGGCGCGCATTCGGCTGCTGCACGCGCCGGACAACTGCGAGGAGGTGTTTCGCGCGGTGCCCGGCGTGCTCGCGGTGGAGCGCAACGGCGTCGATCTCGCGATTGGCTACACCGGCGGTGACGAGATCGTCGCCGCGCTCGTCGCGCGTGCGGTCGGCGCTGGGCTCGCGGTCACCCGCGTCGAGCCCGACCAGAACGATCTCGAGCGCATCTTTCTCGAAGTCACCCGCGGAGATCTGCAGTGAGCGAAGCGAACACGACCGCTGCCGTAAACGCGCCAGCGACGCCGGCGCCCGCGACACCTGCCGCGGCGGCGAACAAGCCAGTCGGCGGTGGCCCGCTCGCACCGCTGCTCGGCTGGCTCGCTCGCCTCGTCGCCGACCCGAATCCGATCTTGGTGAAGGAGCTGCGCGCGATCTTCCGCACCAACCTCTTCATCCGTTTCCTCTATCTCTCGACCGGCGCGATCGGCGTCGTCGTGCTCTCAGGCGGCGCGATCACCGCGGCTGGTCCAGTCGCGCCCGCGGACGTCGGGCAGATCGTCTTCCAGATATTCTTCTCGATGGCGCTCATGGTCATCTCGCTAGTCGCACCAGGCTATGCGGCGACCGCGCTCACCGGAGAGAAAGAGACTGGCACGTATGAGTCGCTGATCTTGAGCGGCATGTCCCCTGGGCGGATCGTCTGGGGCAAGTTCGTCGCGGCGTACGCGTCATTCGGCCTGATCCTCGTCGCGTATGCGCCCGTGGTCGGAATCGCGTTCTTGTTCGGCGGCATCTCGCCGTGGCACGTCGTCACAGGCTACCTCGGGCTGTTCTACGTGCTCGGCCCGGCGATCGCGTTCGGCGTCGCGGTCAGCGCGCGACTCACCTCGACGCGCGTCGCGATCTTGCTCGCGGCGCCGCTGTTCTTCTGCTTCGCGTGCGTCGCTGTCGGCGTGATGACGGGCCTCGGCGAGGCCGCGCGCGACGCCTGGGGAACCGGCATGGCCGGACCGTTCTGGTTCACCGACGCGCTCGTCGTCCGCTTCTTCGAGTGGGACACGTTCGGCCTGGTGTTCTTGCTGCCGACCTTTCTCTTCGTGATGCCGACCTGGTTCTTGCTCGCGTCGAGCGTCGCCGCCGTCCGCCCGGCCGCAGAAGATCGCAGCACGCCGATGAAGGTCTGGTCGCTCGTCGCCATCGCCGGCACCTACGCGATCATCGTCGTGACGATCTCGCTGGTGAGCGGCGCGCGTGATCGCGGCATCGGTGGCGTCGTGCTCGCCGCGTTCGGCGGGATGTTCCTCGCGTCGTACGCGCTGCTGTTCGCCGACGAGCCGCCGCTGCCGCCGCGTCTCGTCGAGCTGCGCCGCAAGACGATGGGGCCGCTCGGCAAGCTCTGGCTGCTGGTTGGCCCGGGCGCCGCTCCGACGCTGCGTTTCTCGTTCTTTACCGTTGTCGCGCTCTCGGCAGGCTTTGCATTCTTGCCAGCGATGGTCCGCTGGGCCTTCGATCCGCGCTTTGGCGATCACACCGACTACGACGCCGCGCTGCTCGTGCTGTTCCTCGGCAACACCGCGATCGCGCTGTGCATGGCGAGCGCGAGCGCATGGCTGCGCACCGTGCTGCGCAACGGGTTGGCTGCGCGCGTGCTCACCATCGCCGTGTTCCTCGCGCTGATCGTCGTGCCATTCCTCGGGCAGCTGATCATCGACCCAGATTTCATCGACGATATCGACGACACGATCCCTTTCATCATCCGCCTCTCGCCGCTCGCGCCCACGATCCTCGCGATCGACATCGCCAGTGAGGAGATGCCGATCTGGCACGCCGCGGAGGTGTTGGTCCCGACGCTGCTCTACGGCGTCTTCGCGGTGCTGTTCTGGGCGCTGACCGAGGCGCGCGTCGTCACCGTGCGAAAGGCCGTGGAGGCGCATCGGGCGCGACAGATTGCGCGGGCGTCGGCGGCGGTCGCACCGCCGACGCTGATCGAAGAGCGCCGCCGCAGCGTGCCGCCCGGGCGCCGCAGCAGCGCACCACCGGAAGAGTCGGCGGGCAGCGTGGCGGCCGTACCAGCGCGCGACGACGAGCCGGAGGGCACGGCGTGAGCTCGCTGCTCGAGCCGGAGTTTCTGCGTCGACTCGCGCGCTTGCGGGTGCTGGCGCGCAAGCGCTTCGCCGGCTCTGCGGGCGGCGCACGACGCTCGATGCGGCGCGGCTCGAGCGCGGAGTTCGCCGACCATCGGCCGTATTACGCGGGTGACGACGTGCGGCGCATCGACTGGAATGCGTACGCGCGCCTCGAGGAGCTGGTGCTGCGGCTCTACGTCGCCGAAGAAGACCTCACGCTCTATCTGCTGGTCGACACCAGCCGCTCGCTCGCGTTCGGCACGCCGACAAAGCTCGAGGTCGCCAAGCGCATCGCGGCCGCGCTCGGCTATCTCGGGCTCACCGGCAGCGAGCGCGTCGCCGTCGTACCGTTCTCGAGCGCGCTCGGACGGGGCTTTGCACCGGCGCGCGGCAGTCGTCGCGTCGGCGCGCTGCTGCGTTACCTCGATGGGCTCGAGGCGAACGGCGAGACCGATCTGACGCGCGCCGTCGATCAGTTCCTCGCGCGCTCGCCGCGGCCTGGTTTGGTCGCGGTGATCAGCGATCTGCTCGATCCGGGCGGCTTCGAGCGGCCGCTCGATCGACTCGCGAGCGAGCGCCACGAGCCGGTGATCTTTCAGGTGCTCGACCGCGAGGAGATCGACCCGACGCCCGGCGGCGATCTGGTGCTCGTCGATTCGGAGCGCGGCACCAAAGTCGAGGTCTCGCTCGATGCGCGCGCCATCGCTGCGTATCGTGCGCGCGCTGCGGCGTTTCTCGCGGGCGTGCAGGCGTACGCAAAGAAGCGCGGCTTTGGCTACGTGCTCGCCGGCGGCGAGGTGCCGTTCGAGGATGCGCTGATCTCGTATCTGCGAGCTGCTTGATGGGCCTGCTCTCCCCGCTCGCGCTGCTCTGGGCGGGGCTGCTCGCGCCGCTCGTGGTGCTCTACATCCTCAAGCGGCGCAGGCAGCCGCGCGAGATCGGCTCGACGCTGCTGTGGGAGCTCGCGCTGCGCGATCTGCGCGCCGAGCGACCATGGAAGAAGCTGATTCCGCAGGTCGCGCTGCTGCTGCAAGCGCTCGCCATCCTCGCTGGTGCGCTCGCGCTCGCGCGGCCCGCTGGCGCTGGGCGCGTGCCCGCGGGCGCGCGTATCGCGGTGGTGATCGACACCAGCGCGTCGATGGCGGCGCGCGCCGCGGTCGGCAGCGACGACACGCGCTTCTCGCGGGCGATCCGCGCGGCGCGTGATCTCGCGCGCAGCCTGCCGCCCGGCGGCGAGATGATGATCGTCGAGGCCGCTGGCAATGCTGCGGTGATCGCCGCGCCGACGCGCGATGCGTCCGCGCTCGAGCGCGCGCTCGCGACGCTTCGGGTGCGCGGCGGGGGCTCCGATCTGGAAGCGGCGGTGTCGGTCGCGGCAGAGCGCATGCGCGGCTCGCCCTCAGGCTCGCGCATCGTGCTCATCACGGATGCGGCGATGAGCGGCGAGCTCGCGCTCGATGGGCGCAGCGTGCCAGTCGAGGTGCGCAAAGTCGGCGAGCCGAACGCGAGCTCCGACAACACCGGCATCGTCGCCGTCGATGTGCGACCGCGCAGCGAGGGCAACACACCCGATCGCGCGGACGTGTTCGTGCGCATCGCGCGGTTCGCTCGCACGCCAGCGGACGTCTATGTGACCGCGAGCGTCGAAGGCCGCGGCGTCGTCGCGTCGCGCCGCGTGACGGTGGGCCCTGGCGCGCAAGAATCGGTGGTCATACCAGCTGATTTGCCGCCGGATCCATCAGGCCGCGCGCCGATCGTTCGCGTCGAACTCTCGCTCGCGAGCGCGGCGCCCGGCGAGGGCACCGGCGACGCGCTCACGCTCGACGACGTCGCCGTCGCGCCGAGCCCCGGCGTGCGCCGCCTGCCGGTGTTCGTCGTCGGCGATGCGAGCGAGCCGGTGGTGCGCGCGCTGCGTGCCGATCGCGACGTCGAGCTCTTTGCGACGACGCTCACGGCGCTCGCCGAGCGTGACGACGACGCGCCACTCGATGGGCTCGTGGTGTACGCCGGTCCGACGCCCGCAGAGGCGCCGCCGGGCGACTCTCTCGTGCTCGCGCCGACCGGCGAGTCGGTGTTCGGGACGCCGCTCGGACCCGAGGTGCGCCGGCCACAGCTGGTGCGCTGGGAAGAGTCCGATCCGCGGCTGCGCTTCGTCTCTTTCGCCGATGTGCATCTCGCCGCGTCGCGCACGGTGCGCGGCGGATTGCGCCCGCTGATCTCCGCAGATGCCGGCGCCGTCGCCGCGGTGCTGGTGCGCCCATCGGGTGAGACGACGCTGCTCGCGTTCGATCCGGCGCGCAGTGACTGGCCGACGCGTCCATCGTTCGTCGTCTTCTTCCGAAATCTCGTCGAGCGCGCGCGCGCCCATCGCGCAACCGGCGGCGTGCCGCCCGGGCGCACTGGCGAGCCGCTGCGTGTCCCAGCGCCGGACGGCACTTCGGTGACGGTGACGACGCCCGCTGGCGAGACCCTGCGCGTCGTCTCGCGCGGCGGTGTCGCGCTGGTGCCGACGGACGCCGAGCCTGGCGTCTTCGCGGTGCGCGTCGGTGAGCGGCAGCTGTTCGCGCTGCGCAACTTGCTCGACGAGCACGAGAGCGATGTGCGGCCGCGCGCGCGCTTCACCGTCGCCGGTGTCGGCGCCACGGTGCGCGTCGCCGATCGCGTCGAGACACAGGAGGCGTGGCCGTACGTTGCTGGCGCGCTGCTGCTGCTGCTCGTGCTCGAAGCGCTGTGGGCGACGCGGAAAGGCGCGACGTGATCCGCTTCGCTGCGCCGTGGCTGCTCGCGCTGAGCCTGCCGCTCGTCGCGGTCGTGGCGTGGCGCTTGCGTCGCTTGCCGAGCGAATACGTCGGCGCGCGGCGGCGCGTGGTGCAGGCGCTGATGTTGCTCGCGGTGACGACGGTCGCGCTCGCGGTCGCTGGACTCGAGTGGGGCACACGCCTCGACCGGATGGCCGTCGTCTTCGCCGTCGATCGCAGCCGCTCGGTCGAGCGCGCTTCCGACTCCGGCGCGACCCGCGCGCTCGAGGAAGTGCGCCGCGCCGTCGGTACGATGCGCGTCGACGACAAAGCCGGGCTCGTCGTCTTCGGCGCCGAGGCTGCGACCGAGGTCGTGCCGTCGCCGAATCCGCCGATCGGCGCTGCGCGCGCCACCATCGCGCGCGACGCGACCGACATCGCCGGCGCGATCCGCCGCGCGCTCGCCGATCTGCCGGCGGAGCACGCAGGCCGCATCGTGCTCGTCTCGGACGGCGTCGAGACGCGCGGTGATGCGCTCGAGGCGGCGACGCTCGCTGCAAGCCGCGGCGTGCAGATCGACGTGCTGCCGGTGGAGCGCGCGCCCGCGCCCGAGGTCGCGATCGACAGCGTGCGCTTGCCGGAGCGCGCTGATCCACGCGAGCCGATCGAGCTGCGCGTCGTCACCCGCGCGACCCGCGACACCGAGGTCGACGTCCGCGTCATGCGCGATGGCGAGCCGATCGCCGTGACGCGCACCCGTGTCCGTGCTGGCGACGACGTACTCACGATGCGCGACGTCGCGACCGAGCCTGGCGTGCACCGCTACGACGTGATGGTCGACCCAGTCGACCCGGACGCCGACGCCGCGCGCGAGAACAACGAGGGCGGCGCGTACGTCCGCGTCTCGGGCGGCGCGCGCGTGCTGGTGCTCGCCGAGCGTCCGCCCGAAGCCGAGGCGCTCGCCGAGGCGATCCGCGCTGCCGGCTTTCAAGTCGAGGTGCGCGACCGCACCGGTGTGCCCGCCGATCTCGGCACGCTCGCGAGCTACGATCTCTTGGTCCTCGCCGACATCGACGCGCGCGCGTTCAGCACCGCGGGGCTCGCGCAGATTCAGTCGTACGTGCGTGATCTCGGCGGTGGGCTGCTGATGACTGGCACCCGCGACGCGTTTGGCCTCGGCGGCTATGCGTATACGCCGGTCGAAGAGGCGCTGCCGGCAACGTTCGACCTGCGCAAGCGCCGCGATCGCGCGTCGCTCGCGATGGTGATCGCGATCGACAAGAGCGGCTCGATGGGCGTCGAGGTCTCGCCTGGACGACTCAAGCTCGATGTCGCCAACGAGGGCGCGGCGCGCTCGGCGATGTTGCTGTCGCCGTTCGATCGCATCGGCGTCGCGCACATCGACACCGCCGTCACCTGGACGGTCACGATGCGCGCGGTCGAAGATCCGCAACACATCGCCGCGCAGATCCGTCGCGCGTCCGTCGGCGGCGGCGGCATCCTCGTCGACCTGACGCTCGAGGCCGCGTACGAGGTGCTGCGCAGCGAGAGCACGCAGCTGAAACATCTGCTGCTGTTCAGCGATGGCAGCGACTCCGAAGAGATGACCAACGCGCGCTCGCTGGTCGAGCGTGCTGCGCGCGATCGCATCACGACCTCGATCGTGTCGATGGGCAACGGGCCCGATTCGCCGGAGCTCGAACAGCTGTCGCGGCTCGGCGGCGGACGCTTCTACATCGTCGAAGACATGACGGAGCTGCCGCGCATATTCACGCAGGAGACCATCGAAGCGAGCCGCTCGTCGATCGTCGATCACGCATTTCGCGCGCTGCCCGGCGTGCAAGCGGCCGCGACGCGCGGCATCGACTTCGCGCAAGCACCCGCGCTCGGCGGCTACGTGGTGATGAACGCGCGTGGTCGTGCGCAGCGCTTGCTCGGCGCGACGCGCGAAGATCCGCTGCTGCTCGTCTGGCAACACGGCATCGGCCGCAGCGCGACGTTCGCGACGGATACCGGCTCGACGTTCGCGCGCACCTGGCTCGGCTGGAGCGGCTACGCGGCGCTGTTTGGCCAGCTCGCGCGAGATCTCGCGCGCTCGCCCGAGCGACGCGACGCGCAGGTCTACGTCACGATCGCCGGCGGCAAGGGCCGCGTGCGCGTGGAGGCGGTCGACGCGCAAGGTCGCTATCGCAACTACTTGGATCTCTCCGCGACGATCGCTGGGCCCGAAGGTCGGCCGATGTCGGTGCACCTCGAGCAGACGGGCGCCGGCCGCTACGAAGCGACCTTCGACGCCGACTCACCGGGCGCGTATCTCGTGACTGTCAGCGAGGCTGCGCGCGGGCTCGTCGGCAGCGCGGGGATCGTACGTCCCGCCGGCGACGAGCTGCGCGGCGAGGGCACCGATCGCGCGAAGCTCGCGCAGATCGCCGCGCTCACCGGCGGCCGCGTGCTGACGAATCTGGCGACGACGTTCCACGTTCGGCCGCCGCCGGTCTACGCGTACGCCCCGCTCTGGCCGGCGCTGGTGATGAGCGCGCTGCTGCTGCTGCTCGCGTCGGTCGCGCTGCGCCGCCTGGTGCTCCCCGCGGATCTGCTGCGCCGATTGGTGCCGGCGCCGCTCCGCCGAGCGCTGCGCGTTCGTGCGCCACACGCCGAGCGACCAGCGCCCGATGCGACGCTCATAGCGCTCGCCGCCGCGCGAGCCCGCGCGCGCACTGGCAAAGAGGGCGAGGTCGCGCCAGAGATTCGCGCTGCGCAAAACGCCGCTCTCGGCACCGGCGCTGCGCAGAAGCCCGCCGCGACCGCGTCGACGGAGCCAACCGATGGCGCGAGCAGCACGACGCCCAACGAGCCGCCGCCGTCGTCGCTCGCCGAAAAGCTCCTCGAGCGGCGCAAGAAGCGCTGAGCTCCGGCTGCACGTCATACGTTCGCGATCCGCGCTGCGCGGCGCCCAGCAACCCATCTCCGCACTCACGCGTCGAAAGCCCTCATGCATCGCACTTCGATCCTCCTCACGCTCCTCTGCTCACTTCTCACCGCATGTGGCGCCGGCGCGGCGCAGTCGGCGCCCACACCAGCCGAGCCCGACGGCACACCGCCGTCCGAACCTGCGGCCGCTGCGTGCGCCAACACCGCCCCGCGGCCACCGCGCGGCGCATCGACGGGAGCCTGCACCGAGATCGGCTGCAGCAGCGGCTTCGGCATCGACCTCGAGCCGAGCGACTCGTGGCCGCCTGGTCAGTACACCTTCGAGCTCACGGCCGGTGGCCAACGGCAGCAGTGCACCGGTACCTTGCCGCTCGCCGCATGTGGCCAGCCGAGCGTGACTTGCACCGGCGACGCCATCGCGAGCATCGGTGAGTCCGGCTGTGCGCTGTCGGCTGCGCAACACGCGTTTGGTCCGCTCGCGATCGAGCAGCAGCCGTGTGAGGTGCAGGTCACGATTCGCCGCGATGGTCGGCTGGTCGGCGAGCAGAGCCTCACGCCGAACTATCGCTGGACGCAGCCGAACGGCGCGGGCTGCGATCCGCAGTGTCTGCAGGCGCCAAACGCGGTGCTCGCGCTGACGCTCTGAGCTGCGCGTCGGGAGCTCGTGCCGTAATGTCATGCAAATGACGAAAGCCCCGCGGTCTCTCGACACGCGGGGCTTTCCATTCATTTGCGCTTCATCGCGCTGTCCTGCTGCGAATGAGGGCGTGCTGCGAATCAGGGCATATTGCGAATCAGGGCGCGGTGGGCGTCGTGAAGCCGACGATCGCGTGACCCGAGACGCCGGTCACGGTGCCGCCACCGCTCATCAGCGCTGGGCGGATGAACGTCGCCTGAATGCGCGTCGCGCCGGAGCCCATCAGCAGCGCCGAGTACGCCGCGGGGATCGTGATGCTGGTGTTCCCAAAGCCCGCACAGCGAACGACGACGCGGCGCGTGGCCGGCAGCGGCATCGCAAACGGCGACGTCACGCCGGCGAGCGGCGCATCGGTGGTGACGATGTTCAGGATTGCGCCGACGGCGCTTCCAGTCCCGCACGAGCCGGCCTCGCAGCCGACGGTGAACTCGCTCCCATCGCGCGGGATCGCGTTCAGCAGGTTGCGCGTCGCGAGGTCGAGCGTGAAGTCATCGCCAACAGTGCCAGTGCCCGTCGTGAGGGTGAACGCGGTGAAGTGGCTGCCACCGCCAGGCGTCAGCGCGAAGGCCATCGTGTTGTCGTCGCTGAGAAAGCCCGGGTCGGGCGCAGCCGGCGTCGGGCCGACCGCCGCCAGGTTGATGTGCGTCGCCGCAGCCGGGAGCGTCTCTGCGACGGACAGGGGATTCGCGTAGATGAGAGTGTTGCCGCCGACCAGCCCGACGATGGGAAACGCGCCGTTGTTCGCGGCGTTCGTCGCGCCGGAGATGCGCACGTAGCGATTCGTCGTCGTCGCAGCGGTGAAGGTCGTCGCGGTGTCGGTGAGCGTCGCGGTGCCTGCCGAGGGGCCCGCTGCGATGATCCCGCCGGCGCCCGCGGTCGTCGTCTCCGGACACGCGTAGCCTGCGCCCGCGACGAAGCTGCACGCGGGGAAGATCGGCGGCGAGGTGCCGGCGCCCGAGGTGATCTGCACCGCGCCTTCGTCATTGCCGACCGACGCGATCACTGCCTGCGCGGCGGTGTATTCCCACGCCTTGCAGCCGAGCGGCGAGCCGGGACTCGCCTCGAGGACCGGGCCCGGAAGATCGGTGCTGGCCAAGAAGGTGATTCCCGCTTGGATCCCTTGGCCGAAGAACGTCCCGCTCGTCCCCGGGTTCAGCAGCTTGGTCTCGAGCAGCGTGATCGAGCCCGAATAGGTCGTCGGCGGGGGGCCGAGGTCGGGCACGTTCATGTCGGTCGGTCCGAGATCTTGCATCGGCGCATCTGCGCCGTTCATATCGGCGGACGTGTTCATGTCCACCATACCGCCCATGTCGACTGGCGTTACGACGTCATCGTCATCACCGCAGCCGACCATCGCCAAACACACACTCAGTAGAATTGAAAAGCGTTTCATTCGATTTCCCCTCCAGGGCGGTGAACATACGCCCCATCTGCCGGGTGTCGAATCCGGCCCCGCTGCGAGGTGTCGCATCGGGTCGGCTCGGCCGAAGCATCCGATCGCCGAGCATCTCGGTCTCATGTCGCCGCGAACGCAAGCCTGATAGCCTGAGCGGAACACGGAGGTGTTCATGAGCGCGCTTCGACTCTTCGCTTCAGGCTCTTCGGCTCTGCTGCTCTCGTTGGCGGGGTGCAGCCTGGTCATCGACACCGACGCCGCCGATCCGCAGGTCCATGCGGACTCTGGCCGCGGCGACTCGGATGCTGGTACCACCGATCTCGGCAAGGATCTCGGCGCGCTCGATCTCGCCATGACGGACCTCGGCGCGCTCGATTCGGGCACGATCGATCTCGGCGATGTCGATCTCGGCAGTGAAGATCTCGGCAGTGAAGATCTCGGCAGGGTGGACCTCGGCGCGGACGATGGTGGCGTCGATCTCGGCAGCCTCGACCTCGGCCCGGGCACGACCTGCACGGGCGACGGTGAGTGCGACGATGGCGTCGAGTGTACGGAAGATCGCTGTCAGCTCCGCAGCTGCACCAACCTGCCGATTCCGCTGTTCTGTGATGATGGCGCGACGTGCACGCTCGACCTCTGTGTCCCGACGACGCTGTGTGCGGGGACCGGCTCGACGCGCGTCGGCTGCGAGCATCGCGCTGTTGACGATTCCTGCGCTGCCTACGCCG
>Ga0163144_10021830_pt1 | contig 12708 bp, 7 predicted proteins | sample OliLak19BULKMAT1_FD_123175 | JGI IMG/M metagenome (GOLD analysis project Ga0163144, IMG submission 123175) | Freshwater microbial mat bacterial communities from Lake Vanda, McMurdo Dry Valleys, Antarctica - Oligotrophic Lake LV.19.BULKMAT1 | ecosystem: Environmental > Aquatic > Freshwater > Lake...
CATTCGTGCGGTGCCCTGTAGTGTGCGCCAAGAGGAAACAAGGGAGGGGAGACGCACTGCGCGAGTCTCGTCTCGGCCGAGGCAGAGTGGCGTGAGTAAGAGCACGCGGTCGTGCAGCCGGTCGGGCTCAGACCATGCGGAGACCACACGAGGCGACCAGATATCAGCGGGGGTCCCGGACAACAGGTCAAGCCACTGTGACTCAAACTCCTTGAGCGTTTTCGAAAGAGGAGCCCGCGTCGTTTCTGCGAGGATTGCCTTGACTTGGTTCAAATGCGTTCTGTCGCGCGTTGGTGCATTCGGCGACTGCAGCACAGACGTGACAACGAGACACAAGCTTTCGGCGAAATCGACCATATCAGGGCGCGACAGATCAAGTGAGCGAGCAGCCATCGCCAAATGAAAGAGGGCTGGATGCCACCAGCGGGGATGAACGCGTCGCCAAATCTGCATGACGAGACGTGGGCTCAACACAGGGGCTTCTGCGAGCCAATCCATGAGACGCTGCTGCTCTGCTTGGAGTCCATCATGAGGATCGCTTTCGTGCGTCGGCTCACCCGGGGTCGGCTGCGTGGCAATCGAGTGATGAGGGACAGCAACGGGGGAAGACCACGTGGCTCGGTCCTCTGTGCGCAGGCGATCACTGAGTTTCCCATGACACCAACTGAGGTCAGACTGATGGTGTGCGTCCGTGGTCAGTCCCGACCGCTGCGCCAAGTATTCGTGCGTCCCCCACACCATGCCGAAGCGGTAGGGATTCTCGACGCAGGCTCGGATGTTCGCGGGCGTGGCCTGTTTCAACCACGCCTGAAATGACGCAGGAAGCAGAATGACAGGAAGACCCGTCGCCCCGTCCCAACGGTCTTCCGTTTGAGCCGATGGCGTGAGAGGAGAGTAGGGTCGGTCGATGCGTGGCACACGAACCGTCCCAAAATCATCCTGTCCCCACGCGAGAGGAGCCGGCAGCGTCGGCAAAACAGTGGCCCATTGTGCGTCCCAAGCAATCTGCATCGTCTGCTCTGCGTTCCATGACGGAGCAACAATCCGCTGTGACGAAGAGGTGCTGTCATCAGTCGGGTGCGGCGATGCGAATGTCATGTGTCTAGGATACACGGTGTCGAACGCGAAGACTCTCGATCTGAGGAGAGACGATCGCTCTGTGAGTCGAACCTCTCACTCGAGGATACTTGACGGTGGTGAGTCGTAAGACAGCGTGCGCCTCACCGGTAAGAAGCACCGTGGCTGAAAGACATGACGAGGAAGGGTGTGAGAGAAAACCCTCAAGTGTCCTCTCTTTGTAGATCAGCTAGATTCAGGGAAGTCGAACGATGACTTGGCCAAACCCATAGGGATGCACACCACCCGACGTGAGAATCCAGCCAACGGGGAATGGTGGTGCCTTTGGAGATCCTCCGACGAATCCATCGGTCAAAAAGAGGATTGCATCAGGCTTGATGTTTCGCGCAACTTTAAAGAACTCTGTGAAATCTGTTCCTCCCCCCCCAGCCAACCGAACAATCCGTGGCTTCGGTGCGGAGAAATAGTCGTACATGGCCTGAATGGTCACATCTGTTTCGATGACTCGCACCCGGGAAAGTCCTCGGATCGCATCAATTTGACGCATAAATTGTCGAAACTGTTCCTGCGAGATCGACCCGGAGATATCAACGCCAATCAGGATGTTGAGATCGAGAACATTTTGGCGACCACCCCCATCTGCGGACAAACCGTGGACCAGCGTCTCACCGCGGGTAACTTTATCTCGTTGAATTTTCGTCAAGAAATTCCGAGCGTCATGAGCTTGTGGCATACACGAGATTACGGGGCGGACCGAGTCGGTGAAGGCTCCGGTTCAACTGGAACCTCGATAAGAATATCTCCCGCATCAAATCCGTCGGCGACCGGCGCGACCGGGAGAAAAGGCTCTTCGTCCGCGTACACGAAGACTGGCGGAGACTCTCCTGCTGGGTCCATTTCATCAACAAAAGAGAATTCATCAACCACTGCATCCTTCGATGAATCGGCGGTGATCGCGTCTGACCCCTCAGGAGTAAACCACAACTCATCGCAGTAGTAAATCGTGACCTCTTCTCCTTCGGCAATATCGGTGACTGCAGTGAGCTGAAGCCACGGATCATCCCCGCCGAAGATTTCAACTTCAGCATTCGCCATCGCACTATGATTGCACAGGCTTGTCATACCGAGTGCGAGGGCATAGGGAAAGCCAAAAGGATGGTCGTCCCACTCAAAAACGTATCCACTAAGAAAAGATTCTTGGAATGCCTCATCGTGCCCATCTTCGATAGGGAGCATCGGGCATGATTCGATCAGATCGCCTGCGCGGATATCGGCTCGGGCAACGACGCCTCGGCCTCGGCCCGGAAAGCGGGCCACTCGCAAAAGAGACATGGGTGGTGCGGGGGACACACGTGGCTCGTCGAGAGCGTCAAAATACGAGGAGTCATCCGGTGAATCTGACAGAGGCTCCATAGAAATACCCGTCGGGGAAATCAAACACAGAGAAGAGCGCGAAGAGACGTCGAGTGTGATGCTCCTCGTCCCCGAAGACAGCATACGGGTCGTCACGCACCGGGAGAGATGATGGAGCTCTTTTTCATTGATGGGCGTGGCTTATTCCACACAGTGAGTGCTTTGGGAAAGACTACGCCTTGCTTGTCAAGCAAGAGCCGTCCCCCACTGTCCTCTGCGCGAAACGTGTCAGGCTCTTGGAGGAAGGAGGCGTTCAAAGGCTGGCACCACGTCACTCACGGAGTGAACGACCGCAGCGGAGGGACCGACGAGAGCGGCAAGGGAGCGATCAAGGCTGATGGCAATCAAATGTCCCTTCTCCTGCTGGATTTGCCGCACGGCGTCTCGCACGTCAGCGTCGAGCTGCGTGGCATCACCGCCGGCGAGCCACGGCTTCCCATCGGTCAGATAAAACAGAACGCGGCGGCGAGCCGCTTGACGCTTGAGGCGCTGCCATGCGAATCGAAGAGACTCTCCATCGGCATTGTCACTCGGGCCAACTTCAAACAAAGCCAGCTTTTCTGCCGTACGATCGCGAAATCCCTTGAAGAGCACATGCTCAAGGCGATGAATCCGTCGCCCGAAGGCTGGCGAAGGATTGCGGGCAAGGAGTTCCGGCTCGACAGGTGCGGAGAAGCCAAGGATCTCATGGGTGACGTGTGTTTTCGTCAGCGCATCCGAAATTCCAAGGGCAAGACGTCGAATCAAGGCTCCATGTTCTGCCTGATCAGTATCCAACGAGCCCGACATATCACAGAGAATGGTGGCCGCCGTACGATTGACGGGGATGGGGCGATTGACTTCATGAAAGTCGTCTCCCATGCGGGAGGCGAGCTTCCAAAGACTGCGGGAGTCCAGATCGCCCTCTTCCTGATTGCCGTGAAATCGGTCCCGCCTCGCGAATGCGAACCGCGCCTGGAACAAGCGCTGAAGACGGGCATAGGCATCACGCTGAGCCAGGCGATCCTCGTGAAGCACCGCCATTTCTTCGGGAGAGACCGGTCCAAGCGGGCGCACTGAGTCATACTGCTGCGAGAAAACACGGTAGGGACGAGCCGTCACCGCCAGCGGGTCTGGACCAGAAGAGCCCAACGGCACGCCTGAGCCGAGCGCTTGACCAAACTCTTCTATCGAGTCAACGCCGAGTGTGTCATAGAACAATTGACCGATGTCAAGCTCTGCGACGTCGTGGCGGCTTTGATCAATGCGCGTCAAAATGTTTCGATTACCGGGCATGGTGCCGACCCCGGCCACAACATGGGTATTCCCTTCACGGGAGGCTTGTTCATCGAACTGAGCTTGGGCGGTATCAACCGACTCCCATCCGGGGGTTGGCTGAAGCTGCGGGAGTACGGTTCCTGCGGGAAGCCCTGCCGCCTGCATCGCCTCTTCCGCTGCGGTCAATCCGTCGACCGTCGCCTTCTGCACCGAATCTCGTGCGGCCACAACTCGTTCGTGCGCATCTCGCACGCTCAAAGCCTCTACCTGCTGTTGGCGCTGAATATCAAGAAGTTCTGTTCCAAGACGGCTCACACGTTCAGACAGATGCTGCATCTGCGCTTGGAGATCGCTCGACGCCACAGCGGTTTTTTGCGCCTGTGAGTCCAACTGCTGTTGAACCTCTGCTAACTCTTGAGATACAGCTTGTGCCTTCTTTCGCGTGTCTGTCGCTCGCTTCTGCTGCAACGGAGTGCCCGAGCTGTCCGGGTCCGGATGCGAGATCTCATTTCGTTTGTCTTCAAGCTTCGCCATCCGCGAATTAAGCGCTGCGAGCTGCCGTTCAAACTGGCGGACGTCCTTGGTCGAGCTTCCTGCCTTTGGCGGACTGCTTCGAAAGATCTGCCGCTCTGCGTCGAGGTCGGCCATCGTGTCGTCAAGGGCTGCGCGTTTTGACGCCTGTTGAGCGACAACTGCCCGGTGTTTTTCATGCAACCGCTGTTCTGCAGCGCGTGCGGTTGAATGAGTTCGCTCTTCCCGGGCCTGCAGCTTCGCTCGACGTTCTTCAAGGGAAGACTGCAGCTGCAGTTCGCTCAAGTTGGACGCCAGCGGCTCCCATGCTGCGGTCAGGGTGTCGGCTCGACTGCTAAGGTGCTCAGCCGACTCTTTCTGTAATTTCTTTGCGTCTTTCCACGCCTCTTCCAGATGTGTGACATCTTGCTGGCTTTGCGCAATACGCTGATGAAGTGTATCCAAAAACTCTGACGCTGACTCCCGGGCGGCTGATTGCTCGCCGACGCGAACTGGGTCAGAGAGATCCGTGCCGGCGAAAAATGCATCAGCCAGTGCACGAGTCAGACTAATGACATCAGACCACGTTTTAACACTATCAGGCGTCAGTCGGGTATCGAACCCCTTCGTTGACAGAAACGCCTCAGCCAGCGCAAGGGTCGCGGGCGTGATACAAGGTGTAACCGTGCTGAAAAGATCTAGGCGGTGGAGGCGAGCGTGAACCAAGCGACCGATGGCGAACCACGTATCGCTGGTCACGACTGAACCACGAAATAGACGCTCCATCATTTCCGGCGAGTTAGCCACGCCGTGGTAGAGCTGGTAAAAAATATCACGCGCCCCATCAAATTCTCCGATGAGGATATTTTCGCTGCGTGCATCCTCGATCGCGTTCGCCATAATGGCTTCCGCCGTGGTGCGCAGCTGGCCGAATGCCGCGGCAGAGAAGTCCGTGTGACGAATATGTCCGACTTCATGAAGCAGGATACCATACAGCAGATCAAGCTCGTCGGGCGTCAGCGTTTCAAGATTCGGCAGTGAGATGGTGCGACCATCGGTCTCAGCCTTGACTCCATCAAGCACGACCGCAATGTCATAGCGCCCCGAGATAAATCGAGCATACTGCTCAAAGGCATTCACGCGGGACTGCAGCTCTAGAGACACGGGAGACGAGTGCATACGAGAAGTCGAAAGAAGCCATCAAGAAATGCGGGCGGATACAGCACATGCAGCTGTCGAACCACGTGCACCCGATGAGAGAATCAGGCACACCAGATTACGGAGTGGTTCCCGTTGGTCCCGCCACGGAAGCGGACTTCGGCGGACGACCACGGCGCTTGCCAGAAGCTGTGCCCGTGACGGGTGGTGTTGAAGCGGAGGAGGACTTCGGCGGGCGGCCGCGCCGTTTGCCGGAAGCAGTCAAGGTCCCTCCTGCAGGTGCGGCGGACGGGACACGTCCCTGAGACGGTGATCGAGGAGTTGTCTTCGTGCGCTTCCCTCCAAAATGGGTATGAAGAATGCGAAGCACGGCCTCTTGGTCACTTGATGACACCTTATCCAACCATGCTTTCTGTGCTCCCGTCAGTGGAGAACGATGCAGGGCCGTCTTGCGCGCCCAAGCCAACACGCGGCGAGTCGAAAAGTTATCGCCGGAGAGACGCATAGCAATCTCTGAACCGGACTGGCGCGCCAAGGCAGCGAATTCCACCAATCGGCGGGCCCAGCGCGGTGAGAGTCCCGGCACTTCGCCAAGCAGCACACGACGCTCTTCTTGCGGCGGAAGATTATCAACCAATAACACCTGCCATCGATCAAGGAACGCATCATTCATAGTGGTGGTGCCCGCATACGAACCCGCCCGCTCCTGCATGGCGCCGATCGAGTTTGCGGTAGCGAAGATACGAAACAACGGATGCGGTCGAATAACCTCGCCTCCGTGCTCTTTGAGCGTGAGCGTCGGGGCATCCTCAAGGACTGGATGCAGGAGCGACAAAACTGCTGGCTCGGCAAAATCGATCTCATCGAGGAGAAGCCACCAGCCATTACGCATGGCCTGAGGCAGGACCCCGTCACTCCATCGGGTCGCCCCGTCGACCACCGTTAGCTTGCCGATGAGATCAGAGAGGCGTGTCTCTCCGTTGAAGTTAATGCGCAGGACTGGCTGATGGATTCGCGCAGCTATCTGCAGCACATGTGAAGTCTTACCCACACCGGTCCCTCCCGTCAAGAGCACGGGTTCTGCATGATTGGCTGCGTCGATCAGATCCGCGGTAAATGGCTGGAATCGATAGTGTGGATTGACAGACGGAATCGCGGGATGCTGCATTGTCTGGCCTGCGGCCAAGGCTCGACCCCGATAGACGAAGGCCCCAGTGGGAGCTGCGTCGAGCGCAAAGAATCGAGGATACAGCCCAGGCCATGCCACCCCGGTTGGATGAATGCGATGCTGTACGACACTGCCGTTTGCCAGAGTGACGGAGAGAAGGCGAGACTTTCGCGTCTCCTTGACAATAGTAGCAGGAAGGAATGTTTTATCGCGGTCGAGAAAGTAGCCTGAGCTCATGGGACGATTCACCGTTCGAGGAAGAAGGTCGAGTACAAAGACTACGGGGCTTTTACTCAAAGAGGTGGGGCATTCGAGGGGAGAATCGTGTGGCAACGGCGCAAAAAAGAGGGAGCAGGCAGACAAGAAAATATGCGTTCAAAGAGATTAAAGGTGGTCGAGCCTGACGTCCCTGGTATACTTTTAGGGTGCGCACGGGGAAGGGGCTCGATCCGAAGAATTTCGGGGGGGTGGCTTTCGGGCCGAAATCCGGTGTGAAGGGCCCCTCTGTCCGGGAATCCACCCGTAATATGATGTGTCCGGTGGTGTTCGTGGACCACAATTTTTTCTCTTGTTTCCCATGGTGGTACCTTCATGAGCCGTTTCATTCTTTTCAGTGCAGTGTTGGCAACCAGCCTCGCGGTGACCTCGGTGGTTGAGGGCCAAGGGAATCAGTTTCCGATCGATCCAAAGACCTCGGTGATCGTGCGCGGGCATGATCATCCGCACACGGGGCGTTCGACCGGCCCGATGGGTGTGTTTCACGAGCTCTTTGTCGTCGACCCCGTCACCTCGTGGGCGCGGCGTGGTGCGGCGGCTGGGGCCTCGGCGGCCGCCATGCTGCGGCAGACAGGTCGCGCATCGGCGCCGGTCAATCTTTCCATTGGTCGCAGTGGAACGCAGCACAACGTCTCTGGCACGGTATTGCCGGCGCGCACAACCCTCGCGGGCACGATGAAACAGGCCGTCGTGATGGTGAGCTTTACCGATGACGCGGATGGGCCGGATTCACTCCCCAATCGCATTTTTCCCGTCACGGAAGGCGAGCTCGTAGATGCCTACTACGGCACTGGGGGTGGGAGATCTACGTGGACGACGATCTCACAGTATTACCGCAACGCGAGCGGTGGAAAGTTTGATGTCGCCGGACAGGTTGTCGCCCGAATCACCATGCCGAAGTCTCAGGCATACTATTACGCCGTCGGGGGGAGATTCGCGAATTGGGATGAGTTTCTCACGACCGCAACGAGCCTCATCAACGCGCAGGTATCACCGGCTCGCGCTGCAGAGTTTAGTACGCAATCCGTGACAGGAGAAGCACTTTTCGGTCCCGTGGTGTTTTTTCATCCTGGCATTGATGGCGCCTGTGGTGCGGTGCGTAATATTTGGGCACACCGTTCGGGATTTCGCTCCACGTGGGTGAATGGCCAGCGGGTCTATCCGAGGATTGGTGGAGTGCAAGCGGGAGACTACATCATTCAAGGTACACGGTGCGGCAGCGATGCGGCGAGTCGCGAGCTGGTAGGGCCGGCTATCGTTATTCACGAAACGGGGCACTTAATTGGGCTTCCCGACCTTTATAACACCAGCGGTGGCGTTTTTAATGGTGTAGTCACGTGGGACGTCATGGGTGGATACTCGTCCCTGTCAGACCCAGGGAATTTGGGTGCTTTTTCTCGCGTGATGCTCGGATGGGCGACCGTGCGCGACATCACGGTGCCTGCCACTGGTGACGCAACGGTGCGACTGACTCCAGGGCGTTTTACGCCGACTGGTGGGCGAGACACCGTCTTGGCGATGAGGTACGGGAGCGACACAAATGAGGTATTGCTCATTGAGAATCGACTGAAGACGGGAATTGATCGCACGATTAGAGAGAGTGGTGGGCTTTTCTGGTACGTCAATATGTTGACGGCCTATCCGGCGTCCTATCGTCCGGGTGGGGCGAACAACAACCTCCTGCGATGGATTTTGCCCACCAACAACAGGGACGCAACACGACCGAGCGTCATCGTGATTCCTTCAGGGGCTCGCTGGGGAGTCGCCAATGACGGCAAGCCGGTGATCGACACCACGATCGGAGCTGCCGCCCTCAATTTGACGTTCCTCAATAACGTGACATGGGGTTCTGCCTCGGCTCCTCGCAACTTCGGCCCGACCTCGTCTCCCCCGTGGCGGTCGTTTGTAAACGGTGCAGCTGGGAACGTGATCGACCAGGTCACGTCGGGTAGCAGTGGCGAATCAGTGCTCTCGCTTGTGGTACGTGGCACGTCGCTGCTGGATAACGTGGTGGTAACGACTCTGGTGACACCGCGGGACACAAGTGCCCGACCGGTGGCTGGACTGGGGTGGGCTGGGGTGACCGTCTCAACGACCGGTGCTGCGGTGAGGGGTCTCACGCGACGGTGGCGTGTTGTCGACAGTGCAGCGATGCGAGAAGTGGTGCTGACGCCGTCGGCGGATTCGACGAGCGTTGTGGTGACGGCTCGATTGCCACTGGACGCAAGCGGAGTGGTGTCGATCGGGGTGGTGTTGGAGCTGCTTGATGGCACACAGACGCGCGTACAGAGCGTTCAGGTACTGGCAACTAATGTCGTGGTACGTCCTTACACGACCATCACGGCGGCGAGCGGAGCGTTCCTGCGTGGCCAGATGACTCCGGATGGCATCCTCTTTCTGGATCGTCATGGCAATCAGAACGGAGCAGTGGATATTGGGGATTTGCACTTAGCGCTGTCGAGGCAGGTGCTCTTGAAGTAGAAGAACGGCTGGACGTTGGCGCCCGAGGTGGGAATGAATCGCTCGCCACCGAGGTAAGAGCCGACAACGGCAACAGAGACGAAGGGGCTCGGATCACAGGCTGATCCGAGCCCCTTCGTTTCTGTCAAAACAGAGTAAACTTCATCGCGCCAGTGAATTCTCGGGCCCTTTGCACTGTGGGAGGTGCGGTCTGCTGTCTGTAGCAATTTTCTTTTGCAAGGCGGCGATGCACGTTTCTTGCGAGAGTCGAACATGCCGGTGGTGCGATGTCCGTATGTACGAGGGGGCTGAGAAGAGTGTTAGCGCCAAGCGCATTATGGGGGCCACCGTTCGCCACTTGGCAACCCGCCGACCACTCACACGAAAACACCGATGCGAATCACACACCTAATTACAAGCGCGATGTTTCTTGTCGCGACGTCTGCTTGCGGAAATACGGCGAGGGGCGTGAAAGAGGACGCGTCCCAGGCTGGGGAGAAGACAGCCGCCGCAACAGAACGTGTTGTCGAAGCGACATCAAATACCAGGGCTCAAGCTGGGGAGGCCATGAGCGGCGCGATAGAGACTGTCGATGTGAAGTCGGCTCTCCTCGCCGACACCAGGGTAACCGCACGAGGGATCAATGTTGGCACAAACGAAGAGAGGAAAACAGTGACACTGCGCGGCACCGTCCCAACGAAATCGCAACGCACCCTTGCGGGAGAGGTCGCTCGCTCGAAGGCTCCTGGATACGCGATCATCAACAAATTGACTATTCGCCCGTAGTGGGCCATTCGACCTGATCCGTCCTCTGTGCCTGAGAGGAACAGCACAGGAGGAGTGGCTTCACCGCGGTGGCGTCTTCTCTGGTCTAACGAGCGCACTTTGGAAACAGTGAAGCACACGCAAGGCGGCAAGCGGGAAAGCGCTCAATCGCGACGTCGGCCTAAATCTTAGGACGGGGACCTCGCGCAGATTCCTTGGACATTTTTTGTGACGTTGAACTCAACGCGGAAAGTCTAGCCCGCGAGCTAGGTCGCACTTGATGGCGCGCAAGGAAGGCGTCAACTGCCGGCCTGAGCGACGGCTTGACTTTCGTAATTGGATCGGGCACTCGGCGAAAAAGAGCGAGATCGAATGTGTCGAGAAGACGCATGGCGAGGCCGATAGACCAATCACTCGGGCGAGCTTGAAACCCGTGTCGTGCGGGAGTCACTGGTGTCTCATCAAGCTTGGACGCGAGCTGAACAATTGTGAGGAACGAGTGGGCATCTGGAGCCCACCGCCCGGAGAGTACACGGCCTTGGGGACGACAGACGCGAGGGTCATTATCGTAGATATTCTGTTCATCGTCCTCACTCTCGCGATCGTCCCATGTTCCGCGAGACGGACGAGGGACCTCACCAAGAGTAAGCGGTGTCGAGCGAAACTGTTCAGAGTCCCACGTAATATCGAGACGCCCCGTCAGATGAGCCGCTACTGCGTCAATATCGTACGTCGTGTCATTTAAATCGGTATAGAATGGACCAATTTCAACAGCGGTCGGAAGGAACTCCCCCGATGGATTATAGAGAGAGTGCGATGAAAAGTCGACGCCAACGATCTGGTGTTCCCCTAATAAATCTGAGTCACCAGCAATCAGCCAATTGATGTCTCCGGCAGTATCGCGCTTTTCGCGCCAGATGATCGCATTCGCGTCTGCCATAAAATGAGACGATCGAAATGTCTCGACCTCCGCATGCGTCAAAAACATCCACGAGATCCCGAGATCGCCGCTTGGCTGTCCAACCGAGGGATTATCTTTCCACACGGATATGGCCTCAGGGGTGCTCAGTCCTGAGCTGACGGGCGTTTCCAGCGCCTGTGTGTTAGGCATCTGGCCGTCTAACTGAGACAGCACTCGACGGAGATGGCGAAGACGCCACGCCACTAGTCTCGTGCCGGCAATCGGTCGAACATCGAGCTCGTCTTCAGAGAGAGAGGAGCGCCGCGTCGTCGACGAGTCAAGAATATTCAGATTCATGGCTTCACCATAGTAGAGACGGGCTCCATCACCCGATTACTGGGCGTTAGTGCGTAGGTCGGAAGTGTGGTTAATCTTGGGAAGTATCAGATCCAATTTTAATAGACCGGCGGTTTTTTCAACACGAAGAACAGCATTTGTGTTGAAAACTGCTCAACTTTTACAGCTTTCGTGGTAATTTCAGGCTGTGGCCGTCTACTGACGCACCAACTCCGTTTGCCGACGCACCGTTCGTCAAGACCACGCGAGGAACTCAGGGAGAGTCCGAGGGAGCCGATTGGCGGATCAGTTCTTCAAGTGTGTGCACAAGGGTTGGGAACATGAGTTCATCTGGCGTAATTTCACCGAGACGAATCGCATGGATGTCTTCGGTAGTCAGCACACGCACCAGAAAGCGAACACATACCGGAGGAGCGCCCGAGTGCGGTGCTACTTCAATGAGTATGTCAGAAGTGCCTTCGAGGGATTTGAGCCAAATAACGTCTCGTGTTTGGGTGGCGTAGTCTTCCGTGGTGCGAATGTGTCCATTTGCATCAAGAAAAAGGAAAGGGGCCACCGTGCTATTGGCAAAGACCCGCCCGGTCAGCGAGCCGTCTGCATAGTTGGCAGCGGTAGATTCAGCACTCACTATCGATTCCTCGACATAGCCTTGCCCAAGACAGAGTGTGCCCGCGACGGAGGGGGTCGGGGATCGGGTAGCGACGAGTCCAGCTGGACGTGTCACCTCATCAATGATCTCTTGAACGGCTTTGATCTGAAGACGGTGAAGTCGCTCCCGCCGGTCAACAGATCCGCCGATGCGAAGCAGAACCCACGTCAGGAGGACTCCATATACACAGAGATGAGGAGAGGGGGTAATGGGAAACAGCAGTGCAACCGACGCAAGACCCGCTAGAACGATCTGTGCGGTATCGGAGGGCGTTGCAGGCACTCCAATTCGTGCCAAACCAGGAGAGAAATATGGGGTAGTCAGAGTGACAAGGCCCTGCCAAGCGACGAGTCGATGGTGTATCCGCGCCAGACCAGCCAGACTCAGCACCGTTGAGAGGAGGCCGGCCAACATGACGATTCCCACGGGGAGTGCGTCCGCGCGAGACAGGAGCGTGGCGTGTCCTGTGAGTATGGCCACGCCAAGGACTACAGTATGCCCGATAGAGAGACCGAGGGCAATTAGCAGAGGATGTCGCGGGACCCACGCGGGGGGCTCGGCGGAGAAGCCGCTTGACTGCAGCGTCGCTGACTCGTTCCAAAGCATCATGGGTTTTCTAGCGAAAGAAGCGTGACCGAAAGAAAGACCAGTGTACGGGGTGTGGTCTACCGGTGTTGTGTTGTGTTGTGTTGTGTTGTGACAGGACAGGACAGGACA
>Ga0163144_10021831_pt1 | contig 12708 bp, 10 predicted proteins | sample OliLak19BULKMAT1_FD_123175 | JGI IMG/M metagenome (GOLD analysis project Ga0163144, IMG submission 123175) | Freshwater microbial mat bacterial communities from Lake Vanda, McMurdo Dry Valleys, Antarctica - Oligotrophic Lake LV.19.BULKMAT1 | ecosystem: Environmental > Aquatic > Freshwater >...
CGTACCGGCTTTACAAAGACTACCTCGAAGCGCAGGTACCCGAACGCTCTCGTGAGCTTGATCCCGGATACTCGCAGCAGCCATCGTTTGCTCGTTCGGGCAAGGGCGACCGGATTACCTTTTAGAGTGGCGATGTTGTCACCGTCTGGAATTCGAATCGGATCGGTTGCAGGTGGCGGGCAGCTTGGTGTGGGGCCGTACACATGGTTGCTCATGAGTTCGGTTGAATCGAGCCATCCTTGAAATAGAAGAAGGGCCGCCCGTTCTTAGTCTCGTCTTTCGCGGTGTCAACGGGGCCGTGGCAAGGCGCCCGAACAAGGCAGCGATCAAGGCTCTCAATAGCTTGTTCATGTGGAACACCTCAAATAGGATTGATGGCGAAAAAAGCGTGGTGGCCCTTGAGTATCGCGGGTACCATGCTGGCCGCACGTGCGCAGAATTATCTGTATTGCATGTTTTAAGTTGACTATCACTATGATGAGATTGCCTACATCCCTTGTCGCGCTGGCTGCGATGATGGTTTTGTCTGTATCTGCCGCGCCACGCAGACCGGTGGCGGATTCTGAAGTCCTCGAGCGTCTGTCTCAGCGCGCGGGCGATGCTGTCAGCCGCGAACTGGCGGGGCTGCGCAAGGCGATGGAAGCGGCGCCGGCGGATCCGCAGACGGCCGAGCGCTTGGCTCAGCGCTATTTTGATTTGGCTATCGCTCGCGGCGATCCGCGTTATGTCGGTTATGCCGAGGCCGTGGTCGCCCGCTTTTCAGATCCCTTGCCGGCATCTTTGCGTTTGATTCGTGGATTGGTGCGGCAGTATCGACACGAGTTCTCGGGCGCTGTGGAGGACTTTGACGCCGTCCTGCTGGCGGCGCCGGATATGGCGGCGGCCCAAGCCTGGCGGGGTGCCGTGTTTCTGGTTCAGGCAAACTATGCCAAGGCGAAGGCGGCGTGCCTGACCCTTGACGCGATGCAACGGCCGGTGTTGGCGGGGAGTTGTCATGGACTGTTGCTGGCCTACGGTGGGCAGCTAGAGGCCGGGTACGCGCGTTTGCAGCAGGCGCTCGCCGTGGCTGGGGATTCCTATAACCGCTTGTGGCTATTGACGCATCTTGGCGAGATTGCCGTCTGGCGCGGTCAGTCGTCGCTGGCGGAAGCCCATTTCCGCGCGGCGCTGGCGCTGGGGCGTGACGATACCTATTTGCTGTCGGCCTGGTCAGACTTCCTGCTAGACGCCGGCCGTGCGGACGAGGTGGTCAAACTGCTGGCCGGGTGGGAAGCCTCAGACTCTCTGGTGCTACGTCTGACGGAAGCCCAGCAGCGGCTGAAGTCGCCGGAGGCGGCGCGCTTGACGCAACTGATCGGCGAGCGTTTCACGGCGGCTAAGGCGCGTGGCGACACCACACATCGGGCAGAAGAGGCGCGCTTTGAATTGGGCGTGCGGGGCAATATCGCCACCGCTTTGCAACTGGCGGTGGACAACTATCAAGTTCAGCGCGAGCCGCGCGACGCCAGGATATTGCTCGAAGCGGCGCTTGCCGCTCGGGACGCCGCAGCCGCAGCGCCGGCACTCGACTGGCTGCGACGCAGCGGTTTTGAAGATCAGCGCTTGCGCCGCCTGGCCGAGCAGTTGGGGCAATTGCCGGCGCCGTCGCTGAATAAGGGGGCGGCCAAGCCATGATCATGAACGCCTTGCCTGGAAGCACTGCGGGACGATTGCGTTTCATCCTGCTCGCTATGATCGTTGCGTTAGGCGTGCTGTCGTCGCTGTCAGCCTGGGCGCACAAGGCGAGCGACAGTTATCTCGTGCTCGACGTGCAGGGCAAGGCGGTCAGCGGACAGTGGGATATTGCGCTGCGCGATATTGATTTCGCACTCACGGATGGACTGGATGCGGATGGCGACGGCGAGATCACCTGGGGCGAATTGCGCGCCCGGCATGCTGACATCGCGGCCTGGGCGCTGGGTCGTCTTGCGCTTCAGCGTGGCGGCGCGTGTCCCCTGCGGGTTACGGAGCATTTGGTCGACAGCCATACCGATGGCGCCTATGCGGTGCTCAGGTTTGCCGGCGACTGCGCCGCGGCAAGCGGTGAGCTGGTCGTGGGCTACACGCTGCTTTTCGAGCTTGACGCCCTGCATCGCGGACTCACGCGCCTGACGCTGGATGGCGTCACGTCAACCGCTGTGTTCGGTCCCGACAGGGCGCAGCAGCGCTTTGTGGCCGGTGAAACGTCGCGACTGAGGCAATTCGGCCAGTATTTGGTGGAAGGCATCTGGCACATCTGGATCGGTTTCGATCACATACTCTTCCTGCTAGCGCTGTTGCTGCCGGCCGTGCTGGTACGCGAGGGTGGTGCCTGGCGGGGCGTCGCGCGGTTTGGTGATGCACTGCGTGAGGTGTTGATGGTGGTGACCGCCTTTACGCTGGCCCATTCCATCACCTTGTCACTGGCGGCTCTCGGTTACATCGCGCTGCCGTCGCGGTTGGTAGAGTCGGCCATCGCCGCCTCCGTCGTGCTGGCCGCCATCAACAATTTGAAGCCGCTGATCGAACACCGGCGATGGATAGTGGCCTTTGTCTTTGGCCTGATTCATGGTTTTGGCTTTGCCAGCGTTCTGTCCGAGCTTGGTTTACCCAAGGAGGCTCTGGTGCTGTCCTTGCTCGGTTTCAATCTGGGCGTCGAGGTCGGCCAACTTGCCATCGTCGCCGCGTTCCTGCCGGTCGCCTATTACCTTCGCCGGGGTATGTTCTATCGTCATTGGATCTTTATCGGCGGCTCCTGGGCCACGCTGACCGTCGCCGCCGTCTGGTTTATCGAGCGCGCCTTTGACCTCAAACTGATATCCAATTAGCCCCCGGAATGGAAACGCCCAACGCGCCGAACGACAGAATCTCCCAGTTGCGCGCCAGCTTCGTACGCCAACTGCCGGCACGTGTCGCCGAGGTATGCCGGCTGTTCAGGGAACTGGAGGCCGATTCGACGGCGGCTGGGGTCGCCGTCGCCTTGCATCGTAGTTTGCACAGCATCAAGGGTACGGAGGCATCGTTTGGGTTTCGTGATTGGTCGCTGCTGGCGGCCGAGGGCGAGGACCGGGTCAAGGCGATCCTCAATGACCGCGTCGCCGCCAGCGGCGAAAACTGGAGGCGCCTTGAGACCTGCATCGGCGCCATGGAGACACTACTTCAGACGTCTGTGGACGTGGGGGGCGAGGGGAGCTTGACGCCCGGTGTCGGCGCCGCTACGACGCCTGCGCGACGTTTAGTTGATCCTCAGATCGAGTCCGAGCCAAGGACAGCGGCCGTGCTGAGTGTGCTGGTGGTCGACGACGATCGCATGATGCGCCGCTTGATGGCGGCGCTGCTGCAACGGCTGGGCCACACCATCGTCGGTGAGTCGGCCGACGGCGAGACGGCGATTCGAATGGCCTTAAGTCTGCTGCCCGATCTGGTGTTGATGGATGTCAATATGCCTGGGATTGGTGGCCTTCAGGCGCTCAAAGCAATTTGTCAGGCCCAGGCGGGTATTCGCGTCATCATGGTTAGCGCCACGGCCGACAGTGAAAGCGAAGAGGCTGTGGCGAGTGGAGCCTGCCGTTTCATCGCCAAGCCGATTGACAACGAAGAGTTGGCACAAGCGATCATTGCGTTGTTCTGACGCCAGGCCCTAAACTGAGCGGGTGACGCCACTGAGCGGGTGGCGCCAGTAAATCAATCGGGAGGAAAAGATGCTTGCATTTATACGGGTGACATTGATTGGAGCTCTCGCGATGGCGGGGTTCTCTGGAATGGCCGGGCCGAGCATAGCCGCCGAGGACGGCGTTAGCCTGTCGGACATCCGGATCGGGATGGCCAACGCCCTGAGCGGACCGGCGGCGGGTCTGGGTAGTCAACTGAAGGCTGGCGCCACCGCTTATTTCGATAAGGTCAATGCCGCCGGCGGAGTCAACGGGCGGAAGATCAGGCTGATTTCGGTGGACGATGGCTATGAGCCAGAAAGGTCGGCCGCCGCCACCAAGAAATTGATCGAGTCCGAGAAGGTATTCGCGTTATTTGGCTACGTCGGTACGCCGACCTCAACGGCGGCGGTGCCGATCGCTTCCCGTGCTGGCGTACCCTATCTGTTTCCGTTTACCGGGGCGGAATTTTTGCGTAACCCCGTCAATAAGCAGGTATTCAACCTGCGGGCTTCCTATTTTGACGAGACGGAGACCATGATCGAGCGCCTGACGACCGATCTCGGGATGAAAAAAATCGCGCTGTTCATCCAAGATGATGCCTTTGGCGAAGCGGGCAAGGCCGGCGTGAGTCGGGCGATGCACAAGCGGGGGCTTAAGGTCGTCACCGAGGCCCGCTACACGCGCAACACGGTCGATATCGAGAATGGCCTGGCCAGATTAAAGGCCGATGCCCCTGAAGCCGTGGTCTTCATTGGCACCTACAAGCCGTTTGCGCTACTGGTCAAACGTGCCCGGGAGGCCGGCTTGAAGGCGAAGTTTCTAACCGTTTCCTTCATCGGCACCGCTGATTTCATTAAGCAGGCTGGCGCTGACGGTAATGGGGTGATCATCTCCCAGGTGTTGCCGTCGCCCGATGACGCCAGCGTCCCGCTGGTCAAACGTTACCAGGCCGACGTCAAGGCCGGCGAGCGAAACTATGGCTCGCTGGAGGGCTACGCGGACGCCGTGGTGCTGGTCGAAGCGTTGAAAAAGACGGGCGACGAACCCACGCTAGCCGGGCTGCTAAAGGCACTTGAGGAACTGAATTTCGATCTCGGCGGCATCACGGTGACATTTTCAGGTGAGAATCACCAGGGATTGAATCGTGTCTTCCTGACCCGGGTCAAGGATGGCAAGGCCGTACCGATCAACCGGTTCTGAGCCCCTAGCCTGGCAATGTCGTTCAATCTAGATTAAGCGGAAAATTTCCATGAAATCTCTTACCTCGAAAATCCTGCTCCCCACGCTGGCCACCTTACTGCTGGGCATGTTGTCGCTGGGCGCGGCGCTGTTCATTCAAATGAGTTATTCGGCTAATCGCCAGGTGGAAAAGAACGCGGAGCTAACGGCGAAGTTTGTCGCCGCAGTGGTGGTTCCGTACGTGACCAACTACGATCTGACGGCGATGAATGGTTTTGTCAAGGAACTGACGCGCGACGGCGATATCGTTTATGCCGAGTTCCTTGCCGCCAATGGAACGTCCTTCACCGCCGACATCATGACGGCGCCGAAGAACGTGGGCGAGCTGTTCATGGTTGAGAATGTCATCAAGGATGCCGCCGGCAAGGCGATTGGTGCGTTAAAAATGGGCAGCAATCGCGACGCGATTCGCGAGATGCAGCGCAGCGCCGCGATCACCGTCATTACCGCCATGCTGGCTGTGCTAACGACGGTGTTCTTCATCATCGTCTTCCTGGTGCGGCGTGCGCTGGCCCCGGTCGGGGATATGCAGGAAGTGCTGGCGGCGGTCGCAAAAGGCAACCTGGGCGCCCGTGCCGTCGTGGTGTCCGAGGATGAGGTGGGCCAGATGGCACGGTCCCTGAATCTGGCGGTGGACGCCCTGAGCCAGACGCTGACCAAGGTCGGCGCACACGCGGCGACCGTAAAGATCGCCGCCGAGGAGATTTCACTGGCCGTTGCCGACCAGGTCACCACCTCAAGCGAGACCTCCTCGTCGGTCGCCGAAATCACCTCGACCATGGAGGAGCTATCGGCCTCGTCGACCCAGATCGCCGACTATTCGAAGTCCGTGGTGGACGTTGCCAGCCAGACGCTGGACGGCAGCCGCAAGGGCTCGGATGCGATGCAAACGGTGCTTGGCCGCATGGACGACATTCGCGCCGACAGTCAGCACAATCTCCACGAGATCGTCGAGCTGGGCACCAAGTCCAAACAGATCAGCAAGGTGATGCAGATCATCAATGCCCTGGCCGACCAGACCAAGCTGATTGCCTTCAACGCCGCACTTGAGGCGTCCAGCGCCGGTGAAGCGGGCAAGCGCTTCTCGGTGGTGGCCAGCGAGATTCGCCGTCTGGCGGACAGCGTGACGGATTCCACCAGCGAGATTGAGGCCAAGATCAGCGAGATTCAGGATTCCATCAGCCGCCTGGTGGTCACTTCGGAAAAGGGCGCCAGCGGAATTTCGGCCGGTGCGGTAGCCAGCGCCAACACCGCCGAGCGCCTGGGCGAGATAGTCAATGCGGCCAGTCGCGCCACCGATGCGGCGCAGCAGATATCGCTCTCTACCCAGCAGCAGAAGACAGCCAGCAATCAGGTGGTACTGGTTTTGCGCGGCATCGTCACCGCCAGTTCGCGATCGGCGCATTCGATCATGCGCATCGCCGAAATCAGCAAGGAGATGTCGGGCATGTCGGCGGCGCTGGCCGAGGAAGTCGGCCATTTCAAGCTGGCGGACAGGATACGAAGCGCAGGCTGATCGAGGCCGCTTGTGGCAACGCTACGCGTCATAGTCGCCGACGACAGCAGCTTGGCGCGCCAGTTGCTGTGCGGGTTTCTCAGTAACGAACCCGATATCGAGGTGGTCGCCGAAGCCCGCAATGGCCGCGAGGCGCTGGCGCTGGTAGAAAAATTCAAGCCGGATCTGATCACCATCGACCTCAATATGCCGGTCATGGGCGGACTTGAGGCGATCGAGGAACTGATGTCGCGTCACGCCCTGCCGATCCTGGTGGTAAGCAATGCCGCCAACGCGCAGAGTGCCTATCAGGCGGTCCAGCGTGGCGCCCTGGATGTGGTCGCCAAGCCGGTATTCAATACCGTCGACGTCAAGGAATTCGTCGACAAGGTTCGGCAGTTGGCCAGGGTCAAGGTGATATCCCATATGCGTCCGGGCAAAGCAGTGCCCTTCGGCGCGGCGGCGAGTTCCCCGCTGGCATTGCCGCCGGGGCCGGCCCCGCGCCCGGAGCTGTCGCAGAACGTGTTCCAGCGCATATTCGCCATCGCCTGCTCGACCGGCGGGCCTCGCGCGCTGGCGGAAATTCTGCCGCGCTTGCCGAGCGGATTTCCGTCTCCGGTGCTGATCGGCCAGCACATCTCGGATGGCTTCGCCAGCGGCATGGCCGACTGGCTGCGCGGGCTGTGCAAGCTGCCCGTGAAAATCGCCACGGGGGGGGAATTGCTGCGCCCCGGCGTAATCTACATTTCGCCCTCGGAACGGAACTTGACGGTTGATGGCAACCGGCGCGTAGCGCTGGTGGAGCGCGCCCCGACCGACCGCTATCGGCCCAGCTGCGATGTCCTGTTGAGTTCCGTGGCCGAGGTCTTTGGACGACAGGCGATAGGCATTATTCTTACCGGCATGGGTGACGATGGCGCCAAGGGACTGGCGCGGATTCGGGAGCTCGGCGGGCTGACGCTGGCGCAGGATGAGGCAAGCTCCTTCATTTTTGGCATGAACCAGGTGGCCATCAAAGCCGGAGCCGTACATAAGGTGCTCTCGATTGCGGGCATCGGCGACGAAATGCGGCGACTCGCCGAACCCGCCAGTTTGGTGTTCGAGGCCGAGTTTCTGTCTGGCTCGCGATCATGACGCTTGCTCCAACGAGTCAATCGTTGCCCACAATGACGAATGCGCTGACGAATGCGCTGACGGATGAAATGATGCCGTTCATGGCGCTGATCAAGACGCGCGCCGGGCTGATGTTCGAGGGCGGCGGCGAGCACACCTTGGCGATGGCGGTTCGACGGCAACACAGAGACGCCGGGACGGCGACTCTGGCTGAATATTATTCGCGACTGTACTGCGACGCGGGTGAATTCAAGGCGCTGGTCAATCTGCTTACTGTCAATGAAACCTACTTCTTTCGCGAGCCGGACCAGATCAGCCTATTGACCGAGCACCTGCTGCCGCGGCTGCTGGCGGAGCGCAACACCGCGACGCCGATACGTATTCTGAGCGCGGGCTGTTCCTCGGGTGAGGAGCCCTATTCGCTGGCCATGGCCTTGCAGGAAAGTTATGGCGAGAGTGCCACGCGGCTATTCAGTCTTTCTGGCGCGGATATCGATGGGGCGATGTTGGCCAAGGCGCGTAGCGGGCGCTATTCGGCGTTTTCCCTGCGCGGCGCTCCGGACGGGATCGGCACGCGCTACTTCGACCAGCGCGACAAGACCCATGTGCTGAAAGACAGCATCCGTCGCCGCGTGACGTTCCACGAGTTCAATCTTCTGGCCGCCGTCGCGCCCCCGTCGCTACGCGAGTTTGACATCATCTTCTTTCGCAACGTGTCGATCTACTTCGATGCGCCGACGCGCCTGCTCATCCAGCACAAGCTCAGCGCGATGATGAAGCCGGACAGCTACCTCATGATCGGTACCGCCGAAACCCTGGCCAATGATTTCGGCGTACTGCAACTGGTAGAAGAGGCGCAGTTGTACTATTTCGTCAAGGGCAAGCCGCCGCTGGCGGCTGAACCGAAACGAAAATCGGAAGCCTCCCCAGAGGTAGCCAGCCCTGGCTCGAATACGAAGTCGACCACCAGCGTCGGGCTGAAGCCCGACCTACGAAAACCTGCCCCGACGTTCGACCAATTACGCGAGTTAGTGCGGCAAAAACGCTTCGACGAGGCGCTGGCGCCGCTCGACAGTCTGCTCGCCGCCAATGCGCTGACGACGGAGGTGCTGTTGTTGAAGGGCTATATCTGCCTTCATCGCCAAGACTATCTGGCGGCTAGTGAGTTGGCGCAGCGCGCGCTGGCGGTCGCCGAATGGAGCACCGACGCGTTTCTGCTGCTCGGACTGTCGGCCAAATGGCGCGCCGACGTGGCCGAGGCAACCCGCTGGTTCAAGCAGGCGGTGTATGCCAGCCATGAGTGCTGGCCTGCCCACTTCTATCTTGCCGAGCTGTGTCGTGCCAGTAACGAGCAGGCACAGGCGCAACGAGCCTATCGCGTGGTTTGGCAGATGTTGACGTCCGAGATGACCCAAGCCAGGCCGCCGGAGACCGGCATCAAGGTCATCCCGCTGGACTTGCCGGCGAGCGAGGTGCGATTTCTGTGCGAGCATCAGTTGGCTCGCCTGGGGGATGTCCGCTTCTCCGTTGGCGTGGCGGACCCGAGGTAATCGCAGACGTGGCCATCGACATCAAAAAGTTTGTCATTCGCTTCATCGAGGAAGCGCGCGATCACGTCGCCCGGCTCAACGAGGGGCTGGCGGCGATGGAGGCCGGGGTTGCCGATAAAGAGCGCATCAATGCCGTGCTGCGATCGGCGCACACCATCAAGGGGTCGTCGCGCATGCTCAAGTTGCAGCCGATTACCGAAACGGCGCACCGGCTGGAGGATGTGCTGGATGCCTTGCGCGGCGGACAAATCCAGTTCAACGCCGCGCTGGCGCAGACGCTTTATCGCGGTGTAGATGCCATTGCCGGGCTGGTCGATCGGCTGGCTGAGACCCATGATGGCACGGCCTTGCCTGTGTCGGACGCGGTGCTTTGCGCCGCTTTGGCCGCTGCCGCCACGGGTACAACGGGTGTCACGGGTGCCACGGGCGCCGCCGAGCCGGCGGCGGGTGAAGCGACAGAGCTTGAACCGGTGTCGGCCAGCCCAATGACAAACGCCGTCGCACCGAAGCTCAAGGCCCCGGACACGGTGCGCGTGCGACTGACCAAGCTGGACCAGATCGTCAAGCTTATGGGCGAGGTGGTGTCGAGCCACGCCCGCATGCGTCAGCGACTACTGGATATCCGCGCATTGGAAAAGGAGCTGGCCGGCGTGGCGGCGATGGAGCCCTATCGCGCCCAGTTGCATGAGTTCGCCTTACGCCTGAAGGACGATGTACAGGCGCAGGAATCCTTGATGGATGAGTTGCATGACAAGACGCTGGTCATGCGGATGTTGCCGCTGGCGATGATTTTCGATTCGGCCGGGCGCCTGATCCGCGACTTGGCCGAGTCAGTGGGCAAGCGGGCGGAATGTGTGGTGATCGGCGCGGAGATTGAACTGGACCGGCAGATGATCGATCGTCTCGCGGACCCCCTGATTCATTTGCTGCGCAATGCCGTCGATCATGGCCTGGAGTCACCTGTGGCACGGCAGGCGGCGGGCAAGCCGGTCAGCGGCCAGATTCGGCTGTCGGCGCATCAGGATGGCGGCTGGGTGGTGATCGAGGTGGCCGATGACGGCGGCGGCATTCCGCTGGCGCAGGTGCGCGAGAAGGCGGCGCGCAAGGGTTTCATCACCGCGGAGAAGGCCGCAACCTTGAGCGAACAGGAGACCATTGATTTGATCTTCCTGCCCGGTTTCTCCACCAACACCATCATTACCGACCTCTCCGGGCGCGGCGTGGGCATGGACGTGGTGAAGCAGTGCATTGTCGACGAGCTGCGTGGTTCGGTCAGCGTGACGACCCGGCCCGGCTTGGGCACCCGCTTCGCGCTGCGCCTGCCGTTGTCGTTGGCCGTGATGCGGGTGCTCGTGGTGCAAGTCGCCGGTCTGCCCTTCGCCTTTACCGCCCAGTACGTAGCGGAACTGCTGCGGGTGCCGCGCAGTGATTTGATGCGGGTCGCCGAACGCGACGCGGTGATTGTGCGCAACGAGTTTGTCCCGGTGGTCAGCCTCGCCGAGCTGTTGCACGTGCCGAACCCCGGTGATCGTGAGGGCACGGTTGCCGGCAAGCGCGGGCAAAGCTTGCTGCTGCTGGTGCTAAGAGTGCGCGGCGAAAAAATTGCATTGGTGATCGATGATCTGGTGGATGAGCGCGATATGGTGATCAAGCCCTTGCCCGAGCATATGCGTCAGCACGCCATGTTGTCGGGCATGGTGGTCACCGGCAAGAGCGAACTGGTCAGCGTGCTGCATCCGCCGGCCTTGCTGGAACTGGCCCGCACGGCCCGCCGCCAGTCGGTACAGGGCGAGGCCAGCCGTCACGCAAGCCAGGCCAAGCGTATCTACAATGTGCTGGTGGTGGATGACTCGCTCAATACGCGGGAGATCGAAAAGGACGTTCTCGAGGCCTGGGGCTACCATGTCACCCTGGCAGAAGACGGCCTGGATGGACTCAAACAAGCCTTGGCCGGCGATTTCGACGCCATACTGACGGACGTCGAGATGCCCGCCATGGATGGCTTCACGCTGACCGCCCGTCTACGCGAAGAGGAACGCTACCGCCACCGGCCGATTGTTATAGTCACATCCCGAGAGAAGGAGGAGGACAAACGCCGGGGTATCGAGGTCGGCGCGGATGCCTACATCGTCAAGGGGAATTTTGAGCAAAGCCGCCTGGTGGACACGTTGAAGGCGCTGCTGGGTTAACGTGAAATACGCGGTACGGAGCGCCCCGTGACAAACGAGCGAAGCGAGCAAAAAGTCACCCTCGCCTGGGCGAGGGTCGGGGAGTGGGGGCCATTAATTTGCCTTTCGCGTGTTTCATCATCAGCGGGTGGCTCTGGCTGCCATGCGAGTTAGGTTGGTGTGTTGCAGGTCGGGCGTGCCTTGCGATGGTTAACGAACAAAGGAAATGGCAATGCGCATTCTGGTGGTAGATGACGATTCCTTGTCTGGCGAGCTCACCGGTGCTGTGCTGGAGGGCATGGGGCATTCAACCGTGCTGGCCGAGAACGGCATCGAGGCCACGGAAAAGCTCAATGCCGATGCCGCCATCGAGATGGTAATCAGCGACATGAATATGCCCATGGTGAGTGGCATAGACCTGTTCCGCGAGTTGCGCGAACAGGGTTGCCAGCTGCCCTTCATCCTGCTGACGGGTGACGAACCGGCGGCCCTGCTGGCACAGGAGCCTCGCCTCGATGCCTGCGTGATCAAGGACTATGACCTGGCCGATAGCCTGCCCAAGGTAATCGCCGAGGTGATGTCTGGTTACGGTAGCGCTTCGTGAGCGCGATCAAGCCGAGGATGGAACCATGAGCGACATGACCGCAGCCACCGAAGTTACCCTCGATGAAGTCATCACCCAACGCCGCGATGCGCGCAAGGAGATTGTCGACGTCGACCAAGCCATGGTCAAGCTGGTGATCTTCGAGCTGGGTCGCGACTGGTTCGCCTTTCGTGGTGAATGTATTCAGGAAATTCTCGCCAACGCTGACGTATTTTTCGTTCCGGGTTGCCCGCCCTCGCTGGAGGGCGTGATCAATGTTCGTGGCGACATTGAGTCCGTTATTCGTTTGCACACGCTGCTGCAGCTCCCGGATTCACCCGTCGGCAAGGCTTCATTTGTGCTTCTCGGGCGCGGTGCGGGGATGCTCAGCGGCATTCGAGTGGATCGCGTGGTGGATGTGGTTGACGTTCCGCAAAGCCAGGTTCAAGCGCCGCCAGCGACCTTGCCGGACGCGTTGCGAACGGTGGTGTCCGGTGTCTTGCGCTTCCAACAACGACCCGTGACGGTGCTTGATCTCGACGTTCTCTTCGCCGACTACGCACGCGGCCTGGGATGAGTGCGGCGTCCATTCCGGTCGGCGCAGGCGAGCCTTCAGGGGCCGACCTGAGTTTAGCGGCGGGGCTCAACGTCGTGCTGTTCTATTGCGGAGCGCATCGGATCGGCATCGAAGCCAGCCGGGTGCGGGGGTCACGTGCGCGTGAGCCAGGAACATCGGCCACCAGGGACGCCGCTGTATTGCTTGGGCTGGAGCCGTCCGCCGCGCCTGCTGTGCAGCAATTGCTGGTGATCAAGGGTGAGCCGGAAGACGAAACACTCCGCGTCGGTGGCCCCATTGAATTGCAGACCCTAGAGGCGGAAACCATACATC
>Ga0163144_10021834_pt1 | contig 12706 bp, 6 predicted proteins | sample OliLak19BULKMAT1_FD_123175 | JGI IMG/M metagenome (GOLD analysis project Ga0163144, IMG submission 123175) | Freshwater microbial mat bacterial communities from Lake Vanda, McMurdo Dry Valleys, Antarctica - Oligotrophic Lake LV.19.BULKMAT1 | ecosystem: Environmental > Aquatic > Freshwater > Lake...
GACGGCTTTGGCCACCTCCTCGGGCTGCCCAATACGCAGCAAAGGTGTACGCTCCAAAATACGTTCTTTTTTTTCGGGGTCTTTTAATACCTGTTCTGCTAGGGGTGTTGCCGTGTACCAAGGCATAACTGCATTGACCCGAATTTGTTCTGTCCCCCATTCTACAGCCAAAAAACGTGTAAGTTGTTCCAAGGCAGCCTTGCTCATGGCATAAGCAGCCGTAGAGGTACGCACAACACGTTGAGCAGCAGTAGAACTTATATTGACAATACAACCTTTACTTTCTTTAAGCCAAGGATGGCAGAGCCGAGATAGTTCCCATGCCGACTGTAAGTTTACTTGCATTATTTTTTCATAATCGCTACTTTCGTATGCCAAAGTTGGCTTGCGAATGTTGATGCCAACATTATTGACCAATATATCGAGCGCTCTCCACGTGTACTCAATTTCCCGCATCAATTCTGCCTGGTCTTTGGGCAAAGAAATATCGGCTACACTACCTTTAATATTAAAACCTTTGGCACTGAATTCTTCTATCATGGCATGCACATCTGCGGCTGTTCGGGCTGTTATCCAAACTTCTGCGCCCAAATTCATGCACTCAATAGCGATTGCTCTGCCGATGCCTTTTGTTGCGCCAGTAACCAAAGCTTTTTTATTTTTTAAATTCCACATATTTAAAGGAAACTAGGGAGGTTGATAAGGAATAAGCCCTTAGGGCAAGAGCTATTTTACCACCGTCACCTTCAACATATTTGTTTTTTTACGTTCCTGCAAAGGCATACTGCCCGTATTGATGACAATGTCGCCCGATTCTAAAAGCTTTGCTTCTTTCAGAATATCAATTACATCTGAGATTGTATCATCGGTACTCGTATATTTGTCATAATAAAAGCCTCTGATTCCCCAAACCATGTTCATGGTTTTGAGTAGGTTGGTATCGGATGAAAAAATGATAATATCGGCCTTTGGGCGATAGCTCGACACCATAAAACCTGTATAGCCCGATTTGGTCATACCTAAAATCATTTTAGCACCTACCTGATTCGCCAAGGTGCAGGAAAGATTGCAAACTGCATCGGAGAGATAAGATTCAGATTCGGGACTAGGCAAAAGCCCACGGTTATAGACCGATTCTGTTTTTTCGGCCTCGAAAATAATGCGGCGCATGGCTTCTACAACTTTTACAGGGTGGTCGCCCGCCGCGGTTTCGGCACTTAGCATCACGGTATCGGCACCGTCGATAACAGCATTTGCTACGTCGATGATTTCGGCGCGCGTAGGCGATGGGTTTTTAATCATACTATCCATCATTTGCGTTGCAACAATGACTGGTTTTGCCTTGCTCAGGCATTTTTTTACAATCATTTTTTGTAGCATAGGAAGGCGTTCCATAGGTGTTTCAACCCCCAAGTCGCCACGTGCAACCATCACACCATCTGTGGCATCTATGATTTCATCTATGTTTTTTATCGCTTCTGGTTTTTCTATTTTAGCAATAATTCGTGCCTGATGTTTGGCTGCAACCAAACGTTCGCGCAACTCGGTAATATCATTGGCACTGCGCACAAAGGAGAGTGCAATCCAATTGAAAGGAAGTGTCAAAACAAATGCTAAATCCTCCAAATCTTTTTCAGTGAGCGAAGGTAAAGATACGTTTGTATCGGGCAGGTTTACCCCTTTGCGAGAAGAAAGTACATCGCCATAAAGCACCTCCAAGACAACACGGTTCAATCCATTTGTTTCTTTGACCAAAAGTTCTACTTTTCCATCATCTACCAATACTTTTTCGCCTACACGTACATCTTTGGCAAAGGCTTGGTAACTCATATATATTTTTTCGTGGTTTCCGATACATTCTTCATTGGTAAATACGAGTAAATCGCCTTTTTGTAGGGTCATTTTGCCGCCTTCAATTTCGCCCACACGCAGTTTTGGTCCTTGCAAATCGGCCAAGATGCTGATATTTGTATTGTATTTTTTATTGACATATTGAATATAGTCAAAAACTTTTTGATGGTCGGCATGTGTGCCATGCGAAAAATTAAGTCTAAAGGCATTTACACCAGCTTTTACCAACGCTAAGATGGTTTCATAGTTATTGGATGACGGTCCTATCGTCGCCAAAATTTTAGTCTTTTGAAATATATTGAGTTCCATTATGGTATATTTTAAAGTTTGATAATCAATTTTCTCCACTCAGCATTGCTTTAAGCAGTTTTGGTTGGCTTTGAACTTTGTCCTAAGGTATGGATTCTTTAATAGAAAATCCAATTTTAATGTTAAAAAAAACAATAAGAAAGGCGTAGCCTTCTATGACTACGCCTTTCTAAAATTTAAACAAGCGCTGAATCAATTCTTTATTTAGCAAAAGCTTTTTCAAAAAAAGCAGCCAAGTTATCTGCATTGCTGAGCGTAGTATGAGTTGCTTTTACAAGCTTCAAATATTTACCATTTTCTATAGCAACAGCTTCAATACTCATCCCATTAGGAGGTAAAACTATATCAAAAAAAACCAAAGCATTATCGCCCTTCGTGACTATGCGCGGATAATCTTTATCAAATTTTCTATTTCTAATAACTGGCCCTCTGCCCATTTTATCAGTATCCCAAGTGTGAATTTTTTTTCCATTTTTGTTAATATCCAATTTTGAAGAAGCCCATTCAGTGCCACTAAACCAAATTCCTTTTTCGGATAAGGTATAGCCATCGCCCAAGTCTATCTCAATGTCATGCTCGCCAGATGTACTCTCTTTTGCTTCTTTGTGTTTTAAAATTTTAATTTCGGTGACAACGTTACCAAGTTTTAATTCAGCTTCTTTTGGAGCTTCTGGCTCCGTAGGCTTTTCGGCTGTTTTCTCAGTAGTTGTAGTTGTTGTTGTTTCTTCTTTTGTATCCTCTTTTTGCGTTTCGCTCACATTTTGCTGGCAGGCAAAGAGTAGAAAAATGCCAAGGATGGAAGCTATGATTTTTTTCATAAGAATAATTGGAGTTTTAAAATAAATAAAAATATCTAACTAATTGGTCAAAAATAATCTATAATAAAAAAGTGAACTTCGTTTGTCTGACAAACAAAATTGTCTAACAACCGTATAAAAAAGTCTTGCTACCTGCTACCTTTGTCTTGATACTTAATTTAATAATTCACCCAATCAACACCCTTCCTTAGCCAGGCCTGCGTTTCGGCCTCAGGGCTGCCCACTTCGGGTTGATAGTTGTACTCCCAGATAGCAGAAGGCGGCATACTCATGAGAATCGATTCGGTACGCCCATCGGTTTGTAAACCAAACTTCGTTCCTCGGTCCCAAACCAAGTTAAACTCGACGTAGCGACTGCGGCGTAACGCCTGCCAATGCAGTTCTCGTTCACCATAAGGCAAATCTTGGGTTTGCGCCACCTGATAGTTGTAGGCTGGCACAAAGGCATCGCCTAAAGCAATGATAAAAGCTAATAATTGCTCCTTGCTCATGCCTTCGCTTGCTTCATCCAAACGGTCGAAAAAAATACCGCCTACACCCCTTGTTTCGTGGCGATGTTTGATGAAAAAATACTCATCGCACCAAGCTTTGAAACGTGTATGAAAATTCGCATGAAAGCTATCGCAAACCGCCTTCATACGCAGGTGAAAATCTTTGACCAGCGCAGGAATAACATAATGCGGCGTGAGGTCTATGCCACCGCCAAACCACCATTTGCCATTGCTCATCTCAAAATAACGAATATTCATGTGTATTATCGGCACCATCGGGTTATTGGTATGCAGCACAATAGAAACACCTGTGGCATAAAATTGCAGGTCGCTTGGCGCATACTCGGCCTCTGTTCCCAAAGAGGTTTTCATGAGTTCGGCAGGCATCGGGCCTTCTACGGCCGAAAAATTAACGCCACCTTTGGCCAAGACCCTGCCATTTTGAATGACACGGGTGCGGCCGCCGCCGCCAGCTTCACGTGTCCAAATTTCTTCCTCAAACTGGGCAAGCCCATCCATTTGTTCCAGCCCTTTGCAGATGAGGTTTTGTAGGCTTTTCAACGCGGCTGTTATCTTATCTTTCATCAGTTAAAAATATTTTATCAAAAGATTTGTTGCTCCCAAGTTGCAACTATACGGGAAAAGGACTAATTTTAAAAAATATTTTTACAACAATTTGTTTTCTTTTTTTTGTAAAAATTTGACTTTGCAACAAAAAGTATTAAATTTGTAATTGGAATGAGTTTTGAAACGCAGCCACAAAATAAGCATATTTCTAAAAATCTGATAATTAAGTCCAAAACTAACAGCACTAAATTTAAATTCAATATACCATGCGTACTAAAAATATTCAACAGTTCAGAACACTTTGGCGGAATCAAGAAGGCTACAATATGTCCGATTGGGATGAAAATTTCATAGGAAGCTCACATGGCGGAAAGCTTTTTGGCTTTTATCGTATGGTAAACGGTATTGTAGAAAATATAAAGGCCGACCTTACACCGAAGCTGCAAAATGCTCAAGATGAACAGGCTATATATGAGTTTTTGCAAAATGCTGCCGATAGCCAATCTACTGAATGTGCTGTTATTTACGATGAAAATTATTTCATGGTTCTCAATAATGGTAAGCCTTTTACCGAAAAAGACCTAAAAGCTTTACTCAACTCCTTTCAAGGAACAAAGGCCGATAAGTCGAAACCCGAAAATTGTGGCAAAATAGGCCGTTATGGCATTGGTTTCAAATTGGCTTATCGCCTAATGGGCAAGTCGGATGGCGCCGATGAATTATTAAATCAACTGGCAGGGCCAGTACTTTTTAGTTGGCACAACGCCAAGCAGTTTCAAGATTTATTCAACCATAAAGGCGGAAATATATCTGGCGATGATACACAAATAGATGGCGATAGCAGTGCTTGGCTTTTGAAGATTATCTTGGCTTGTTTCCCCGTAGGCTTGGGCGAAGCGGTGCGCAATCTTGATTATGAGAATAAGGTACTTTTTGACCAAGAAGAACTAGGTGAATTGGTTGGTTTTATGAATAAACATCGTGAAAAATTGGAAAAACTCACGTTGCCACAAGGCTCTTTGTTCTTTTTGAAATTTGGGCCTAAAAAACATGAAAAACTCAAAGAATCGCTGCTCAATATTCAATCTGGTATTGGCTATGCGATGAATACCCTCAAAACCTTGGAAAAGGTTGTCTTGCAAGAAACTATTGTCGAAAAATATGGTATAGATTTCGAGCGCATCAGTGTATTGCCTGGTACAGAAGATTTTATGCGTATCGACCCCGAATACCCGTTTTGTCCTATCGAAATTGCCTTGGGCTTCCCCCGCGATTTTGAGCAGATGAAGGCGCTAAAACGCTCGCCAAGTATCTACCAGTTTTTTCCGATGCGCAATGAAAGGCACAATATGGCCTATTTTCTTCATGCCACCTCCTTTGCTAAAATAACCGACCGTACTCGCTTGGATGACCAAGGCGAGGCAAATATTGAGTCCTTCAAATTTATTGCAAAAACGCTAAAGCGCAACCTGACAAAGTATAAACAGGAAAATTTTGCGCAGTATGCCTTGGTGTACAAAGCCTTGCTTTTGTCTGATAAATCGGATGAATATGATGCCGATTTGATTAACAACCACTTGTATAACCCAATGTTAGAGTTTATTCGCTCAACTATTCCTACACATAAAAAGAACTTCTATCTCAAAGATTTGGTGGTGGTGAAAGATACACACCTAAATATTGACCCTATGAGCTTGGGTATTGGCAAAGAGTGGTTTTTATGGATAGATGTCGATAATGACAAGGACCTCATGAGCGAGGCTGTAAATAATGCAAAATTGGGGCTGCGTCGTTGGGGCTTGAAAGAGCTAATTGTAGAAGGCTCGCCACAATTGATTGATAATTGGATTGAAACCCTTTCGCTTGCTGAATATGCTATTTTTGTATCGGAATTGAAAAAAGTGGAATTTGATGCGGTGTTTTTGGAAAAATTCCAATACGTAAAAAGTTTCCGATTCTCTGATAATAAGGGCAATATACAGTTTTTTTCTATCAAGGATTTACAAAACCAACCCAACGTTTTTCTCATGAGCGAGCGCACAATGACGGTTCGCGAGGAAATTAAAGCTTTGGGCTTTTCGGTGTTGGAATTCAATATTTTAGATTATGCGGTTATTCTCCGACATTTAGAGAAACAGTTAGATTATTTGAGTAATGACCGCGCTTTATACCTCAAAATTTCAGAAAGAACGGTTGCTGCCAACCTGACCGCAGCGCAAAAGCAAAGCTTGTTTGCTTTTATGTCTGTGCTCAATGGCGTGCGCGCTGATGAATTGCGCAAACTGGCACTTTTTTCTAATGGCTATGGCCTTATTGTGCCCTTGCAATGCCTATTGGCTCCCGATGCAAAGGTAGAACCTTGGCTAGAGGATTTCAAAATTCATAAAACGGAGGATGCTGAATTTTTGCAAAATTACTACACACAGTCCGAAACATGGGAGTTGTATGAGTATATCATTGCTCCGCAATGGAACAACTTGGTAAAACATAGTACACTAAAAAACGAAGAGAGTATTGTCGCTTTTTATGAGCGTGTGGCACAACTATACAAGTTGAAAACTGGAATGCCAAAACCAGTGGATGCCAATGTTGTATATGTGGATGCTGAAAATGGTTTTATGGATGCCAAAGCTGTTTTTTATTTTAAAACGCTTTCTGAATCTACTGACTATGCTTCTTTGCGTAGTGCAATAGAAAAGGCTACTAGCTTAAAAATGCCACATCCTATTTGTTTAGACTTTCTGGCGATGGACCCCTTGCGTCTGATGCCAATCACGGTGGCAAAGGATTGGAAAAATATTTTGCTTGAGCTGTTAAAAAGAGTTAAAGAAGTTAGTTTCAGCGCAGCCGAAAAATTGACACTTTTTGCTTTACTCAAAACAGTATTGTCGCCTGCCGATTTACAAAAACTGGAGCTATTTGAAAACAACAAAGGTGATAACGCTTTGCTTTCGAGCATTATTCCATCAACAATCGAAGTTGAACCTTGGCTCAAGCCTTATCAAATTAAAAAAACAGAAGATGCTGAGTTGTTGTTGTCGTTTATGGCCTCAGAGGCCGATATTTACAACAATGTGATTGTAGATAAATGGGAACAGATTTTGGCAGATGCCGAAACGCTCAAAAATATTACTGGTTTTTATAAAGGGGTTGAAAAATATTCCATCCTATCTAAAAGTCCCAAACCTTTAATTACAGGTCGGTATGTTTATATAGACAAGGAAGTTGGCTTTGTATCAAGCACACAGCTTTGTTATCATCCACTCCTAGAAGAGATGGAAAATTATAAAGACTTGCGCAAGGCTATCACAACCCTCACAGGTTATCATACTCCAGCGCCCGAGGTTTTACATTTTTTGAATAATAAGCCCTTCAAAACCAGAGAGGCTGGGGTAACACGTGCTATCAAAAATGAATCTGTGTTGCTAATTAGAGAAGAGGTCTTGGCGCTGATGCAGTTTATGGATAAAATCAAAGAAGATTTTTTCAAAGTTTTGACTGTAACCGAATCGGACAATAGTCGCGAGTTTGTGATTGCCAAAAGAACAAAGGCAACGCCTTATTATCTTGACAAAGGGCAACAAAAATTGGCCGAAAAAATCAGAGATTCATTTGGCGATATTTATAAACTATTGCCCCAAAAACTTTATTTGCCAGAACTTCGCAATGAGGGTTTGCTCATGGGTACTGCCCTGTTCAATGTATTATCAAAAGGCAAGGATGTTTCTCCCGAACTACTTTCGGCAATGATAGTAGAAAGCGAAAGTGCAGATATTCAAGAGCTTGTGTTCGGAAAAATTGATAAAATTGTTCTGAAACAAGATAAGATTTATGATAAAGACACTTTTGAACATCAGGCATTGCAAATCTTCCGCAATAAGGAGGCCGACCATAGCAAGGTGCGCGATAAAATTTATATAGAGGACATAGCTGGTAACTTATACAAACTTACAGATATTGCTTTCGATACGGACCTTACTTTTACGATAGAGCGCGATGGTAAATATACTTTGAAACTGGCCGATATATTGCCACGTTTCCAAGATTTGCAAACCTTGCTTGATACTGTTTTGGAAAAAATGGTGGATTATGAAGCGCCTACAATACTTAAAAGACGTTGTTTTGAAGCAGTTGAAATGCCTTTGAAAAAGGTTTTTGCCGAATTGAAACAATCTGGAGCAGAATTGCAAAATGCGGCGCAGTTGGCCTTTGTGCTTTTGTCTGCAAAATTGGAAGATAATAGCAAAATAGGGCGCGAGTTTAATGTAAAAAACAGCGAAGGGGACTATGTTTCCTTGGCTCAATTTGAAGCCTTTCATCTCAGAAATTTTGCATTTATAGACCCTCGTGCAGTGTTGGATGCCGTAACATACGAGGGGTTGGACGCTATGTTGCGTATGCAGGAAGGTAGCCGCAGAACTGTATTTGAATTTGTAAACCAAAAGATGTTGCTCGAACCTTATTTCGAGCGCAATACTTTCTTCTGCGCTCCAGTGCGTAGCCTTGCTACTGCCGAGGATGCCGAAAAATTGCAAAAAGAACTACTTGATTTTTGCTATGCTAAATGGACTTCGGAAGAAGAAATGCCCCATCAACTTCAGTTGTATTGTGGAAATGCAGATTGGTTATCGGAGTTAAATTTTGCGGCAATGGTATTTCCCGATAATTATGCCTTATTGAGAGAGCAAATGCCAGCCTGGCTCAAAGCTTGGGTGGCTAAAGATAGCAGTACTACGAGTTTTGATGATAATGATGATGTAAATGTGGTGGTAGATGCTGAGGAAGAAGTTGCTGCAACTGAAGAGCCTATCGGAAAAGATAAATTGAGCTTTTTGGTGGCTTTCGGTCTGAATGCACATCGCTCCTTGTTGCTGCGCCTGCGCCGTTATTTGAATAATAAGTTGGGTCGTGTAGCAACACAAAAACAGTTGAATGATATTCATAATGCTAACAAGCAGCATTTGTTGAATAGTATTTTGTGGATGCAATCGGAGGGAACTCGTTTTTCTTCAGAAGATGATAGAATCCATTGGTTGCGAAAACTTTATAATACTTTAGACCAAATTGGTACGGCTACACCACTACCTTATATTGTGGAAGTAAAAGGCGATGAAGATGAACAATTTAGCTATCAAATTGACCTAAATACAGATAATGAACTTTATGTCTTCGATGCTAAACAGCAGCAGTTACTGCGCGACCGCTATGAGGTGACGATGACACATGTGTTGAACGTGATGAAACAGACTGGCAAACAGATTACTAATATTGCCATCAAAAATGCCGATTTGCCTACTTCGGGGGTCGAAGAGCTTTTGGATATTGAACATCTGCGCAGCGAAAGTAAGGAATGGGCGGCTCCTCACTATATGAAATGGCGAGAAGAAGTGCCTTATAAAGTTTATATTTACGATGGTAAAATACCTTATCTGCTACGCTTTTTGGGGCAGGTGGTAAAGGTGTTGCGCCAAGGAAATGCTGTGGTACACGAGCGTATTGCTTTTGTGAATAGTCAAAGCGGAAACTTGGAAGAGGCACTCTTCGATGTGGCAAGCAGAAACACGCTTTCAGAGTTGATGCTCTTGCAGTTGTTGCGTTATAAAAATGAGTCGGAAGCACCTGTAAGCAAACATCCTATTATCGAAAAGGTGTTCGAGAAAGTATTGGTCTCTGAAATAGTTTCGGATGATGAAGAAATTATAGAAAATCCAATGTTGGATAAAGTGCAACAACTCAAGGAGGCGCAGACGCAAGGACAATTAAAAATGTCGTTTAACCTGAGCGACTTGCCCGCCGAAATGATTGAGCAATTGATGAAATTGTCAAAATCGACCAGAATGATTGTATTAAAAGATGCAGTAAAAAAAGGCGAATAAAAATAATCGGCGGCATTGTCAGTACAATGCCGCCGAATTATCGGTAAATTGGATGTGGAGTACTAAAAGCTAAAACCTAGGTCCAAGGCAAACATCGGAACCATAAGATTATCGCCCCAGCTATCTTGTAGCAGCATAAAACCGCAAGCATAAGTTCTAAAAAAAACACCTTCGGACTGTGGTTGAAACCTGTAACCGATAATGGGAACAGAAGCATAAAATTTGTAGTATTTGTCGTACTGTCCAATACCTACTGCGCCACCTAATCCTAATTCGAGGTAATGTCTTGTACCACCAAAATTAAAATTTGCGGTTACATGTGTATTGATGTTTGTTTGACTAACCCAAGAACCAATTCCTAGCTTGGCACTAAGAAAAAAATTGGGAGTTTCTAAAAAGGCTCGGTCATAGTTCAATGAAAGAATACCTCCTGTGCCACCTAACCCAAAACTTACAGCATTTTTGGCACGCACATAATTTTTTTGAGTATTATTGTTATTATTACTGATAACATAATCAAAGCGAATATGCGAAACTTCAGTTTTAGGAATACTAAGTGTAGGCCCCTTCAAATTGGTAATTTCTTTATAATGAATAAATAAACTATCCACTTTTGTTACCTTAGCGGCAATAATACGTTCATCGTTTTTGTGAATAATATCTTGAGCTTTGGTGATGTCATTAAAACAACAAGCTAAGAAGAGGAGAAGGATAATTCTTGACGGCATAGTTCAATATGTTTTTGTTTAAAACGTAGAATCAAACGAAAGCGTAAGCGCAAGGGACTTATTTTTTTATTTTACTTGGAACTGTTCCAAACACATGATCCCAAAAAAAGTTGCTAACACCAAAACCTTCATCGGGATTGGAAAAATGATGGTCGATATGATGCTTGCGGAGTATTACAAACCATTTGGCTTTTATAAATTTGGCATGATGTAGTGCAAAATGCAACGTGTCATAAACCACATAACCAAATATAAAGCCTGTGTAACAGGGCAATCCATACGCTGTACCCAAAATGCCAACATAAATAAAATAAAAAAGAATGGCCAAAGGGAGGCTAAAACCAGGAGGCATGACCAAACGCCATGAATCATTAGGATAGTCGTGATGCACACCATGTAATAAAAAGTGCATCCGCTGCCCCCAAGTACTTGAGGGTTGATAGTGAAACAAAAAACGATGTGCTATATACTCAAAAAAACTCCAAATGAAAATGCCCAATGCAAAAAGCCCTAAATCGTTGTAGTAGGAGAGAGCCGCATCTGACAAAAAGTAATATAAAAAATAACAAATAAGCGGAATGTAAACAAACATTGGTGTACTCCAATGCACAAAGGAAAAAAAGTGCAGCAGCGGATTTTTAAACATCCTTGCCGATTCGTCTTTCGCGCTTACAAAATACTGTTTGGGAACAGTATTATTTGCTTCTTCTTTTACTGACATAGTTTTGGTGTTTTAGAACAACAAAAGTAGGCAATTTTTAAATTAAAACAAAATAATCAACTTTTCTATCTCAATTTATTGATTTAGGAATGGACTAGAAATAAGTGAACAAAAGGAGCTTAGAAATTCTCGCTGCGCAGGCAAAGAACCACGCAGTAGCCGCGAAGCGACCGCGTAGCAGCTCGCAGAAATTTGTTCAAGTTATTTTAATTCGTTCCTAATGGTTAGTGGAATATAAAAAAGACTCAAAAAATGGCAAAGGCTCAAAAAACTTGGTTTTGTAATAGTTGTGGTGCAGAATCGCCAAAATGGGAGGGTAAATGCTCCTCTTGCGGAGAATGGAACAGCATGCAAGAAGAGCTTGTGATAAAACCTACGGCCAAAGAAGAGGCCAAAAAGATTTGGACGCAAAAACGTGGTAAAAAAGGAGAACATAATCGACCAATACATATCACCGAAATTGAGGCAGGAAATACGCAGCGACAACCAACTGGTGACGGGGAATTGGATCGGGTTTTGGGAGGGGGAATCGTGCCAGGTTCTATCATCCTCATTGGGGGCGAACCTGGTATTGGGAAATCGACCTTGATGCTGCAATTGGCTTTGGCAATAAAAGGAAAAGTACTTTATACATCGGGAGAAGAGAGTGAGGAGCAAATAAAAATGCGAGCCGACCGTCTGGGTATTTTGCAATCAGATTGCTATCTGATGGCCGAAACTAACCTCAATAATTTGCTCATGCAAGCGAGTATGCTCGAACCTGATTTATTAATTGTGGACTCTATTCAAACGCTTAGCTCTCAATTTGTTGAATCGCCTCCGGGCTCTGTATCGCAGGTGCGCGAATGTGCCGCAGAGCTGCAACGCTTTGCCAAAGAGATGAATATTCCTATATTTGTCATTGGGCACATCACCAAAGAAGGCTCTATTGCTGGACCCAAGCTGTTGGAACACATCGTAGATGTTGTATTGCAATTTGAAGGGGATACAAATTATACACATCGCATTTTGCGAACGGTCAAAAATCGTTTTGGCTCTACTGCCGAACTTGGTATCTACGAAATGCAAAGTACGGGCTTGCGCGAGGTGTCGAACCCCTCAGAGTTGCTACTTTCGCAAAAAGAAGGCGACCTCAGCGGCTCGGCTATTGCTGCCACTATTGAGGGCATTCGCCCCATGCTCATCGAAACGCAGGCACTAGTAAGTACTGCCGTTTATAGCTCTCCACAACGCTCGGCTACGGGCTTCGATTTACGACGATTGAGCATGTTGCTCGCTGTTTTGGAAAAGCGTTGCGGCTTCCAATTTGGTAGTAATGATGTGTTTTTAAATATTGCTGGCGGTA
>Ga0163144_10021835_pt1 | contig 12706 bp, 10 predicted proteins | sample OliLak19BULKMAT1_FD_123175 | JGI IMG/M metagenome (GOLD analysis project Ga0163144, IMG submission 123175) | Freshwater microbial mat bacterial communities from Lake Vanda, McMurdo Dry Valleys, Antarctica - Oligotrophic Lake LV.19.BULKMAT1 | ecosystem: Environmental > Aquatic > Freshwater >...
CTCATCGCCAGCGAACTTCTCCCCGAGGTGCGCGTCGAGCGCGCGCTCGGCGGCCTGACCTTCAAAGAGCCCGTCGCACTGGTCCAAGCCGCCAACGGATGGTTGGTGGTCGAACGCCAGGGCACCATCCGCCTGGTCGTGCCCGGCGCGAAAGAAGCCCCGCTTTTCCTCGACCTGCGCGATCGCATCTCATCGAAGGAGCGCGAAGAGGGTCTGCTCGCCCTCGCCCTGCATCCGAAGTTCGCCGACAATGGCCGGCTCTACGTCTGGTACACCTCACCCGAGCCGCGCCGCGATGTGCTGGCGACCTTCACCCTCGCCGCCGGCAGCCGCGATCGCGCCGATCCGGCGACCGGCGCCGAACTGCTCGCGATCGACGACCCGTTCTGGAATCACAACGGCTCGGCGTTGGTGTTCGGCCCGGATGGCTTCCTCTACCTCAGCCCGGGTGACGGCGGCGGCGGCGGCGATCCGCTCGGCGCCGGGCAGCGCCTCGACACCCTGCTCGCCAAGATCCTGCGCATCGACGTCGATCGCACCGACGCCGGGCTGGCCTACGCGATCCCGGCCGACAACCCATTCCTCGGCAAGGCTGGCGCGCGCGGTGAGATCTGGGCCTACGGCATCCGCAATGTCTGGCGGATGAACTTCGATCGCATCACCGGCGAGCTGTGGGCCGGCGACGTCGGCCAAAACAAGTGGGAGGAGATCGACATCATCGTCAAGGGTGGCAACTACGGCTGGAACCGCCGCGAGGGTGCGCACGAATTCAAAGCCGGCCCGGGCGGCCCATTCATCGAGCCGATTGTCGAATACGGTCGTGAGCTCGGCATCTCGGTCACGGGCGGTCACGTCTATCGCGGCAAGGCGATCCCCGACCTGGTCGGCGCCTACATCTATGGCGACTTCCAGAGCGGCCGCATCTGGGGTCTGCGCCGGCGCGAGGGCCAGGCGCCGATGACCAAGCAGATCGCCTGGCCGCGCTACACGATCACGACCTTCGCCGAGGATGCCGAGGGCGAGCTGTACTACGCCTCCTTCGATGGCTCGGTGTGGAAGCTGGTGCCCTGAGGGAGGCGGCCTTCAGGGACCGCGCGTCCGCCGCTTTTCCACGATCCCTTCGTGGGCGAACAGGCGGCGTTTGAGTTCGAGTCCCGGAGTGAATCCACCGATCGCGCCGCCGGCCGCCAGCACACGGTGGCAGGGCACCAGGATCGGCGTGGGATTGCGATGCATGGCCTGACCGACCGCGCGCGCCGCGCCGGGGCTGCCGGCGACCGCGGCCAGCTCGCCATAGCTGGCGGTGCGCCCGGGTCGGATGGCGCGACACGCGTCGAGCACCGCACGGGTGAAGGGAGTGAGATGGCGGTGATCGTGCGGCACGCAGAACGCGAAAACCCCGCGATCGTAAGCGGCCAATTCCCGCAGGAAATCCACGGCGATCGCGTTCGCGCCCTCCTCGGTGCGCCAACCCGCGCGCAGCCAGTCATCGATCTGCAATCGATCGTCCCAGTCGGCGAAGGCCACGGCGGCGATGCCGCGCTCGCTGGCGGCGACCCGGATGCGGCCGAGGGCGGCGATGTGGCACTCGGCAACGTGCAGGATCGACGCTGCCGATCGGCGCTCAGCCATCGGCATCGACATGCAGCGCATCGTTGATTGCCAGCACCCGGCCCGGGCGGGTCGAGGGATCCTCGTTGGGATTGGTGAACGGTTGCACGCGGTTGATCGCGGTGTTGTCCTGCGCCAAGCGCCACATGCCGTCGAGCGGGATACCGAGGATGCCGCAGAGGTAGGCGTTGATCGAGCCACCGTGGGCGACGATCGCGATCCGCCCGCCAAGGTGGCGCTGGGCGATCTCGGTCACGGTCGGGGTGATGCGCTGCTGCAGGTCGAGGTAACTTTCACCGCCGCCACGGCGGTGGGTGGGATCGCGCCGGCGTAGCCAGCCGGCGTATTCGTCGGGGAAACGCACATGGATTTCGGCCGGGGTCAATCCCGACCAGGTGCCGATGTCGATCTCGCGCAGGCGCGGGTCGACCACCACCGTCTGCCCTATCGTCGTCGCCGCCACCGCGCGCGCGGTGTCAAGCGCGCGCGTCAGATCGCTGCTGTAGAGGGCATCGAAGCTGACGGCGCCCAGCCGTTCGGCCAAGCGTTTCGCCTGCAACCGGCCGCGCGCCGAGAGCGGGTAATCCTGCTGCCCCTGCAACAAGCCGGCATGGTTGCCTTCGCTCTCGCCGTGGCGGATCAGCCAGACCTCGGTGCGCGCCGCAGCATCGGCGGGCCCCTGCGCATCCTCGGGGATGGCGATCGGGGTGAGGTCGGCGGCGGTCACAACTCAGGCCTTGGCGTATTCGGGCTCTTTGCCCGGCTTCCACTTGATGTTGCAGCCCATGCTTGGCTTCTGCTCGGCCGACACCGGACGGTTGGCGGCGACCGCGTCGAGCGCCGCGCGCAGGTCGGCGCCGGTGATCGGCAGGGGCTTGTCGGTTTTGGGCCGGCTGGCGTCGAACTGGCCACGGTAGACCAGGCGGTGCTGGCGGTCGAAGACGAAGAAGTCGGGGGTGCAAGCGGCGTGGTAGGCCCGGGCCACCGCCTGGTCGGCGTCGTGCAGGTAGGGGAAGCGGTAGCCCGCGGCTTCGGCCTCGACCGCCATCTTGCTCGGCGCGTCGTCGGGTGAGGCCTCGACATCATTACTGCTGATGCCCACCACCGCCACGCCCTTGGCGAGATATTCGGCAGTGATCTTGGCCAATTCAGCCTGGATATGCTTCACATAGGGGCAGTGGTTGCAGATAAATGCGACCAGGAGCGGTTTGCCCTTGGCCTGGGCGCGGCTGACGGTGCGACCGGTCACGGTGTCGGAGAGGACGAAGTCGGGCGCTGTGGTGCCGAGCGGAAGCATCGTCGATTGGGTACGGGCCATTCTGATTTACCTCGGGCAGGAGTCGAGCCAACCCCGAGGGGGTGTCAATCGGGAAGACGGACACCAGCACGGGGGCGAATAGCTTGCCAAAGCCGCCCCCCCGACCCTCGCAGGAGGCTGGGACGGCCCGGTGGCGGGGGGCTCGGCGGCTTTTCTTCACCGATCGAGCGTGAGATTCGCTAGGTACTGCTCCAACTCCTTGCGCTGATTCTGCTGCTGCTGGCGCAGCTGGTCGATCTCGGCGCGCAGGGTGTCGAGGGCGGTCTCCTGGTCGTTGAGTTTGGTCATCAGTCGCTGGTAGTACGGGCTCTTCTGGTCGACCGTCTTCATGTTCTGGCGGATGCGCTCCTGTTCTTGGGTGATCTCGTTCACCCGCGCCTGCTTCACCTCGATCTGTTGAGCGGTGGCCGCCATCGCGCGTTTCATGACCACGGCCTTGCCCAGCGCCTCGCGCACGCCGGCGGGGATCTCGCCGGTGCGGGCGTAGAATTCGATGGTGCTGTCGTCGCTGGGCAGGATGGCGATGCCCTCGACCTCGACCTTCTCCTGCGTGACCACCAGCTTTTTGGTCTCGCCCACCTTCACCGCATCGCGGAAGCGGTAGAGGGTGTCGGTGGTCTCGATCGGCTTGGGTGAATCGACCAACGTCCAGCCGTGGGCGATGGGATGTTCGACGATCAGCGCGCGTTCGCTGGTGCCCTTGTTGGCGATGACGTAGTCCTGGCTCTGCACCAGGCGGCGCTTCACCTCGAGCACGCCGCCGACCAGGCGGCCGGTGAGCACGGTCGACTGACTGCCGCGATGTTCGGCCTGCACCGTCACTTCGAGGTCGATGGCGAAGCTGAGCAGGCGCTCGCCGCCCGGTGCCACATCGTCGATGCGCGCGTCGCCGGCGTAGCTGCCGTGATCGAGCACAGTGATCGGGCCCTGCTGGAGGTGCTTGCCGGTCGAGTTGGTCAGTCGCGCGCCCAGGAGGGGATGCTTGGCGAGCACGCCGAGGTTGTAGATCGAGACCCGCTCGCAGGCGATGTCGTCGGTCACCACCGGCAGCATCGCCGAGCGCTGGCGCGCGAGCGAGACCTTGGGCACGGTGTAGTGGAAGAAGGCGCCGAGCTTTTCGGCAGTGGCGACCGAGGTCACGCCACGGGAGGCGTCCATCTGCGGCTGCGCAGCGTCCATTCCCGCTTCGTCCGCTAGCGCCATCTCCCCGGCCATGGGCCGCCCATGCTCCATCGAGGGCGCCGGCGCCATCGCCGACCTGCTTCGCCGTTCCTCCTTATTGCCGAAGGTGCCCACCGACTCCTTTGCCGCCAGCGCGCTGCCATACGTCTGCGGCCGCAGGCTCGCATACCGCTCCGGCTCGACCACCGGCCGCGGCACGTAGAGCGGCTGGTAGAGATCCTGCACGAACGACACCGGCCGGCCGCTGACCAGGGTCAGGGTGACCTCGTTCCAGTCGTTGTCGGTCTGGTTCTCGACGATCGCCCAGCCCTGCAGCTTGGGCTTGGTAGCGGGATCGTCGCTCAGCAGCAGGCGATAGCTGGTCTTCCACACCGGCGCCTCGACCACATAGCCGACGCGCACGGCGCGCTGGCCTTCGCCGACGAAGCTGATCACCACCGGTTTCTTGTCCTGGTCGCGCGCCTGGGCCAGGGCCGAGAGCGCCTTTTCCAGCTCGGCCTTCAGCAGCGGATCAAGCAGTTCGAGCTGGCGCACCTCGTCGAGCGCGATGGCGCGCACGCTGGCGCCGGCCATCAGGCTCATCACCCAGGCCTCGACCTTGTCGCCGCGCTCGCCGACCACCGTCACCCGCTTCTCGACGCCGAGGATGGTGCCGGTCAGCTGTTCGTTGGCGAGGTTCACCTGCACCTTGGCGCCGCGCAGCTGGGTCAGCAGATCGCCCAGCCCGGGGTTGCCCGAGATGTCGACCTGGAAGCTCTTGAGCGTCTTGGCGATCGGATCCTGCGAGGGATAGGCGATGGAGGCGATGCGCCCGCCGCCAGCGTCTTCGACCACCAGCGACTTGAGCACGTCATTGATCTGCGCCGTCTTGAAGCGCAGTTCACTGGCCACGCTGCCGGTGACCTGGCCGGCGTGCTCGAAGTAGCCGACCCCGGACGAGAACAGCACCACCTTGTTCACCGGCACCGTCGCCGCGGCCTGCGCTGGGGCCGCGGCCTGGACCGGTTGCGGTGCATCAGCTGCGGTCAGCGTCGGGGGCCGGGCGCAGCCGGCGAGGGCGATCGCGACCAGGGTGGCGCAAAGGGGCAACGGGCGGTTGAGCATAGAGAGTCCTCGGGTGCTTCCTTGGACGGACAACCCGGCCGAAGGTTCCGCGGACTATGGAGCACGGTTGCGACGGAGCCATGGGCAGGAGACGCCCGTAGTTCACCCGGGGAACGCGAGCAGGGTGCTGAAAAATCCCGCGTCGGCCTGCTCGGCCGCACCCGAGCTCTGACGTGGGCGGTCGCGGGCTTGCGCCGGCGGCTGGCGGCCAACGATCGCGCTATGGCACCGAAACGGCCGTGGTTCGACATCTCGTGGCATGCGCCGAGCGACCAGCCGTTCCGCTTGAACGATCCCCTGCTCAAGCGCCGGTTGCGCCGTTCGGGGCTGGGCGAATACGCGCGCACGGTGATCGCGGCGGCGCTCGCGGCGCCTCTGGTCGGATTGAAGCTGCGCGAGGTGTTGACGACGATGCGGCCGTGCGAGCTGCCGCCGCGCGACTTCGTCGGCGTCGCGGTCACCCCCGGCAGCGCGTCCGAGGCAGACCTGGTGGCGCTGGTGCGCGACCTCGGTGTGCATCGGTTGCTGGTGCGCGTACCGGTCTGGCATCGGGATCGCCTGGTCGCCTATCGCCGGTTCCTCGACCGTTTTCCCGACGCCCACGTGTTGGTGACGGTGCCGCAGGATCGCGGGTCGGTCAGCCGCCCCGCGCAGTGGCATGCCGACCTGCGCGCCATCTTCGCCGCCTTCGCCGGCCGCGTGCGCGACTTTCAGATCGGCCAGGCGCCCAACCGCACCAAATGGGGATGCGCCAACCTTGGCGAGGCATTCGCCCTTCTCGAAGTCGCCGAGCGCCTGCGCGCCGAGTTTCCCGCCGTGCGACTCGCCGGACCGGCGCTGATCGACTTCGAGCCACTGCCCATGCTGCGCGGACTGCTCAATCAGCGTCGTTTCCGCCTCGACGCGGTGGCGTCGCTGCTCTACGTCGATCGCCGCGGCGCGCCGACCAACACCCAATACGGCTGGTTCGACCTGCGCCGCAAGATCGCCTTCCAGGCCGCGCTCGCCCAACTCAGCCCGCGCCTGCGCCCGCGCGATCGCTACCGTCTGTGGATCACCGAGACCAACTGGCCGCTCGCCGGCACCGGCGAGGCGGCGCCGACCAGCCCTGGCGAATGCGTGTCGGAGGACGAGCAGGCGATCTACCTGCGCGCCTATTATCAGCAGGCCTACGCCACCGGCCTGGTCGAGCGCGTCTACTGGTGGCAACTGGTCGCGACGGGGTACGGGCTGGTCGATCCGCGTGGCGGAACCCTGCGCCGACGACCGGCCTTCACCATGCTCCAGCGGCTGATGGTCGGAGACGTCGATCTCGGGCGATCGTCGCTGACTTCGGGCGCGCATCCGGTCGTTGCTCGCTGAGTGGGCGACACGCAGTCGGACGTTTCCCGGTTCGCCGCTCCCTGCGCCAGATTAGCGTCGCCGTCGTGCTGATCTGCCCGCGTTGTTCGTCACCACTGCAGCCGCGGGCGCTCCATTCCGGTCGGCACTGGCGGTGTCCATGCGGCGGTGGCTTCGTCCTGCTGGGTGCCGCCCGCAGTCTGCTCGCCCGGCGCGTGGTCGACGCCCTGTGGAAGGAAGCGTTCTGGGGCACTTCGGCGCCAGGATGCCGGTGTCCGTCCTGCGCCAGGCTGATGGCCGAAGTCGTGGTCGATCGGCTGCGGATCGACGTCTGCCGGCGCTGCCAGGCGTTGTGGTTCGATCGCGGGGAAATGGATGCGATGCCTCCCCGCGTGGAGCCTCCGGATCGTCCGCTTCCGGCCGATCCGATGCGCGAACTGGCGATGATGCAGGTCGCCGAGATGCAGCGCCGCTACCAGCAGGGCGAAGCGTTCGGTGGGGCTCCGGACGACACCTGGAAGAAGGTGGTGGGAGTCTTGGGGTTGCCGGTCGAGATCGGCGCGATGGGCACGACGCAGCGACCGTGGGTGACCTGGTCGTTGGTCGCGGCGATCATCGTCGCTGGGCTGCTGAGTGTCGGCTATGGCCTGAACGCAGCGGTCAGGGAATACGGGTTCTTTCCTGGTCAACCGTGGCGGTTGGGCGGCCTCACCGTGTTCACCGCATTCTTCATCCACGCCACCCCGCTCCACCTGATCGGCAACACCTACCTGCTCTGGTTGGCCGGTGACAATGTCGAGGACGCCCTGGGCCGTGGGGGATTCGTTGCCCTCATCGCGTTGGCCACGCTGGTCGGCATGGCGGCGCATGCCGCCCTGGATCCGCGCTCGGCGGTGCCATGCATCGGCGCCAGTGGTGGCATCAGCGGGATTCTCGCGGTCTACGTGTTGCTCCACCCGCGGGCGTGGATCGGGCGCGCCTGGTTCTACGGGCGCTTATGGATCCGCTTTCCGGCCTGGGCGCTGTTCACCCTGTGGGCGCTGGTCCAGGTCTGGCTGGCCTGGGGTCAGGTCGGCGGCGCGGGTCGGGTATCAGCCTTGGCCCACCTGGGTGGAGTCGTTGCTGGCGTTGGTTTTTGGGCAGCGTGGCAGGCAGGTCGGCGGATCATGCCGGCACCACCACGGGCCACCGGCGACCATCGCTGAGTTCGGTATTGAGCATCGGCCTGGTCAGGCGAGTCGACGCCTGAGCCACGCCCCACAGCAATCGCCGAGCAGCACCAACGCGAAGAGCACGATGAGCAGCGCGACCGCCTCGCGGTAGTCGAACAGCTTGAGCGCGTTGACCAGTTCCTGGCCCAGGCCACCGGCGCCGGCCAGGCTCATCACCGTGGCCGAGCGCAGGTTGCACTCCCAGCGGTACACGGTGGCGTCGGCCATCGCTGGCAACGCCTCGGGCAGGTCGGCGTGGACGATGCGTTGGAAAGGGGCGAAACCGGCGGCGCGCGCCGCCTCGACCACGCCGCCCGGCGCGCGTTCGAGCGCCTCCGCGTAGAACTTGCCGAGCATGCCGAGGCTGTGGCAGGTCAGGGCCAGCACGGCCGGCCATGGGCCGAAGCCGAAGGCGGCGACGAAGACGATCGCCAGGATCAGTTCGTGCACGGTGCGGAAGGCGCCGAGGAAAGCGCGCGCCGCGACCTGCACCAGCGGGTGCGGGGTGGTCGTGCGCGCGGCGAGCAGGCCGAGCGGCAGCGCCAACGCCGCGCCGAGCGCGGTGCCGGCGATGCTCATCGCCAGCGTTTCCAGCACCGACCACAGCCAGGGGCGCTGCTGGACGAAGGTCAGGGCGCCCTCCTCGCTGCCCCACATGCGCGAGAAATCGGGCGGCAAGCCCTTGGCGAGGATGTCGACGAGCAGCCCCGGGCCGCGCGCGAGCCGGCCGATGTCGATGCCCCATCCGCGATGCGGATGGGGCAGGATCGCGTAGACGCAGGCGAGCACGCCGACCGCCACCACCATCGCCAGCGCCGCAGTGGCCAGGCGGCGCCGGCGGTCGCGGGCGATCAGCGTGGCGACCAGGTCGCTCACTTGGACAGCTTGTCCAGCTCAAGGCCAAGCTTCTTGGCCAGGGCGCGGATGACGTCGTAGTCGGCATCCTTGGCCGGCGCGAAGCCCTCGGCCTTGAACGCCTTGAGGATCGCCGGGTCCTTAATCGCCTGGAAGGCGGCGGCGATGCGCTGCTTCAGCTCGGGGGTGAGGTCGCTGCGCATGGTCCATGGGTACTGCGGGTACGGCTTGGATTCGGCGATGATCACCACCTTGGCGGGATCGAGGATCTTCTTCTCGATCAGGCTGTCGTAGACGTGGCGACCAATGCCGCCGGCGTCGGCGTGGCCGTTCTGCACCGTCAGCGCGACGGCATCGTGGCTGCCAAGGAAAGTCTCACGGTAGTCCCGCCCGGTGCGCAGGCCGGCGTCGAAGAGCAGGCCCTTGGGCACTAGGTGGCTGGAGGTCGAGGCGACGTCGCCGAAGGCGAGCTGCTTGTCCTTGAGGTCGGTCAGCTTGGCGACGCCGCGGCCGACGCCGGCGATCACCACCGCCGTGTACGTCGGCTGGCCGTGCTTGACCAGGCAGGCGAAGGGCTCGATGGCGCAGCTCTGCTTGGCCAGGACGTACGAGAGCGGACCGAAGTAGCCGAGCTCAAGCTGGCCGTGCTGCATCGCCGCGATCATCGTCGTGTAGTCGGGGGTGACGACGAGTTCGATGCGCTTGCCGAGCGCGGTCTCGAGATGCGCCTTGAGAGCCTGGTTGTTCTTCAGGATGGTCGATGGGTCCTCATCCGGCAGCAGCGCCACCCGCAGCAGCGCGGGGTCGGCGTCAGCGGCGTGCGCCGCCTGCGAAAGGCAAAGGGTGGAGATCAGGCAGCAGGCGAGCAGCAGCAGGCGCATCGTGGGGTTCCTGGGCGTGGTGGGCGGAATAGACTGCAGACAACAGAGACGGATCGAGGTCGGCGGGCGCGCCGCTCCAGGCGACCCGCCCGCGGTCGAGCACAACCACGTGGTCGGCGACGGCGAGGGCGAGGTCGGCTTGGTGCAGGCTGGCGATGACGGTGGTGCCGGTGGCGCAGCGCGCGCGCAGCAGGTCGAGTATGCGTCGCCCGGTGCCGGGATCGAGATTGGCGATCGGCTCGTCGGCCAGCACCACCGTTGGCGACCACGCCAGGGCGCGGGCGAGTTCGACGCGCTGCCGTTCGCCGCCGCTGAGGCGGTCGACGCGCCGATCGGCCAGTTCGAGCAGGCCGACGTCGGCCAGCGCGGCGAGCGCGGTGCGCCGTTCGGGCGTCGAGCACGGCAACAGGCTGCGCAGGGCGGTGTGCGCACGGCGAGCGCCCAGCAGCACGTTGCGCGCCGCGCTCCACCGCGGAACCAGGCGAGGATCCTGGAAGACCACGCCACAGGCGCGACGGAACGCGCGCAGCCCGGTGGCGTCGAGCGCTTGCCCGGCGACCCGCACCGTACCCCCGCTCGGCGTCGCGAAATGCGCCAGGCAGCGCAGCAGCGAGGTCTTGCCCGCGCCCGATGGGCCGAGCAGCACGCTCAACTTCCCGGCCGGGAAGGCCGTCGACACCGGCCCCAAGGCCGGGGCGCCCGGGGCGTAGCTCAGCACGAGGTCGTGGGTTGACAGCATGGGTGGGTGAGGACCAGCCGGTTCGGCGGTTCGCGAGGGGTGATGTCGGCGCGGTCGCCGAGCGGTGCAGGAGGGGAGGGGGCGAAGCCCGGGCGGGCAGCGCGAAGGGTCCTGGCCGGCGGACCGCCGAACCGTGGGTTGGACCCGGCACTGCCGGCAGGGCGTAGTCGTAGCAGGCCGGTGCGCGCTGCCAATGCCCGGGCTGGGATAGCTACCGTTGCCGACCCGCCCCGCTTGCGCAGCCTTCCGCCCATGTCCGCGGATCCGCGCATCCTGCCCGCCATCGATCAGGTCGCTGGCGCATTGCTCGGGGCCAGCCCGGCGTTGGCGGCGACGCTTGCGCGCGAGGCGGTGGCGGGGCTGCGCGCTGATCTGATCGCCGGACGCGAAGCGCCTGCCGATCGCCCCGCGGCTCTGGCGGCGGCGATTCGACGCGCCCGCGCGGCCCTCGCGGTGCTGGCGGCGTCGGCACCGCGGCCGGTGGTCAACGCCACCGGCACCGTCCTTCACACCGGTCTCGGGCGCGCGCCGCTGAGTCCGCGCGCGCGGTCAGCGGTGACCGCGGTGCTGGACGGTTACAGCGCGGTCGAGTTCGATCTCGCCAGTGGCGAGCGCGGCGACCGTCAGGCGCTGGTCGAGCCGCTGTTGACCCGCCTGACCGGGGCCGAGGCGGCGTTGGTGGTCAACAACTGCGCCGGCGCCACCGTGCTGGCGCTGCAGGCGCTGGCCCAGGGGCGCGAGGTCATCGTCAGCCGTGGCGAACTGGTCGAGATCGGCGGCAGCTTCCGCGTGCCCGAGATCATGACCGCCGCCGGCTGCCGCCTGGTCGAGGTCGGCGCCACCAACCGCACGCGCATCGCCGACTACCGCGCCGCGCTTGGCGCGGGCAGCGCGCTGCTGCTTAAGGTGCACAAATCGAACTTCGTCCAAGAGGGCTTCGTCGAGGAGGTCGCCACCGCTGAACTGGTCGCCCTCGGCCGCGAGCACGGTCTGCCTGTGCTGGTCGATCAGGGCTCGGGCTGCGTCGCCGACCTCGCGCCGCTCGGCCTCTCCTGCGCGCGCGTCGGTGACGAACTGATCGCCGGGGCCGACCTCGTCTGCGCCTCGGGCGACAAACTGCTCGGCGGACCGCAGGCCGGCATCATCCTCGGCCGCCGCGATCTCATCGCCCAGCTCAAGCGCCATCCGCTCGCCCGTGCGCTGCGTGTCGACAAATTGACGCTCGCTGCGCTGGTCGGCACCTTGCAGGATTGGCTACTCGGCGATCCGTTCGCGCAGGTGCCGACCCTGGTCGCGCTGGCCGAGCCGCTGACGGCGGTGCGCGCGCGCGGCGAAGCGCTGCTTACGCGGCTGGCTGACGTCGCCGGCATCGCCCTCGTCGAAGGCCGCTCGGCGGTCGGCTCGGGCGCGCTGCCGACCCAGGGCCCACCGACCTGGCTGCTGGCGTTGCCCGGCGGCGGCGCGCGCCTGGCCCAGGCCTTACGGATGAGCGACCCGCCGGTGGTGCCGCGCAGCCAGCACGGCGCGGTGGTGCTCGACCTGCGCACGGTGCGCGCCGACCAGCTCGACGCGGTCGCCAGCGCGGTGCGCGGCGCGCTGGGGTCAGCCGGTGGCTGAGCGGCGCGCGCCGCCGCAGGTGGTGATCGGCACCGCCGGCCACGTCGACCACGGCAAGAGCAGCCTGGTGCGCGCGCTGACCGGCACCGACCCCGATCGCCTGCCCGAAGAGAAGCGCCGGGGCATGACCCTCGACCTTGGCTTCGCCTTCCTGCCTGGCGCAGCCGAGGGGGCCGGGATCGACCTCGCCTTCATCGACTGCCCCGGTCACGAACGTTTCGTGCGCCACCTCATCGCCGGCGCCGGGTCGATCGATGGCGGCCTGTTGGTGATCTCGGCCGCCGAGGGCCCATGCGCGCAGACCCGCGAGCACCTCGACATCCTGCGCCTGCTCGGCCTGCGTTGGGGCCGGGTGGTGCTCTCCAAGAGCGACCTGGTCGACGCCGACGGTCTCGCCGCCGCGGCGGCCCTGGCCAGTGACCTGGTCGCCGGCACCGTGCTGGCGGCCGAGCCGCCGCTGGCGGTCAGCGCGCAGCGCGGCGATGGTCTGGCCGACCTCGCGGCGTGGTTGTTCCGTCGCGCGGCAGACCACCGCGCCGGCAGCGGCACGCACGCGCGCCTGCCCATCGATCGCGTCTTCGCCGTGCAAGGCCACGGCACGGTGGTGACCGGCACCCTGCTGGCTGGCGAGTTGGCGCTGGGCGATGCCATCGAGCTGTATCCCGGCGGCCTGGCGCGGGTCCGTTCGCTGCAGGTCAACCGCCGCCCGGTCGATCGCGCGCTCACCGGCCAGCGCACCGCGGTGAACCTCGCCGGCATCGAGCGCAAGGCGATCGCGCGCGGGGCGTGGATCGCCACCCCGGGCACGCTGGCGGCGACCACCGTGGTCGACGTCAGCCTCGAGGTA
>Ga0163144_10021836_pt1 | contig 12706 bp, 6 predicted proteins | sample OliLak19BULKMAT1_FD_123175 | JGI IMG/M metagenome (GOLD analysis project Ga0163144, IMG submission 123175) | Freshwater microbial mat bacterial communities from Lake Vanda, McMurdo Dry Valleys, Antarctica - Oligotrophic Lake LV.19.BULKMAT1 | ecosystem: Environmental > Aquatic > Freshwater > Lake...
CGAGAACTACCAGGCGCTCTTGCATCTCGTCTTCGCTCACATCCTCTGGCGGAATTCTTAGGTTTTAGGATAGGTTCTTAGTCAAATCGTCACTGTGTAATTCACTTCCAGCGCTCCCTCTGGCGACCGCGTTAGCAGAGAACCGATAACGGAAGCTTGCCATGATGCCATCCATCACCGAGTCCTGCTTGCACTGGTCGACGCGTCGCATCTTGTTGGTGGACGACAACCCAGAAATCCACAAGGACATCATGGGGATCTTGCGTCCGCAGCAAGACAACCCGTTGGCGATCGTCGAGGCTGAGCTTTTTGGCGACGTCGTCGCGCCGGACGAGCGCAAACGCGCGCCGGTTCCCTATGAACTCGAGTCGGCGTTTCAAGGCGAGCAGGCGCTGGCGATGGTCGAACAGGCGCTGCGCGAAGGCCGGCCGTATAGCATGGCGATCGTAGATATTCGCATGCCGCCCGGCTGGGACGGCATCGAAACGATTGTGCGTCTGCGTCAAGTCGATCCCGCCTTGCAGATCGTGATCTGCTCCGCCTACTCCGACTATTCCTGGAAAGCGATCGACGAACGACTGCAGGCGACCGACTGGCTGCTGATTCTGAGAAAGCCGTTCGAGCACGCAGAGATTCGCCAACTTGCCAGCGCCCTGACGGAGAAATGGAACCTTGGCGTCAAAGCGTCGCTCAACATCGAAGCGTTGGAGGAGCTGGTCAAGGATCATGCGTTACAGGTTCAGCAAGCGAACATCGAGCTCGAAAAGCGCAACGGCTCGCTGGCGGACGCCAACGATCGCCTTTCGCGGGAAATACATGCACGCCAACTCGTCGACGCGGAGATAAGACATATCGCGTTTCACGATGTGCTGACAAGCTTGTCAAATCGCGCTTTTTTGATGGACCGATTGAACGAATGCGTCGATCGCGGCAAACGCCAAAGGGGCTACCGCTTCGCCGTGCTGTTTATCGACATCGACAGTTTCAAGCTAGTGAACGACAGCTTGGGCCACCGCGCCGGAGACCAATTGTTAACGCAGTTCGCCTCGGCCATGATTGGCGCAATGCGCACCATGGAAGCGTCGATTCGCCCTTCGCACGACACGGTCGCCCGCTTGGGGGGCGACGAGTTGATCGTGTTGCTCGACGATATTCGAGACAGCGACAACGTCCTGAGCGTCGCTCGGCGGATTCAACAATTGACGTGCTTGCCGCTCGACGTCGGAGGTCGGCGCATGACGCCGAACATCAGCATTGGAGCTGCGATCAGCCAGAATGAGTACGATGACGGCATCGACGTGTTGCGCGACGCCGATACGGCCCTGTACCATGCCAAGGAGCAGGGTAAGGGGCGGATCGCCATATTCGACCAAGCGATGCGATCCCGAGTGCTGGAGCGCGCGGACGTCGAGAACGATCTGCAACTGGCGATCGGGAACGGCCTTGTCGCACAATCCGAACATGTCGTGGCTAGCAAGGCCACGCTAGCCACGACATGTTGTGGAAAAAAGGAGTTATTCGACAAGGCGATCGGGAACCATGAATTCGTCGTCTACTATCAGCCGATCGTATCTTTGGCGGCCGGCAAGATCGTATGCCTGGAGGCGCTGGTGCGTTGGGAGCATCCCACGCGCGGGCTCTTGCCGCCCGACTCCTTTATCCCGGTCGCCGAACAGACCGGCATGATCGAAGCCATTGGCGAGCAAGTTCTCGAACAAGTCGCCGGCCAGCTTTGCGAATGGCGCGCCACGGTGCCGCAAGCCGCCAATCTCTCCGTCAGCGTTAATGTCTCGGCGGCTCAGATCGTGGGCAACCAGCTTCTCGATCAGGTCGATCGCTGCCTTGAGCAGTATGGACTGGAGCCGAGGTCGCTCAGAATCGAACTGACGGAAACTACCGCGATGCGAAATCCTGAACTCACTAAGCAAGTGATCGACGCGCTCGTAGCGCGCGGAATCGAAGTCTATCTTGATGATTTTGGCACGGGTTATTCATCGTTGAGCACGCTCCACACGCTCCCATTTGCGGCGATTAAGATCAATAATAGCTTCATTGCGAGTTCGGAAACTGACGCCGAGGTGGCGACGACCATTCGAGCCATGGTGATGATCGCGGAGCAAAGAAACATGCGACTGATTGCCGAAGGGATCGAAACGTTCGAGCAGGTGACGGCCTTGCGCCAACTAGACTGCGAGTACGGGCAAGGATTCTTCTTCGCCCGACCGCTGTCCGCCCATGCTATTGGCGAGGTTCTGGAAAACGGCTCGGCGTATTGTTTGCCCGCCGATGCGGAGCCGGCTTTTGCCATTGAGTCTGAGGCCCGGGGGGGTCAACCCCCTGGCTCGCCTGTGATGCGGTTCGCCGTTAGGGCAGCTCGCGGACTTGTTTCCAGGTGAGGATCTCGACGCCGGTTTGCTTCACCGCCTCGATGAATTCCGGATCAGTAAAAACCTGCCGATCGGTGTTGCGGATTTTGCTGCTGCTGGTGATCGCTTGGAGTTCGGCGTCGTCGTAGCCGCAGTGGATGATGACGTAGCGGACGCCGGGGCCGGTGTCGGCGATTGCCTTGAGATAGGCGGCCTTCTTTTCTTCGAACGTGCCGCGGTCGTAGAGCTGCGTCATCGCGTCAAGGACGGGGAGATTGTGTTCTTCGAGCGTTTTGATGAGCTGCAGGCCGCGGGCTCGGATCGCTTCGTCGGGGACTTCGCCGCCGAGGTCGCGGAGGAAGAAGACGGGGACGTTGAATTCGATGCCGAGTTTGACGTAGACGACGATCAGGTCGGGGCGGCTGACGACGGCGCCCATGTGGGTGTCGAGGTGGGTGACGGGGACGCCGAAGTCGAGGGCGCGTTGGATTTGAGCGCGGAGCTCGGTTTCGACGTCGGCTGCCGTGGCGTTGGCGGCGACTTCGCCGACGTTATCCCAGAGGTAGCCTTCGCGGTCGACGAGGCTGGGGACTTTGTCGCGCCCGGCGACGGGGCCCCAGCGATAGTTTTCCCACTCGCTGTTCAGCGTAAGATGGATGCCGAAGTCTTTTTCAGGGTGGGCCTTGGCGTAGGCGGCGATTTCTTTGAACCAAGGGCAAGGGACCATGATGCTGGCGGAGCTGACGTTGCCTTGCTCCATCGACTCGATGGTGGCGCGGTTGACGGAGTGCGACATGCCGGCGTCGTCGGCGTGGATGATGACGTAACGCTTGGATTCGCCGGCGGGGTCGGCGGCGTGGGTTTTGGGAGCCATCGGGGTGAGGACCAAGAGGGAAAGAGAGGAGAGGAGCAAGCGACAGGAGACGTTGAGGTTCATCGGCGAATGCTTTCGGGAGGAGGTGAGTAGGTGTTTATGTGAGTAGGTGGGGTGCCACTGGCATCGTGCCAGTGCTGGAGTGGGGACTCGCTCGGCACTTCTCACTGGCAGGATGCCAGTGGCACCCGATTATGGTTAATGGCGAGCGTTATTGTAGCTGACGGTTGAAGGTGGGGGCGACCATGTCGCCCTACGGAAAGCAAGAGAACTGCAAAGTTCAAAGACTAACCGCCAAGGACGCCAAGAGCGCCAAGGAAAGGCAGGGAGATTTACCACGACGGCACGACGAGCACGACGGAAAGCAAGGAAAAGAACAAGAATTTGGAACCGCCGATGAACGCGGATGAGCGCAGATAATTTTCTATCTGCGTCTATTTGCGTTCATCGGCGGTTTCATCATTCGTGTCTTTCCTTGGCGCTCTTGGCGTCCTTGGCGGTTCAAAATGAAGCAAGTTTACGGGTTCCCTGCCAACGGAAATGCGATCCCTTTGGTTGGCGTCGAGCATCGATTAGGCTGGGTGGGATGTCGAACGTCACGAATATTGCCGGGTATCAGTTCACGCCGCTGAAGGAGCTCAAGCCGCTGCGCGAGGGGTTGTTGCGGCAGTGCAAAGGGTGGGGGCTGCGCGGCACGATTCTGCTGAGCCCCGAGGGGATCAATCTGTTTGTCGCGGGGGACGATGCGGGGGTGGAGGCGCTCGTCGCGGAGCTGCGGTCGTGGCCGGGGCTGGCCGAGTTCACGCCGAAGGTGAGTTACAGCGACGAGCAGCCGTTTCGGCGGATGTTGGTGCGGATCAAGCGGGAGATCATTGCGTTCGGCGTGCCGGGGATCGAGCCGGGGCGGCGGACGTCGCCGAAGTTGCCGGCGCGGGAGCTCAAGCAGTGGCTCGACGAGGGGCGGCCGGTGACGCTGCTCGATACGCGGAACGATTACGAGGTGCGGATCGGCACATTTCGTGGGGCAAAGACGCTGGCGATTGATCACTTTCGCGAGTTCCCGGCGGCGGTAGCGGAGTTGCCGGCGGAGCTGAAGCGGCAACCGATCGTGATGTTCTGCACCGGCGGCATTCGCTGCGAGAAGGCGGGGCCGTACATGGAGCGTGAGGGGTTCGAGCAGATCTTTCAGCTCGATGGGGGGATCCTCAAGTATTTCGAAGAGTGCGGCGGGGAGCATTACGACGGCGAATGTTTTGTGTTCGATCAGCGCGTGGGCGTCGATGCGAGCCTGGCGGAGTCGGAGAACGCGCAGTGCTATCGGTGTCTCGCGCCGTTGACGCTCGCGGATCAACAGGACCCGCGGTATGTGCCGGAGCGTTCATGCCCCTACTGTTTTCTGACGGTGGCGGAGCAGCTTGATCGGACGATTGCGGAGCGCGAGGCGGCGATTGCGCGGGCGACGACGCCGTTGCCAGGGAGCGAGCCGTACGACAACTATCGGCCGCTCAGCATTTCGGCGAAGTATGACGGTTGCCGGTTGCTCGACATGTTGTGCGGGGTGTTTCCGCATTTGGCGCGGGAGCATTGGGAAGATCGGTTGGCGAGCGGGTTGATTGTGGACGATGCGCGGCGGCCGGTGACGGCGGAGCGGGTGGTGCGAGCGGGCGAGCGGTATCTCAATCGGATGCCGGCAGTGAGCGAGCCGGGGGTGAACGCCGACATTCGCGTGCTGTATGAGGATGCGGCGATCGTCGTGCTGAACAAGCCGGCGCCGTTGCCGCTCCATCCGTCGGGGCGGTTCAATCGGAACACGCTGCAGTCGATTTTGAACGAGGTTTACCATCCGCAGAAATTGCGGCCGATGCATCGGCTCGATGCGAATACGACGGGGGTGGTGGTGTTCGCGCGGACGCGTGAGTTTGCTGGGAAACTGCAGACGCAGTTTGCGGGGGGAGGAGTGGAGAAGCGGTATGTGGCGCGGATTCAGGGGGCGCCGGCGGCGGATGAATTCGCGTGCGATGCGCCGATTGGGGAGGCGACGACTGTGCTAGGGGCTCGTGCCGTTGACGAGCAGGGGCAGGCGGCGCTGACGACATTTCGCGTGTTGCGGCGTTTGAATGATGGGACGACGCTCGTCGAGGCGACGCCGGTGACGGGGCGGACGAATCAGATTCGGGTCCACTTGTGGCATCTCGGTTGGCCGATTGTGGGGGAGCAGGCGTATCTGCCGGCGGGGCGGCTGGGGGAGACGCAGACGCATGAAGTGGAAGATGCGCCGCTTTGTTTGCATGCGCGAGAGATTGCGTTTATGCATCCGCTAACGGGCGAGCGGGTGAGGTTTGAGTGCGCGCCGCCGGCTTGGGCGGATGGCCTGTTCAGTTGAACGGAGGCTTCTTATTTGAACCGCCAAGGACGCCAAGAGCGCCAAGGAAATGCGGGGAAGAATTGAACCACGGCGGCACGACGGGCACGACGAGAAAATGAGGGTAAAAAAGAATATGGAACCGCCGATGAACGCAGATGATTTTTTATCCGCGTCTATTTGCGTTCATCGGCGGTTTCATCATTCGTGTATTTCCTTGGCGCTCTTGGCGTCCTTGGCGGTTAGTCTTTGAACGTTGCAGTTCTTTTTTTGTCGCGACGTCAGACTTTCAGGAAGATGCGTTTCTTGTAGAGGAGGTAAAGCAGCAGCCATTCGACGAAGACGAAGGCCATCGCGCCCAAGAGGGCTTGGTAGGCGCCGGCGTGTTTCAGGGAGCCGCCGAAGAAGAAGGTCGCGGTGTACTCAAAATCGACGAACGCCTGGGCCATGTAGATCAGGATCGAGTTGCTGCCGATCACGATGAAGAAGAAGGCCCATTGGCGGAACTGCAGCACGTCGATCACCAGATAGAAGATTGCCAGGAAGAGGAGGCTCCAGCCGGCGCAGTGGAGGACGAAGGAGCTCGACCAGAGATTCTTGTTAATCGGGAAGTCGAAGTTCCAGAGCCAGGCGGCGGCGAGACAGACGATGCCGGCGGCGATCATCAGCGCTGCTTTCGCGTAGCCGCTGAAGCGAGTCGATTTCAGCAACGTGCCGGTGAGATTGCCGGCGAGCGCCGTTGCGATGGCGGGGATCGTGCCGAAGAGTCCTTCAGGATCGCGGTCGCCTGCGTGGAGGCGACCCGGGATGAGTTGCCGATCGATAAAGTCGGTCAGCGTGTGCCCTGCCGAGAGATCGCCGGCGCCGAAGCCGGGTACCGGAATGAACCGTAGCGCGGCCCAGTAGCCGATCAGAATGCCGGCGATCCAGACCGCTCGCGCACGGACGCCGCAGTTCAACGCGATCAGCGCGGCGAACATGTAGGCCAGGCCGATACGGCCGAGGACGCTGGGAAGTCGCGTGTTCGGCCAGTCGAACTCGAGCAGGCCGTTGTAGATCATGCCGAACAGGACGAGGACGAGGCCGCGGATGATCGAGTGCCGCACGAGCTCTTGCTTCGTTCCGCCGTCGGCCAGCCGCTTCTCGAACGAGAAGGGCATCGCGACGCCGGCCATGAAGAGGAACAGCGGAAAGATCAAATCGTAGAAGGCGAAGCCATGCCACTCGGGGTGGTGCATTTGGCCTGCGAGCCAGACAAGGCCGGACCAGCCCGTGAGTTGCGCAGCGGCTTGTGCGATTCCCTCGCCGCCGATGATCCAGAACATGTCGAAGCCGCGGAGGGCGTCGAGGCTGATCAAGCGCCGTGCGGCAGGTGGGTTGGCGTTGGGGGCGTCGGAAGGCTGCGGGGCTGCGGGCATGGCGCCGTTCTTGATCGGGGAACGCGGAGGCCGACGTGCGTAGGCGGCCGGGAGCTAGATTGTGGTCGCTTGGCTCGCCCGTGAGAAGTGAGATTGGCGCACGGCGGCCTGAAGATTGCGTCGCTCTAGTCGCGGTGATGGCAGGAGATTGGCAAACTCAAAAAAATTGAACCGCCAAGGACGCCAAGAGCGCCAAGAAAACAGATGAGATTCCACCGCGAATCACGCGAATATGCGCGAATGAGAAAAGCAATTCATTGTTCTTCATTCGCGTCGATTCGTGTGATTTGTGGTTCACTATTTCTGCTTCGCCATGCCATCGTGGTTCAGTTCCTTTGTATTTTCCTTGGCGCTCTTGGCGACCTTGGCGGTTAAACAAACACCTGTGCCGTTCTCCTGGCGTTGAGGGCCGAAAAGGCGCTGCCCGTGTGGCGTTTCGATCTGTTAGAATGAGGCGAGCTCATCTGAGCTTCCGTCATCCGGCCAATTGACGCCTCATCGTATGCCGACTGATCTAAGCCAGCCGCTGGGGAAGAAGTATTCGCTGTTGCGTCGGCGATCATTGCTGATGTGGTCGGCGTCGATTCTCTCCGTCTGCTTTTTTCTATCGAATGGAGACGGGACATCGGCAGCGGATCGTAACGACAAGCCGTCGGCTGCTGAACTGGAATTCTTTGAGAAAGAAGTTCGTCCCCTCTTGGCGGCGAATTGCGGCGAGTGCCATGGCGCCGACGAGCAATGGGCTGGGCTGCGGCTTGATTCGCGCGCGTCGTTGCTGGGGGGCGGCGAGTCGGGGGCGGCGATTGTGCCGGGCGATCCGGAGAAGAGCTTGCTGATTGCCGCGGTCCGTCAGACGGGCGACTTGCAGATGCCGCCCGACGGGAAGCTGGATGATAAGCAGATCGCGGCGTTGGAACGCTGGGTGGCGATGGGCGCACCGTGGCCGGCTGGCGATGGGCTGGCGGAGGATGAACGAGCGGCAGCGCAACGTCGGCACTGGGCGTTTCAGCCGATTACTCAGCCGGCACTGCCGGAGGTGAGCGATGGGGGGTGGTGTCGTACGCCGGTCGATCGTTTTATTTTTGCGGCGCTAGACGCGCGAGGGCTGAAGCCCTCGACGCCGGCGGATCGGCGGACGCTTGTGCGTCGCGTCTCTTATGATCTGACGGGGTTGCCGCCGACGCCGGGCGAGGTGGAGGCGTTTGTTCAAGACGAAGATCCGGAGGCGTACGCGAAGCTTGTCGAGCGGCTGCTGAGTTCGCCGCACTACGGCGAGCATTGGGCGCGACACTGGCTTGATGTGGCGCGTTACTCCGATACCAAGGGATACGTTTACGCGCGCGAAGAGCGGGTCTTCGTTCATGCGGCGGCGTATCGCGACTGGGTCGTCCGCGCGTTCAACGAAGACTTGGCATACGACCGCTTCCTACTGCTGCAGATTGCCGCGGATCAGGCGGCGCCTGATGATCCGGCGTCGCTGGCGGCGATGGGATTCTTGACGCTGGGGCGGCATTTCCTGGGCGTGAACGTTGACATTGTCGACGATCGGATCGACGTCGTCGCGCGCGGGACGTTGGGGCTGACGGTCGCTTGCGCGCGATGCCACGATCACAAGTACGATCCGATTCCGACGGCGGACTACTATTCGCTGTTCGGCGTCTTCCAGAACTCGGCGGAGCGACTCGTGCCGTTGCCGACGCCGAAGCTCGACGATGAGATGAGCGTCGAGTACGACAAGGAACTGCAGTCGCGCAAGACAAAGTTGATCGAAGGGATGGCGAGCGCCCGCGAGGATGCGGCGAAGCGGGTGCGCGAGCGGCTGGCGGAGTATCTGACGGCTCAACTGGAGATCGGCAAGTATCCGGAAGAGGCGTTCAATCAGGTCTACAGCAAGGCCGACATGATTCCGAAGTTCGTCCATCACTGGGCGGCGTACCTGCGCCGGGCCGGTCGGGCGAACGATCCAGTCTTCGTGCCATGGAGTCGGTTTGCGGCGCTCTCGGCTGAGGAGTTCGCTGCGAGGACGTCGCAAATGGCGAGTGAAATTGCGACGGCGGGCGACGAGGTTCATCCGCTGGTGCGAGCGGCGTTCACCGAGCCGCCGGCGTCGATGCGCGAGGTGGCTGAGCGTTACGCCAAGTTGTTTCTAGAGATCGAGCAGCAGTGGCAGGAGTTGGTCAAGAACGCCCCGGCGGATACGAAGCCGGAGCGCCTTCCCGATCCGGCCGCCGAGGCGTTGCGGCAGGTGTTGTACGCTGTCGGTTCGCCCTGCGTCGTGCCGGACGAAGAGATTGTGTCGAACGAGCAGTTCTTCGACACCGATACGATCAATTCGATCTGGAAACTGCAGGGAGACGTCGAGCGTTGGCTCAACGAATCGCCCGATGCGGCGACGCATACGGTGGCGCTGCTCGATCGCGCGACGCTCAATGAGCCGCGCATTCTGCGTCGCGGCAATCCGGCGGCGAAGGGAGATGAAGTGCCGCGGCAGTTCCTCAAGGCGCTCAGCCCGGCGGAACGGCAACCGTTTCAGCAGGGGAGCGGCCGGCTGGAGTTGGCCCGCGCGATCATCGCTCCTGACAATCCCCTCACGGCGCGGGTGTGGGCCAATCGAGTCTGGGCGTATCACTTCGGCGCTGGCTTGGTGAAGACGCCGAGCGATTTTGGGCTACGGGCGGAAGCGCCGAGTCATCCGGAACTCCTCGATTGGCTAGCGCAGCAACTTCTCACCCGCGGGTGGAGCACGAAAAATCTTCACCGTGAGATTGTCCTCTCGGCCGCGTATCAACAGGCGTCGACGGCGCCGGCGGGCGATGAAGTACACGCGGCGACCGCGGCAGCGGCGCGGCTGGCCGATCCGGAGAATCGACTACTGTGGCGAATGAATCCGCGGCGGCTCAGCTTTGAAGAGTGGCGAGACACGATTCTGTCGTCGTCGGGCGAATTGGATCTGGCGATCGGCGGTCGCGCGAAGGAGCTCTTTCCGGCGCATGACAAAAATGTACGGCGGACGCTGTATGGGCTCGTCGATCGGCAGTTTTTGAACCCGGCGATGCGGGTGTTCGACTTTGCCAATCCCGATCTGCACATTCCGCAGCGGAGCGAGACGACCGTCTCGCAGCAGGCGTTGTTTGCGATGAACCATCCGTTCGTTGCGGAGCAAGCGCGGGCCCTGGTGACGGTTGTGGAAGCGGAGGCGGCGGGCGATCCGGTGAAGTTGGCGGCTAGGTTGTATCGCGCTGCGTTCCAGCGCGAACCGTCGGAATCGGAACGGCAAGCGGCGATCGACTTCTTGGCCGCGACGGCTGCTGACGCGCCGAGCGGTCCGCCGGCGGAGACGTTGGCTTGGTCGTACGGCTACGGCGAAGTGCTGGCGGCCGAGGGACGCGTGACGTTTGAGCCGCTGCCGCACTTCAGCGGGGCTGCCTGGCAGGGGGGAGCGCAGTGGCCCGACGCGGCGCTCGGTTGGGCGCAACTGACAGCCGACGGCGGGCACGCGGGGAACGACTTGCAGCACGCCGCGGTCCGCCGGTGGAGGGCGCCGCGCGGCGGCCAGTTCCGCATCAAGTCGACGGCTCAGCATGAAGTCGCCGCGGGAGACGGCATTCGCTGCTGGATCGTTTCGAGTCGGCAGGGCGTCCTGCAGACGCAAACGTTGCAGGAGGCGACGATGCTGCTGGAGGTCGACTCCGTCGCGCTGGAGGCGGGTGATACGATCGACTTCGTCGTCGATTTCAATGCCGATCTCAACAGCGATCAGTATCTCTGGAAGGCGACGATCGAGGAGATCGAGGCGCCTGCCAACGATGCGACGGCGGGCGCCAACGCGAGTGAAGTCGCGGCCGCGACTTGGAATTCGGTGCGCGACTTTGCGAACAAGTCGCCGGAGTATCTCGATCCTTGGCACCAGTTGGCGCAGGTCTTGTTGTTGTCGAATGAATTGATGTTCGTGGATTGAGCCGGTCCCCTTGCGATCAAGAACGCTATGAATCATCGCCGACCAATGCCGTATGATCGCCGCACGTTCCTGCAACGTTCGGGAATGGGTCTCGGCGCGTTGGGACTGGCCGGCATTTTGGGCGAAGCCGGTTTGACTCCCTCAGCGGCGTCGGCCGCGTCGTTTGGTTCGCAGCCGACGCGGCAGCACTACGCGGGCAAGGCGAAGCGGGTCATTCACTTCTTCCTGAACGGCGGGCCGTCGCAGGTCGACACGTTTGATCACAAGCCGATGCTGGCGAAGTACGCCGGCCAGCCGATTCCCGAGACGCTGGCCACCGAGCGGAAGACAGGCGCCGCGTTTCCGTCGCCGTTCAAGTTTCGCCCCTACGGCCAGAGCGGCATCGAGGTGAGCGACATCTTCAGCCGCATCGGCGAGCATGTCGACGACATCGCGGTGATCAACTCGATGTTCGCCCACCTGCCGAATCACGAGCCGTCGCTGATGCTAATGAACTGCGGCGACTCGGTGCAGCCGCGGCCGAGCGTCGGCTCGTGGGTGCTGTACGGCATGGGATCGGAGAATCAGAATCTGCCCGGGTTCATCGCGCTCTGCCCCGGCGGCTACCCGATCAAGGATGCGGAGAACTGGCAGGCGGGCTTTTTGCCGGGCGCCTATCAAGGAACGTACGTCGACACGCAGTTCGAAGAAGTCGAACGGCTGATCGAAAACATTCGCAGTCCCCACGCGACGACGGCGATGCAGCGGCGGCAGCTCGACTTGCTGGGGCAGCTGAACGCCGAGCATCGGGCCTCGCGCAGCGATCCGCGGCTCGATGCGCGGATCGAGTCGTTTGAACTCGCCTTCCGCATGCAGATGGCGGCGACCGACGCGTTCGATCTGGAGCGCGAGCCGCAACATATTCGCGCGATGTACGGCGAGGGAGTTCACGCGCGGCAGACGTTGATTGCCCGTCGATTGCTGGAGCGGGGCGTACGCTACGTGCAGCTGTGGCATGGCGCCAGCCAGCCGTGGGATCATCACTCCGCGCTGGAAGGAGGGCACCGCGACCTGGCGCGGCAGATCGATCAGCCGGTGGCGGCGCTGCTGACGGACCTCAAGCAGCGCGGGATGTTCGACGACACGCTCGTGATTTTTGGAGGGGAGTTCGGGCGGACGCCGACGGTGGAACTGAGCGCCGACGGGAATTCGCTCTTGGGGCGCGACCACAATCAGTATGGATTCAGCGTGTGGCTGGCGGGGGGCGGCGTCCGCGGCGGGACGGTACACGGGGCGACGGACGACTTTGGGTTCAAGGCGGTTGACCAGCCGACGAGCGTGCATGATTTGCACGCGACGATTTTGCATTTGCTCGGGTTCGATCACGAGCGGCTGACGTATCGGTATGCGGGGCGCGATTTCCGGCTGACCGACGTGCATGGGAAGGCGATTGGAAATATCTTGGCGTAGCGCTGCGGCCCCTGGCGGAGAAGCTAATTCAACTGCCATCATTCTTGAAATGCTTAACGGCTATCGACTTAACCACAGAGTACACAGAGACCACAGAGGAAGATTGAGAGAAATCGCCATTCAGCGGCTTCTCTGTGAACTCTGTGTGCTCTGTGGTTAGAACCTATCCCAGAACTATCCGAACCATTTAATCGCTAGCATGCGTACTTATTTTCGAGCTTTTGGATTCTCACAAGGGCACGGAGGTGAGGGCGATGAAAAAGGAATTCCGAGGATCGA
>Ga0163144_10021839_pt1 | contig 12705 bp, 11 predicted proteins | sample OliLak19BULKMAT1_FD_123175 | JGI IMG/M metagenome (GOLD analysis project Ga0163144, IMG submission 123175) | Freshwater microbial mat bacterial communities from Lake Vanda, McMurdo Dry Valleys, Antarctica - Oligotrophic Lake LV.19.BULKMAT1 | ecosystem: Environmental > Aquatic > Freshwater >...
GCTCGTATTCGTCTTCCTTGTGGGCAATACAGGTGCGGGCCGTTGGATCGGCATCGAGGCGTTTGGTCTCGATTGGCTCACCGGAAAGTTCGCAGATACCAAAAGTACCCGCCGGCATTTTTTTAAGAGCTAAGACGACGTTACGATACCTAGTTTCCAGAAGGGCGAGGGTAGATATCCGTTCTTCGGCAGCTTCACCTAGATCCCCTAGAAGATTATCATCAGCTTCACTAACGGCTTCATCGTCCAAGCGCATTTCCCAATCATCAGTTTCAAGATTGTGAACTCCCATCGTCGACAGTTCAACAGTCAGAGCTTCGTGAAGATTCTGTAAGGCGGCTTCGTAGGTGGCCAAAGCTTCAGTTGATAACATATATGGGTAGTATACCATGCGGTTTTTCTGCGCCGCTAGTAATTTGTTTGGGACAGGCCGCGACGAGCCACCGTCAAACTCGCTTCATTGGTGGTAATCACAATTACCCCGCGTTCAATACTGTACACAATTCGGACAGCCGTTTGGTCGCTTAATAATCTAATGTCAGTGTCTCCACTGCTACCATCACTAAATTCAGCCTCCCGTAAACTAGTCCCGCTAACTGGGGCGCCAAACCACGGGCTGAGATTTTCGGAGAGCGTTCTTTCCCAGGCAAACATACCCCCTTGGGCGATTTTTTCATCACTAATAGACAAGACGAGAACTGGTTCGGTGCCGACGTAGCCAAGTTGTGTGGTGGTAACGTTGGAGACAAAATCGGCTGGTAAGCGCCGATTAAGGAGGGTGAGCAATTCCCGGCTCGAGAGTACAGACCGCGTCGCACCTTGTACTGGCGTAACAAATGAGATCGTATCGCTTAGGTCGCGCGCACGGTAAACGGCAGTAAATAAAGCGGTTTTGGTTGTTCCGTCAACGTCAACGACAGTGTTGGCTGGAGCGTCGGTTGGGATTGCTTGCGGTTCGATCGGTGGTAGGCCGCCGATACCAGTAGGGAGTGAGGGAGGCACATCTGTAACCGGAGCAGCCGGTGAAGCAAACAAGAAGATATAACTAATGCCAGTGATGGTGACAATCACAACCGAACCAATCAACACTATAGGCTCAGCGATAAACGCTAGTAGTTGGCGTCCCCTCCCCCCGGCTTCACGTCGTGGCTGGGCCAGGGCAGCGGCGGCCAAGACCTCCCGTCTAGCGGCGAGAGCCGCTTTGGTAGCAGCTGGTACTTGGGGTACGGCTAAGAGAACATCATCAACTGGCGGTAGAGTTGGGCTTGGGTGCGGAGCTTGTTTTGGAATCACTAGCAGTGGTTCAATGGGTGATGTCGGTATGTTCGGAATAATTTTTGGAAACGAAAAAGGCGTTGGCGGAGTAATGATTGCAACTGGTGGGATCACCGGAACGATTTCAACCTCATTGGCACTCTCAGGTTCAAGTTGAATCACTGATAAAGCCTCCGGCTTGATTTCGGTGAAGACGGTATCCAGATTGTCTAGCTCTTCTAGTGGTTCAGACTCGACTGGTATTGGGGTTTCTACCAAAGACTCAACTTCAAATACGGGTATGGTGGGCGTAATTTTTGGAAACGACAAGGGCGTCGGTGCTATGACCGGTACCAGCGGCTGAGGCTCCACCTGTTCGGCCGTTGTTAGCTCGGGCTCAATCTCAGCTAAAGCATCATCTAAATTAAAGGTCATAGCCATCACCTCCGGCTCAATGCTGTCGGTTATTACTGCCTCCGTCACCGGAGTGACCACAGCGGCCGCTAACGCGGTATCAAGATCAAATACTTGCTCAACTAATTTATAACTGTCGTGATTGAGGGGTTCTGGTAGGGGTAGTTCAATTGGCGTTTCCACGGCCCTCTTTACCTCCAAATCTAGTTCTTTATCTGCGGGTAGCAACGGGGCGGGTGGTTCTTCGTCTTTGACGGCTAGAGGACTTTCGGAGAAAGTCCACGCTAGGGTTGGTGGTACCACGTCTGCCATCGCTTTTACTGAGGGAGCGGAAGGGATAGGCAGAGGAATGACTGGTTTTGTTTCTCCTAGTGATGGTGGGGTAGCGGCTATTAAGCCGTTGCCTTTTTGAGCCCGTAAGCGAGCCACAATCTCGTGGTGGTCGTGGGTCGTAGCTCCAGCGCTGGTCAATGTAGCCTTTTCAATCACCCCTTTGCGCCGATCGACTACCGGCACGGTGTATTTTGGTTTTTTTCGTTCGGTATAATCGCGTTTTTGTGCCTGCCACCAGTGATTAACAGATTCCACTAAAGCCGACCCAAGTTTAAAACGCTTTCGTTTATTGTCAGTAATAATCGTCGCCGCGTAGGTAGCGTCTCGAGTACTGCTGGCGGTGAGTTTGACTGGTTTCTCTGGTAAAGGTGAAGCGGGTTTCTCTTTTGGTTTATCTGCCGGTTTTGCGGGAATGATGGTCGTCTTTGATTGGGGTCGAGACGGTATCTTACCCGCTAGTTTCAGACTGGTCTGGGTCATTGGCTTAGTCACTATGGTCACGGGCTTTGACTGGGCTAAAGCTGATGTTACTGCTACCACTGGTGTTGGGGTGGGCTTCACGATTACCGCGGCTGATTTTTTTTCACGGGCTACATCAAGATCATGCGCAAAGGTACGCAACTTACTAGTTTTGATATCGTTCGTCTTAGAAGTCATTGTTACTAGTATCGCACGTCGTCTCGGTCATCGCACGATTGTTTTCAACTACTCTTAAAAAGTCAAACGATTGGTAGGCCGGCGTTTTATAAACTTGTTCAGTGGCTGGTTGCTGGTGGGGGCAGGATCCCTTTTTTATTCGCAAAATCAGGATTGGCTCGCTTGATGGAGAGACCAATTTTTCCATCGTCCACCTTTATGACCTCGACCACCACCGCCTCACCTTCAGTGAGGAGGCCAGTCACTGACTCCAGTCGCCAGGGAACAATCTCGGAGATATGGATGAGTCCTTCATGATGTTCATCGAGAGCCGCAAAGGCACCGAAGGTAGCGAGGCGAGTGATGGTGGCGGTGAGGGTATCACCTAGAGAATATACTTTGGTCAAACTCTTAATTCTCGCGGCCGCTAGCGCCACGGTACCTCCTTTACCGGTGATAAAGACAGTCCCGTCATCATCAATAGTGATATCACTAACACCGGTCTCGTCCTTGATTTTGTTAATAGTTTTTCCACCACTACCGATAACGAGCCCAATTTGTTCTGGGAGAATAGTGAGGCAAATAATTTCGGGTGCGCGGGGTGAGACGTTTGGTCGGGGCGCGGCAATGGTGGTGGTTAGGATCTCTAGGATATGCAAGCGCGCCGCTTTGGCGGCAGCGAGCGCTTCGGTTAAAATTTCTAGTTTGATACCGCCTACTTTTACATCCATCTGAATGGCGGTAATACCGTCACGTGTACCGGCCACCTTAAAGTCCATGTCGCCGTGTTCATCTTCGGGCCCTTGAATATCAGTCAAGAGGGCATATCGGTCACCATCTATCATCACGCCAGAGGCGATCCCCGCCACTGGCTTCTTAATCGGTACGCCTCCATCCATTAAGGCGAGGGTGCTGCCGCAAACTGATCCCATTGAACTCGAACCATTACTCGACATCGTTTCTGAGACGAGGCGGATGGTATAAGGAAATTCTTCTTTGGCTGGTAGTACCGCTAAGAGCGCTTTCTCGGCCAGAGCGCCGTGGCCAATCATCCGCCGGTTAAAACCGCCGACCCGACCTGTCTCGCCAACCGAAAATGGCGGAAAATTATAATGGTGCATAAAACGCTTGCTGACTGCCTGGTCTTCCATGGTGTCGATAAGCTGCGCCGCCTCGGGGCCACCGAGGGTGAGGACAGTCAAAATGTGGGTATCACCACGGTAAAAAATTCCGGTTCCGTGAAGTACCGGTGAGATACCGCCAACAGCGGCGTATAACGGGCGGACTTCATCAAGTCTCCGACCGTCAGGGCGTTTGTGATACTCAATGGCCCCAACATGAATGGCTTCATTAATCATTGACTCAAAGAAAGTTGCCGCCGCCATCTCACCAATACTATCGGCCTCGTTTTTTTCGGCTGCTAGCCAGTGGGTTTTAAGTTCCTCCAGATGGGTTTTCCCGGCGACACCAGAGAAGAGTGTCTCCCCCAACTTGGTGGCAAACTCCTCTTCAAATAACTTGAGTGTCGCAGCAGCTAGGCTCGACTTTGGTATTTGGTACTTGGCTTTTCCGCGTTCACGAATAATCGCTTCTTGAAATAACTGTAGCTCATGATGGATAGAACAAGCCGCTTCTAGTACCATAATAACATCAGCTTCAGCTAACTCGCGGGCCACGGTCTCAATCATATTAATAGTGCCATCTCGGCCACAGGCCAAGATTTCAAAATCAAGCGCGCCGTTGGCTCTATCGCTATAGGTGGGGTTAATCATAATCGCTCCAGTGGCGTGATGACGGGCAATCCGGACGGCCCCGATTGGTCCTGCCCACGGGATATCTGAGGTACCAAGGGCCAGTGATGTGCCAATGACTCCGAGGAGATCGGGGTCGTCTTCGCCGAGAGCAAGTACCGTCACTACCACTTGTACATCACGTCGCAACGTCGCCTCAAACAGCGGTCGAATGGTCCGATCAACAATCCGCGCGCTGAGAATGGCTTCGTCACTAGGCCTGCCTTCACGGCGCAAAAAACGGCTACCAAGAATGGCGCCAGCGGCATAAAATTTTTCTTCAAATTCTACTGATAATGGTAGGTAGGGTAGATTTGTTTGTTCCCGACTACCCATGACGGCCGTGACTAATACCACTGTCTCACCGTAACGCATCAAGACCGATCCGTTGGCCTGTCCGGCCAAGTCGTTAAACTCAGCGGTTAGAGTCTTTCCACCCCACTGCATTTCATACATTTTTTTAAGCATACATATATATATGTCTGAGTGAGAGAAGTTTTAGATTTCAACTCTTTGAAATCTACCTACTTCTCTCCCTCAATTAATCCTCTATTAACAAGCGACCTTAGTAGCATAACAAAACCATCTCCTGGCGGCTAGCGGGGAGATGGTTTGGTTGGCGGAGTCTGACCTAGCGCTCGTCAGTGTCAGTGCCAACGACACGGTCGAGCTGTTTTCGTAGGGGCTTGTTATTATTTCTCGCACTACTGCGCTCGCGGCCTTTGTAACTGATGAGAAATTCATGGGGGTTCTCATCCATATCAATAAAATCGTCGACAGTCTCACGCAATCGCCCCGAGGCCGATCGGCCAAAGGTAATTACTTCTACCTGGCAGCCCTGACTTTTAACATATTCCACCAAGGGTATAAAGTCACCGTCACCGGTAGCAAGCACAATGGCGTCGACCTTATGAGCGAGCTTGATGGCGTCGATGGCGAGCCCAACATCCCAATCAGCTTTTTTAGCGCCACCAAAAAATATTTGCAGGTCTTTTGTTTTGATTTCAATTCCGACTTTTTCGAGCGCTTCAAAAAATGGCATCTCTTCCCCACTCTCGGTATTAACCACATATGATAGTGCCCTAATAAGTTTGCGATCGCCCAGGGCTGCTTTTACAACGGCACCAAAGTTTACTTTTGATTTGTACAAATTTTTGGCACTGTGGTACAAATTTTGGGTGTCGATTAAAATCGCAACCCGTTGGTCCGGATGTCTGATGACTCCCATATAAATATAATTAAACTAAAATATTAAAATCTTTGGCGTTCACCTACTACTATACTCTAAATCTAAAAATGCTCCAGAGTGTAGCATTTGGTACAGCAGGTTAAAAAGCCGCAGCTACACGGCGCCGCGGGAGCAAAAACGCTCTCCGTAATTAAACGGAGAGCGTTTTTGTGACGATGGCAACAATGTCGACGGGATCTTTAGGTTGTTGTTAGCGCTTGAGACCGAGCTTGGCAATGAGTGTGGTATAAGCACTCGCGTTCTTTCGTTCCAAGTACTTGAGGTGACTGCGGCGATCAGCTACCAGCTGGAGCAATCCACGACGGGAGTGGAAATCTTTCTTATGCTTGCGGAGGTGAGTCGAGAGTTCTTCAATCTGGCGAGTAAGTAGGGCTACCTGGGCCTCAGGAGAACCGGTGTCAGAATCGTGACGCTTGGCTGCTTTGAGAACATTTTCTTTTACTCGTTTAGTTAACATGATATTTTTTGAAATTAGTTACATCCCAGTTTAGATACTTTGGACATCTGTGTCCAAATACCAGAAAGCACTTTGATAAAATTACCGGCGAAGGTTGTCTTTACTATAGCATATTCTATAAAAAAAGCAAGCTCGTGCACTTCTCCTAGTGCTTGTGTTTGGGTCGTTTCCCCGAGGTCAGTTCCATGACCTCAAATATATTTGTTGAGGGACGATAGTTACTTATTTCCCTCACGGTATCTGTACATCATCTCAAGCTACTGAGGAGAATCACAGCTGGTAATAGGTGTGACCGTGACGACCAAGAGAGGAGGTGACTGAGAATCTCTCCCCCGACCGGTTACTTCATTTTTGACTACAGCTACGGAGTACTTAGACCACTTCGTGTGGGGCTAGGGTCAGCACTAAATTATAATCAAGTATCTCTCCCAGGGTAGTGTCACGGTAGGGCGACTGCTCTGCCGTGAACGCTACAATCTCAGCGGTACTAGCTTCGCGCCAGGCGCGCCAGACCTTTTCGATGTGTAGGAGCTCGGGCTTAGAGAGAAGGGTTAGGGGGCGCTTAGCGGCGGAAATAGTTTCAGCGATTTCGTACATATGATAGTCATCACGAGCGATTTGGGTAATGGTGATTACTCCTCCGAGTTCAAGGTCTTCAATCAAACGAAAAAATATGTCCGGGGTGGGGCCAAACGCTAACTTTCGGTACGGCTGCCCACTCATACTTTTCTTGTACTGATAGTACCAACTAAAATCGACGAGGTAGAGGAGTTTGGCTAACTTAGTTTTTTTAAGAGCGACTCGGTCGGCAAAGGCGCAGCGGAGAATTCCTCGGAGCATTTCTTCGTAGCGACGATCGTCCGGAACACTACGTTTTACCAAATCGTCGAGACTAATACCGAAGTAGTTGGTGAGCGCTACGGCTTCAGCCAAACTTAGTTCTTTTGTGCCGGCTTCGACAGCGCTGTAGGAAGGTCGCGACATACCGGCCGCGACCGCTACGTCAGCTTGTAAGACTCCGCGCTTGGCGCGAAGGGTTCGGATCAATGGTGCATAGCGAGTCATGCTAAAGAGCATACCACGCATGTCAAATTCTTGACATGCGTGGTTGTGTGTACGACGCGAGTGAAATGGGTGTATTTCCTTACTAATCTGAGAAGAGGCTAAAGATTGACCGGGTACCAGCAAGATTTTTATCCCACTCACTACTGTTGCGCGTACTAAGTTCTACGGTGATAGCTGGGATACCAATTGACGCCAGCCAACCTTCGGCGTCACCGGTTACCTCGTAAGCGTCAAACGTGTCCACTGGAGTATAGCCGGCAGCGGTGGCGTACCGTTTCATCATCGAAGTGGTAGTGGCTAGTATGCCGCTACCACATTCGGAAGCGTAAACGGCACTGGCTTTGCTATGCCACATGATCACCCCGACCGGTTTTGTCCGGTTTACAAAATCACGCAGGGTCGCCGCTTCTGGCTCGGAGAAGGCCGTCGTACCGGCACTTACCTGTCTTCCCTGCCAGGAGCTAGTCGCTTGCCAGCGACAGGCAAAGTTTCGATTAAGGTCTACTTGGTTGGCATTGAAACGTCCCTCACCTAAGGTGACGTTGGTGCGAACTTTGGTTCCGTCAAAGCGCTCACCACTACCGGTGACGGCAAACGATCCGTCGGGATTGAGGACGGGGATAATCGTGACCGCTAGCGCTGGTGGTAAAGTCACGGTACCACCCGCCAAGGCATCGATGAGTTTGTAAGCTAGGGTAATTGAATTCCACTCGTACCCCCCGTGAATACCGCCCACAAACAAGAGAGGGATTGAACCGGTACCAAAGGTGTAAGCCTTAATTGTTCGACCTTCAACTGATGTTCCAATCTCTTCAAGGCGGTAGGTTGGTTCTGGCGTCGAAGTGGTAGTGGTCGCGGTCTCAGTTACCGGTAAAACGACGGACTTTTTCTCGCTTGGTCGCGATAAGAGTAAAGCCACGATTCCGGTGATGACTAGTACGAGAAAAGCGACTGCGGCTAAGTACTGGGTTCTCTTCGATAGGCGAGCCGGATGCGGTGTAGATTTCATTATTCAGTGTAAGCATTAATGATTGCTTCGATACCAGCTAAGTTTTTAATCCACTCGGTTTGGCTATGGTTGGTCAGTAAGACTGAGACAGCGGGAATATTTTCACTAGCCAACCAATTCATCATGTCGCCATTAATTTTGTAGGCATTAAAATCTTTTTTAGCGGCGTAGCCGGCGGCCTGGGCATAGGCCTCTACTAAGTCTGTAGTCATCGTCGGAGTTTTTCCAGAACACGCCGACGTATAGACGGCTCCTTCGGCACTATACCAAGCGACTACTGCTACCGGAGTATATACTTTCACGTAGTCGCGCAGCGCCGCTGACTCGGGCTCGGAGAAGGCTGCGCTTCCGCCACTGACTTTTCGGTTTTGCCACATACTCTCGGGCATCCAGTCACAATTAAAGTTACGGTTCAGGTCAACTTTATTTCCATTGAATCGTCCCGCTACCCGACTAGCTTCATCTGTCTTAACCATAGCCGCGGTAAAGCGACTGGAGGTGCCGGTGGTGAGTACTTGGCCGTCTGGGTTGAGAGTTGGAATCACGGTGATGGTGACTCCCTCTGGTACAAGTGCTGGATTAGCGGTGAGGTGATCGATGAGTTCGTAAGCCAAGAGAGTGGTATTAAAGGAGTAACCACCGTGGATACCGCCGATGAAGAGAAGCTCCTTCGAGCCGACACCAAAGTGATAGGCGGTGATGGGGTGCTGCTTGACTGATGTGCCAATGGTTGATATTGGTCCGCGAGTGTTCATGATAACTGTCGGTTCCATTTGCCCAGTGGTAGTGGTAGGTGTGATTTCGGTTTCTACTACCGCTGAGGTTTCTGGGTTCATGATTACCAGTGGATACTTTGTTCCAATAAAGTAGGCAGCGACACATAAGATGACTACGGCTACACTCAAAATTATATATTTCATATTTAATCATCTTACGCCTCATCTTGTCACTTGGCGAGGAAAACTAAATCTAGCTTATATAACAAAACCGCAAGAGCCGAAGCTGCCGCGGTTTTGTTTGGTTGCAACCAGTCTAGTTACGCCACTACGTGTACGTTGGTAGCTGCTGGGCCTTTTGGACCTTGCTCTACATCAAACGTCACTTTCTGACCTTCTTGAAGATCATCGTAAGCACCGTCAACGACTGACTGTGCATGGAAAAATACATCTTTACTGCCGTCATCTGGAGTGATGAAACCGTAACCATTATCTTTCTTCATGCGTGCAATTGTTCCTGTCATATTTATTTATGTTGTTCTAATATTACAAAACGTCACTACACCTCTTGAACTATTCGTACCTCAAGGGAGTTTTGGTTTCGCTACGTCTATTAAAGCACACATTAGAGACAAATACAAGCAATAGTGAGTCGGGAAAATGTGGGTTAAAAAGCACCTAAAAGTAGCGAGAGAAGTAAAGATAGCTACCACTAAAAAAACCCTCAGCCGCAAAAAGTGCTTTCCGCCACCTCAGGTGGTGTGTTGCCCCCTGTTAAGATTTTGGTTCTTGGTCTTAAGCGTCTCCGTCAGTCGACGGTGCCGCTTCTCTAATTAAATCTAAAATAATGTTTTCATTATCAGTAATCAAACCAGTTGCGGGTGCGCCGACAAAACGCAGCAATGATAAACCATAGGCAGCGGCGATAGTGTTTAAATTCCCTTGGTTATACGCCTCATTTTTTTCTGCAGATTTTGTTGAATTCAAAGCTGCCGTAGCGTAAGTATAACAAAAAGGTGAATAAGCTAAACTAAGTTGAGCCAAATCAGGAAACCTGCTTAGGTTGGATAAAACATCCGAATGTTGGGTATTTTTAATTCTTCTCGTAGATAGGCACCACACCGCCATAATTTTTGAGCGTGCTCCCATCTGACTAAAATCGAGTATCGATTTCCATCTTTTCCGTTTACAAAAAAGTAATTAGCTGAGCTTTCATTTAAGAGTCTGCCTTCATTACCGGCTAGTTGGCTTTGAATTACCTCAGCTAATTGTTCTAAAAAAGCATTAGCTTCAAGAAAAACAAATTCCTGAACGTCTATGTGGGGTTTTACAGTTTGAAAATCTGATGACTTAAGAGGCCGTCTTGATCCGGTATTGTTAGTATATTTATACCTATTCAAAAAAATAGTTTGGAAATTATCGGATACCCAGACAGATATGGAAGATGAAAAAAAGTTACAGCATTCATATATAGGTAGTATACCCCTTTTGGTGTATGAGACCACGGGCGTTATTTTTTATAACCCAGACTCTTTCTGGAGATGGGTATAACCAGTACAGTCTCTTAATTATGCTAGTATATAGCCATGAAAATCTACTCGTGGAACGTAAATGGGATCAGAGCGGTGCATAAAAAGGGTGATTTAGAGCGGTTTTTAACCGCCCACCAGCCAGACATCCTCTGCTTGCAGGAAACTAAGGCACACCGCGAACAGACTGACATCGACCTGGGTGGGGAATACGAGGAATATTGGTGTTCGGCCGACAAAAAAGGCTACTCGGGGACGGCTATCTTCAGTAAATTAGCCCCCGAAGAGGTGTTTTATAGCTTACCGGCTCACATCGTGGAACGGTATAATTTGGTCGATACTTACGGTGACACCACCCGTGAAGGCCGAGTAACCACCCTGGAATTTGAAGATTTCTTCGTTAGTACGGTGTACACGCCAAATGCTAAAGAAGACCTGTCCCGTATCCCTATGCGTCAAGCTTGGGATCCGGCCTACCTTGCTTACATGACGGAGCTTGAAGCCCAGAAGCCAGTTATCTTCTGTGGCGACTTTAATGTCGCCCACACCGAACTCGACCTCGCGCGGCCAAAGGAGAACGCCGGCAAAAAAGGCTTCACTAACGAGGAACGGGCAGGCTTTAACGCACTGGAATGCGCTGGCTTTATTGACAGCTTCCGCCTTACCCACCCGGGCGAGGCCGACCACTATACCTGGTGGTCGGCCTGGGGTAGCGCGCGCGAGCGTAATGTCGGTTGGCGGATTGATTACTTTATGCTTTCGCCGCACCTGGCGCCGCTTTTAAAACGGGCTTCCATCCACGCTGATGTGTACGGATCCGACCACTGCCCAGTCTCTATTAATATCAATATTGATCGTGAATAAACGATTAAAATAAGCACACGAAACTCAATAAAATCAAGAGCATCTGACTATCTACGAAAATAACCTTATTAAATAAAGTTATTTTTGTATTTGATTTTAGCAGTTGCTTATAAAGGACATTTTAAACTGAGTTATCCTCAGTTATCCACTATGGTGTCCTTTACCGATATCTATAAAGGACATACTATATATTCAGGCCCAGAGAGGGCGAGCGGGTACCTTCAGAGTTCAGAGCATAAAAGACATTGCGCCCTGAACCCTGAAGATACTCCTTAAAGAGTACCTTCAAAAATAAGAGTAAAATTACCTCCAAAAACTCTAACGTTCAGAAGAACCTAACGTAGAAATCTTCTTACATGGTTAACGAATATCAATCGAAAGGGATATCCGTTGGGATATGCAAGCAATATTGACTTCTACTCAATTAAGAGCTTAATCATTGGTTAGCCTATACTATGTAAATGCGCCATTTTGAGGCAAAGCCTCTAAAAAAGTAAAGCTCGAATAAAGGCCTGAGGGCATCGCAAGCGACAGTAGATAAAACTACTTGGCTCCCGATCCCCCCAGGCCTTTTTCTATTCTCGCCCATATTTTATTCGTAGTTCACGCAGCACTAGGCCTTAAAATAGGACTCACGCAAGCGCCGCATTACTTCATAAAAGAGGGTAGACGTTTGCGCCTAGGTTTGTTTTAATGTAGACCGCACCTTTCAGCTATCAAAATAAGACTATTTTGTGCAGTCTATAATATGAATCTTCAGTCTAAAATTATAGTTACTTTTATTTATTCTTGGCCCGAATTTTTATATATGAATAGATGAGGAAGAATACGTATACGGCACCTAGCCCCCCGACTACTAGTGATAAAGTTTCGAGCGCTGACGTAGATTCAGTTACGCTGGTTAATAAACGGGCGGTAATTAGGCCGAAGCTAAAGAATATGGCAGTAAATAGAAATGATCCGACGGTGACGAGGATTCCCCAGCGGAGTGGGTTGTAGCGGTATACGCCCAGGGCAAAGGGTAGAAACATTCGTAGATATGGGGCAAATTGGTATAAGGCGAGGGTGTAGATACGTTGTTTGGTCAGGAGTTCTTCAACGTTTGGGCTGCGTTCACGTAATTTTGCCATCCACCCAGTGTGATTTCGGAAATAGTACCCGAGGAGGTACCAGATTGTGTCGGCGACCATAATGGTACCCCAGACAACTAAGAAAGCGGTGATTGGGCCTCCTGGTAATATGCCGGAGAAATAGCCCGCGAGAAACATTATACTAATCCCCGGGGCAATAATGCCTACCAGAGGAACATTTTCAAGAGCCACCAAGGGAATGATTATAAAATATCCATACTGGGCCACAAATTCAGTGATTGAAGCGAGGTAATCGGCC
>Ga0163144_10021840_pt1 | contig 12705 bp, 11 predicted proteins | sample OliLak19BULKMAT1_FD_123175 | JGI IMG/M metagenome (GOLD analysis project Ga0163144, IMG submission 123175) | Freshwater microbial mat bacterial communities from Lake Vanda, McMurdo Dry Valleys, Antarctica - Oligotrophic Lake LV.19.BULKMAT1 | ecosystem: Environmental > Aquatic > Freshwater >...
GCGCGGTCGAGGTCGGCGCGGGTGGGCATCCGGCCTTCGGCCATCGTCGCCTCGTTGAAGCCGCGGCCGAGCAGCCACGCGCCCTCGGGCAGGCGCGCGCGGAAGGCGGCCACGCGTGCCACGACCGCCGCCACGCTGTCGACGCCGCGCAGGTCGAGCATGGTGGTGAGCAGGTGGCCGATCTTCCAGACGTGGGCGTGCGCGTCGTGGAAGGCGGGCACCACGGTGCGGCCGGCAAGGTCGATGCGCCGTGCGCCCGGCCGTGCGCCATCGGCCACGCCCGCGTCGCCCACGGCGACGATCGCCCCGTCGCGAACGACCACCGTGGTGGCCGGGGCCGCGTGCCGGCCCGCCAGGACGACCGCGCTTGCGAGAATCAGGTCAGCCATCCGGCGGGTCTGCCGCGAGCTAGGCGGACGTGGCCATGAGCCTGGCCGACACCGTGTGGATCGCGCCGCCGAGCGCGCCGAGCGCCTCGCGCAGCATGTCCTCGGGCATCGTGAGCGGCGGCAGGAGACGCACGCAGTTGCTGTAGAGGCCGGCGCGCATCAACACCACGCCGCTCGCGACGGTGTGCCGCACGATGGCCAGCGTGTCTTCCGGCGCCGCCGGCGTCTTGCTCTGTTGATCCTTCACGAACTCCACCAGCATCATCGGGCCGAGCCCGCGCACGTCGCCGACGATCGGGTAGTCGCGCTGCCAGCCGGTCATCACCTCTCGCATCACGTCGCCCAGATGTCGGGCGTGGGCCAGGAACGCGGGCTGGCGGATCATCTCGACCGCGGCCAGGGCGGCGGCGCACGCCACCGGGTTGCCGCCGTAGGTGCCGCCGACGCCGCCCGGATGCGCCGAGTCCATCACGTCGGCACGTCCGGTGACCGCGCCGATCGGCATGCCGCCGCCGAGCGACTTGGCCGTGACGATCAGATCCGGCGCGATGTCGTAGTGCTCGCAGGCAAAGACGCGGCCGGTGCGGCCCATGCCGCACTGCACTTCGTCGGCAATCATCACGATCCCGTGCTGCGTGCACAGCTCGCGGATGCGCTGCAGGAAGCGCGGCGGCACCGGGATGAACCCGGCCTCACCCTGCACCGGTTCGATGATGACGGCGGCCGTGGCCGACGGATCCACCTGCGCCACGAATGCCTGTTCGAGCTGGCGGATGCCGAAGTCCACGTACTGGTCGGCTGTCATGCCGGCAGGCGTGCGATAGACCTGAGGAATCGGCAGGCGCACCACGTCGGGCGCAAACGGGCCGAAGCCGTTCTTGAAGAGGCCGTACTTGCTCGTGAGCGTGAGGGTCAGCAGCGTGCGGCCGTGATAGCCGCCTTCGAAGCACACCACCGCCGGACGTCCGGTGAACTTGCGCGCGAGCTTCACCGCGTTCTCGACCGCCTCGGCGCCGCTGTTGGCGAAGATGGTCTTCTTGGGAAACGTGCCGGGCGTGAGCGCGTTCAGCACTTCGGCCAGCCGCACCATCGGCTCGTAGGTCGTCACCAGCGAACAGGTGTGGACGAACTTGGCGGTCTGCGTGGCCACGGCGTCCACGACCTCGGCCGGGGCATGCCCGACGCCAGTGACGCCGATACCGCTGGCCAGGTCGATGAAGGTGTTGCCGTCGACGTCCATGATGAGCGCCTCGTGCGCGCGTTCCACCACCACATCGGTGGCGCGGCCGAGTCCGGCCGGCAGTGCTGCGGCACGCCGATCGAGCATGGCCTTCGCACGCGGTCCAGGTACGGGCCCGTGCAGGCGCACGTAGCGCTGGGCGAGCTCGCGCGAGGCGCCGGGGACGTCTTTCGCGGCGTCGAGCACGATGAGCGCGCAGTAGTTGTCCGACACCGGGTCGTTCAGGTAGTGCTCGAGCAGCGCGCGCGGCTCGAAGCCCAGCGCCAACTGCATCGAGAGCGTGGCGTCCTTGAGACGGCCTGCGACGACGCCGGCGTAGTAGTCCTCGGCCGACATCTCGTGCTTCACCGCGCCGTAGCCGCGCAGCATGCCGCCGGTGACCTGGCCCTTCAGTCCGCGGCGCCACACCAGTTCCTGACGCGCGGCGTAGAGGGCGGTCGCCACGCCCTGGCCGCGACGTGCCGGGTCCACGCCGATGTCGGCGCCGTAGAGCCAGTCGCCGGCGGGCTCGTGCGAGGTGAGCCAGCCGCCCTGGATGACGTCGCCGAAGGTGTGGTCGATGTGGTCGAAGTCGAAGTGCCTCCGGATGGTGGCGGTAGCGCCCACCACGCGGTCGCCGTCGAGCGCCACGAACTGGCCCTCGTCGAAGAGCTCGAGGTGCTTCCGGTAGTGGCGCGTCTTGAACCGCTCGTCATCGGCCAGCGTGGGGAAGCACACCAGTTGCAGCGCCTCGAGCTGCTCGGCGTGCTCCGGCCGGGCGTGCATCACGACGAGGCCGTGGTCGAGACGGCGATAGTACCAAGTCATAGCTGCGGACCAGGTTGGCGGCGCGGCACCGTCAGCCGCGGGCGAGACTTGGCCGCCGCCCGCCGAGCACCTCGATCACGCGGTCGAGGTCGTCGTGCGTGTTGAACACCGACACCGACAGGCGCATCCGGCTCTCGTTGGCCACGACCGTGCCGGTGATCTTGCCCGCCTGTAGCGCCTTGCTCGTGGCCGCGGCATCTTTCAGCGCAAAGGCCAGAATCGGCGTGGGGTTGCCGCGCGGCGTGAGCGGCTGGTAGCCGAGCGGCGGCAGTTCCTGCTGCAGACGTTCGGTGAGTTGCGTGGCATGCGTGCGGATGGCGTCGAGGCCGAGGCGCTGCACGTAGTCGATGCCTTCTGACACCGCGGCCGCCAGCAGCACCGCGATGCCGCCGGTTTCGTAGCGCGCGGCGCCGGGCAGCGGTTCCCAGGTCAGGTCGGCGCGATTGAAGTTCGCCACTTGCCGGTGGCCGTAGCGCGTCGTCGGCAGCACCGTGCCCTGCAGATCCTCCTTCACATAGAGGAAGCCGAAGCCGCGCTCGCCCATGAGCCACTTGTAGGTGCCGGCGGCCGCGAAGTCGATGCCGAGGGCCTTCACGTCGACGGGCACGCAGCCGACGGCCTGGATGATGTCGGCAAACACCAGCGCGCCGCGGGCATGGGCCAGCGCGCTGACGGCCTTGCAGTCGTGCATGAAGCCGTTCACGTTCGACACCAGCGCGAGCGACACCAGCCGCGTATTGCGGTCGATGGCCTGGTCCATGTCGGCCGGGTCGATGGCCCAGTTGCGGTGCTTGACGATGCGCAGCTCGACGCCCTGCTTCTCGAGCTCCTTGTACATGTAGAGCGAGGTCGTGAAGTGCAGCTCGTCGATGACGATGTTGCCCTTCTTCCTGGCCAGGTCGAGGCCCATCACGACGATGTTCTCGCCGTCGGAGGTGCTCGCGGTGAATGCGATCTCGTTGGCGCTGGCGCCGATCAGGCGGCCGAAGCGGGTCTTGAGGTCGGCCTGGCGCGCGGCGGTGAACTCGCTGCGGCCGGGGCCGGGCCCATGCATGCGGAACGCGAGGTTCTCTTCGATGGCCTTGACGGCGAACCGGCCGATGGGGTGCAGCGCCGCGGCATTCAGGTAGGTCTCGAGCGACGCCAGCGGGAAGTCGTCGCGCACCGAGGCCGGGAAGATCGCTCCCGCACGCGGGGCCGGGGCCTGGGCGCCGTAGGCGCGCGTCAGGGTCGAGGGCAGGGCGAGGGTGGCGGCGGTGGCGGTGGCACCCGCCAGGAACTCACGGCGTCCAATCGAGGTCATCGGGTCGTCCTTTCGAGCGGCATCGGCGGCGCGGAACGCGACAGCGAAGGGCCATTGTAGTGCCACCGCGTGTTCCCGCACCCCCGGCCGTTCCTGGCGCCTGGAGCACGGTGCGATACTTGGGCGCAATGTCTGACCTCGTGCAGTGGACCGCCACGGAGATGGCGGCGGGCGTGGCCGCCGGCCGGGTCAGCGCGGTCGAACTCGTGACCGCCCATCTGGACCGCATCGCGCGCCTCCAGCCGGTGCTGAACGCCTTCGTCGACCTGCGGGCTGAGGCGGCGCTGGCCGAGGCGGCACAGCAGGACGCACGGGCCGCGTCAGGGCAGCCGCGCGGGCCGCTCGGCGGCGTGCCGGTCACCGTGAAGAGCGCCCTCGAAGTGACGGGACTGCGCTGCGAAACCGGCAGTGCGTCGCGGCACGGCGTGCGCGCGACGACGGATGCGGTGGTGGTGCAGCGGCTGCGCGCGGCCGGCGCCATCGTGCTCGGCACCACCAACGTGGCCGAGCTGCTGATGGGCTATGAGAGCGACAATCCGCTGCATGGGCGCACGGACAACCCGTGGGATCTGGGACGCACGCCTGGCGGATCGAGCGGCGGCGAGGCGGCGGCGATTGCCGCCGGGTGCTCGGCCGGCGGCATCGGCAGCGATGGCGGCGGATCGATTCGCGTGCCGGCCCACTTCACCGGCATCTGCGGCCTGAAGCCGACGCCGGGTCGCGTGCCCTCGACCGGACACCAGCCGCCGTGCCTCGGACCGTTCTCGCTCATCGGGGTCGTGGGCCCGATGGCGCGCACCGTGGCCGACGTGACGGTGCTGTTCGACGTCGTGGCGGGGTGGGATCCAGTTGACCCGATGGCGACGCCCGTGGCGCCGGTGCCGGCTCACGTCCCGACGCGTCCGTCCGTCGCCTGGTTCGATGCGCACCCCATCGCGCCGCCCACGGCCGAGACGCGCGCGGCGGTCGCGGCGGCGGTGCGCGCGCTCGAGGCGCAGGGCTACGTCACGCAGGGCCACTGCCCGGCGGCGCTCGATCGCGCCCTGCCGCTCTGGGATGTGTTCTTCGGTGACGTCGGCGAGCTGCTGCTGGCCGAGTCGCTCGCGGGGCGGGAGCGGCAGTTGCCGATTGTCGCCGCGCTGCACGCGGAACGCGGACCGCGCCCGGCGCTGTCGGCCGCCGCGCTGCTCGATGCGTGGATCGAGCGCGACCTCGTGCGCGCCGCGCTGCTCCACGAGATGCGCCACCACGACGTGCTCGTCTGTCCGGTGGCGGCGGTGCCGGCCTTCGCGCACGGCGAGCGTGAGTGGCGCATCGACGGACGCGTCGTCGGCTATCTCGACGCGATGGCCTACACCCAGTGGTTCAACATCCTCGGCAATCCCGCCGCGGTGGTGCGCGCCGGCTGGTCCGCTGACGGGATGCCGATTGGCGTGCAGGTCGTCGGGCGTCCGTTCGAAGAGCACGTGGTGCTCGACGTGGCGGCCGCCATCGAACGCGGCTGCGGCGGATGGGTCGCGCCCACGCTCGAAGTCGGGCCGGCGTGAACGGCGTGCCTGGCCGGTCTGGGCTCACGCGCCGGCTGTCGCGCCGGGACCTCGTGGTCTACGGGCTGCTCTTCATCGGGCCGCTCGCACCGGTCGGCGTCTACGGCGTGCTCGATGCGCGCACCGACGGCGCCGTGGCGCTCGTCTACGTGGTGGCCACCGTGGCCATGGCGTTCACGGCCTGGTCGTATGCCGTGATGTCGCGCGCGGTGCCGCACGCCGGGTCGGTGTTCGCCTACGCGAGCCGCGGCCTGGGTTCCACCGCCGGCTTCTTCGCCGGCTGGCTGGCGATGCTCGACTACCTGCTCATTCCGTCGGTGGCCTATCTTTTCTCGGGGATCGCGCTGCATGCGCTCGTGCCCGCCGTGCCGGCGTGGGTGTTCACCGTGGCGGCCTTCACGGGCACGACCCTGCTGAATCTCGCGGGCGTGCGCGTGGCGGCCCGCGCCGGCTTCGTCGTGCTGGTCGTGGAACTCGTGGTGCTCGTGCTGTTCCTGGGGGCGGCGGGCGTGGTGCTGGCCACCGAGGGCCCGAGCCGTCCGTGGCTGTCGCCGCTCCTCGGTGTCACGGCCATCGACACGTCGATGATTCTCGGCGCCGTGTCCGTCGCGGTGCTGTCGTATCTGGGCTTCGACGCGATCGCCTCGTTTGCCGAAGAGAGCACGGGCGACGCCGGCAGCGTCGGCCAGGCCATTGCGCTCTGCCTCGGGGTGGCCGGCGTGGCCTTCGTGGCGCAGACGTGGGTGGCGGCGCTGCTCAGCTCCGACGCGCCGGCCGCGCTGCTCGCCGATCCGGCGCGGCAGGGCACGGCGTTCTACGTGATCGCGCGGGCCGGCATCGGTGGCTGGATGGCCACGATCGTGGCGATCACGAAGGCGGTCGGTCCGGCGTTTGCGGCCATGACGGGACAGGCCGCGGCGGCGCGCCTACTCTTCGGGATGGCGCGTGACGGCCGGTTGCCGAAGGCGCTGGCGGGGGTGGACGACACGCGCGGGGTGCCCCGCGCCGCACTGCTCACCACCGCGGCGGCCACCCTCGCGGTCAGTGTGTGGGCGGCCCGACGCAGCGATGGCCTGTCGCTGCTCGTGTCGATCGTGGACGTCGGTGCGCTGGGCGCGTTCGTGCTGCTGCACGCGTCGGTCGTCGGCTACTTCGTGGTCCGCCGGCTCGGCCAGGCGCGCCTCGCGCACGTCGTCGTGCCGGTGGCCGGTGCGCTGGTCACGGGCTGGGTGCTGATCGAAGCGAGCCGCGTGGCGCAGCTCGTGGCCGGCGGCTGGCTGGTGGCCGGCGTGGTGGCGCTGGCCGTGTCAATGCGCCGTGCCGCGGCGGGAGCCGACGGCGTCGGCGACGTCTGAGGCCGGAACGCGAGGCGCCGGGCGTCAGCCGGCGCGGGTTACCAGGCGCGCATGCGGCCGGTGTCGAGGTGCACGAAGTTCGACGCGGGGTAGTAGCCGACGCCGCCCGCGCCCACGGCCAGCCCCGCCCGGCGCAGCGTCGCGAGCGGCACATCGCGCAAGCGGAGGTCGATGGCGCGGCCGGTCATGTGCAGGCTGCGCGCGGCCACGCCGTCGCTCGTGCGGCGCAGCGCGGAATTGGTGTGCGGCGACCGATAGCCGGAAATCACGTCGAACGGTCGGCGCGAGGCGACGCGGCCGCGTACCGCATGCACCACGTCGAGCAGCGCCGGATCGATGACATGCACGTCGCCGGTGCGGAAATCGCGCAGCAGATGGTTCACGGCCTCGAGCGCGTCGGGTTGGTAGTGGCCAGCCTGGAAGTACTCGACCGTGAGCACTTCGCCGGTGTGCAGGTGGCTGAAGCGCAGTTCACGCGACTGGGCCGCCACGGCCGCGTGCGCCGGGCGGGTGGCGAGGGCGAGGGTGCCGGCGGCCAGGAGGGCGAAGAATCGGCGACGGGAGGGCGGTGCCATCCTCCCATCCTACCAGTGCCCAGCGGCCGGGCTGGAGCGGATCCATCCGGCCGGGCAGGAGCGGATTCGTCCGGCGGGGCGTGGCCGACGCCACGGCGCGGTAAGATGTCCCCCGGTAGTCGCGCACTCGCTCGCCGCCTGTCCGAGCGCGCTTTCGCAGGAGATGGACCCGTGATGCGATTCTCGAGTTGGGTTGTGATACTCGCGCTGACCGCGGGCGCCGCCGCCAGCGCTCAGGCCCAGGCCGTCGCGCCGGCCGTTGTGGCACCACCAAACCTGATCGCCGAGGTGCGCGCGGCCATTGCCGCAAGCGACTTCGCCGGCGGTGAACGGATACTCGCGGCCTACCGTGCGACCAGGGGCACGACGCCCGAGGCGCTCGAGGCGCTGTCGTGGCTCGGCCGCGGGGCCCTCGCCGCCAAGCGGCTCGACCAGGCCGAGAAGTACGCGCAAGACACCTACGACCTGAGCATCGCCGCGCTCAAGACGCGCAAGATGGATGACGAGCCGCGGCTGCCGATCGCGATTGGCGCCGCCATCGAGGTGCAGGCCAACGTGCACGCGCAGCGTGGCGCGCTCAGCGACGCGGTGCAACTGCTGCAGCAGGAGCTGGCCACGTTTCGCGCCACCTCCATCCGCACGCGTCTCCAGAAGAACATCAACCTGCTCTCACTCGAGGGCAAGCCGGCACCGGCACTCGACCTCACCGAGTACCTCGGCGCCAAACCCCAGTCGCTCGCGGCACTGAAGGGCAAGCCGGTCGTGATCTTCTTCTGGGCGCACTGGTGTCCGGACTGCAAGGCGATGGGTCCCGTGCTCGAGAAGATGCGGGCCACCTACGGCGCCCAGGGGCTCACGATCGTGGCGCCGACCCAGCGCTACGGCTACGTGGCTGCGCGCAAGACCGCCACGCCGGCCGTGGAGCTGGCCTACATCACCCAGATCCGCGACCAGAACTACCCGTGGCTCGCGACGCAGGCCGTGCCGGTCAGCGAAGAGAACTTCAAGAGTTACGGCGCCTCGACCTCGCCCACCGTGGTAGTCGTCGACCGGGCAGGCATGGTGCGGCTCTATCACCCCGGCCAGATGAAGCAGGAAGAGATCGAGCCGATCATCCGCGCGGCAGTCGACGGCAAGCCAGGCACCGCGTCTGGCGCCGGCGGACGGTAGCGCTAGGCCAGGGTCGCGGTGAGGTTGATCTCGTTGGCGGCCAGCGCCCGCGAGATGATGCAGCCCGATTTGGTATTGGTGGCGTGTTCCTGGAAGATCGCGTTGTCGACGCCCGGCACCGTCGCGACGACATCGAGGTCGATGCGGGTGATGAGGAAGCCCTTGTCGTCCTTGCCGAGGTGCACGCTGGCGGTGGTCTTCACCGAGGTCGCCGGGACACCGGCTTTGGCCAGTGCGTTGCCCAGAGCCATCGAGAAGCAGGCCGCGAGCGCGGCGCCGAGCAGCTCTTCGGGATTGGCACCGGGCTTGTCTTCGAATCGGGTCGCAAACGAGTAACTGCCTTCGAAGGCGCCGCTGCCGAGGGCCACCGTGCCGCCCCCGCTCATCAAGTCGCCCTTCCACTCCGCCGTAGCCGTACGTGCCATCGCCACTCCTTGAAATCAGCGCGCCAGACCGAACTCGGCGCGCGGAACCGCTAGCGTAGCACGGGCTCGCGCCGGGTCTAGCGAGCGGGAGCCGGGGGCAGGTCGCGGATGATGAAGAGCTTTTCGCCGGGCCTGATCAGGCCGAGGTCGCGCCGCGCCAGCTCTTCGATGGTGGCGGGGTCTTCGCGGTAACGCCGCGCCTGTTCGAGCATGCGCTGGTTCTCGAGGCGGGCGGCATCCACCGACTGCTCGAGCACGCGCAATTCGTGCTTGGCGCGCATCAGCGCGAGCACGCCCTTCTCGCCCACGATCGAGTCAATCATCACCACCGCCGTGAGCACCGCCAGGGCGTAGCTGACGACACGACGGACGCGAGGGCTGGCGCCGGATCTCGGCGCGCCGACGGTGTTGGTCGTGGGTGTCTCGGCCATGCGTCGGTGTCAGAATAGCGAGTTTCCGGTCGAAGTACAAGCGCTTTGTGCTCTGACCGCCCGAATACCGGAACTTCTCTCCGGGCCCTGGTCTACTTCGTAGAGCAAGTCGGCGGCGCAGAACCGAACAGCTGACTTGATTCTGTCGAGCTGTTCGACATCGGCTGGGTCTTCCGTGCTCACCGGCACTTGGTCTTGGTCCATTCAGCCTCACTTGCTGAGCCGATCCAACCGGCCATGACGCCGCATCCGATGGCAGCGAGTGGCAGTACCGAATCTCCGCATCGTGCCATCCCGCCCTATGTGCCGTACCGCACGTTCGTCACGTTCCTCGACAGCCTGAAAGTCGGCGTCCCGTCGCACATCGACAAGAGCGTGCTGAAGTCGATGTCTGGTGGGGTGCAGGCGTGGCTCAAGGCCTCGCTTCGCGCCATGAGGCTGATCGACGCCGCAAGCGTTCCCCAGGACTCCCTCCACAGGCTCGCCGCGGCCGAGGGCGACCTGCGGAAGCGACTTCTGAAGGGTCTGAAGTGGTTCGCTGGGTTCGAGCGGCTGATGAGCGCTCGGAAGGACTAGGCCAGGTCCACGAGCACGGGGGAATCACTGCCGCTGCAGGACCACGATCCGGTTGGTGTTGGTGCCGCCCTTGTTGTTCTTCACGCCCCAGCAGTTCGCTGTCTTGGTGAACGCTTGTTGGTTCACCATCACGAACAGTCGGTCGAAGGGGAGTCCCTCGGCAGCCTCCCATACCAGCTGTTCGAGTAATACTTTTCCGTTGCGGACCTCGCCGACCTCGAACGCGACGTGTCCTCCGGAGCGCACCACGCGCGCCAGCTCCGTGAGCGTGTCGCGAACCATGCTCTGCCATCCCGGTGCGGTTCGGTGGTGCGCAATGGCGACACGGTCGACGTCGATGCCAGCGAACCAGCTTCTGAGCCAGTTGTCGTCAGCGTATTGCACGATGTCCAGAAACGGTGGCGACGTCACCACCAGCTGCACCGAACCGGTCGCAATCAACGGTGTCGACCGAGCCCCGTTCGTCGTCAGCACCGATCGCGGATGGCTGGCCATCGGGCCGTCACTCAGCAGGGACGCGCTCTTTTTCAGGATCAATGCCTTCACGTCGCGGTCCGGCGGCGTCTGTCCCCGTCGCTCGTTGATCTTGCGCTGGGACTGGACCGACACCGCCTGATTCGGGGGCAAGGTGTAGACCGAGAAGAAGCCCGGAGAATGGCCCGTCAGCCGGTTGATTGCCACCATCCTGATCCAGTCGTCGGCGGGCGCCGGAACACGGTCGAGGGGAGCCCGCTCGATGAGCCACCGGCGCAGGGCGGAGATGTGGCGGAGTGTGTGCGGGCTGTAGAAGGCAAGGAGGTCGGGCTCGTCAATCTCCCCGTCCTTCCAGTTGACGTCGTCCAGGCGGCGGGCGATGTCGCCGATTGACGGTGGTGCCAATCGCGGTCTGGTGAGCAGGACGCTCAGCGGGTTGACATCGTTGCCCATGGGCTGGCGGCCCATCAGGGCGGCCTGAACGGGGGTGGTCCCTCGCCCCATGAACGGATCGTAGACGCCGTCGCCTGCGCTCGTGAGGCGCCGGATGAAGAACTCGGGAAGCTGTGGCTTGAAACACGCTCGGTAGCTGATTTCGTGAAGGGAATGCGCCTGGCGCTGGCCCGCCGTCCAGAATTCGTTGATCAGGTAGTGGATGGGGCCTTCCCGCACCTCCGTCGATGGCTGGCCCAACTCGCAAAAGTCCTTGACCAGGTCGGTGATGGGCCGCGCCCCCTCGCTGCTCTCAGCTCGCGAAGCGGTTGACTCCAACTCCGATTCGAACAGGGGTAGCCGGGTAACAGTTGAGCGGGTCATAGTGAGCCTCAAGCCGTCCTGACGGAAGTGCTGCCGGTGATGAAGCATCGGCACATGTCACAGTATCGAGCACGAGGCGCGACCGTCACCAACCGACAAGAACTGTTTCGAGAGTACCAGTGGAAAATTCGTCTGCCGTCTGTCTCGTGCTCACGACCTGGCCGGTCGACGCGCCCGTTGCGCCCTTCGCCCGGGGCCTCATCGAGGCGCGCCTGGCCGCCTGCGTGCACGTGCTCGAGCCCGGCCGATCGTTCTATCGCTGGCAGGGCGCGGTCGAGGAGGCGGGGGAACGCCAGCTCGTGATCAAGACCACGCGCGCCCGGGTGGCCGCGCTCGAGGCGCATCTGCGCGAGGCGCATCCCTACGACCTGCCCGAACTGCTCGTGTGCGACGCGGAGGGGAGCCGCGCCTACGCCGCCTGGATTCACGAGAGCGTCGCGGGCGACGCCGCCGCCTCGCCCTAGCCGAGCGCCTGGACCAGGTCGTCGATGAGATCCTGCACGTCCTCGATCCCGACCGAAATGCGCAGCAGGCCGTCGGTGATGCCCAGGGCCGCGCGGCGATCCGGCGGCACCGAGGCGTGGGTCATCATGGCCGGGTGCGAGATCAGCGTTTCGACCCCGCCGAGGCTTTCAGCCAGGGCCATCAGCCGGAAGCGCCCGAGCACCTCGCGCGAGCGCTCGAGGGAGCCGACGTCGAACGAGATCAAGCCGCCGAAGCCCTTCATCTGGCGCGCGGCCAGCGCGTGGTGGGGATGCGACGCCAGTCCGGGATAGATGGTGCGGGTGACCCGGGGATGCGCCGCCAGGTAGTGGGCAATGCGCATGGTGTTGTCGTTGGTGCGTTCCATGCGGACCGGCAGGGTCTTGGTGCCGCGCAGCACCAGCCACGCGTCCATCGGCCCCATGATGGCGCCGGCCGCGTTCTGCACGAAGCGCAGCCACTCCACGTCGTCGTCGTGCTTCGCGATGATGACGCCGCCCACGCTGTCGCTGTGGCCGTTGAGGAACTTGGTGGTGCTGTGCAGCACCAGGTCGGCGCCCAGGTCGAGCGGGCGCTGCACGTAGGGGCTGGCAAACGTGTTGTCGACCACCACCCGCACGCCGTGCCGGTGCGCGATGTCGCTCACTGCGGCCAGGTCGGTGATCGCGAGCATCGGGTTGGTGGGCGATTCCACGAACAGGTACTTGGTCTGGGCGGTGAAGGCCGGGGCGATGGCGTCGAGGTCGGAGGTGTCGACGTAGCTGAAGTCGAGCCCGAACTTGCGCCGTACCCGCTCGAACAGGCGGTAGGTGCCGCCGTAGGTGTTGTCGCTCACCACCACGTGGTCGCCCGACTGCAGGCGGGTCAGCACGGTGTCGATGGCGGCCATGCCCGACGCGAACGCGAAGCCGGCGGTGCCGTGCTCAATCGCGGCCACGTTGGCCTCGAGCGCCATGCGGGTGGGGTTCTGGGTGCGGCCGTATTCGAAGCCCTTGTGCTGGCCGAGACCGTCCTGCACGTAGGTCGAGGTCTGGTAGATCGGAGTGATGATGGCGCCGGTGGAGGGATCGGGCACCTGGCCCGCGTGGATGCAGACCGTGGCAAAGCGAGCGGA
>Ga0163144_10021841_pt1 | contig 12705 bp, 10 predicted proteins | sample OliLak19BULKMAT1_FD_123175 | JGI IMG/M metagenome (GOLD analysis project Ga0163144, IMG submission 123175) | Freshwater microbial mat bacterial communities from Lake Vanda, McMurdo Dry Valleys, Antarctica - Oligotrophic Lake LV.19.BULKMAT1 | ecosystem: Environmental > Aquatic > Freshwater >...
CTTGGGGACAAATTGTTGCTTACGTCAGAGACAATGAGGGGTTTCTAATTGAAATTTGTACACCAATGAATTAACAAAATAAGAGGTCTCGACACTAACAACCGTATGACCGTTTATGAACAACGCGGCAGCGGACAGATTTACATTAAGTACTGTTGACGATTTGAGAAGGCCAGCCGCTAAAAAAATTTTTCTGAAAATAGGACGTGCCTAGCAATGGTGATAGTTCACCTCTTTCTTTCAGGTAATTTAGTAGACTTTCTATCGAGATCTAAACCTAAGAACAGTGGTGCGGTGAAGTGTACGCCATAAGTTTTTATCTTCGTTCCACGTTTGGTTTCGTTGGATAGGAAGCGGCTTCGAAAGCGCACCACTGCAGAAACACAAACGTTATGCACTATGCCGCGGGACAGAATAGTGGTCGCAAACATTGGCACATTTGCTTGCCACACATTCCATCGCGACACCAAAGCAAACAAAAGAGCCAATTTTCCAGCCCGTAACAATGAATAAACATGCTGACCAAGTGCCAACTTATTATGAAGTCGGGCAATTTAATTTCAATATCGGACATTCGACACAGCAAATCATTCTAAATAATGGGTTAAATTGCTTGGCTTAATTTTTGAGCACAGGCATTTGACAAAACTTTAATGGACAATTAAACTATGAATCATGATAAACGACTTCCAATTTTAGTAATGACCTTTCTTATTCTGTCGCATAATCTATTTGCCCAATCTGAGAAAGTAAATCAAATTGACTCTTTGATGGAATGGAGCAGCACCATTGGACTTTTTAACGGCAATGTAATAGTTACTGAAAATGGCAAAATAATTTATAACGCATCATATGGCTTTGCAGACGCTTCTGGAAAGATTAAACTAGACCGTAGTTACCGCTTTAATATCGGTTCCATTTCAAAAGAGTTTAGTGCTGTCAGCATTATGAAACTTCAAGAACAAGGCAAACTAAAATTAGAGGATAGAATTTCGGAATTTATACGCGAACTGCCAAAATGGGCAAACAACATTAGCATTAAAAATATACTTCAATATACAAGTGGATTGCCCGATATTAACATGGGCAACATAAACACTATGAATGATGCTTTAAATGATTTAAAACAATTAGATGCTCTGTTGTTTCAACCGGGAACCGATTATAAATACAGTAATTACAATTTTTTATTGCAGCAGATTATTGTAGAACGTGTTACCAAAATGCAGTATAATTCTTATGCTGAAAAGTATTTATTTAAGCCCTGCTTGATGAATTCCGCTAAAATGAATCCACTCAATAATGAAAAAAATATTGCAAAATCCTTTAATGATGAATCAGTTGAATTCCCAATAAGTCTACCCATTTCTGGAGTAGTTTATGCAACAACAGATGATGTTTTAAAATGGTCTAACTGCTTATGTAGCTTAAAAGTAATCAATAAAAAGTCTCTCGCTCAAATTGGCGTAAGATTTAATTTGCTAAATGCGCAAGCGGGATTAGGAATCACTGCTTTTGACAATAAAGACTTGATAGCATTTCAACACGATGGGTCGGCATATAACTACAGGGCATTGCTGTATTTTAATTTGCAAGTGAATACCTCCATAATTTTATTAGAAAATAACGGCAATGAAAAGATTTTTGAGATAGCCAGTGCCATTAAAGCCATATTAAAGGGAGAAAAATATGACTTGCCTAAAAAATATTTCTTTCTTCAATTTAAAAAAGAATTAGATAGTTTATCTATAGATCAGTTCATAAGTTTTTATAACAACATTAAAACTTTACAAAGCAACATTTATGATGTAGGAAAAGAAACAACATTGAATACCATTGGTTATTATTTAATGAGCAACCAACGCCTTGATGATGCAATTGAAATATTTAATTTGAATATTCAACTATTTCCTGTTTCGTCAAATGTGTACGACAGCATGGGTGAAGCATTTTATAATCAAGGCAATTTGAAATTCGCTATTTTGAATTATAATAAATCATTTGAATTAAACCCTCAAAATCTCAATGCAAAACAAATGATAAAAAAAATTGATAATATTAAATGATAAAAATATTTACAGCAGCAGCTACCCGAAAGCTGGGTTTCGAGATTCGTAAGATATGATACTAATAAATTTGAATCTCACGAGTGGATTTCTATGAGGACGGGCATAGCTTGACAAGGAGGAATGTGAATACTATACTCTTTGGTCGTAACTAGCTGGTTCCGGCACTGAAACATGTAGAAATTGAAAGCCAACTATTGTAGGCAGTCGCAGAAGTTCCTTCGTAAACCACACCAATGCTAGTGCCTCAAATGCCGTCACACAACCAAAGCACTAGCATCCGTGTGGTTAAGTTTAGTGTAAGAGCGGCACTAAGCATAACATGGTGTATGTGTCATGTGCTTCACTGCGTATCTGAAAAAGTGTGCGCCTTACCGCTTGCTTTTTGTGTTTCTCAAGATAGCTTAGTTTAGAATTACTTGCTAGTCGATCTTTTATTACTCTGGCCTCACTCAAGCTCGGCATGCTTAGTGTGCATGGACTTTCTCGGGAAGTTTTTCCGAACTTGAACGGAAACACAAAAAGTGCTAGATTGGCGGGGTCTATGCAAGGTGGCACACGACCACATACACAGGCGGTAGTTGGCTGATATTTTTACCACTTAAGGCGGGATGTAAACTGCTAATAAACACCGCATAATGGCTGATTTATTAGTGTGATAACTATTTGAACTTTGAGGTAACAGTAAAATCTCTTCATAGAGAGAATAGGTATGATTTAGGTCAACCGACTGGACTGCCACTCAAGGAGTGGCAGTCTTTTTATTTTAAGAGGTGAGTTTGGCCAAGCGTATCCTCATAGTTAGTTCAAGTTTATCCCCAAGCATGGCAGAGGGGCAAAGGCGTACAAGCTGGATAAGGCACAATACAAGACAGCGTTGCGGCATAAGCGCATTAGCAAGAATATACCCGATATTAACATCAACCCGCTTTCCTATCAATACTTCAAAGTTGTGGATTTACTCGCCATCGAAGGAGTAATTCACTCAACCGTATTGATACTAATGAATGAGGCTGGTCCCAGTATTCATAAATTTGAAACGGCAATGTAATTTATAAGTTGATTAAGGTTGGCACCCATTAATAAAATCAGTAGCGGTAGAATCTTGAGTAACCGAATACCATAGAAAAGTATCCGTTTAAAGATTGCATTGGTAAAAGCTGCCAATTCAGGTGGCAATTTAAAAGAAGCAGCGCATTCAAATTTCTATAAACAAATTCCTTTCAGGAAAGGTAGGACATCAGCTATATCCGCTACAGCATCAAAACTGGCCATCATTATCTGGGAAATGGTCACAAAGGAGATACCTTACAAAAAAAGGCACGCAATCGGAGTCCTTAGATCAGAAAAGGCAGCGCAAAGGCATGGAAATGAAAAAGCTAATTCATAATTTTACCACAATACTTAATGACCTTGTGTGCAACTGAATATCAATAACTTGTGAAACGTTAGTCAGAGGTGTAACAGGCAACAGTAACAACAAAATAAACAATGCAAGACATACTATTTGACTTTATATCAAAATACATTTCTCTGACAGAAGATGAGAAGAAAGTATTACTTTCTTTAAACCTATTCCGCTCTGTTAAGAAGGGGACTATTTTGCTGAAAGAAGGACAGAAATCGCAGGATGAGTATTTTGTTCTAAAAGGTTGCTTACGGAAATATTACATCATCGATGGTGAAGAAAAAACAACCGCCTTTTTTACAGAAATGGAAGTGTTAACACCCCATTGTGTAAAAAATAATGCTCCATCAGAATATTTTGCAAGTTGCGTTGAGGATAGCATATTAACAGTTACAACTCCAGATATAGGAGTTGAAGTAAATGCGAAATTTCCTAAATTTCAAATAATGTGTGGAGCATTGTCCGAGGAACTTTTAGCTAAACAGCAAATCAATTTTGACGAGTTTAAGACTTCTTCCCCTGAACAGCGATACCTGAACTTACTACAAAAAAGACCGGACCTTATTCAGCGTGTTCCCCAACACCAGTTAGCAAGTTTTTTGGGAATCAAACCCCAGTCATTAAGCAGACTGAGGGCAAGAATTCTGGAAAAAAAGATCTAGCACGTATTTCTTCACTTAAGTGAATGAGTTAAGGCATCTCGCCTATCTACTTTTGCAGCATCAATTAAAAAGATATGCAAAAGAAAATTTTATGGATTGGACTTATTTTAGTTTTAACAAGCAGTTTCCGGGTGAATGCCCAAAATGTCAGAAAAGACAGCACTTTCAGACGGTGGTATGTTGGTAGTACTTTGTATTTACTAGGTAACTTTGCTACAACAAACAATCCCGAGTATATACAATTAAATGTTGGATATAGGATAACACCTAAAGATGTTGTTCTATTTAGATTTAAAAGGTCCATTTATTCTTGGCCAATAGGTATTCCTTTTGGCCCATCATTTGATAAACCGGGACTAAACTATCCCGGACATGCACAAATACTTGCACCTACAGTAGGATACCAGCGTTTTTGGTGGAAAGGTGTCTACACATCTCTTCATGCATTGAATGCTTTTGAAACATATTATGATCAGAATAAAAAGAAGATAGGAAATGGATACACGCTATATCTGGATTTCTATTTAGGTTATCAGTTTAAGTTTTTCAAAAACCGTTTCTTTTTTGAACCAGCTATTGGAATTAGTTATTGGCCTGTAAGAACTAATGTTCCAGAATCTTTTAAATCAGTAGAAAGTCAATGGCCTAACTACTTTATTCAACCTGGGTTTGATTTTGGATTTAATTTTTAGTCATCTATAATAATAAATAAATAATTTTTACAATGAAAAAGATCAGTACTTATTCCGTGATTTTATTGCTTGCGGCATTTCTTAGTTCATGTGGCATCGGCACAGCCCTTGTTACCAACCACAATCAAAATGCCACTGAGGTGCATTTAAGTGAGAATAACTTCAAAGTAATTGATCAGGTAAGCGGAAGTTCGGAGGCGTCTTATGTTTTGGCAATTGGAGGTATAAACAAAAAGCAATTGTACGAAAATGCGTATTCATCAATGATGAAGAAAGCCAACTTACTGAACGGTTCCAAAGCCATTATCAACGTGATGACAGAAGAACACTTCAGCGGTTTTGCCCCTTTCTTTGTCAGAAGAACCATAACTGTGAGTGCCCAAGTAGTAGAATTTACCAGGTAAGTTTAAAGAAATGGGCTGTGTATTGTTTTATCATTGACAGTTTGGGGCTCATTAGATACCACTTGGCTTGAGTAAGAATTCTTGAACGAAAGAGCTAAAATGTACTTCTTAACTTAAGTGAACGAGTTAATTGATCTCGCCTATCTACTCTTGCAGTATCGTTTAACGCTAATTAGAAAAATTATGAGAAGGAAAATTTTATGGGTTGGACTTGTTTTAGTCTTAACTAACAGTTTACATGGGAATGCGCAATATGCCAAACAAGACAGTACGTATAAACGATGGTTCGTTGGTAGCACGTTGTTTTTATTGGGCAATTTGGCAACTACAAACTCACCCGAATTTGTTCAACTAAATTTAGGCTATCGTATTACAGGAAAAGATGTGATTTCTATTGAGCTAATAACCTGGAAATCTGCCTGGCCACTTGGCATTAACCCTATATTTAATAACAAATACGGAACACCTGAGGAAGAATTTCCTGGTTATATAAGAGATTATGGTATTGGTCTTGCTTATCAAAGGTATTTTTGGAAAGGTCTTTATGCGGCTGTGCACGTAATGCCTGCGTTGCAAACATTTGTGAATAAAAGCGGTAACAATGTGGGTAATGGTTTTATGATATTCAACACTTTTCGAGTTGGCTACCACATTAAACTCCTTAAGGATAGGTTTTTTATAGAGCCATCACTGGGTTTCGCTGGCCGTCCGTATCACACAGAAATGCCTGACGGTTTTAAACAAAAAGATGACAAGTGGCCAAAATACACGTTTGAGCCTGGGCTGCATTTTGGGTTCAATTTTTAATCGCTTATCGGTGGTTGGTAATACAGCTATAATCTATACCAGTTTTACTTCTATTTGACATTTCGCTTTTGCGTTTTGCTGAGAACGATATGATTTTGTTATGCAATCGGGTACGGATTATAGTTTATGCATTATGCCCAATTAAAAAGCATTTTTTTAAATAGAGTGAAGATAGGCTTTCAAAGGTGAGTAAGTTTGCTTTTTCCTCTGCTCAGTTACAAAAATACTTTAAGTCATGGTAAGCTTAATATATAACGATAGCAATATTTTATGAATACACAAATAACACAACAAAATGCGCTAAGAGAAATCAAAGTGAATTTGAAAGTAAAGCTTGCTGCGCTGTGGACGAGTTTAATGTTTCTCATTATCTATCTTGATTATTTCCACTTATATATGCCGGATTCACTGAAAGATATATTAGCAGGCAAGGTATTTGTATTTGATATTACGCAAGGATTTCTAGTGGCAGCACTTGCCATGGTGACAATTCCGGCACTGATGATTTTCCTTTCCGTTGCACTGCCGGCAAAAGTAAATCGCTGGGCAAATATTATTATTGCCGCGATTAATATTCCCCTCATATTATATAATTTGGCAGGAGAGGCTTGGATACACATGATGATTGGCGCTTTTGTAGAAGTCGTTCTTCTTGTCCTAATTATCCGCTATGCATGGAAATGGCCTCGCATTGGAATATGAAAAACCTGTGAACGGATAAAGTTATGAAAAGTATATGCAGATAATTTTCATAGTTATAGGAATTACTTTTTGTTGGTACATTCCTCACAACTGCGGCATAAATACGGACCCTGAAATATGTTGAGGTTATTAGCGGCCAAGCAATTGACGGAAATAAAGTATCGAAACTAATTACATACGAGAGTTCTGTTGCTATTCATTTAATACACTAAGATGCCAACATCTTAATATGCAACATTTTATAAAACAAGATTATGAGTCCACAAAAATACCTTAAAGCTCTTTCCATTTATTTTCTTTCATTACTGGCATTCTCTTGTAGCAAAGATGAGCCTTCTCCTGCCAAAAGTCGTGACATAAGTTTTGTGGTAACCGGAAATTTTAGAGGAGCATTGAGTGCCACTTATGTTAATGCAAGTGGCGGTGGGTCAAACGAGACTATACCTTCCTTGCCATGGAATAAGGATGTAACATACGCTTCTTCAGTACCAAGCACAGGTCTGACTGTCGGAGGTACCGGAGGCTCAGTAGGGCAAACGATTAGAGTAAAAGTTTATGCAGGTGGATCTTTGAAATCGGAGAGAGCTGGCGTAGCAAATAGCTCAGGCATGGTGGTAGTTGCTTCACCTTCTTATGTTTTTTAATTATAGAAAGTTCAGGAGAGAAAGGAAATCACACATTTATACTACTCTTTGGGGTAGCAGGTATTCTTTTATTGCATGGCGTTCTGGTCATGTTTGATGGAGGAGTGAACGCATTTGGCAAGTTATTTTTAAACCAAAACGGATTTGCTCCGGTTGGAATGCTATTAAAATATTTTCAAGCAATCTGCGCTTGGCTGCTACTAGTTGACAAGTGAGTTAAGCCAGTTTCGCTCCTTACGATATCTATTCTATTGATGGGAATTATTCTGGTTCAGTTGCAAGTGGGTTGGTTTGTAGTAGGTGGCGGAAGAAGAGGTATTGAGTATAGTGTAGTTTGAAATTGTATTCTGCTCTTCCTGATGTTTTCTAGCGTCTTCTAAAAAACGCAAAACAATAACTTACATGGGCCCATCTATGAATTGGCCACCAATCTCAATACGTGTAACAAAAAGATTCCTTGAACGTCTGGTGTACATATAATAACAATCTCAACTTAATTTTACAAAAATGAAACTGGTATTCTTCTTACTCATTAGCATCCCTGCAACGCTTTATGCGCAATTGAAAACAAATAAAAAAGTAGTAATGATCGTGAGTAGTTATGGAAAGGACGTGGGAAAAACACGACCAGGCTATGAAATGGATGAATTTTCCCAAGCGTATCTCATCTTTAATGCGAATGGACTACAGGTAGACGTGGCTAGCCCAAAAGGTGGTGCCGTAGAAGCTGGGCAATTCAATATAAATAAACTCTACAATAAAATGGTGATACAAGATTCTGTCGCCATGAAACTCTTGAAGCACACTAAGCCAACGGCACTCCTTAACGCAGATGACTATGATGCGATTTACATTGTTGGAGGGAAAGGTCCAATGTTCGATTTGGTAGTAGATCCCGCGTTGCAAGATTTGATTTTAGAAATGAGTGCCAAGAAAGCTATTATCTCAGCCGTATGTCATGGTACAATTGCATTTGCCAATATCAAAAAAGGTTCTCAGTATTTGGTCAAGAACAAATCACTAACGGGCTTCTGTAACGAAGAAGAAGCCATGTTTGGGAAGACAGGTTCTGAGTTTCCATTTTTATTGGAAGATAGATTACTGCTTCGTGGTGCGAAGTATGAAAAAGGAGAAGCCATGTTGCCATTTATGATTAGGGATGAAAATTTTATTACCGGGCAGAATCCGTACTCTACTACGTTGGTGGCAGAGGAAATTGTAAAGTCGCTGGGAAAGGAGCCGGCAACGAGAAAGAAGTATAACGATGAGATGAGTATAGGACTAGTAAAAAGGGCAACGCAAGGAGAGATGACGTGGGCAAGGACAACATTAGCTCAAGACAAAGACAATTATGATTTAGAGTTGATTGCTGTTTATGGATATTATCAGGCTATGTTCGCCAAGGAAGATATTATAACAATCAAAGAGGGTGTTTCTATTATGGAACTTGTTACACCATACTACTTTAATGAAAACCTATATCTAAAACTTGCCAAGTACTATTTGACGTTAGGTGATAAGAGTAAAGCCAAAAGTACGGTGACCGATGTGCTTCAAAAGAACCCAAATTCTCAATCAGCCAGCGCGATGCTAAAAAACTAACGGAATAATTTTTAAAAAGGAGTTAAATACTCGTTTGACCAATCCGGATATGAAGAATAAAATGTTCAAATTCCTTAGTGTCTTTTCAGCAATCCTATTGGTTCTGGTATTAACTATTGGACTAGCTATTTTATGGCCCATGCCAAAACTAAAGCTACCTACCAAGAACAATACAGTTTTTATAAAATCAATAAACATAATTGATGTAAAGTCTGGAGACTTATTGAGAAATCGAGACATTTTAATAAAGGATAATGTCATGGTAGCTATCGATACCATAGGCATTTTAAAAGCACATCCTACTTCATTAATTATTGATGGTACAAATAAATACTTACTACCAGGTCTCTGGGATATGCACACCCATTCAAATCAATATTCTGAATGGCTGCATCACCCACTTTATATTGCTAATGGTGTAACAGGAGTAAGAGATATGTCAGGACAGCTTAGCAAAAGAGATAGTTATTTTGTGGGCAGCAAAGAACGCCTCATTTGGAATGGCGAATTAAATAATAATTTTCGAGTAACCCCGAGATATGTTTTGCAAAGCAGTTTTCAAATTGATGGAGCATTTTCTATTCCGGATGGCTTTCCAGAATATTTTAAACTTCTAAAGAGTGAAGACGTTGATTCTCTCTTACGCTTTTACAAAAAGGAAAAAGTAGATTTTATCAAAGTATATGACCAGATATCACCAGAATCATATAGAAAGCTTGCGTTGCAAGCACCCAATTACGGAATACACCTTGCTGGTCATAAACCAATATTTACGAGCCTTCATGATGCCATTGTATTAGGTCAACGAACTTTTGAACATGGACGTATTTTCTTGATAGAATGTTTCCCTAATGCAGATAGTTTGCGAACATCAGATAATTGGAAAAAATTTGTCTCCAAATCAAGAGAGTCTATGGTTAAAGATTACAATCCAGAGATGGCAAAACAACTAATGCTATTGATGAAGGAACATAACGCGCATTGGGTTCCTACTCTTCAAACACTCAAGTTTGAGGCGTTTGCCCATGAGTCAACGTTTCTACAAAATCCAAACTTAAAATATATCGACTATATCAGCAAAAAGGTTTGGTGGGGCATTGATGCTCGTAACAATAAGAAAAGGAATCTATCAAAAGAGGGCGAAAATAGTAGTGCAGCCTTTTTTAATGCAGCTAAAGAACAAATTAAGCTAGCTAGCGAAATAGGCGTACCCATTATGACGGGTACCGATGTCAGCGATTCCTATATTTTTGCAGGATTTAGCATTCATAATGAATTAGAAGACCTAACCATAAGTGGTTTGTCAAACTTAAAGGCATTGCAAAGCGCAACGATTGTTCCAGCAAAATTTGTTGGAGCAGATAGGAATTATGGAACAATTGAAATTGGGAAAATTGCCGACTTAGTTATTTTAGATAGAAACCCGTTGGATAATATTGCCTATTCTAAAAAAATACATGGTGTTATTGTGAATGGAATATACTATGATTCAAACAAAATAGATGCACTAAAAGAATTTACACAATCGCTTTCTTCGAGTTTTCATATGAACGTTAAAGTTTTTTACAGCTTCATAAGTAGTCCTCTGATTAGAGTACAGTGGGCTGATTGAAGCGTTTTCATCAAAAAAGACTGCGCCTGCAACCCGAGTTTGTTTCCTTTGTGGTAAGACGGACTCTTACAAGCAGACGCTGACATTGCACGCTGATTATTTTTCGGCCAACGATAGATTATGTGCGGCTAAGGGATTCGAAAGAAGGAAATGCAAACATGGACAGACCATACTATCACGGTGGTGAAATTGGCAGCCAACAGCAAAAGCTATAGCCGTTGGTAGGGGTTTCGTTTGAATTTGTCGTTTAGTTTTTAAATTACGTTTGGTCACGTGGGAGGGGAACTATTATGAATTGATTCTATGGTAGTCAGGCGCGACTATAGATGAACGATAACTTTGAAAATGTGATGGCCAATAGAAACAAAATTGTAAAACTTGAGCGTGAGCAAAGCGCTTGTGAACTGATTTGGCTAAGGATAGCAAAATCTCCACATGGTCAGCTTTGTTCAAAGTTGAATTCATCCAAAACTCAGTTAATTGTACTGATAATACCTAGCCAGACTTTTGTAAGTAGGAAGCCCTAATTGAACTATTCAGATAATAACCCTACTGTATAAAAGGCTTTGTATTTCAATTTTTTGTTTGGTTGTAAGCAACCAAATTTAAATGCGCAGTTAGAAAGTGTAATACAAAGCCATAACTAGATATTACTTTTTTATGGTGCTTCCGTGAAATGAATAGCATCGGTTGCAATTGGAGAGCAGAGACTGTTAATATATTCACCTTAAAGCAACTGATTAGAAATTCTAGATAATACGCTCGTAATTAGGCCGCCCATTTACCTGACAATATGGAAACTTTGCGTGAGATGAAACTGTAGTCATAAACAACTCGTCAAGAAGATAGCTGACGAAAGGCTCTTCGACATTTGAGAGCTAGGGGCTTCCTGATCTATCAAATGCAAATGGGTTCGCTCGTTTTCGGTTTGGAAATAAATGGTGAATAATTTTGAGTAAAAATGTCAGGTTCGTACAAAAAAGGCCGCGACATCCGGAGCATCTTTAAAAAATCGTTTGATTGGAGGTGACGACTGTAGAACAAGACTTGTCAGCATCATATTTTCAGCTGCGCTAGAGGCTGTTCAGAATTGGAAATTCAACAATTGAGTGACTTAGAAGTAGCTAGGTACAACGTGTAAATACTTGAAAATGAAATAGAAATTTCTAATATTTTATTCCCTAAATGGGAATAAAAATTTGAGTTCCTCCCAATCAGAAGTGCATCGGATGCACTTCGACCCATAAAAAACGAAAAAAAGCGGGCTTTTGTAAAGCGCTTGGAATTCCTCATTCTAAATACTGGATTACGGTTGGGTTGTAAAAAAATCGACAGTCCGGCTAAAAATTATTTTGTTCCCGAAATATTTTCTTTCGAAAAAGGAAATTTTATTCGGGTTTAATGTGTGCGAGTGATTCAATGTCTAATTTGAGTTTCAACGTATTGCGTTCTACAAACTCAAAGGGTTTCAAACGGTAATTTATTTCTCTATAGAAACTTGGCGGATCAGGCGTGTTAATTTCTTTTCTTAGAAAAATATCTAGATCACCCTCTTAACGCCTCTAGTAGTAGGCGAAATCTTTAAGCTATTAAATTTTTGAATTCTCTCCTCACTGAATTTTCCTTGGGTTATTCTTCCGAGATTATAAACAACCCATTGATTTAATCTCCGTTCCTCTGTATTTCTAAACCGCGGATATCTTTTGTTTAGAGTAATGAACTCCCTGAGTTTTTCTAATTTTTGCTGCCAAATTAGATCATTAGCCTTAATCCAGTAGCTGTCAATTGGAGCTATTGCGTCATCATCACCCGACAGCACGGTACCGTCTTCAAGTAAAAAGGTATTCGAACCATCTGTTTTGATATACACCAAATCTTCGATAAGTCCGGTTTGTCGGATTTTCATTCCCCCATTCTTTCGGTTGTGCCTTTTTGAAACATCATTCGCCATTTTTCTGTCCAGTCTTTTAGGGGGTTAGTACAAAACAATCACTCTTTCCTTTTAATCAAGACAGCCCAAATATTTCAGGAGCATTGGTAGAGAAGGCAGATATGATAGCTGCTAGCAGCAATACGGTGGTGTATTTTGAAACGGAAGACTGTGTA
>Ga0163144_10021842_pt1 | contig 12705 bp, 13 predicted proteins | sample OliLak19BULKMAT1_FD_123175 | JGI IMG/M metagenome (GOLD analysis project Ga0163144, IMG submission 123175) | Freshwater microbial mat bacterial communities from Lake Vanda, McMurdo Dry Valleys, Antarctica - Oligotrophic Lake LV.19.BULKMAT1 | ecosystem: Environmental > Aquatic > Freshwater >...
AAGACGACGCCGTATCGCGCTTTCAGTTCGCGCTTGTAATCGGCTTCCAACGCGGCTTGGGGCGGCGGAAGTATGGGCCCCAGCGGGTTATAAATCAGATCCAGTTCCAATCCTGAGCCTTGGCGTCCATAGCCGGCCGCATTCAGCCGCTGCAACGCGTCGATACTTTGCTGAAAGACGCCATTGCCCCGTTGCTTGTCAGCATTCTGTTCCAGATAACAGGGAAGCGATGCGATCACGCGCACCCGGTGATCCGCAAGAAATCCAACCAGGTCTTCCTGTCCCGAGACGAACAAGACCGTCAGATTACAGCGGTCGATTACTTCACGCTTCATTTCGGTAGCTTCGTCGACCATGTATCGAAAATTTGGATTCAGTTCCGGCGCGCCACCGGTAACGTCTACCGATTTGATTGAAGGATGGTCGCGCAGGACGCGGACGACAAGTTCCGCGGTCTCGCGGCTCATTTGCTCCCGGAGGCGATGCGGTCCAGCGTCCACATGGCAATGGCGGCAAACCTGGTTGCAGAACTTTCCGATGTTTACCTGGAGCGTGGTGACTTCATGGGCGCGAAGACCAACCCACCCATGGCTGTTAAGCGTCGTTTCAAAGCTTTCTGTCAATGCAATAGCCATTTGTCGCTCGCAATTCATACTTATCACATTCGTTAGCGGAGCTAAACATAGTCAAAATTCTTATTCGCCTTTGCTCCACCCTGCCGCCATCGTGCGATCCGTACAGGAGAAGCGTCCATCAAATAGCCGATCACCGAAATTTGATTCAGCGCAGTCGTGCGAAAGACCCCTTGAGTGTCCCACCGGCGCGCGGAGGTCTCACACGGCGCGTCGGCGATTCATGGACACTGAATAGCCCTCCGAGTTACTTCGCGATTTTAGCGCCCACCATCCGATGATGAATACAAGCAGAGCGGGGCCGCGATTTAGAGGATCTGACGTGATTTGCAAAGGATTATACTTAAAGTCCACCTAGTTTGCGGCGTTCCTTCGGGGGCGGGGTGTCCCCCGTCGCCGTTTCAGTGCTAACAATAAGAGACTTATCCGCGATGGCATTCTTAGCAAACGTCCCGTAGCCGGTATTGCCAAACATTTTTATATAGTGTTCGATCAGAGGCTCGAGATTTTTCAATTCCGTTGTGGTCGCAGCTTTTTTCATCTCCGGCGCCACAACGCGCTGATACTCCACTTCCGCGTCGATCTCTTGTTTCACTTTCTGGTTGGCGATCAGCGTGGCGGCCACCGCGCTGACGGCGTCAACCTCCTCCGACTTCGGAAACGCTTCGACAAAAGAAAGCGCCTCACGATAAGCCTGAACAGGCTGCTCGTCCGCCATGACTTGGATTTGCCGCAAGCGAGCGCGGCTCTGATAGGTTTCGCGGGCGCGAAGGGAATCGGCGAAACGGGTATTTTCAGCACTGGTTGGATCCTGCAAGGCGCGCGTCAGTTCCTGCTCCACCAGTCCGAACTGCTGCAGGTCGAAGAGGTGAGCGGCCTGTGCCATGTCTGGCGGCACCGGGATGCCGGCGCCCAGAATACCTTCCGAATATTCTTTGAGGCTCTTCTCAATTTGCATAGCATGAATATTCGGCTCGGCCATGTAGGAGACCTCACTGTCGGCGCTGTACGCGATTTTGCCACCGCCATCGATTACCACGAGCTGGAAGTTGCAATTGCGCGGCAAATTATAGGCCGTTGCTGTTGCTCCAGCGGCATCCAGCATATTGGCAAACGGTTGAAGCTTGAACCGCTCCACTTGGCTTGCCATTATTTTCACGCTCGCCACAGAAGACGTGCAGATGCCGACAAAGGTGATGTTGCGACCCTTGCTGTATTGATTGTAGTCCTTGGCCAGACCGGCCATGATTGGACCGGGGCCGTCTCAACACCACGGCACATCGATGTTCCAAAAGGCAAGCACGACGGTGTTGCCCTTCACAGCGTCGAGCGACACGGGTGTACCGAGCCAGCCGGCCGCCACAAGCCTTGGGGCAGGCTTGCCGATGTCGCGACCCCATTTCCCCAATGTCTCTTCGGCCGCAATGGCAACTCCCGCTGCAAGGGCCAGCACAAGAGCGGCTGAAAGGCGGTGGAACGCCATGGATAGACCTCCTAAAAAGCCGTGGTGACTTCATGGGCGCGAAGACCAAACCACCCATGGCTCTTAAGCGTCGTTTCAAAGCCTTCTGTCAATTCAATAGCCATTTGTCGCTCCCAACTCATACTTATCACATTCGTTAGCGGAGCTAAACATAGTCAAAATTCTTATTCGCCTTTGCTCCACCCTATCGCCATCGTGCGATCCGTTCAGGAGAAGCGCCCATCAAATAGCCGATCACCGAAATTTGATTCAGCGCAGTCGTGCGAAAGACGCCTTGAGTGTCCCACCGGCGCGCGGAGGTCTCACACGGTGCGTCGGCGATTCCGATGTGACCCTTTTTGCGCAAGCGCCGAACAAATTCGAAGTCCTCCATCACCGGAAATGCAGGAAAACCGCCCATCGCATGAAATATCTCCGTCTTCATGAAAAGTGCCTGATCGCCGTAGGGCATCTGCAGGAGGCGTGAGCGCAGATTGATAAAGTATTCCACGAGCCGAAGTGACATGCGCGGACTGTCGATGCGGAGACGAAAGGCTCCCGCTACTACATCGTGCCGTGTTAGCACACGTTCGACATTTTCCAGGTAGTCAGGCGGAAGGCGTGAATCTGCATGCAGAAACAGCAGCGTGTTGCCTGAAGCAGCCCTGGCACCATAGTTCATCTGCGACGCACGTCCTGGCGCGCTTTGCAGAACTGTAATACCGTAAGCACGGGCAATCTGCGCGGTGTCATCGCGGCTGCCGCCATCCACGATAATCACTTCGATTCCAGTCCCGCAAAGCACCGAGTCGAGAGTTGCGGCGATTTGTGCCGATTCATTCAGCGCGGGGATAATCACTGAGAGCGCCGGCAGGCCAGCCGGCGCCAGTCGCTTCGCGCGCACCCTCCGCCAGAGTTCCAGATCTTCCGGACGATCAACGTCCGAAAGCGAGTTGAGCAAGCGAAGACTGAAGCCGATGGACCGCGCTTTCTGAATCGTTTGACTCAGCAACGCATCACCGCTCCATGGCATATTTTCAAAAAGTTTGGGCGCGGGCTTTCGCAACCCGATCAAGTAATAACCGCCGTCACTTGCGGGTCCGAGAACCAGATCGTGATGACCAAGCGCAGCAAATGCGTCTTCCAACACCGCATCGTCCAACTCCGGGCAGTCGGCTCCAATGACGACGACTGCTTCGTCTCCATTAGCAAATCCGGCGCTGACCGCGTGATTCAGGCGCGCACCCAAGTCCCCGTTGCTTTGCGGCGAATACTGGGTATCCGCGCCGAAACATTCGCGCATCAGTTGCTCATTGCCGCCCGCGAACTGTACTTCCAACGACGTTTTCCTTAGATGACAAAATTGGCGAGCATACTTGAGCGTATGAAGCGTCAACTGGCGTTGTAGCTGTGCTGCTCCCTGTGCGCCCAGGATGGGAATCATGCGGCTCTTGGTTTGTCCAGGTTCCGGAAATCGTGTGAAAACAATCAGCCGTTCGCGTTGCGAAGCCAAGAAATCCGAGGCCCTGGTACGGTTGGCAATCAATAGAGGACTGAACATGGGAAGTTCCAGGGTCCGTCATTACGCTGGTGAAGCCAAGGATTGAAGCAGCCCACGCGCGTCATGCATGCCAATGAATGTTGCATGGACCGTGCCAAGATCACGCTCCGAAATAAATTGCCCTGGGACAACGGAAATCCGGCTGAGAGCGCCGGCCGCTTTGGAATTGACATGTGAAAGGACAATTTGAACCGGATTGCCGCAGCAATTGAATAAGATCGACACACATTCTTCGCCATTGAGGGAAATCGTGCGTGCTCCCAATAGATATGTTTCGTGCACTCCCATGTGCGGCATTGCCATCATTTTCTCAATCCCGCTCAAGTCCAGCGAAAGTCCGCGAGTATTGAGCAATTTCGATATTTGTTCCGGATTTGCGGGAACCGTCGCAGCGCGCTTGAATTCCGAGACCGTGGCGAGGGTGCTTTGCTTAAGCAAGATGTCAACATCGCTAAGCCGCGTCATTTGCACCGCCACCACAATAAGAAAAACAGCCGCTGCCGCGCCCGCTAGCAGCCATTGGAAACTCATCCGCCGCACCTTCCTTGCGGTGGGCGTTGCACTATCATGGATATGGCGGGTGATGCGGTTCCAAGCGTCCGCGGGCACTTCGTCCGTGCCCAATTGCTTTGCGAACTCGCTCTTAAACTGTTGCTCACTCGTGATAAAGGCCCGTTCGTCCTCGGTGAGCGAGATTTCAAGTTCTGCCGCTTCCTTCGCCGGCAGTTCGCCGTCTGCGTACGCCAGCAAGAGCGCCAAGCGTTCATTGGGGTTTCCACGTTCACTGTTCATCATCAATATCCTTCCATTATCTTTATTCGCCACACAGCCGAAATTTTGTCATGAATTCTCAACATTCCGGGCCGTTGGCGCCTGGCGCGAGCTCTTTTGAAGTATCCCGCGCATTTTCAGGCGCGCTCGGGTCAATCGTGTCACGACGGTCCCCAAGGGTGAACTGGTAAGCGTAGCGATCTCGGCGTAACTCATTTCGCCCAGGCTCAGCAGGAGAAATGCCTCGCGTTCGGATTCGTTCAGGGCCGCCAGCGCGCGTTTGAGATCGTCGCTGCATCGGTCGAGGACGGCAGCGGGATCGCGCAGGAGCACGTCCACGCTTTCTATGCTGTCGGTTGGCGTCATGGAAGTTTCCCGGGCTTGTTGCCGCGAGGCGTTGGCACTCAATGTGCTGCGGCGATTGGCCGCATATATCTTGTTAAGCAGAATCTGGAAGATCCAGGCACTGAAGTTGGTGCCGTCCGCGAAGCGTTCACGCTCAGTCCACGCTGACAGTACGGCCTCAGAAAGCACATCTTCGGCTTCCGCTGGATTGTAGAGGCTCCGGCGTGCGAAGTTGAAGAGCTTCTTCTTGAGTTGCTCCAGTTCACTGAGAAAACGCGCTTCTTCCATCATTTTGAAAACAGCCCCTTTCAATGCCACTATAGACAACGCATATCACAAAACAAGGTTCGCATCTTTCAAGATTCTCAGAAAATTGACCCGCCCGAGGAATTGATCTTTTCGGGAATAATGACTGCGCTCGCTGTGCCTGCGCAATATAATTAAGTATGGGATGGAGGGGAACGCGATGAAACTCATGCCAATACTGGGTGTCTTGATTTTGACCTCCTGCGTATTGCAGGCCGAAGACGCCAAAGACGTCCTGGCTCACTTTTCCGAAAAGTGGCCGCAGGACCGCGTTCCCTATCGCACCGAAAATGACGCCTCCTGGAAAGTCTATGCCAACACGCTACGACAATTGGTATCCCTCAACGACAAAGCCATTCCGGCCTTGATTGCCGGATGCGACGACAAGAACGCGCAAGTCCGCGCTTTATGCGCACGCGTTTTAGGCGTAGTGCAGGCCAAGGACGCGCTTCCGAAGCTGATCGCACTTTTGGACGATCCTCAGCCCTATGTAGCGTTGCTGGCGGCGGATGCCTTGGGGCAGTTTCAGGATTCCACAGGAATTCAAGCGCTTGAGAAGGCCAGGATGCGCCTGAAAAACGGCGATGTGCTACTCCATATCAGCAAGACTTTGGAGCGCAAGACGCCGCTGGAAAAGAACCTGGCCGAAGCGGTCTTGAAGCTCGAAGAAAATAAATTGGATTCTGCCGTGGTGGACAAGCCGGCGCCGGATTTCACATTGCAGGACAGCGACGGCACCGATTGGGCGCTCTCCCAATTCAAAGGAAAGAAGCAAGTCGTCCTTATCTTCCTTTACGGTGACGGGTGACCCGTCTGCGCCGGCCAGACCCGCAAGCTGCGTGACAGCTTGCCGCAATTTGAAGCCTTGAATACGCAAGTTTTTTTAATCGTTCCACACGAGCGCTGCCGCGTAAAATGGTGGGCCGCACAAAGCGATGGCAAGGTCGTTACTTTGGCCGACCCGGGCTTCTGGGTCAGCGCGATGTACGGCGTCGCCTTCCAGATGCGGATTCACAGCGATACCTCGAACACACCTGGAACATTTGTGATTGATCAAGACGGATTGCTGCGCTGGCGTCAAATCGGCACCGGGCCAAAGAATTGGAGTGATCGTCCGACGGTTGAGCAGGTCTTGGAAAAGGTAAAGGAATTCTCAAAGAAGTGACGCTCGCCAAGGTTGTTCCGTTGAGTAGCTGTGTCTGTCTGACGCTGCTGATGATGTCACCTGGTTGCGGTGATGTAAAGGCACCCGCATCAAGCGCATCTCCGCCGCCATCGTTTCAAACCACCCCGATACCAAAGCCTACCCAGATCGCTATAGAGCCTGGTTCTTTATTGACCGAACAAGATTTTGTTCCCGCACTGAAAGCAACTGGCGCGAAATTTATCGTCATTACGGTTTTCATGGCGGATTGCGCGCCCTGTATCACCGAATCATTGCAACTCGCGGATCGGCGGGCCGCATGGCGCTCCACGGGCGTTGAAATCCTTGGCATTGGCATGAGTGAGAAACCGGTCGACGCACGGCGGTTTTTTAAGCAAACGGGCGAACGGACAAACTTCCCGCTCTATACGGCCCGTTGGTTCCCCGAAAAAGAAAAGATCGAAGCCACTCCGGCGTTATTTATCTTCACGCCTGACGGTGAACGGCTGTTTCGCTTCGATGGAGAATCCGGCGAAAATCTTTCCGAACTTATCAATGCCAAACTAGAAGAACTGCTGACAAAGGCCAAGTGACTCGCCCGATTCGAATCAATTGGCACATCTGCTGCTCTTCCAAACGAGGTAAATGATCACGCTTCTGGTGGGTGGCCAATGTTTTCACAAACTGAGAATGTGGCCGCTGGCAGTTGTTGCCGATTCCCGTCCGAAATGATGGGAGAGGAAACGTTTCTCAACCAGCTTGAGCCGTTCAAGAAGAAGCTCTTCAATTACGCGCGACGGAGCCTCTATCATTCAGTTAACGCCGAAGATGTATTAGCCCGTTCTGGACGAATACAGCGACGACCTGAAACGGGCGTTATCCGCACTGAATGAACCTGAGCGGCAAGCGTTCCTGCTGCTGAGCCTGGGAGAGTTGAGTTATGCTGAGATTGCCGATGTCATTGGCGCGCCTATCGGCACAGTAGTAACGCGGCTTACCCGTGCTAGGCTAAAGATGCGCCGGATATTACAGAGGGCTTCACATCCGCGAATTCAAAGCGCTCTAATTCCTGAATCTCGGAATGTTCCTTCTCAAAGTTAATGATGACTTTACGGCATGCCAACACTGCCCCTGAATCCACAAGGAATTTTCAGTTTTTTGACTGCATAATCTGGCCAATAAGAATTCACCAATTATGAGGGCTTGAGTTTTCAAGCGAGGCAAAGGCAAACTGGTCACTCTTTTTTCGGAGGGTACAGCATGAACGACAAGAACAAGCCGCAGGATCAATCACGACGTGAATTCGGCAAGAAGGTGTTGGGGGCCGCAGTCGGCGGCCTCATCGCCGGAGCCGCCTTGACATCGCGCAAGGTTTGGGCGGACGAAAAGGGCGAAAAGCATGCTTGCAAAGGGCTCAACGCTTGCAAAGGAAAGGGCGCCTGCAAGACGGACAAGAACGACTGCAAGGGCAAAAACGATTGCAAAGGCAAGGGCGGTTGCGCGACTGCGGAAAAGCACTCTTGTAAGGGCAAGAACGACTGCAAAGGCGAGGGTGGCTGCAAGACGGGCGATAACGGCTGCGCCGGCAAGAATTCCTGCAAAGGAAAAGGCGGCTGCGAAGTCCCGGTTCCCGAAAAACATAAGAAGAAGTAATTGGAGTAACTTAAAATCCAGTGCGGTTCTTACGAGCCGCACTGGATTATCCGAGAGGGCTTCCATGTCCATCAAGAATCGCTGGCAATTGCCCGACCTGGGCTTGGGTGTCGGATTACGCACCGTTCACTACAATCATATTCTAAAGCACCATCCGGCAGTGGACTGGTTCGAAATTCTCTCCGAAAACTACCTGAACACCGAGGGGCGGCCGCTATACGTACTTGACCAGGTGGCTGAGCGCTATCCCATCGTGATGCATGGTGTGTCGCTTTCCATCGGCAGCACCGACCCGCTGAACTTCGAGTATCTCCGCAAGCTGAGGGCCCTGGCGCAACGCACCAAAGCAGTGTGGCTCGGTGATCATGTCTGTTGGACCGGCGTTGCCGGACGTAACGGCCACGATTTGCTGCCTGTTCCGTACAATGAGGAGACGCTCAACCACATTGTAGGCCGAATCCGCATCGTCCAGGATTTTCTCGAACGCCCGCTGGTGCTTGAGAACCCGTCCACATACATGACCTTCGCCGCGTCAACGATGAAAGAAGAAGAGTTTATCGAGCGCATGGCTGAGGAGGCCGATTGCGGTTTGCTGCTGGATGTCAACAATGTCTATGTCTCATGCCGTAATCACGACCTCGATCCTTTTGAATACCTCAAGGGCGTGCCCTACGACCGCGTGGTGCAGATTCACATTGCCGGCCACACTGACAAGAAGACGCACTGTGTCGACACGCATGACGGTCCAGTGATCGATCCCGTCTGGGCGCTTTATGCTAAAGCAATGCGCTACGGCGGCGAACGCGCGACACTGCTGGAATGGGACGACAAGATCCCTACCTTCGACGAAGTACATTCAGAAGTCCTGCGCGCGCAGCGCTTTCGTGAAAAAGCAATGGTGGACGCATGAGAAAGCAATCCGCCATTGCCAAAGCGCGCAAGGAATCGCGTGGATTTCCTTCTCCCGTTAAGGGAGACGGGCAGCGTGAGCGTAACGAACGTCCGGGTGAAAGCTTCCCGCGCGTAGATGCCAACAATTCATCGCGCGGATCCTTTCCGATTCTTCTCGCCCCGCGCTCGCGTCCTGAGCGGGCCGTTACAAGCGGCGACGCGCCAGTGCTGGAGCGCATCGAACGCTGGGTTCAGGAAGTGATCACGCATCCCAACGGGGTGCGCGCCGGTCTTGAATCAGCAGAAGCCGCTGAGTTGATTGACGTAACACCTGAGTCGCTTGACTCCGTTGTGCGCCCTTCGCAGCAGTTGAGCAGCATCGAGCGCATGGAGATTTACTCAAGTTCGTACTTCCTACGCCTGGTCGAATGTCTCGAACAGGATTACGAAGTAACGTCGAAAACGCTGGGACAAGACAGGTTTACAGAGCTGGCACGCGTATACATTACGGCGCACCCATCCACACACAACAGCCTGAATGTTTTCGGCGCGCATTTCCCGGAATTTTTGCGCTGTGAAGCCGGTGATTTCCAAAATCGCGACTTTGTTGCGACGCTGGCCACGCTTGAATGGAAGATTCAGGAGGCTTTCGACGAGCGCCAGGCGGAGCCGCTTACCGTTGACCAACTGCTTGATGTACCGGCCAAACGCTGGGGCCAGGCGCGGCTGCGCCTCATACCCGCGTTCCGCCTGCTGTTGGCGGATTATCCAGTCAATACCTATCTGCAAGCCATTTACGACGAAAAGCCCGCAAGGATTCCAAAGCCGCGTCGAAGCTGGACGGCCATCTACCGGTGCAACAACAGGGTCTGGCGCGCCAATCTCGACCGCGAGCGCTTTGCGCTGCTCTCTGAGATTTTGGCGGGCAAACCGCTTGTAGAGGCGCTGGAAATCTGCGCTGCTGCACCCGGCATTGATCCTGGCCGCTTTGCCGCGTTGGCCCGCGCCTGGTTCAAGGATTGGACCGCCGACGGAATTTTCTGCGCTGTCGAGTTTTGATAGCCGAATTCTCAAATCAATCGAATCAAAATCCAGATCCTCGGCGAATTCGATTGTGATGCAGGCAGCCTGTGCTTGCGGTTTAGTAGGGGGATGAAACTTATGGTGCGAAGTCGCGTCACGACCATGGTCAACCCGCGGCGGCTCACGAGGCCAGCGCGCCGGCCCACGATTTTGTCACATGGTTTGCTCAGGCGTATGTCGTCAAGTCCGGCGATCTTCAAGAGCTTAAGCGACAGACTCGCGAAGCGCTCAATACGCCGCATGCTTGTCCCCATCAATTCATCGCCAGAGACTTTTAGGAAATTGCATTGCGGGAAAATGTTGACTGCGAATCTTCAGGTGTGCGAATGCGAATATTATGAATACCCTTGGACAGGCCACGATGGAAACGCACGATCAGGTAAACGCACCCTCCGCTAATCACGCTGGCGGCAACCGCAAGATCGTCTTCGGCATCCTTGCATTCTTGTCCCTTGCGATAGGAATAATGTTCCTGCCCATCAGCCACTGGCTGGACAGTTTACGCGAACAGATTGCCGCGCTGGGCTGGTTTGCGCCCGTCGCCTTTGTCATCATCTACATCGTCTGCACGGTTTTACTGATTCCCGGCAGCGCGCTGACTATTGGCGCAGGCGCGTTGTTCGGACTGCTCTGGGGAACTTTGCTTGCAGTCATTGGCAGCAATTTGGGCGCGTTTCTGGCGTATCTCCTGGCGAAGACGGTTATGCGCCGCCGCGTGGAGGGATGGGCGCTGAACAGTCCACGCTTTGCCAGCGTCAACGAAGCCGTTTCACGCGATGGGCTTAAGATGGTGCTGCTGTTGCGTCTCTCGCCGGTCTTTCCCTTCACGCTCCTGAATTATCTGATCGGTTTGACGCGCGTATCCCCGGCGCAGTTCGTTGTGGGCAGTTTACTCGGCATGCTCCCAGGAACCGTCGCATTCGTGTATATCGGATCCATCCCCGCCGCCGTGGCGGGTGCGTCTGGCGGTGCGGAGGGCGTGCGTCTGGCGTTTCAAATCATCGGCTTTCTTGCGACGGTCGTGCTTACGGTGATTATTACTCGTCGAGCAAGAGCGGCGCTGCGGGAAATGCCTGGAGGCGACAGCGGAACCGAATCACGAAGGGACAAGAAATGATGACTGCGCGTATCGCCATAGAGCCCCCGGATCAGTACAATCAGTTACTCGTCAGCAATGCCCGTCCCGATGGCTACATCAATCCGCAACCAGACGGCAGATATAACTTGGTGGTCATCGGCGCAGGACCCGCCGGACTGGTCGCCGCCGCGGCCACGGCGTCCTTGGGTGGCAAAGTCGCGCTCGTAGAAAAACATCTCATGGGCGGTGATTGTCTGAACGTGGGTTGTGTCCCTTCCAAAGCACTATTGCGCAGCGCCAGAGCCTACGCGCATGTCCGCGAAGCCAGCTCATTCGGAGTTGATGTTCCCGAAGGTGTTCGAGTCAATTTCTCAAGAGTGATGGAGCGGATGCGCAAGCTTCGTGCGGGCATCAGCAAACACGATGCAGTGTCTCATTTTCGCGAGCTGGGTATTGAGGTATTTCTGGGAGCGGGCCAGTTCACAGGCCGCGACAGCTTCGAGATTGATGGGAAGATTCTTCGATTTGCGAAAGCATGCATTGCCACGGGCGCTCGCGCCGCAGCCCCGCCGATTCAGGGCCTGAACGACGTAAAGTACCTGACCAACGAATCACTCTTTACGCTAACTGAACTGCCCCGTCGTCTGGGAGTGATCGGGGCCGGACCCGTCGGCTGCGAAATGGCGCAGGCGTTCGCGCGCTTTGGCAGCGAAGTGCATTTGATCGAAGAGATACATGGCGTGCTGCCACGCGAGGATAGCGACGCATCCGAAATTATTCGCAAATCGCTGCTGAGCGACGGTGTGAAAGTGATGTGCTGCGGCAAAGCGCTCGCACTTCGAAAATCGCCAGGCGGAATCCGGATGAAATTTTCCTCTCATGGACAGGACTTCGATGTTGAAGTCGATCAGCTTTTGGTCAGTGTGGGCCGGGCGCCCAACGTGGAGAATCTTGGACTCGAAGCGGCAAACGTGAAATTTGATCGTAGCGGCGTGGTGGTTGACGATTTTCTTAGAACCTCGAATCACGACATTTTTGCCGCCGGCGATGTCTGCTCGAAATACAAGTTCACGCATGCTGCCGACGCGATGGCGCGCATCGTCGTTCGCAATGCTTTCTTCTTTGGCCGCGCGCGCGCGTCGAAACTGATAATCCCATGGGCCACTTATACGCAACCGGAGCTTGCCCAAGTTGGTTTGAATCTCCAGACTGCAAAGAAGGACAATGTTAAGGTTGATGTGGTGAGCGTGGACCTCTCCGATGTTGATCGCGCGGTCCTCGATGGCGAGGAAGAGGGATTTGGGCGCCTGCTCCTCAAGGCTGGAACCGACACCATCCTTGGCGCGACTCTGGTCTCTTCGCACGCTGGAGACATGATCGGTGAAGTCGCTTTGGCAATGACCCACAATCTTGGCGCGGCGAAATTGTCGACAACCATTCATCCGTATCCTACGCAGGGCGAAATTTGGCGCAAATTAGGTGATACCTACAATCGAACTCGACTGACTTCGCGCTCAAAGGGCCTTTTGACAAGAATTCTAGCATGGCGCAGAGGGTAGAAAACAGTTTGGGCTCATTACACTCGCAGGATCTCAATAATTTCGAATTCCGAAAATTTTGACTATTGTTTCGCGGTCTTGCGAATGAACAAACAGGTGACCTGCCCCCCGAAAATAGGGCCACGTGATAAGTTAGGATTTCCTCAAACCGAAGGGGAGATCGAGGGATGCAGAAGAAACGTTTCAGTGAAGAACAGATCGTGCGGATTTTGAAGGAGGC
>Ga0163144_10021843_pt1 | contig 12705 bp, 14 predicted proteins | sample OliLak19BULKMAT1_FD_123175 | JGI IMG/M metagenome (GOLD analysis project Ga0163144, IMG submission 123175) | Freshwater microbial mat bacterial communities from Lake Vanda, McMurdo Dry Valleys, Antarctica - Oligotrophic Lake LV.19.BULKMAT1 | ecosystem: Environmental > Aquatic > Freshwater >...
CCCGGACTCAACCCCGCCCAACTCGCGCAATGCTCCGCGTCCGGAAACACGCTCATGTCCACTCCCAACTCCGCAATCAACTGCCACGCCGCCATCTTCTCCACCCCTGGAATCGTCTGCAACAGCACCATCTGTTCGGCGTACGGCACGACGGCCTTCTCAATCGCCGCTTCAAAGTCGGTAACTGACTTACTCAGAAAATCGTAGTGCTCCAAGAACATCGTCAGCCTCGTTCGATAGAACGGCCCAAACTCCGGCTTCATCGCCTGTTTGATCTCGCCTTCCTTCTTGTGCAGCTTCCCGACCGCCTTCCGACTCATCTGCTCCGCTGATGCTTCGCCCTTGGCCAGCGACCGCAGAATCCGTTGACCGGAAACTCCCCTCAGATTCGAAGCCACCGACGCCAACTTGATCCCGTTCATCTTCAGCAAGTCCCGAATCTGGTTGTGCACCTCGTTGCGATGTTGGAGCAACGAGACCCGATGCCGGGTCAGAATCCGCAACTGCCGAATCTCGGCTGGGGGAACAAAGCTGCCATCCAACCGCCGATCTTGCAAAAACCCGGCGATTCTCTTGCCGTCCCGCTGGTAGGCTCTTGCGTCCCTGCAGCGCCTTCACTTGCTGCGGATTAGCCGGGAGCAAGGTAAACGCTGGATCTTCGAGCACGTTCCAGATCGGCATCCAGAAGCGCAAAACGGAGTCGGTCGCGGCCCGCGACCGACTCCGTTTTGCGCGCCGTAATTTAAAAGGTCGCCAGTGGACTCCATGGCGATAGGGGTCACCTTCATCTGCTCGAGCCAGGTCCGAAGGGCGATCAACTGGACTTGCATAGTGCCGTAGCTTTTGCGGAAGCCTGGGCCTTGGGTTCCGTCGGGGGCCAGAACGTGGACCACGGCAGTTTAGTTGTGAGCATCAAGCCCGCAACAGCGGCGGGCCTGAAGAATCGATATTTGCGCAGCATGGGTACTCCAGAATGCCGCTATGCGAGGGACGCTTCGATAAAGCCAACTTTCCTAAGCGGGTTGAACGAAAGAGTCGTCCGCCTCAATCTTGGGTTCTGAAACGCGTCCCGACCAGCTTCACAATCGCACTTAAATGGAGCAGAACGAACACGGCCTTGATCGCCAGCGGTTCTCCTATAATCGCGCCCCTGGCGCCAGTTTTCATCCCCTCGGGTGCCGTTTTTTGGGTACCCGGAATCGAGCTTCACAAAGTGAAAAAATAAATATGCTCCCGCCATCTCTATGATTACAAATCAGTTATCGATTTCTGCCAATCGGCCAGCGTCCGATTCGGTACTTTCGCCGTCGTAGATTAAAACTGAGGAAGCGCTTGTGTCCAATTGCGGAAACAAGCGCTTTTCGCATTTCGAAATCTCAATCGGAGTTCTCATCATGACCGAAGAACAAAAAGCCCGGCGCGCCGAAGCAGCCCGGGAAAATGGAGCAAAAAGCCGCGGCCCCGTCTCGGACCTCGGCAGGTACATCGCTTCTCTCAACAGCATCACGACCGGTGAGCACCTCGAATTACTCAAGGAGGAACTCCCCGAGTGCGTCGCCCTGCTTTCCTCTGATTGTTGGATCAGCTACCTGCGGCTCTATCAGAAGCACTTACGCCAATTGCAGCCGAATTCCGGGTGCGAACAAACGATCGTCCGCCACATGTGTGTCGAACTCTTCCAATTGGAGCGAACGATTTCGCTCGAAACGTTCGCCCGCCAAAGCCTTTTGGACGCCAACTTACGCGCTTACGATGATATGCCGGATCAGGTGCGCGAACTGGTGAGTTACGAAAAAGGTTTAGAAAAGGAAAAACTGTGGCGATCCTTTCAGCGGGATAAGAAATCCCACCAAACCGCTTACGCCAACCATTACAAGATGTTCAAACAAATCCACCGGGATTTTCCCATGGTTCCGCCGGAGCCCATTAATACCGACGCCGACAACAACGGCGCCGAACCGCCGTTACCGCCTCCGGAAGTGGTCAAAGAGATGCTCGATCACGCCAACCGTGCCAAAAACGAATCGAACTACGAATTACCCCGCTGGGTCGCCAACATGCTGCTGGATGATGAATTGATGGCCGAACTCGCGCCGAACTACGACTTGGCCGCGCTGCTCGAAAAGCTAACGGTCACCACGGTTCCACTGGCCGCGTAAAAATGCGGCAGAACCCCAAAGCGAACCCACACGTAAGTGTCCCGATCAAGGAAACGTAAACCCGGCCGAATCCCGGCTGCGGAGTGCCGGGGCATCGAGCCCCACCACTCCGCCCGAGCAAAAACGAACCCAGAGCAATCGAGCCAGAAAGTACAGCGGGCTCTTTTTTAGACATAGTTTTAGAGGCAATTAGCGGAATTCGGGAAATCGCAAATCGAGAGACCCAAATTAAGCCGAGAGCAAAAGCGAAGCCACACCAAAGCGCCTCAATCAACAAACCGCAAACCCGGCCGAATCCGGACTGCGGAGTTCCGGAGCATCGAGCCCCGGTACCCCGCTCAAACAAAAACGAACCCAGAGAAAACGAGCCACCAAAGGCATTTAACGTCCTTATCGACATAGACTTATAAGGATTGGTCGAAATCCGGGAAATCGAAAATAGAGAGACCCAAACCAAGCCGGGCCCAAAAGCGAATCCACACTAAAGCGCCCCAATCAACAAACCGCAAACCCGGCCGAATCCGGACTGCGGAGTGCCGGAGCATCGAGCCCCGGCACTCCGCTCCAGCAAAAACGAACCCAGAGAAAACGAGCCACCAAAGGCATCTAAGGTCCTTATCGACATAGACTTATAAGGATTGGTCGAAATTCGGGAAATCGAAAATCAAGAGACCCAAACCAAGCCGGGCCCAAAAGCGAACCCACACGAAAGCGCCCCCATCAGCAGACCGCACCCCCCCCCGAATCTGGGCTGCGGAGTGCCGGGGCATCGAGCCCGGCACTCCGCTCCAGGAAAAACGAACCCAGCGAAAACAAACTACCAACGGGATCTAACTTACTTGTATACATAAACTTATAAGGATTGTTCGGAATTCTGGAAATCGAAAATAGAGGGACCCAAACCAAGCCGGGCGCAAAAGCGAACGCATACGAAAGCGCCCCCATCAACAGACCGCAAACCCGGCCAAATCCGGGCTGCGAAGTGTCGGCGCATCGCCCCCCCGGCACTACGCGCCAGCGAAAACGAACCCAAAGCAAACGAGCCGCTGACTACTTCTAACACCCTAAGATACATAGACGTAGAAGGATTTTGTGAAATTCGAGAAATCGAAAATTGCGAGACCCAATCCAAGTCGGCTGCAAAGGCGAACCCACACGAAATCGCCCCCATCAACTGACCGCGAAGCGGAACGAAGCCGGTCTGAGTAGTGCCGGGGCCTCCTCTGAAAAAGAGTAATTCTCACTTGTAGTTGCCTCGGACCTAACCGCACGAGAATTGGGAAGCTGGGCGGCCTTACCCGCTTCCTCCAAAAGTATCGCCCCTAACCCGATATACTGCTTTCACTTAGCTTACTCACCGTTACCCGATCCTGGTCGGTACCCAACCCTGTTGCGGTGAGAGCCCTCGGCTCGCGCGTGTTGCCGCCGACCGGCACCAGAATCGCTCAGGTCCCGACCAATATTCAGCCCAACATGGGGATTCACAAGAGCCTCTTGCAAAACTCGGAGGCTCCTGTCGAGATCCCCCAATCCGCCGCCTTGAATGACCCGGAGTCGATCAAAACCGCCCCAAAAATCAGCGTAGCGCTTCCCGCTACCACGCCTGTCAAGAGTTTTTCGCGGAGTTTTGCAAGCCCCTCACAAGGTGTTGAGATTTATATTTGCTTCTTTTTCAATAGGATAGCCAGATCGATCCCACCGTTAGGCGGTTTCGGCGTGAGAGATTCTAGGTGTAAGTAGTTCGAGCGGTTGAGTGCCCCGAAGGGCTACTGGAGTTGAGGGACTCCAGTAGTCAAACGTGAGATGCGGCTCCCGCTTGATTGAATCGGCGCTCCTGCTCAGACGGGATTCTGAGCATTGTGCAGTGCCGATCGCTTACCTGTACCCGGCTGCAGCCTTTTTGGGCGGTCTGCAGCCGGGGCTTGCTCGTGAGTGTGGTTGGGGTGCAACCGCGGAGGGCGACGACGGATCCTATCGGCTTACCCAGCCAGGCGGATCCGTCGATCGACCCCTTTCCTAAGCAGTAGAAGGGAGACCCAACGGCTGCCGGGCGTCGTTTCTCGGCATCACAATCCAACAAATCGGATAGGCTAGAAAACCGATGCCAGTCAATAGCGCGATCCCAAGCCACAAAAGCCGAACCAGCGTTACGTCCCATCCCAGCCACTTCGCGACACCTGAACAAACTCCGGCAATCTTCTTCTCGAACACGTCGCGTTCCAGACGACCCTTCGTCAGTGGCGAGGCTGACCAACGAAACTGTCCCATCTGGTCGGGTTTTCCGCACCGCGCACAATATCGATGGTCGGTTTGCATCTCAAATCCACATGCGTTGCAGTACATGCCATCCTTTACGACAATCTCCGGCATAGTGTTCCCGAAATTTGTACAGTAGTACCATGTGGATTCGTATTCCAAAAGGTTGGGAGATGCGGGAACAGGACGTAACGCCCGAAGCGGTGTTCCTGAATCGACGTCAGTTGCTCGCGGCGGCCGGACTGTCGACGCTACCGGCGTGGGCGCAGGGGGCCAAGCGGAATGAGGCCTTTACCCTCGACCGTCCAATTACCGAAGAGTGGGCCGCCACCGGCTACAACAACTTTTATGAACTGAATCCCTATGCAAAAGAAGGCCTCGCGGCGCTTGCCTCGGAGTTCCAAATTTCTCCCTGGACGGTCGAGCTGACGGGCCAATGCAACAAACCCCAAAAGCTCGATCTTGATGACATCCTCAAGAAATTCCCGTTTGAAGAACGTCTCTATCGATTCCGGTGTGTCGAGCGCTGGGCGATGGCAGTACCGTGGACTGGTTTTCCGCTCAGCCTTCTGCTGAAGCTAGCCGACCCAAAACCCGCTGCCAAGTACGTCCGCTTTGTCACCGTCAACCGTCCCAGCCAAATGCCCGGTATGAAGCAAGCCCCCTCCTACCCGTGGCCTTACTTTGAAGGCCTTCGGATGGACGAGGCGATGAACCCCTTAACCCTTCTCACAACGGGCATGTACGGCAAACCTCTTCCAAAACAAAATGGTGCCCCGGTTCGCCTCGTCGTTCCTTGGAAGTACGGATACAAATCGATCAAGTCCATTGTGAAAATCGAGTTCACATCCAGTGAGCCACCGACCTTGTGGAACAAACTGAATGCGCAAGAATACGGTTTCTACTCAAACATTGATCCGAAAAGGCCACATCCCCGCTGGTCGCAGGCCATCGAGCAACTGATCCCGACGATGCAACGGAAGCCAACTTTGCTGTATAACGGCTATGAACAATATGTCGCTTCGATGTACAAGGGTAACGAATTCTGAGGTTTTTCCCGCTTCGGGAACCGGCGGCGGGCCTCCCGATATGAGATCGTTTCTTCCTCCACCGCGTCGGTCTGCAGGCGTCCTCGCAAAACGGCGTAAGCCCTGCAGAGCAGGCTCTTCAACGCGGGCACCGAGCAATCCAGCGTTCGCGCGATCGCTTCGTAGTCCAGACCTTCGTATTTATGGAGCAGCACTGCCACTCGCTGGCGTTCCGGTAGACCCGCGATCGCGGATCGGACCCGCTGCACCTCGACATTAGCCACCAACTCTTGCTCGGCACTTCGTTCCGAAACCGGAATCTGCATCCTGGTGCCCAACACCGTCAATGCGTCCAGGCTAGAAGTCTGGCGCGCATAGCGAGAGTCCCTAATCCAGTTCAGCGCCAGATTCGTCGCGATCCGATAGATCCAAGTTGAAAACGACGCCGACGAGTGATACCGGCCTCGAGCCAGAAAAACGCGAAGGAAAGTGTCCTGGGTTAGTTCTTCGGCCACCGCGCTATTGAGGACGAGGCGTTGCAGGAAACGGTGAAGGCGCAGTGTATAGCGACTGACCAATTCCTCAAATGCCGACACATCCCCGTTTTGAAATTGGTGCATCAGGTCTGCGTCGGTGAGTTCCATCGCCATAGGGTATGGTGTTGAGACGTCTCACCGCAACTGAATCTGTGCAAATAATCGTTAAGAGAAGGTTAAGCTTTCCACTTGTAGAAAAAGAACAGGAGTGGCTTCTTGCCCGTGTTCAAAATCCCGTGAGATTGGTTGGCCCCGCAATACATCATCGAACCGGGGCCCACCATAACCGTCTTCCCATCGCAAAACAGTTCACCAGTACCTTCGGTGATCACCATGAATTCCTCCTCCGGATGGGAATGCGGCGGATGAGGGGTCGCTCCGGCGTTGAGCAGCAGGCTGCCCGCTGTCATCGACCGAAGCTGGTCCGTTGGGCCATCAAAATAGATCCGGAGCTCACCGAAAGGATTCTTCTGCACCTTGACGTCCTTGGCGTTGAGCGTCACGTTCGGCAAACCGCCGGGTTTGGCGGCGAACAGAGCGAAGGGGCCGGCAATCGCCAGCAGGTCACGTCGTTTAGGCATAGCCGATAGCTTAACTCGATTCGCCCGGTTTCCGCGCGCTGCAAATGTAGCCGAGCGTGTAGTCGGACTGCCGATCGAGCCCATCAAGCAAGGGCAGCAGCAACGCAGGCGGCCCGACCGCCAGAAGCCAGGCCACCGCCAAAGGCCAAGGGAAGAACTTGTAACCAGATAAAAGCCGCCGGCTCAGCAATCGAAAATAGCCTCCTACCGGTTCGATCGACTCAATCACCAGGCCCGCCCGCAACAGGAGCAACTCGCAGCCGAAGCGGGTATACCGAAAATAGTCATGGGGATGCTGATGGACCTCCCATTCGTGCGGCACGACCAATAACAGCCTCCCTTGTGGCGCGAGAACCCGGGCCATTTCCTGCACCACGAGCTGTGGGTCCGTTACGTGTTCAAGCGTTACGACGTTGAACACCCCGTCAAAGGTATCGGACGGGAAGGGAAGTGCCTTTAAGTCGGCTATCGCGTCCAGCTGTTCGTAGTTCCACGAGGAATCTCCGATCCCAAGATCCACCGCGACGTATCGATTGTGCGCAAAGAATAGCCCATACTGTCCCTCTCCGGCTCCGGCGTCTAGAACCCGACGGCCTTGCGGCATCGACGCGGCAAAAAGCGCGACCGCTTTCCGAATCGCAGCCTCAAAATGCAGGACATAGTCCCTCATTTCTTGCGCGCTTCCACCATGATCGTCGAGCCGGCCCGGCACGCGGCCTCTACTAACGTGGGTGGAATGCAGGCCAGCATCAGCGCAAAATAAAGCGCATCTTTGATGAGCCGCCCCTGAGAGGACTCCTGAACTTTCCGCACCCGCCGTGCCATTGGATCGAGGCCTACCGCAATCGTCGTCGCCAATCCGGCCGGATTGTCGCGCCAAGAAAAATGTTTCCGCCGGGTCACGGTGAAGCCGCTCGCGTCGAGCAGGTCGACCAGGTCCTTCTCCTTGAAATTGACGAGATGACGCGGAATATCGATTCCATTCCAGTGCTCGCCAAACAGGAGAAACTGCCAGCACGCCGCATTGGGGACCTGAATGACTAAGCGCCCATCATCGGTTAACAGGTCCTTCGCCGCCTCACAAAAAGCCATCGGATCGTACAAATGCTCCAAAACGTGGAACATGGTAATGGTTGAAAATTGGCCGGACCGGAATGGGGCCCTGGTGAGCGAACCACACAACGCGGTCACGCGGTTCTGCGTCCAGGCCACTCTGACTGCGTCCAAGGAATTATCCAGACCGACGACTCGATGACCGCGCTCCCGGAGGAGCCTCAAGAACAAACCGCCTCCACAGCCAACGTCGAGCACCGTCCCACGGGTCGAGCTCGCCTCGATTGCTCCTTCCACAAACCGAACGTGGTCGCCCAAAACGAAGCGGCGATACCGCTCTTCGGCCCGCGCCGACGCTGAATCGCCGGGGCTGAACCAGTACTGGGCCGGATAGAATCGACTGAGTTCGTCCGGGTGCGGCTGCGGAAATAACCGCATCAGTCGGCACCTGGTGCACTCGACGACGGTGAAACTACGGTCAGTGGTCCGATACAGTCTGTCGGTACCGTGGAACAGGGATTTATAATCGTCGTGTCCACACGCCGGACATTCACTGCGAGTAATTTGGCTCATCGAAGGTGCATCGCCGCTGCTGTCGGTGCCTCTCGACGCAATAAAGTCGCTAGACCCCGGCCACGGATGCGAGCAAACCGGTCGATCTCACGACGCTTGCTCAGGAAGCGGGGGAGCAGCCAAAGGGCCGCAAAATTAGCCCGAATCATCGCCCAGCCCACCCTGAACTTTCCCTGCCAACCTGGAAAGGCCGCTAGATCTCCATTTCGCCCGGTGGCCGCCCACAATCGTTGCGCGAAATAAATCGGGTTTAACAGAAGTACGCTCCACGGAAACAACTTCGCGGCAAGGAGGATTCGATTGCGTTCTATCAGGAACACCCGCTGCGGGTTGCCCTGGCCCAAGGTGGTGCCCCGCCTATGGCGGACTACCGCGCGAGGCGCGTAAGCGCACCGCCAACCCGCGATTCGCGCCCGAAGTCCCAACTCGGCGTCGTCGGCGTAGGCGAACAGGTCCTCATCAAAGCCACCAACATCATCAAACATCGCTTTACGATACATGGCGGCACAGCCATCCGGCCACCCTAATTCGAGCGGTCCGTCATATTGACCCCGATCGGCCTCGCCCGTGCCTCGACCCCGGTTCTGTCCATCCAGGAACAGAACGTGACCCGCCTTATCGATCGTTCCTGGTGATTCATATTGGACGATCTTGCTTGCCGCCATCCCATTTTGCTCGTCTCCGTTAATGGCTTCGAGCAGCGCTGCCACCCAATGGGGGCTCGCCACCGCGTCGTTGTTGAGCAGGGCAATTCGTGCCGTCGTGGCTACGGCGATCCCCTGATTGTTGGCACCGCAGAATCCCCTATTTAGGGTATTTCGAATCAGTCGGCAGTACGGGAACGTCTCCAGTACCATTTCCGCCGAACCGTCCGTCGACCCGTTATCGACGACGACGATCTCCAAAGGCAACGGCTCATCTGCATAAGTCCTTTGTTCTGTGAGCGATTGAATGCATTCGTGCAGCATCGCCCGTCGATTCCAAGTGACGACGATGACGGTAGCAACCGGACCTGAAAACTTGTTGGACAATGGTATATTATAGGCTGGCTAGAGGTTTTTTGTATCTATGGCAAGTTTAGGACAACGACTCCGCGATGAGCGTCTTCGGCAACGCAAAGAGCTGCGTCCCATCGCCGACGAACTTCGGATTGGCAGTCGCTACCTAGAAGCGATCGAGGCGGACGATTGGTCCAAGCTTCCGGGTGGTTTCTTTAATCGAAGCTTTGTCCGGCAATACGCTCAGACCCTTGGCTTGGACGGTCAAGAGTTCGAAGCGGAGTACGCGTCGATCCTGCAGCCGGAAACCGCGGTTGATCTCGAAGCCATCGGTGCAAAGCGCGACCCCAAACTTCAACAGATTGAAGAGCGGAAGTTGATTTCAATCGCCCCGGTGATGGAACGGTCCAACTCTTTTTTTGACGGTCGAACCGGCCTGGCGTTGGCCGCGTTGGTGGTTGTCGTCGCCGGAGGGGGCCTTCTTTCGCTTCTCTGGGACAACGTTAGAAGTACCGAAAAACAATCTTCTGCCGCGATTGCGGCTCCGGCGCCCGCCGTTCCCGCCCAGCCCCGGCCGGAGGCGAAAGTGCCTGCCGCTGAGGTTCAGACCACCCCGACTGTGCCTGTCGTGATTCCGATTTCGACCAAAGACGGCATGATGTCGCTAAACATTGCGGCTACCGAAAAGACCTGGATTGAAGTCACCGCAGATGGCAAACGCATCTTCATGGGCGTCTTGGAGCCGGGGCAATCCCAGAGCGTCAACACCACCGAATCTGCCCGGATGGTCGTCGGCAATGCGGGCGGCGTAACGGTCCAGAAGGCCGGTCGCGATATCGGCCCCATCGGCCCGCGGGGCCAAGTCCGCGTGGTCCGTTTGACCCGCGATCAAGTCGAAATCATGGAGCCGAACCGGCCGACGGTCCCCTCCAAAGCACCCGGGGAAGTCTAGTCGACGCATGGCTCCGCAGTTCCTGCTTCCGGAGACGGTGGTCGTCGCCAATGGCGGTTCCCCAGCCACTGCAATTCCTCAGGGTCTCCGAGCTGTGCAGGTCACCCTCGGAATTACGACGTCGGTGGAACAACAGTCGATCGACGTGTCGATCGAGGCCTCAACGGATGGCGCGACGTGGCTTGCCAAGGCTGTCGCCGCGTTCCCCCAGCGGTTCTATGTTGGCACGTCCGCATTGGTCATTGACCTGCCCTTCGAGCCAAAGATCCACTTTCTCCGTCTCCGCTGGCACGTAAACCGTTGGGGCCGCGGTTCGCTGCAGCCCCATTTTGGTCTCTACGCGGTCCTCGAACCGCTCGGCTAAGGCCGGTTGATCAAGCTCGCTACGTAAGCGCCGCCAAAGCCGTTATCGATGTTCACGACCGTTACGTTACTCGCGCAGCTCGTGAGCATGCCCAGCATGGCCGCCAGCCCTTGGAAGGCCGCCCCGTAGCCAATACTGGTCGGCACCGCGATCACCGGTACGCTCACCAATCCGCCGATAGCGGAAGGTAATGCGCCCTCCATTCCGGCGCAGACGACCAGTACCTTAGCCTCCATCAGCTTCTCTCGATTGCTCATCAATCGATGAATTCCCGCCACTCCGACATCGTGAATCGCGAAAACCTCGTTGCCCATCACTTCGGCCGTCACCCGCGCCTCTTCGGCCACGGGAATATCGCTCGTGCCAGCGCACACAATTCCGATCTTCCCGCGGCCCCGCATGGTCTTATCCTTCCACACGCGAATACACCCGGAAAGAGGAAAGTGTTCCGCTTCCGGAATGGCGGCCAGCACCATCGCGGCGCACTCTTTCGACGCGCGCGTCACGAGCAGGTTGCTCGCGTTCTCCTGCAGGCGCAAGGCGATATCCACGACATGTTCAGGCGCTTTGCCCAATCCAAAAATCACCTCTGGCACCCCGTGCCGCAGCGCCCGGTGATGGTCCACGTTCGCAAATCCAATATCTTCAAACGGCATGTGGCGAAGCCGGCCTACCGCCGCGTCCACATCCGTTTCGCCCGCGCGTACCCGCTCGAGCAGTTCCCTCAATAGTGTTTGATCCATTTTAAAACTCGATTTTGTCGCCTAGTTGCAGCTTGTTATTTTGCGCTTCACCCGCAGCCAGCTCGAGCACATAGAGGGATTGTCTCGAGCCGCCAAACTTCGGGCATTCCGATGATTTATCGCTCGGGCACGGCGGCGTGCGCGGCGAAATTTCAGAGATCAGCTTGTACCGATCCAGCCAAATGATGTCCAACGGAATCTTCACCTGGTACATCCAATAGGGAAACTGCCCTGGCGAACCATGGTAAAACAACATACCTCGATCCGGCGCGAGCGATTCGCGGAACATCATCCCGCGCATCACATCGGCCATTTTGGCCATCGTTTCCACCCGAATAATCTTCCCGTTTGGAAGTTTCACATCGTGCAAATGATAATCTTCCGTCGTCACAGTCTTGCGAGGGCTCTGGTAGCAACCGGTCATTCCGGAGGCAACAATCAGAAGCAAACATGATTTGGCCAGCATCCAGTAAAATGGTAACGCAGAATGTTTTGGGAACGGCTTCTATTAACTCTCGGGATGATCAAATTCGAGCACTCCGTCTTTGCGCTGCCCTTTGCGCTGACCGGAGCGTTGCTGGCATGGCGCCTGCAGGGGTTCCCTCGGGACGGCTCAGCCGAAAAGTTGACCTGGATTGTCGTAGCCATGGTCACCGCCCGGAGCGCGGCAATGGCCTTTAATCGGCTGCTCGACGCCGAGATCGACGCGGCGAATCCCCGCACCAAAGGCCGCGAGATCCCGGCCGGAAAGCTTTCCAAGCGCTTCACTTGGGGCTTCCTGTTCGCGATGTCGTTCGCCTTCGTTTTCGCCTCGGCCGCCCTGGGTCGACTTTGCTTCTATCTCGCCCTTCCCGCCTTGATGATCCTGTTTTTTTACTCGTTCACCAAGCGCTTCACCCACTACTCCCACCTCGTGCTCGGGTTCGCTCTCGGCGTCGCGCCGGCGGCGGCCTGGATCGCCGTAACCGGGACGTTGGACCCTCGCATCCTCTGGCTGACCGCCGCCGTCACCTTCTGGACCGCCGGCTTCGATATCATCTACGCTTGTCAGGATGTTGATTTCGATCGTTCTGCGGGCCTCTACAGCCTTCCCAAGCGGTTCGGTATCTCAGGGGCCCTGATGATCTCTCGCGGTCTCCACGGTCTGATGCTGGGCTGCCTGGTCCTTCTCGTGATTGGTTTCGGTCTTGGCCGCCTCTCATGGGCCGCCGTCGGCGGAGTCGCGGCGCTACTGCTTTACGAGCACAGCCTCGTCAAACCCCACGACCTCAGCAAAGTAAACGCCGCTTTCTTCACTGTTAACGGCTATGTCAGTGTCCTGTTTTTTGCCTTCCTAGCTGCCGATGTTTGGTGGAGTGTGAACCTATGACCCCTCATTTTGAAGACGCTCGCCTCCTGCCGATTCTCGCAAAAGTTAAAGCCGAGGAGCGCCTCAGCTTCGACGATGGCGTCCTCCTCTACC
>Ga0163144_10021844_pt1 | contig 12705 bp, 9 predicted proteins | sample OliLak19BULKMAT1_FD_123175 | JGI IMG/M metagenome (GOLD analysis project Ga0163144, IMG submission 123175) | Freshwater microbial mat bacterial communities from Lake Vanda, McMurdo Dry Valleys, Antarctica - Oligotrophic Lake LV.19.BULKMAT1 | ecosystem: Environmental > Aquatic > Freshwater > Lake...
CAAGCCTTCGTTGACAATCGCTTGTGCCAAGACGGTCGCGGTGGTCGTGCCGTCGCCAGCGATGTCGTTGGTCTTGGTGGCGGCTTCTTTAAGCAGCTGCGCGCCCATGTTTTCATACGGGTCGTCGAGTTCGATTTCTTTGGCGACGGTCACACCATCATGCGTAACGGTCGGTGCGCCGAATTTTTTGTCGAGGGCGACATTACGCCCCTTGGGTCCCAGCGTCGTGCTGACGGCTTCCGCCAACTTATCGACGCCGCGCTGCAAGCCGCGACGTGCTTCTTCACGGAACAATAGTTGTTTAGCATGCATGGTTTCTCACCTTGTTGATACTCAGATTGATGTGGAAAAATCAATGAAATGCGGTTGAAGCAGTTGAAAAGCGCCCTTACTCGGAGATAATGCCGAGGATGTCGCTTTCCTTCATGATCAACAGCTTCTTGCCTTCCAATTTCATTTCCGTGCCGGCATACTTGGCAAACAGCACCTTGTCCCCGACCTTGACGTCCATCTCGATCCGGTCGCCATCTTCATCGCGGCGTCCGTCGCCAGCGGCGAGGACGAGTCCCTGCTGTGGCTTCTCTTTGGCAGTTTCTGGCAAAACCAGCTTGCCGCCTGCAATGGTTTCTTCTTGCTCAATCGGTTCGATCATAACGCGATCACCCAACGGACGAATATTCATGTCGCTCCTCCTGTTTGTGCGCACGATGTTTGATTGCTCAAACTATCTGGCACTATTGCCTTGAGAGTGCTAAATCACATTCGGAACTATAGCAGAGGGTTGGGGCGGCGTCAAGGATTTCTAGCAAAGATTTAACGCGAGTGCTAGGAATAAGACGGGTGCGTGCCTGTGCAGTTGAAGCGGACACACGATGAGAGCGCTGTCGGCGCGACCTGCTGGACAGCGCATGGTTGTCAAGATAAGGAATCAGCGGTGCGCATGGAGTTTAGCGTGCCAAACCCCAACACCTCGCCCTGACGAGTGAGAAAAAAGATTTTGATGCCTTAACCCTGTAGCACCCCGCGCACCACCGCGTAATCGACATTCGCGCCGCTGATGACCACCGCCGTCGGCACATTCGCCGTCAGCGCCCCCGACAGCAGCGCCGCAACCCCGACCACGCCGCCGCCCTCCGCCAGCCAGCCCGCTGCCGCCACCATCCAGCGCAGCGCCGCCGCGATAGCCGCTTCATCCACCAGCACAATCCGATCCACGTAGCAGCGTGTCAGTTCCAGTGTGATCGATTCGGGTTCGATGGCGCCGGGCAGCGCGTCCGCCAGCGTAGCGAACGACAGCGGACGCGACTCGCCGTAAAAGTAGTTGTACATATCGGGCGACACCGCCGCATTCACGCCGATCACCTCAATCGTCGGATCGAGCGCCTTGATCGCCGCCGCGCTCCCTCCGATTAACCCACCGCCACCGACTGGGATGATCACGCGGCGGACATTCGGCAGCGCCTCCACGATTTCCAAGCCAACCGTGCCATTACCCGCCGCGACCAACGGATGATTGTAGGGCGAAAGGTAGGTCAGCCCCTCGTCATGCGCCAATGCCCGCGCCGCGCGTTCAGCGTCATCGTAATCGCCGTCGATCAACAACGGTTCGATGCCGAAGCGCCGTACCCCCGCGATTTTGCGCGGCGCGGCATGTGCCGACATGACGATTACCGCGCGTGTGGGCTGCATGGTCGTCGCCCAGGCAATTCCCTGGGCGTGATTGCCGCTGGACACCGTGACGACGCCGCGCGCGCGTTCATCCGCATTCAATGCCGACAGCGCATTGAGCGCGCCGCGCACTTTGAACGAGTGCGTCGGGTTGACGATCTCCAATTTCAGCCAAACTTGTTCCAATGACGGTGCCAATTCCAACGGTGTCGGGGGCAAAAATGAGCGAATCCGTCGCTGTGCCGCCAATACATCTTTCAATCCGATCATGTTCAATGTCCGATTGCAGGTTTTCGATTATAATGGGGGCTAATTTTATCCACTTGTCGTGAATGATGCCTATGTACGCTGACCCGATCTTATTGCGTCGCCAATACGCTAACGATAAAAACCTGAAGATTCGTCAGGATATTCATTCGCGCTACAGCGTGCCATCTATCCAATTCACGGATTGGATCATCAATCGCGTCGAATGGCGCGGGGATGAGCGCGTCTTGGATGTAGGCTGTGGTGCGGGCAGTTACTATGACCGCCTGCGCGTTTTACAGCCCAATACGCGCTATGTCGGTGTGGATGTCGAAGCCGGAATGTTGGACAATCACGCTGCGCGCCATGCGCCCGATGGGATGAGTGTGGCAGCGGCGGATGCGCAGCATCTGCCGTTCACCGATGGCAGTTTCGATGTCGTGATGGCGAATCACATGCTCTATCACGTCGCCGATGTCGAACGTGCCTTGAGTGAGTGCCGCCGTGTCCTCAAGCCCGATGGGGTCTTGATCGCCTCGACCAACAGCGCCAATACCATGCCAGAGTTCAATGCGCTCTACCGCCGCGCGATCATGCTCCTCAGCAGTCCGGGCAAGATTACCAGCGGCAGTACTGCCGTCCCGCGCAGCGCGTTCACGCTTGAAAATGGCGCGATCCTGATGGCGCGGCACTTCTACGCGGTCGTGCGTCATGATCTGCCGGGAACGTTGGTGTTTAAGGCGGTCGATCCGGTGATGGATTATCTGGGCAGTTGGCGCTCCATGCGCGAGGCACAGCTTCCGCCCGGTGTCCGTTGGGAAGATGTGATGCTGATCATGCGCGAACAATTCACGCGCGTGATCGGACATTTTGGAGAGTTGGTCGTGAACAAACTGACGGGCGTCTTGGTCGCCAGTGATCGCGGTGGGTTCATCAACAACTTTGTCATCCATCTCGAACAAACCCATTCGCGTTGATGAGGGTCGATATCGCATGAAAGCGATAAAGTGCGGGCTGCGCGGCGCATTGATCAGCGGTGGGCTGGCGGTGTTATTCGCCGTTCCCGCCGCCGCGCAAGCGCCAGCGTGTCAGTTGGATTATGGCGTTACCGTGTCATTCCAAGATTTGGAGATCAATCCACTGCGTTGTGCCTTCGTGGGCGCAAACGGGGATCGGTTAGAGATCGTCACGCCGCAAGACCTGTATGATCTTTATACGCCAGATGGGGCGCTGATGGAGCCGAGTGACGATGGGGTGATCGTACTGCCCGTCGATGGCACCTATCAGCTTGATGTCACCTTGAATGAAATCGCGGGTGCAGGTGATGCTGCGTTGACGGCGATCCGCTATGAGGGCGAGATCGAGATCAACCGCATCACCGGCAGCGGCGAAAACCTCGTCGTACCCGAAGGCGATCTCAGCACGTCGGTCGATGGCGTGCTAACGCGCATCGTCTCGACGACCTATCGGCGTCCGCGTGGACTGCCGCTCTCGGAAAGTACAGCGAACTTCTGTGTCGATGGCTTCGTGACCGTCTTGCTCAAAATCGATGAGCTGTACGTGCGTGATCCTGAGGAAGCAGAAGCGAATACGTTCGTTGGAAGCGACGAAGCAGAGATTTATTTCGGCGTCGCCACTGGAACGCCGCCCACCAATATCAGTTTTGGCAATCAGAGCGCGCAGGTAGTGGCTGGCAGTTATGGGCAAGATGCCCGTCTGAACGATATCGGCTTTTTCCTGCGCGAACTGTCGTGCGATCAGATCGGCTATGCGTTCATCCGCGCGTTTGAGCGCGATACCTTTCTCGGTACAACCTACACCATTTTGGGCGCACCCCTGTTTATCCCATTGGTATCGCGCATCAATGAGGGTTCAGTGTTCAATCCGCGCACCGAAGCGGTGTTCGCGGGCAACGCCAACGACGGCGATTATGACTATCGCATCTTCTTCACGGTCGAGTTTTTTCCCGGCGCAGTCGCAGATTCAATCGTGATCCCGATTTTGCGCTCATCGCCCTTCGACACCGGCTTGCGCCAATGGGCGACCTTTGCCGAAGCCAGCAGTCAGTTCTCCGATGTGGGCTGGGGTGCCGAACAAGCGACGGGCATCCCCAATACGTCAAGGTGCAGCGATTTGCCGACGGCGTGGGCATCCGAGACAGCGGGCGGGCAAGATACGCTGACGGTGTTTTTCGATGTCGATGTCATTCCAACGCAAATCAACATCTATCAAACGTTCGGACAGGGGTCGATCATTCGCGTGGACTTGATCCCCTCCAACGGCGGCGATCCGATTCCGCTGCCCGATAGTGCCGATCCACCGGGCAACACGCCCTGTCCGGGCGTGTTCTCGTTCGATATTAGGGCGATTGATGTCCCCGTCTTAGGCGCAATCATTTCGGTTGATCAGACGATAGGCGGGACGTGGAACGAGATCGACGCTGTAGAATTGGTGGGCAGGGAATGAGGCGTGCGCAGGCGATGGCGCACTGATGGAAACCATCCATGAGACCCTGCGCTTTCTTCATTCGGGGCTGCGTTGGCTGTTCGTCGGGCTAACCCTGTTTACGAGTGCCTATTTCAGCATTCGGCTTGCTGCCCGACGCGACTACGATATTTTGAGCGGGCGGCTGGCGACTTCTTACAGCGCGTTGCTTGCAATACAGTGGGTGGTTGGCATCGTGTTTTTGTTCACGGCGGCGATACCCGGCAATCTTGCCGCGCACATCCTGATGACGACTTTTGCGATGATTGCCGCGCAAACGTATTTTTTCTGGCGGCGGAATGTGATGCCGGTCGCTGTCCGCTATCAACGCCTGCTGCTGTTGATCGTGGTCGTCAGCGTCTTGATGCTGCTGGGCATCGCGGCGCTGTCGCCCGATATTCAATGGCGTTTCTACTCTAACGCCAGCGAATAGCTTCATCGTTTGCCCTCATCCCGCCGGTCGCATCAGACTGGGCAGCGGTTTAGCCCGCCAAACTCTGAGGCAATGCGTGGGGTGATCAGGGCATTGCGTGATATGCGCCTACGAATCAGTTTCCGACCTAGATTGATGCGATAACCCATTTTTAACGCCGGATGGGTTGCATTCCGCCGCCGCCGCGTTAAGATTGAACGTAGCGGGTTCGTCGAAACACGGCAATCGGGCGCTGTGCGCCCATCGAAAGGCGCGGGGACGATGGTCGCATGGGATAAACGCTTTCGGATAGCTATCTTTTTATCGCTCTTATTATTTTCACTGGTCGTCGCCGGGTTGTTGACGGCACAAGAGGCTGCGCCCGTTCCGCGCGCCGAGATTACGGGCGTCGATCCCTCCAACTTGCCCGAAGTGGTCGTGTCGGTCAACGTTTATGACACGCTCGGACAGCCCGTCACGGGTTTGAGCGCGGCTGATTTCAGCGTCATCGAACCCCTGACGGATGTGGCGCGCGTCGTGCTGGTCGAGAACATCACCAACGATAATTTGCCCTTCTCGACCGTGCTGGTGATCGACGTGAGCAGCAGCATGTTCGACTTTCCGATTGGGCGCGCCCGTGAAGCCGCCCGCGCGTTCGTGGACAACATCCGCGCCATCGATTCCGTCGCCATCGTCACGTTCGGCAACACGATTGACGTGATCCAGCCGTTCACGACGGATAAGGCGACGCTCTACACCGCCATCGACTCGATTGTCGCGTTCGGGCAGACGGCGCTGTATCAAGGGACATATGATGCGGTCTCGTTAGCCAGTTCCGCGCCCAATGCGCGTCGTGCAGTGGTCGTCCTCAGCGACGGCGCAGAGTTCGGCGGCGTAAGCGTCGTCGGGCGAGCGGCGGCGCGCGAGCTGGCGGTGACGACGGGCGTCCCCATCTACACGATTGGCGTCGGCTATGGCTTCGACCGCACATATTTGGAATCGCTGTCCGATGCCACCAATGCGCGCTTTTACGAATCGCCCACGCTGACCGAACTCACCGACATTTTCGGCAATCTCGCGCGGCTGTTGAGCAGCCAATACGTCGTCACGCTCAACGTGGATGTGCCAGCCGATGGGACGGAATATGCGTTGGCGCTGCGCGTGCAGACGGCGGAGGGCGAAGCGATCACGCCCGCCGGAAACTTGCGCGCGCCCATTCCGATTCCATTGGTGGATTTCCCCGCGCCGCCGAGCGCGCCGATTGATACGCTCACGACCCTGACGGCGACTATCCGCGCTGATCAAACGATTACGAGCGTGATGTTCGGCGTCTTGGATGCGACGGGCGCGGGCGTCATGGCGCAGAACGATACCGAAGCGCCCTACACCATCGAGATTGACCCGGTGGCGCTGCTGCCCGGTGATTACATGCTGACCGCGATTGCATCCGACGCGGACGGCGACATGGGCGGGGGCAATCTGCCGTTCAGCGTGGCGGCGCTGCCCTCCGTCGTGACCTTCGACCCCGATCTAGCGACGCTCGCTGCGCTGACCGAACCTGTCACGCTGGCGATCAACATCAGCGGGCAGACCGCGCCAACCGATGTCATCGCCACCATCGGCGGCGGCGCGCAAACACTCGATACGCCGTACACCATTACGCTTGACCCGCGTCGGCTCGTGCCGGGCGCGAATGAACTTGCCATCGACGTGACCAACGCGGGCGGCATCACCAATACAACGACAGCAGAGGTCGAAATTGCTGCGCTCCCGCCCATTGTGACGATTGACGGTTTGACCGATGGACAACTGATCGAGACGCCGACGACCTTCACGTTGAGCATTGATGCACAGACGGCGCTGACGCGCGTCAGCGCCGCGCTGAATGATGCGTCACTGACCGCCAACGCGGAGGGATCGTACACGCTCGATCCGCGCCTGTTCCGTCCCGGCGCGGCGGAAATCGTTGTCGATGTGGCGGATCAGGACAGCGAGAACCGCGTTCGGTTCCCCGTCGAAATCGGCGCGCTTCCGCCCACCATCATCGTGGATGGCTTGACAGCGGGCGAGACGCTGACGGGCAATCGCGCGGTCACGTTGACATTCGACAGTCAGACGCCCGTCATCCATCTTGCGGTCTTCATCGATGGCGTGGACTTGGCGCATCTGGTACAAGCACCATTCATCGTGGGCTTGGATGTGCTGCGCATCCCGCCGGGCGCGCACACGCTGCGCTTGGTCGCGGACAACAGCGGCGGACGCAGCACGACGTTGGATCTTCCATTCACGATTTCGCCCGCGCCCGCCGCCAGTGCCACCGCGACCGCGCTGCAAGCAACGGCAACGGCGACGGCAGTCACCGCGACGTATCGCGCGCAGTTGACCGGGACGGCGGCACAGTCTACGGCGTTCGCGCAAGGCACGGCGGCGGCGCTGCAAGCGACGGCACAACAATCGACCCGCAATGCCCAAGCGACAGCGGCGCAAGCCACCGTGTTCGCCGGACAAACGGCGGTTGCCGCGCAAGCGACAGCGGCACAAGCCACGGTGTTTGCCCAACGCACCCAAGTCCAATCGACCGCCAACGCGCTGGCGACGGCGGGACAAGCCACGATATTTGCGCAATCAACCGCGACAGCCGCCCAAGCGACGGCACAACAAGCGACCGCGTTCACAGGCGCAACGCAAGCGGCGGCGTCCGCGACGGCGGCACAGTCTGCGTTGAACGCGCAAGCGACGGCGCAGCAAGCCACGGTGTTCGCACAGCGCACGGATGTACAAGCCACCGCGTTCACAGGCGCGACGCAAATGGCGGCGTCCGCGACGGCGGCACAGTCTGCGTTGAACGCGCAAGCGACGGCGCAGCAAGCCACGGTGTTCGCAGAGCGCACGGATGTACAAGCGACCGCGTTCACAGGCGCGACGCAAATGGCGGCGTCCGCGACGGCGGCACAGTCTGCGTTGAACGCGCAAGCGACGGCGGCACAAGCTACGGTGTTCGCAGAGCGCACGGATGTACAAGCGACCGCGTTCACAGGCGCGACGCAAATGGCGGCGTCCGCGACGGCGGCACAGTCTACATCCGATGTACAGTCTACCCGCCAAGTTGTCGCCTCTGCCACGGCGGAACAAGCCATGTTGAATGCCGCTGTCACGCAGCAAGCCGCCTCCGCGACCGCCGCCAGAGCGACGCTCTCCGTGCGCCGAACCGCACAACAAGCCACCATCATCGTCCAAGTTACGGGGACAAGCTTGGCACAAACGCGGACACAAGTTAGCGCCGATGTTCGCATGACGGCAACCGCTGCCCAATCGACGCTCGATGCACAGCGCACGATCTCGGCATCCACGCGCGCGGTGCAGCGCGCCATCAACGCGACGGAAACCAGCGTTCCACTGACGCAAACGCAGTCCGTCCGCGATGCGTTCACGGCAGAAGCAGCGACACAAACCGCGCAGTTCACACCATCGAATACGCCGTCCGAAACGCCGCCGCCAACCCTCACACTCACGCCATCGGCTACGCCGTCTGCCACGCTCATGCCGTCCGAAACGCCGCCGCCAACCCTCACACTCACGCCATCGGCTACGCCGTCTGCCACGCTCATGCCGTCCGAAACATCGCCGCCAACCCTCACACTCACGCCATCGGCTACGCCGTCTGCCACGCTCATGCCGTCCGAAACATCCCCGCCAACCCTCACACTCACGCCATCGGCTACGCCGTCCGCGACGCTCATGCCGTCGAATACATCGGCGCCAACAAGCACGCCCGATATCCCGGCGTCGCAGACGGCAGACGCGCAAGCGGCGGCGCTCACCAGCACGCAAAGCGCGCGTGAGACGCAATTGGCGGGCGCGACCGCGACGCGCGTCGCGGCGACGCAAACGTCGGAGTCTGTCCAACGAACGCGCCAAGCCGAAAGATTGGCGACATCCAACGCCGCGACGCGCGCCGTACTCGTCACCAACGCTGCACAAGCCCAAGCTGCTTCCCGCGCGACGCAAGAAACGCGCGCTACCCGCGCCGCCGCCAATGAAACCGCGCTGGTTAACACTGAAATCGCGGCGACGGACTTCAGCGCCGCCACGCAGACCGAAATCGCGCGCCCGACCGAGACGTTCACACCGACAGCCACGCCAACCGAGACGCCGAGCGCCACGCTCACCCTCACGCCGACGGATGATATCCCCGCCAGCGCAACGGCGGTCAGCGCGGCGACTGGGACGGCAGTTGCCAGCACCGCAACGAACGCGGCGCGCGCAACGGCGGTACAAGCGACAGCGGAACAGGCGACCGCCATTCAGGTGACGATTGATACGCGCTCGACGCAAGATGCCGAGCGCGCCGCCACCAGCGAGACCCGCTCGACGTTGAGCGCCCAAGCGACGCTCGATATGGCAGCGGCGGCGCTCGGCACGATTACGCCTCCGCCCACCGTCACGGTGCGCCCCTCGCGCACGCCGTCCCCGACGGATGAACCGACGGTCGAAGCCACGCCCGAAACGGGTGCAGCGGGCGGTGAAGAAACGACGCCGACGCCGCCCGTGCCAACTTTCACGCCCGTCGGCACGCTGACGTTGGTCGATGTCGGCACCACGCCGCCCGCTGCGGATTTCGCGCCGCTGGCAGGGGCGATCATCGTTGTGATTTTGCTGCTGTTGTTGGTGTTCTTGCTGGCACGGCGGCGGATTTCGAGAAACTAGGGTTTGTCTGCAAACGCTGAAACCTCACCCCCCAACCCCCTCTCCGTACCGGAGAGGGGAGGACATGTTTGGTTTTCTCCCTGATTCACCTCACCCCCCAGCCCCCTCTCCACTGCGTGGAGAAGGGGAGTTTCCGCCTTGTGTTCCCCCTCTCCACTGCGTAGAGAGGGGGTCAGGGGGTGAGGTTCTTGAAAAGGTGTCCTCTCCTCAGCCGTACCGGAGAGGGGAAGATCGTATTGGGGCAAGATGAAAGTTAGACACGGAGTGAGTTATGCGTAACGCGCTGCTGCGGTTCTTCATCAACGCCGCCGCAATCGGCATCATCGTCTCTGGGATTTTGCCGGGCATTCGTATCACCGGGAACACCCTGCCGACGTTGGTGGTCGTGGCGGTCATCTTCGGCTTGATCAATACCTTCATCAAGCCGATCATCCAACTTGTGACCTGTCCCATTGTCGTGCTGACACTGGGGTTGTTCCTGTTCATCATCAACGGCGTGATGCTGTATGTAACGGCGTTCCTGTCGGACGTGGTGGCACGCAGTATCGGCGTCGGCGGCACGCTGATGATCGACAATATCTTGTGGGCGGTCGTCGGTGCGGTGATCGTCACGATTGTGTCGGTGGTGCTGGAGCAACTGCTGCGCGTCAATGAGCCGCGTGTCGTCGTGCAAAAAGTCGAAATCCGCGAGGTAGCAGCGCGCACGCGCAGTCAAGCGGACGCCGAATGGGACGCAGCACTGCGCGGGGACATGGGCGGCTTCGGGGAGGACGTGATCGACCCGAATACGGGCAAGCCGCGCATCCGGTAGTCAGCATGGGGCGTGCCAGCGGCGCGCCCCACAGTGCGGTTTGCTTCACCCCAACGGCGCGAAGAAGCGCGCATCGAACGAATAGCGTGCCAAATTGCGCGCCGATTTCGCGGGCGTCACATCCACATCGTAATCGGCATAGTCGCACACACTCACGTTCTCGTCGTAGGTCGGGTTGAACACCATCACGTAAGTGTAATCGTAGCCGGTCGTGTCGAACGCGCCGCCGCGTCCCAACGGGATCGCGTCCAACTTCGCGCCTTCCTCGCCCTCTGAGAGCGTCACACCGACGCCCCACACCTCCAGCGCGCCGCCGTCGTTGATCAAGCCGATGTAGTATGCGCCGGGCGGCACTTGCAGCTCAAAATAGTTCGCGCCCAATTCTTGGATGCCGCTGCCGGTGTACGACCAGCGCCCTAGATCGGTGATCATGTTCTCGCGCCAGACGGTGGCATTGAACAGCGGCGCGAGTTCGTAATCGCGCGCCAGATTCTTCAGCCGATAGCGCGCGACCGTCGAGACGACCGTTTCGCCGTGCGCGGATAACATCTCGCCCAACGCTGCGAAGCCGTCTTGGAACGCGAGATTGCGCCATACATCGCGCACCGCGCTGTCCCCGAAATCATCTTCGAGCATCTGCATAAATGTCCATTCGCCGTACATCAACTGCCCCTGCTGTGGATCGGTGTCCGTTCCGAAGCACAATTCGGGATACTGGTAGGCATATTCGATGTAATCCGTCGCGTCTTGTTCTTTGCCCGCTGCTTTCGTCTCCATCCATGCGGCAGTCGCTTCATAGAACCACCCATGCGCATCGCTGGTGTCATAGCCGAACTGGATCGCGTGGTGATACTCGTGAGCGATGGTGGCGCGCATCAACCCAAGCCGATTGTCCGTCTCGGTGTCGTCGAAATCGTTGTCGATGGCGATCAGGCTGGCGGCGGCATTGGTCTCGACTTCAGGTGTATTGGGGTTGTCCCCGACGATCATGCGCGGCGACGTATAGCCGAGCGCACCCTCGCCGCGTCCGATCAAGTCTTTGATATAGACATCGTAAAGATCGTTGCCGCCCATGGAGCCATCCAACGGCGGCGCTGCCCAGCCGAGTTCACCGATTTCGATGCGATGAAATTCCTCGAACGCGCGCGCCACCGCTTGCAGGTATTCGTCGGTCACACGGTCGCGCCCGCTCAGCGTGTAGTGGATGCGAAAATGTTCCGTATCGAGCGTCAAGCGCGTCCCGCTGAGTTCGATCCCAGTCAACTCATCGAGCAGGGCGAATAGATTGCGGTCGCCCGTCGTGATCGTCAGCCGGAACTCGCCGTAGCTGCTGCCCGCTGCCTCGTCATAGCGCGCGATGGTCAGCGTGTAGCTCCCGCCATCGGGCGATTCATAGCCTATCGCGGAGTCGAGGATATCGGGTGTGCGGTCGTCGTTGTTGGCGACGACCTGTCCGTTGGCATCCGTCAGCGTGAGCGTGGTGTCAAGATCGCCGCGCGTCGCTTCGGCGGTGATGATCACCACGTCGCCCGCCGCCAGCGTCAGCGGATAATCGCGCGTCGGCGTATCGTTGTTGAGGGCGCCGGTTTCGGTGACAACGGTCGATTCTTGCGCGAATGTGGGTGCGATCATCAGCGCGAGGATACACAGGATGAGGACGCGGCGGATCATGAGGGAGCCTTTCCAAAAAATCGAAGGGTGAGCGTCACGCACGCAAAGATTGCGTCGCGCGCTCATCCTGATACGTTATTTCCATTGTGGATCAATTTTGCGCGGCGGGGTAGTCTGATCTGGCAGCGTCCCGCCGTTGGTCAACCGGCATGGGCGGGCGGCATCGGCGCGTTGAGCGGATCGTGTCCGCGCTGAGTCAAGAGGCGCAGCGCCTCCGCGCGCATTCGGAGCGTGCGATCCGCGCGCACGATCAAGTCGTCTAACTCGGCTTGTTCTGGTGACGGGAGTCGGGTGCGTTCAGATTGAGCGCGCAGTTCGCGCAGCCGCATCGATGCGGCGCGCGGCGTGCGTCGCTGTACGACCGCCCACAGTTGGGCATCGGTGTATTCGTGCATCGCTGTCAACAGCAGCTCCAGTTCCAAATAGGCGGGCAGCGGCTGGAAGAGGGTTTGTAAACTATCGAGAATGACCCGCTCAAGCGAGTGATCGTGAGCGGCGGCGGCACTTTGGAGCGCATGATAGAGGTATTCTGGCACATTCAGGGTGATTGCTCGATGAGTCATTCAATCCATCACCATATAGTCTGAGGGTGGGGCATAATTCCCTCTCAAGCCTGTTTTACACTATGCCTTCTGGTATTGACAAGTCATTTTGAGTAGGGCATAAAGAGGCGGCAATGGCTCACAAGGATTTATGCCCCACCCTC
>Ga0163144_10021846_pt1 | contig 12704 bp, 11 predicted proteins | sample OliLak19BULKMAT1_FD_123175 | JGI IMG/M metagenome (GOLD analysis project Ga0163144, IMG submission 123175) | Freshwater microbial mat bacterial communities from Lake Vanda, McMurdo Dry Valleys, Antarctica - Oligotrophic Lake LV.19.BULKMAT1 | ecosystem: Environmental > Aquatic > Freshwater >...
AAGATTGCCCACCTTTGAATGACGACAGCCTTCGAGAATATTCAAGAAGCCGTTGATGTTTGCTTCGATATAGGCGTGCGGATTGGTGATCGAGTAACGAACGCCAGCCTGCGCGGCGAGATTGACCGCAACATCGAATTGATGGCTTGCGAACAGCGACTCCATCGCTTTGCGATCAGCGATATCGGCTTTAACGAACGTAAATCGTTCTTGCGAGGTCAGCTTGGCTAAGCGTGCTTCTTTGAGCGTGACATCGTAATAGTCGTTGAGGTTGTCGACGCCGACGACGGTGTCGCCACGCGCCAGCAGCCGTGTTGCCAAGTAGTGGCCGATGAAGCCGGCGGCGCCAGTGACCAACACATTCATATCTAGAGTCCTTACACTCGTGTTCTTAAAGCGCGCCGAATCGACGATGGCGATTCCAATGCCCGCTCAATCTAGGCAGTACTATATTGATATCAAAGCGCCGAACTATTGTTGTTGTGGCTCAAGCCTGCCCGAGCCCACCTTGACCGCCTGCACGTAGACAGTGGAAGTCTCGCCTCCGTGAACCTCAACTTCACAAACTGGCTCGGCACCTACCCGCCTATAGAAGCTATGTGCCGCAGTCAAATTTTGCCCCACTACTATCTTGAAGGCAGGTACTCCGTTCGCCCGAAACTGATCTTCAAGCCGATGGTAAAGCATTTCGGCCTGCTTTTGGCCGCGGAATTTGGGAGTTATAGCTAGGCTCAGTAGCTCCGCTTTTGGTAGCGCGACGACTGCCGAGCTTCGGCGGGTATAGCGCAATATCTCCCAGATGCGCCAAATACGGTGCCACGAAAATAGGGCAGGCAGTAGCGCGATTGATAATCTCAACCAGTTTCGTAGCATCCGACGGTAGATCGCCGCTGTACCTGAAGAACCTGCAATGAAGCCAACAATGGTGCCATTGTCTTCAGCCACGAACAGCACGCCCTCGGCGCTTTTATCGATCGCCTCATACATTAGCGACAGGAATGAAACGCCGAGAGTCGCTAAAAAGCCCTGATCAATGCAGGCAATGTGCAACTCGGCAACCTCCCGGTACGGCGCGCGACTATCCACGAGCTTGTAAGGCAAAGGCGTCTGCTAGCTGAGGCGTCGGTGTTGGGAGCGAGGTGAAAACCCTCCAAACTGCTCTAGATTCCGGAAGAATCACCACCCAAAACGTAAGTGCAATCAACTTGAAATACAACCCTAAGCATTGATTCGCTACATACCACTCCTCCAACTGGCCCTTGTACGGCATGATGACGTGGTCATAGAAATGCGCAGAATCAACACTGCTGCCCATCATGTTTTCTTCGTCTCTGAAAATGATGGATCCGATTCCGGATAGCCCAGGACGCACTCGGATGATCGCAAGTTGCGATGTTGGCGGGAAGGCGTCGAAACAACGCTGTGTTTGCGGCCGTGGACCGATGATGCTCATATCGCCGTTGAGGATGTTTAGCAACTGCGGCAGTTCGTTGATCTTTGTCTTCCTGAGAAAATGACCCATTGGCAGGATGCGAGGATCGTCCTTTACGGTCACGGTGCCTGTCCCCATACTAGGGCTATTCTTGAGCATGGTCGCAAACTTAAACAGCTTGAAGAGCGCGCCACCTTGCCCTACCCGATTTTGTGGGTAGAAAATCTCGCCCTCCCCAGTCAGTCTTAACGTGATCATGATTGGGATCAAGAGTGGCGACAACACCAGCAGAGCAAACGCAGAAAGGAGAATGTCGAAGAGTCGCTGCATGCCTACATTCTCCCATCGAGGTACTTGCCGGTCTCTTTGTGCGCGAAGTCTGGAAGCATGTGGTTGAACAAGTCAACTATTTCCACCTTTTGCCAAACTGGTCTTGCCCTGATTGCGTTGAGCTCCTGAACAAAATAGCGCAGTTTAGCGTCATCGAATCCGGCGGGATTTTTAATGACGCCGATGCTCTCAAAGCGTGACAGATCTAGGGTCTCGGTGCCGGTGAAAAACTCTTCAAAATCTTTCTCGCCAGTAGTGTCACTTGCAAAAAAGTAACAAGGCCATCTGCGCTGGGCAATCAATTCGCGAGCACGTTCGCGAGCTTCATCTTCAGTTGAGCACTCATACGGCTCGTACCCTAGCGCGTTGAGATAGCGTATCGCAATGTCTGAAAAGGTCGTCAGATGCAAATGCTCGCTAAGCTTGGGAAAATAAATATCGCGATTGTCACCGAGCAAACACGACATCAGACATAGCTCACCAGACTCTTGCGGAGTTACAAAATAGCGCCGCACATCGTTGGGTGCCGAAATCGGCTGTTGCTTGGTGAATCGCTGGTTGAAACCGTGTAGTAGGGAGCCATCGGAGAAAGCGACGTTGGCAAATCGTGCGGTCGAAATAGGAACCCCCTCACTTGCACGCATGAGGAACATTTCCATAATACGTTTGCTGGCACCCATCATATTGACGGGGTTGGCAGCCTTATCGGTCGATACGCAAAAATACTTGCGCGCTCCATGCGCTGCTGCAAGCTCAATTGTCGATACGGTATTCGATATATTTACTTCGATCAAGCGCATCAACGTAAATGGATCTTTCTCGCTACGTACATGCTTAAGCGCAGATAAATTGAGTACGTAGTCATATCCAGCCGAGGCTCTCATCAACGCCGCAAACTCAATACCGCCGCAGTCGATGGCGAAGGTGCTGAAATCGCCTTCGATGTAACCAAGCGTGCTTCGAATGTCCCGAACGAGCTCAACCATATTGTTTTCGCTGATGTCGACGACATGCAACGTTTTTGGATGACGCTTGAATATTTCCCGTGTGACGGCGTGCCCGATTGATCCGGCACCACCGATGATAAGGAATCTGTGGCGCCTAACGAACTCGGTCAATTCCTGCTCGTGCGTGACAATATCGGCACTAAACAGTGGCTGCTCCCGGCCGATAAGTTCAAGTATGTTCATCAACTGCCCTGTGGAAAGGTTGCCAGGGCGCCTGCGGGCACGCTCGACGGGACATTAACAACGCGCTCTTCTAGCCACAGTGAATTTGCCAAGCCGTCATTCTGGCAGTGGCGGTACATCGTGAGATGCGTCATTAGTCGCCAAATCGGGCGAACCATCACGCCACGGCTGTTACTAAACTCTAAAAATGCATCGCGTTCGTTGAGCGAATTTAGAACGATTGCGTTGAGCCAATAATTTGCCGTAGTTCCTTCGCGAGCGCCGACGTAATCAACGCTTTGGGTTTCGAAAAAATTTGCGTAGCGCGTCGCAACATCGGCTTTGACGGCTAAGAACTCTGGCAGACGCTCCATCTGCGCGCAACCCAGTGCAGCGTTGAGATTCGGTAGCCGGTAGTTGTAGCCGACCTCATCGTGTTCAAACTCGTAGGGGTGCGGCACCTTCGATGTGGTGGTCAGGTGTTTGGCGTGCGTCGCAAGCGCGTCGTCGTCAGTGACGATCATGCCACCCCCGCCGGTGGTGATGGTTTTATTGCCGTTAAAACTGAGCGTCGCCAACTTGCCGAAGGTGCCTGTGTGCTGCTTCCCAACATAGCTGCCGAGAGATTCTGCGGCGTCCTCAACGACGGGGATGCCGTACTCATCGCAGATGGCCACGATCTCCTGAATCCGACACGGTAACCCGAAGGTGTGCATTGGCGCGCATGCGGCGAATCGGCGGCCAGTTGTTTTGTTGACGGCCTGCGCGTCGCGTATCTCCGCATGCTGGGCTAGAAATTGCCGCAGTGACGTAGGGCTCATTCCCATGGTGTCGCGATCAACGTCAACAAATACTGGATGTGCGCCCGCGTAACTCAGCGCATTGCAGGTAGCAATAAAGGTTAACGCCTGTGTGATGACTTCATCATCGCGGCGAACGCCGACAAGCTGCAAGGCGACATGCAACGCCGCCGTCCCGTTTACGGTCGCTACCGCGTGTTTTGCCCCAACAAAGCTCGCGATTTGCTGTTCAAATTCTGTTACCCGCGCACCCACCGACGAAACGAAATTCGAATCGATGCAGTCAATCAAATACTGTTTTTCATTGCCCTCGAAGACGGGACGATGCAGCGGGATGAATCCATCGCCGTAGATCGAACGCGAGAAATCTACGATGGATTGAAACTTGGCCTCCGAAGTCATTTGCCCGCCCCTACCTTAAGAATTGTCGTTGCTCGATGTCGTATCGATGCCCATTTCCCGCAACAACACCGCGTTGACTTTGTGAACGTCATATTTTTCGACCGCGATTTCTCGCGATTTTGCCCCCATCTGTACCGTAAGGTCGGGCTCGTCAATGAATCGTTTCATCGCGATGAACAACGCGTCGACTGATTGTACCGGGACTAGGAAGCCGTTGACGCCGTTGATGACGGTTTCGCGACAGCCAGGCGCATCAGTCGTGATGATTGCGCGCCCCATTGCCATTGCCTCAAGTACAGTGCGGGGTGTGCCTTCGCGATAGCTTGGTAGCACATAGACACTGCACGCCGCTATAGCGGGACGAACGTCAGAAAGCTTGCCAAGAAAATTAACCGTTCCATCTGCGATCCATCTGTTCAACTCTGCTTGGGAGATGGAGTCCGGATTTTCATCGATCCACCCAACTAGGTCGAAACCGATCGTTGGATACTGCAGGCGGATCAGACTAGCTGCCGCCACGTACTCACGAACGCCTTTGTCTCCAAGCAGTCTCGCAATCAAGAGAAAACGTAACGGCGCAACTGGTGGCCCGGCAACAGCGTACTCTGCCACATCAACACCAGAGCCGGAGACAATAAGTGAGGGTATTCGCTCCGAAAGAATGCCTCGCGAGCGGAACAGCTCCTTATCATCCGGATTCTGAAAGAAGACCTTATGTGCCCGAGATAGTGCAATCGAGTAAAGAGTTTGGACAACGGAGCGCAACTTGCCGCGTTGACCGTCGCCTTGAAATGCATAGCCCAATCCCGTGATCAGGGCAAAGCGGTGCGGAACCGCCGCAAGCCATCCAGCTAGCGTCCCGTAGATGACTGGCTTTATCGTGTAGCTAAATACCCAACGAGGCCGGACTCGGACGATGACTCTGTAGATCGCGACCAGCGTGATCAGGTCCGCAAGCGGATTCGTACCTGTGCGGCGCATTGGAATTGTATGGACAGTAAGACCCTTTGCGACTAGCCGTTCGCGCAACGGATGATTCAGTGGCAAATCGGGCGCAGCCACGTGAAGGCGGAGGCCGCTAGCTTTCAACGCACTTAGAAGTGGGCCTCGAAACAAAAGCAGGGACTCTGCATAGCTCGCAATCATTAGGAAAGCGTCAGGTTGTTTAGACACGAGAACGTGCGGGCATTTGCGCTTCGAACCAAATCTGGAACATCAGCACACACCACAAGTGGTGCTGCCAGTTGCGATGCCCAGCCAAATGCTCGGCCCACTTTTGTCGAACCGGGTTAGGGTCGATATTGCCTTCACGGATCAGGCGGTCTTCGCTCAATAGCGTTTCCGCCCACGGTCTAAGTGGACCACGCAGCCAGGCGTCTATCGGCACACCGAAACCAGCTTTCGGGCGCTCCCAGAGCCGACGTGGCACGTATTTGCTCAGCACCTGCTTGAGGAGCCATTTTGTCTCACCCTTCCGAATGCGCTCCGCCGGGGAAAGAGTCGACGCAAATTCTATGACCCGATGATCTAGGAAAGGCGCTCGAATTTCCAGGGAGTTTGCCATTGATGCTCGGTCAACCTTGGTAAGAATGTCGTCCGGCAGATAGCCCTGCATATCCATCAGTTGGAATTGCAACACAGGGTCAAGCCCGCTAACCATGTGGTTGTTGTTGATCGAGTTGAGTGTGCGCCGCGCGCCACCCGATAGAATGGGTACCTCCCAAAAGTTGGTCAATGCCTGATATGCGGACTCCGGAGATCGAGTGCGAATGACGTCAATAAATTTGGCAATTTTTTCGCTGAGCAAGCCTATATCAATGGCTTTGGAAGGCAGATGCCATGCCGCCGCATCTAGGCGCGTCCACGTCTTTGAACTTATGCCACCTAGTGCATCTGCCAGCGCTGATCGGAGGGAAACTGGAATGTAGGCTAACAGCGGCCAAATCTCGGCCATGTACCTATAGCGGTTATAGCCGCAGAATACTTCATCGCCCCCATCGCCGGATAGGCAAACAGTGACTTCTTGCGCTGCGAGCTTGCTCACAAGATAGACCGGGATCTGTGACGAATCGGCGAAGGGCTCATCGTAGATCTGTGGGAGCAATGGAATGACATCTGTCGCATCTTTTGGCGAGATAGATAGGGTGGTATGTTCTGTCTTCAAATATTTTGCGATGGCGTGGGACTCAGGCGACTCGTCATATTCAGCCTCTGCAAAGCCAATAGTGAACGTCTTGACTGATGCGCGCGACATTGATTGCATAATTGCGACGACAGTCGAAGAGTCAATGCCGCCAGACAGAAAGGCGCCTACTGGTACATCAGCAAGCATTTGCTCATGGATCGACTCGCGCAGGATACGGTCAAGCGATTCGACTCGCGGCGTTTGGGCCGCGTTGGTCTGTTCGCTGACGGGCCGAACACTGCCACACGCCACTTCGGCCGCAGACCAGTATTGAGCGTGAATAGGGTCTCGGGAGACCAACGACACAGACAGCATCGAACCTGGAAGCAACTTGCTTATTCCTGAGTAGATGCTGTACGGCGCCGGTACGTAGGCCTTACTCAGCATTAACCCAAGCGCGTCTTTGCAAATGGCTCCCATGAACGCAGGGTGCTGTTTCAGCGCCTTTAGCTCCGAGCCGAATAAAAATACGTCACCCTGCCAGCCGTAGTAAAGCGGCTTCTCGCCGGTTCGGTCACGCGCCAAGCAAAGTGTCGAGGTGGCGTTATCCCAGACGGCAATCGCAAACATGCCTACCGACCTTTGAAGCGTCGACTCGATACCCCAATGTTCGAAGCCGGCGAGTAAAGACTCCGTATCAGATGTTCCCCTCCACACGGGCCGAGACTGAAGCTTGTTCAACTCAGATCTTAGCAAGTTGTGATTGTAAATCTCTCCGTTGAAAACAATATGGTAACGGCCGGACGAAGAAACCATCGGTTGTCGCCCCGTTTCAGTTAGGTCGACAATTGCGAGCCTTCGGAATGAAAGGCCAATACCTTGGGATCTATCCAACCAAGTCTGCCCGTCGTCTGGCCCGCGATGATAAATGCTGTCTGCCATCGCACGCAAATATGCGACATCAAGACTCGAGTCGTTGGAAGTGAGAATGCCCGCCAGCCCACACATTGCGCTAGCCTCCCTCAATTGTTTGTACGAACAATCGGTGTATCAATACACTGGTAGCAGCAAGCGAGTATTTCTCTAGAACTCGTTTTCTGCCCCGCGCGCCGAACTCGAACCTGAGATCGGGATCAAGAACTAAACTACGAAGGCGATCAAACCACTCGTCGTTTGTCGACGCCAAATAGCCATTGATTCCGTGCTCAATAATTTCAGTATTGACGCCTATCGGGGAAGCTACACTCGGTATTCCGCATGCCATGTACTGGATAATCTTGTAGCCGCATTTACCTCGCTCCCACGCGTCATCGATGAGCGGCATGACGCCGATATCGAAGCTGCGAATGTTAGCTGCCTCTGTAGCTTCGTCCCACGCGATGTTGACGGCGGCGACGCCTTCCATTGGCGAGAATCCCCCGCCAATTACAACTAGCCGTATGTTTGCCAAACGCGAAAGTCGCTGCAATGGCTCGCGAATGAGCGCCAAGTAGTGGACGGTTGCTGGCGACCCGATCCAGCCAATCCTAATCGGCGGCGTCGTACGAAGCCGCCATTCAGTCGTTTCACGCAATTTTGGTAGGTAACGACTTAGGTCGACCACTGTAGGGACAACGGCAGTGCGTTTCGCGCCTGCGTTGATTGCACGATTGGCCAAGTACTGGTTTCCAGCTACCACTAAATCTGCTCGGCGAAAGAGAGTGTCTATCTTGCGTCCCAAAAAGCGCCTAACGATCCAGGATGGATGAAGGTCATAGTTGTGGAAGATAGCATCGTCAATATCGATAACAACTTTCTTGCGGCATAGCAGCATGAGTTCGATGGGCGCAGGCAAGAATGGAAACAACTCTTTCTCGATCCAGATAATGTCAGCACGGCGCCACGTCCAAACCGAAAGTAGCCTCTTGACATACCCCATGATCGCGTAAAAGACACTCTGTCGTCCAGCGTATTTACGCCAAAGATACTTGTCACTCATCAAAGGGTGGATGCTGAAGGACAGATATGGGTGAATTTGGCTCAGCAATGGAAGAAACTGGAGCGACCGCATTCTCGAAGAGGCACCTGAGCGGCCATAGCGAGTAAGGCAAGCAACGGATTTGGGCTTACTGTGTTTCATCGAACATTACAGGCGTAAACGAGTGGGCCGCGCAGCCGGTCATCAAAATCGAGCACGATCGGTTTCTTGAGCGATAGAAAGTACTTTTCCGCGAAAATGGCATCTTTGGAAAAAATTCCTTTTCCACATATATAACCTTCGCCCTGCTCGCTCTTTCCCGCGTACCGCCGCGGCCCACGTAGCCACTGGCTATTTCCGCCCAATCGCGACGACCAAAGTTCAGTTCGCTAACATACTTGTCATTCAATAGTGAGTTCGCATCGACGTCAAATCCAGCAACACCTAGTAGTGATTCGTATTGATAAGTGCGTAAACAGCTACTCACACCTTGATATCCATAGCGCGTGAACGACATTAGACGTTTTCCATTATTCGTCATAAGCAGCAATAATTGATGTGCCGCAAGCTCACAAAAGGGCAGGAGTGGGTTGTCACTTGATTGGGACGATGTTTTCGGAAAACATATTGGTTGTCGTGAGGCTGTGCCAACTATTCCGCGCAATGCCCGGCGGCAACATCAATGCAACACGCTTTGAACGCCCCCCCTCGAACCGATTTTGCCTGATCTCTGGCAATACCGGTATGGCTTCACTCACGTCCAGCGCGATCCCGACACCGTCGTTTGGCGGCCCGCAGTCACGAAATTCGTTCCTTATGAATGAAACGCGTTTGCTTGAAAACACTCGGACGCCGTTAAGGCTCCGCTGGCCAAGTCGGAGGAATTGATTGGCCGTGAAAGTAATGTCCGCACAACTGCCCTGACTTGGATGTGCGACCAGTACGGCCTGATGGCTGGATTCAAGAATATTTTGTAGTATCAATACGCCGCGTATCCCGCCAACGATCAGCGGCGACAGCGTGTTGACGATCACATTGTTTGTCACTCGGATGTCCAGTAAGGAATCGGCCGCCCGCGTATCGCCCGCAATGCGAAGTGAAATACCATTTGTACCGAAGTTGCCGTCAATATGGTTTCCCTCAATCACGATGTTGGCAGGCGGTAAGTCGTAGTCGTGAATTGGCAGATAGAGACTTATTGATGCCACGCCACCAGTGCAAAACGATATCCGGTTGTTGCGAATCACAATATTGCGGACGCGATGGAACTTGTGGTCATCCGGCTCAATATCGATAGCGCCCGGCATGTCTTTGCGTGAGCAATTGGTAAAAAAACATCCTTCAATGACAAGTCCATCGCAATCGATGACACTAATTCCATTTCTATTGTTGCCGTTGATGCCATCGAAAGTGCAGCCACGCACCACTATGTTGCGGTTATGCCGTTCGGTGCCACTTTGGTTGCTCGACCCGAGATAAATTCCGTCACCGCAGAATCCGCTAAATGTGCAGTTCTCAACAACGAGGCCTGTACACGCATTAATGTTCAAAAGATGGATATGCTCTGAAAATGTTCTTCTATCTACCCACCCGGAAAATTGAATATTGCGAATATGTATATTCTTAGTGTTTGACGCGGGGTTTGCATCTCCTCCAGAGTGCGGATTTACTGAAAGGATGTATTTTGAGTTGGCGGATTGAATGAGTACGGCGCGGTCGGACTGACCGTCAATGCTGATACCGTTGGAAATCACCAAGTCCCCAACTACATAGGTGCCGTCCGGAATGAGAAGCCGTCGATTAGCAATTGCTTTGCGCGAAAGCAGTTGCAAAGCCTTGGAAAACGCGTTGCTATCGTTAGACAGGCCATTTCCAGTTGCACCGAAATCTCGCACGTTTACGGCCGGCGAGTGAACGGGTGAAATTTTCGTTGCGGGCGCCGCACGCGCAGCAAGGATGGCTTCTGGAAATATGGTGGACGTCAGTAACAGGGTACCTAGTTTGACAACAGCGCGACGTCGATTTCGTCTATTTGAGAACTGCATAGGAAACCTTTGTGCGCTCATTGGAATGCCACCAGCAACTAAGCACTGATCGGGATAGATGTCGATATGCAATTAAGCACTCCACAATCGCCTGTGGCCGTCGTATGAGTAATGCGTAAAACACACGCCCCAATGGCTCAACTAGTAACGTTGCCGCGAATACAAATAGCGCACCAATTGTCGAGAAATGCTTTCGGGCGTAAAGCAGCCGGCTACGTAGCGAATAGAAAAGAGCAATTGCTCTTACATTTTCGGACGATCCGCCTCCGAAGTGACACGATGGCGCTTCGGTTAAGTAGTGAATCTGCCAGCCGCTCTTGCCAAGCCGTGCAGACAAATCCAAATCCTCCAAGTACACAAAGAACCGTTCATCGAAGCCGCCAACTTCCAAGAAAATTATCCGTCGCATTAGATAGAATGCACCGATTACATGAGGCACGTTTCTTGCCGAAGAATGGTCCCATTCGTCGAGCGTGATGTCAAGAAACAACCGAGGACTTACTTTGGTCAGACCGCTTGCGTGCCAAAAGAAATTGATAGGATTAGGAATGCGAGCACATGAGCGTTGAACCCTGCCGTCAAGTCCGGTCAGTTGGATGCCACATGCGGCGACCTGTGAGGCATCCTCGCGCAGCATGAACTTCATAGCGGCGTCCACCGAGGTGGGAGATAAATAAACATCCGGGTTCAAGAATAAGACAAATTCCGCGTTGCACTTCGAAGCGCCTAGATTACAGGCAGCTGCAAATCCAATATTGCTTTTGCAGTGTAATGCCTGAAATTCCGGCCTTGCAAAGTATGGGCACTGCATTGAGCTATCGGTTGAGGCATTGTCTACTACTAAAACGCGCGTGAGTGTGTAATGGCTCGCAGTTGAGTTGGCGACCGCCTCAAGGCAGCGAGCGAGGTGCCCGCCAGCATTCCAATTGACGATGACGATGTCTAACGTGGTGGTGGGCGCGCTGGTGCTCATTTCGATTCAGAAGTTCCATCGCTGAAGGAGTTAGCTTTGCGAACTAGCACAACGCCAAGGCCGATTGAGAAATAGTAGATTACCTTAAGAAGGTAACCTTCAAAAGATGCCTGGCTGAAAAATACCAGCAACTGAGAAAGCACAGCAATTCCTACCCCTTTCGAAACGACGGCTTGCTGTCTGGACAAGTGTCGGACGTCAAAAAAGTACAGCATCACAAATATGAAGCTGACGCAAAGCAACAAACCGAGCGGGATTCCATAATTCAATAGTTGCTCAATGAAAGCGTTGTGCGCCGTAGTTTCTAATAGCTCAGAATCGCCAGCCTTAACGCCAGCCCCATACCCAAGGAGTGGACGCTCAGCAATCCGCTCCCATGCGTAATCGATGATTTCGAACCTGCCTTCTAAATTGTCAATCGACATTCGGGACTCAAGTGATGCCGCTACGCTCAGGTCATAGCCAACAAGATCACGTCCCGACGGGGCAAGAAACAGAAATGCTAATAGGAAGCCAATTAGCGATACTCCAACAATTAAGCGCGCAATTGAGAGCCGAATTTTCACCTTTTGAATTTTTACAAACACTAGGCCAGCCAGCACAACGGCAATGATTACGCCGCGCGAAAATGTTGCAAGTATCGCGATGAACGTGAGGCCAGCCATAAAGATATAGAAGTTCTTTCCGCTTGCTCGGCCATATGTCCAAAGTAAGAAGAGATAGAAGCTCAAGACAGATGCAAACGCATTCGACAGGCCAACGAAGGGATGGCTTAGTCGCGAATAGTACGAAGCAAGAAATGCAGCTTGCAAATCATCTTGATAATTTTGAAAATATATTTGTTCAGGGTCGAACCCCGGCGCGTTCAAATAGGAAAGCAACGATCCAGCTAATAGCAAAAGAACCATGCCGCTTATTGCGCGCGCTGCCGCGTTCGGTGCCAGTGCCGTAAATACAGTGACGGCAAAGTAGTAGGCGAGCATTGCCTCAGCAAAACTCACTAGGTACTTTGTTGGTTGGATCAAGTTTTGTGCCCAGCTAAGTGAGAATACGCCTACAACAAGTGGCAGTGAAAGCAAGAGGAAGAGCCGCCGCTCCTTGATCCGTTGACTATTGAACGCACTAGCTTGCCGCATTCCCATTACTGTGACGTCTTGAATCTTAAATTTGAAAAACGGAAGCATCAAAATGGAAAGTATTATTAGTGTCAAATCGAAAAGCGAAACAGAACCAAATATCCAACCTGGCGTAGGGATACGATAAGAAAATGCCAGCGACATAGTTAAGAGGACAGCAGCAAATTGATACATAAAGTGAGCTAGGTTCTATAACTTAGTTAGAGGAAAGTGGGGCCATCCCGAATTTTGTGTATTTAGATTTTGCTAGGCGGGGTTAAAACGCTGCTCGAAGCGAATCATAAGCTGACTCATGGCTTGTTTCCAGTTCTGGATCGGCATCGTCCAGCGCTGCG
>Ga0163144_10021848_pt1 | contig 12703 bp, 11 predicted proteins | sample OliLak19BULKMAT1_FD_123175 | JGI IMG/M metagenome (GOLD analysis project Ga0163144, IMG submission 123175) | Freshwater microbial mat bacterial communities from Lake Vanda, McMurdo Dry Valleys, Antarctica - Oligotrophic Lake LV.19.BULKMAT1 | ecosystem: Environmental > Aquatic > Freshwater >...
ACATGCGTGCCCGTCTCGACCAAGCCGACGAGGCGGAGCTGCGGAAAGGCGCCCGTCGCATTCACCCCCCGGCTACTGGCCGGCCGCCCAAAGGCGCGTCGATTGGCGGCGGTGTCGGCGACGTCGAGCGTCGTGCCGTCCAGGCTCATGACGCGCCACCGGCGATAGCAGGCGCCGGGGGTCTTTTCGGTGGCGACCGGCGCGACCACCGCGCGATAGAGCGCCTCCAACGGCTCGGCGCCCAGCCGGGTCCGCGCTTGCGAGATCCCCGACGGACCCGCCGGCTCGGTGAGGGTGCCCGGCGCCCCGAGCCAGCGCACCCCTTCGAGCAAGCAGCGCAGCACTTCCCGCGTAGACACGTCCGCGTACAGCGCCAGCGCGATGGCGTAGTACACCATGACGTGCGCTGGCAACGCGCGGACGCGCTGACTCACGCGCTCCGTCTCGAACAACACCTGCTCGACCAACTCCAACGGAAACCGCGCCGTCAACACGCCCAGACTGATGTGATCCGTCAGTCGCGGCCCTGCCGGAAGTCCTGCAGCCGTCCGTGCCATAGCCTGCTCCGAAGTGGCGGTCGGACAGGCAATCTATCAGCCGTACACAATTAAGTGAAGAGTATTCGGCTTAAGTGAAGAGTATTGGGCTTAGCAAGCACTTCGCGTAGCTGGCGCGCAACAGCGTTCTCTCTTTTGACCGGCAGCTCGTCGCGGCATCGTCGAGCGCCCGCAGGCGTCACCCGGTCACGGCAGATGGGCGCGCGCAGGAAAGGCGACCGCAGACGCGGTGCGGTATCCCCCCGATGCGGCGCTCCGGTCTGGGGGCGGATCGACGGGTCCGTTTAGTGGCAGGAATCCCTTGATGACGGGGGGGCGCCCCATTACTTATGAAGGCTGCGGGGGGTTACGGCCATGATGGCGATTCGTCGGCGCGCAGCATTCGCGCAACATCGACATCAGAGTTGTGATCGACCCGCTCTCAGGATAGGTGGCCGAGTGGTTGAAGGCACCGGTCTCGAAAACCGGCGTGCCCGCAAGGGTACCGTGAGTTCGAATCTCACCCTGTCCGCTGCGGGTTTCTAGGCTCGAATACGGCGAGCAGCGTGAAAGAATGCGAACGACAGCGCGCCGGCGTGCGGGATCCGCGCCCGGCGCGTTTGTGTCACTGAAGGTCGCAGTTGCCCGTGCGTTACGAGTGTTGGATGGATGGCCGAGTGGTTTAAGGCGCACGCCTGGAAAGCGTGTGAACGTGAAAGCGTTCCGTGAGTTCGAATCTCACTCCATCCGTAGCGCAGCAGAGTACGACTCCCGCCAGCGATTTCCGTCGTTGGCGGGATTCGTATTTCTGTCTGCGGCGAGCGCTCCGTCGGAAGTCCGCCGAACCCGCGATGCTTTCGACGCGGAGCGGCCTGGTGGAGGGTTGTCATAAACTCGATGGGACGGGATGTTGCGCGGCTCACGTTTGCAATTCATCATTGGCCATGACTCTCACTCTCCGTCTCCGATTCCCCGAGCTGCTCGAGAACGCGGGCATTTCCGCCTGGGGCCTGCACAAGCTGTCCAAGGGCCGCATCACTGCCCCCACTGCGTACCGGCTCGTCCGTGCAAAAGGCGCCATGAATTCGTTCCCGCGTGAGACACTCGAGGCGCTGTGCGACGTGCTCGGTGTCAACTTCTATGACCTCTGGGAATACAAGAAGCTGCGCGTCGCCCAACGGCATCAGGTGCCCGTCAAGGCCGTGAAGACGAGTGCCAAGAAGGCGGCAGCGAAGACGAGCGCGAAAACCGCCACGAAGAAGACGGCCAGGAAGGCCGCCACCAAAAACGCGAAGAACAAACGCGCGCGTTAGATGACGATGTAGTTCCGCCGTACCGCTCGCCACGATCACGGTCGCCACATGCCAAAGACTCCCCGCGTCCTCATGTGCGCGCCCGATCACTTCGGTATTGCGTACGTCATCAATCCGTGGATGGAAGGACAGATCGGGCGCGCAGACCTCGACGAGGCGCGACGCCAGTGGCACGCCTTGCGGGACGTCGTCGCGGCCCTTGCGCACATCGAATTGCTCGCGCCGCAACCTGGCCTCCCGGACATGGTCTTCACCGCGAACGCGGGGCTGGCCTGTCAGGGGACGGTGGTGCCGGCGTCGTTTCGTGTTCCCGAGCGCAAGCGCGAAGAGCCGCACCATGTGCAGTGGTTCCAGGACCATCGACTGCACGTCGAGGAATTGGGCCCGGATCAACCATTCGAAGGCGAAGGAGACGCGCTCTTCCAGCCAGGCGAACCACTGCTCTGGGCCGGCTACGGCGTGCGCTCCAGCATCGAGTGCCAGCCGTGGCTGACCAACGTCTTCTCCTGCGAAGTCATCTCGCTCAGACTGGTCGATCCGCGTTTCTATCATCTCGACACCTGTTTCTACCCGCTGCCGGGCGGCCGAGCTGTGTACTGGCCGGGGGCGTTCGACGAAGACTCGCTGGCACGCATTCGACATCGCGTTCCCGCCACCCATCGTCTCGAAGTACGCGAGCAGGACGCATTGCGCTTCGCGTGCAATGCGCTGCGATTGGGCACCACGATCATCGCCCATGCGCACAGCGATGATTTGCGGCAGCGGCTCGGCGCATGGGGATTCACCGCACGCGATGTCGACGTCAGCGAATTCCTCCTCGCTGGCGGCGGTTGCAAGTGTCTCGTGATGCTGCTCGATCAGGATGCGGGCACCGGTCATCGCGCGGGACTCACGTTCGAATCGCTGGTGCGTACGACGCGCCTGTCCATGACCGGGCATCTGCTCGACACCGGCAAGCTGAATCGCGTCATCGCCGCAGCCACCGACGCCGGCCTTGGCTGCCGCGTGGAGAAGCTCGAAGCCGGCGAGCGCTTCGATCAGCACTCGCATGCGCAGCTGCGCGTCACCGCGCCCACGCAGGAGCGGCTCGACACCAGTGTGGCCGAACTCATCGCGCTCGGCGCCGAACCGATGGCAGACCATCCGCAGGAGGTGCAGACGCAACCCGCGCCCAAGGACGGTGTGGCGCCGGAGGACTTCTACTCGACCACCATCTATCCAACGCGGGTGTTGGTGGACGGCGAGTGGTGGCTGGCGTCAGGACAGCGCATGGACGCGATGCTCGTCATCGATCGCGATGCGCGAGCCGTGCGCTGTTGCCTGATGCGTGACTTGTGTTCGGGCGACGACGTCGTGGTGGGCCATCAGGGGATCAAGGTCGAACTGCCGGAGATGAACTCGCACGGCGAGGGGTTCTCGTTCATGAGTGCCGGTGTGTCGAGTGAGCGCCGGGTCGAGCACACGGTGGACGAACTCGCATGGGAGATCGCGCGGTGCGTGGAGCGCGGTGGCAAGGTGTGCGTCGTCTCAGGACCAGTGGTGATTCACACCGGCGGCGGCCCGTATCTGCAGCAGCTCATCGAACAGGGGTTCGTACACGTGCTGCTCACGGGAAACGCACTCCCCGTCCACGACATCGAGAGCATCATGTTCGGCACCTCGCTCGGCGTCGACCTCTCGCGCGGTCGCGGCGTACGCGGTGGACATCGACACCACCTGCGCGCCATCAATCGCGTCCGACACGCCGGGTCCATTCGAGAAGCGGTGGAGCAGGGCGTCATCACCGGCGGCATCATGCACGCGTGCGTGCGGCACAACGTGCGCTACGTGCTCGCTGGCTCGATTCGCGATGATGGTCCGCTTCCGGATACGCTCATGGACCTCGTTGAAGCGCAACGCGCGTACGCCGAGGCGCTTCAGGGCTGCGAAGTGGTCCTGATGCTGTCCACCATGCTCCACTCGATTGGGGTCGGCAACATGACACCGGCGGGTGTGAAGCTCATTTGCGTGGACATCAATCCTGCGGTGGTCACCAAGCTCGCCGATCGCGGAAGCATCGAGTCGGTGGGGATCGTGACCGACGTCGGGCTCTTCATGCGCCTGCTGGCGCAGCGACTGTGTGAGGCACGGTAGGCGTGCCGCTGTTGTGGCGCCATCACTCGCGGTCCCGCAACTCCCGCAGGTAATTCGCGGCCCGGTGGCGATAGTGCGTGGGCGTCGAAGCAATCGCGGACCGATGGGCATCACTCACCTCGCCGATCTTACGGGCCGGACAGCCCGCCCATAGCTCGCCGCTCCGGACGACTTTGCCGGGCGACACGACCGCGCCAGCGGCGACGAGCGCACCGCTCTCGACCACTGCTTCATCGAGAATGATCGCGCCCATGCCGATCAGTACGTCGTCGTGAATGAGGCAGCCGTGAATGATCGCCGAATGGCCAACGGTGACGCGATCGCCCACCTGCGCATCCGGACCACCGCGGCTCGTGTGGATCAGCACGAGATCCTGCACGTTCGTTTCAAGGCCGATGCGGATCCCTTGTTCGTCACCGCGCAGCACGCAGCCGAACCAGATGCTCGATCCGGCGCCGACCACGACGTCGCCGATCACCATCGCGCTCGGTGCCACGAAGACGTCCGGCGCGAGGCGAGGGACGAATCCGTTGAACGAGAGGAGATTGGGAGGGATCGAATCGATCGGCATGGGCGGAAGGCAGATGGTACCGCGACAGAATCTACACGTTGCGGCAGGTCGCGTTTAATCCCATCTTGACGTTACGTGCTCGGCAGGAACGCCGACGCGTCACCTGATTTGTGGAGGAGTACCATGCGGGATTCGCAGCGAACCAATCGCAACCAGACGCGCGCTATGTTGATGTCCCGAACGTCGATCGTGCGCCGTGCGATGGCGCCTATGCTCGCCGTGGCCGCGCTCGCGTTGACCACGACGTCGGCGCTTGCCTTGGCTGATGTCGCCCAGCCCAAGCCACAGCTCAGCGTCGAAGCCGAACGCTCTCCGCAGGGCGCGCGACTGAGCTTCAAGGGGAAGGGTTGGGCACCGGCCGCACGCATCAAGATCACCGGTACCCGCGCCCCTGGTGCCAACGGAGCACAGGACTTCGGCATGTACTCCGCCGACAGCAGCGGCAACCTGAACGGACGAAAGGTTGTGGCCTGCAGCACGACCAACATGGAGGACGGTTCGAATGAGGAGGTGACTGTCACGGCCGCCGATTCGGCCTCCGGCGCCAAGGTGACGCAGCGTGTGCAGGGTGGCGCCTGGGTCTGTCAATAAGACGCGGCACCCCAGCTGACGCTCATCACCACCAAGCATACCACCAACCATCCGTGCATCACTGAATGACTCTCGTCGTCTTTGTCGCACCGATGTTCTCGCCGGCCGCCTCTCAGATGATCGAGGCGGCCGCGTCGTTGTCGGGGGTGCGACTCGCCGTGATCGCGCAGGAGCCGATGGAGCGTCTGGCGCCGGCCATCGCACGACGTCTCGTCGGGCACTGGCGCGTGGAGGACATCACCAAGGCCCAGCAGCTCGAGTGGGCGGTGCGCGAACTGTCGTCGCGCCTTGGTCACATCGATCGATTGTTCGGAGCGTACGAACAGGCGCAGTTGCCGCTGGCCGTCGTGCGCGAACGTCTGGGCATTGTGGGGTTGCCCAGCGCTGCGGCGATGAATTTTCGCGATAAGGCGCGCATGAAGGACGTGCTGCGCGCCGCCGGCGTGCCCGTGGCACGGCACCGACTCGTTGAACGCACCGGCGATGCGACGGCATTCGTGCGCGAGGTTGGCTTTCCAATTGTCATGAAGCCGCCTGCCGGTGCGGGCGCGGTCGCCACGCACCGCGTCTCCACGGCCACTGAGCTGGAACGCGTGCTCGCCGCACACCCGCCAAGTGTCGAGCGTCCGCTGCTGGCGGAGGAGTTCCTGCGCGGCACGGAGCACTCGCTGGAGACCATCTCCATCGACGGTCGCGCGGTGTGGCATTCGCTGACGCACTACCACCCAACGCCGCTCACCGTCATCGAGAATTCGTGGATCCAGTGGGGCGTGCTGTTGCCGCGAGAAGTCGATGATCCACAGTTCGATGATATTCGGCGTGTTGGTGACGCCGCGCTGCGTGCGCTCGGGATGACCACCGGCGTCTCCCATTGCGAGTGGTTTCGCCGCGCTGACGGCGCGGTCGCGATCAGTGAGATCGCCGCGCGCCCGCCCGGTGCGCAGATCACCACCATGATCGCCCGCGCCCACGACTTCGATTTTGTCGGCGCGTGGGTACGGCTGATGGTTGACGGCACCTTCTCCACGCCACAGCGTCGCTATGCCGTCGGCACGGCCTACCTGCGAGGACAGGGAACCGGTCGCGTCGTTGCTGTCGAAGGACTCGACATCGTTGAACGTGAACTTGGCGCTCTGGTGTGCGACGTTCGCAAACCCGAAGTTGGTCAGGTGCCAACCGGCAGCTACGAAGGCGAAGGGTTCATCATGCTCCGACACGCGGAAACCGCGGTCGTGCAGCGCGGCTTGCAGTTCGTTGTCTCCACCGTTCGCGTCCGACTCGGCTGAACGCAGCGCGCTTCGGCGTACGCATTGCCCATACGCTCTCCCTCACCAACGATGGCCATGTCGAAGACCGTTCTGATGCTGACTCCCGGATATCCGGGCGAGATGCCATTGTTCACGCGCGGTTTGGCGGAGCAGGGCGCCACGGTGCTCGGCGTGGCCAGTGGACCGGTGAATGAGTTGCCCGAGAACGCGCGACGCTATCTGAGCGGCTATCTGCAAGTGCCGGATCTGTTCACCAATCCCGTTGCGGCAATTCCGCAGATCCGCACCTGGCTTGGCGATCGCACCCTCGATCGCGTTTGCTGTCTGTGGGAGCCTGGCGTGGAGATCGCCGCGCAAATTCGCGAAGCGCTTGGAGTGCCGGGGCAGTCGTACGAGCAGGCGCTCAAATTCCGCAACAAGGACCTCATGAAGCAGGCGCTCGCCGTCGGTGGCGTCCGTGTGCCGCGACATGAGATCGCGCACACCGCGAAAGAGGTGTACGCGGGCGCCGAGAAGATCGGATACCCGCTTATCATCAAGCCGATCGCCGGTGCCGGATCGATGGACACATTTCGCTGCGATAATCTCGCCGAGGTGGAGCAGGCGGTTGCCCAACTCGGTCACGTCGCGATCGTGGACGTTGAAGAGTTCATCGACGGTGAGGAGTACACCTACGACACGATCTGCGCGAAGGACGAGATCCAGTACTTCCACATTGGGTTCTATCGCCCGCGGCCGCTTACCGCGCGAACGAATGAGTGGATCAGCCCTCAGACGCTGAGTGTGCGCAACGTCGACGATCCGAAACTTGCGGGGGGGCGTGCCATGGGAGAGCAGGTGCTCAAGATCCTGGGCTACGAGCGTGGCTTCACGCACATGGAGTGGTATCTCAAGTCCGACGGCGAAGCGGTGTTCGGCGAGGTGGCCGCGCGTCCACCTGGCGCCCGGACGGTCGACCTGATGAACTACGCGAGCGACGTGGATCTCTTCGCCGGATGGGCCGAAGCAGAGCTGTTCGGCACCTTCTCCCTCGAGATCGAGCGCAAGTACAACTGCTCGTGCATTACCAAGCGCGCGCACGGGCAGGGACGCATCCAGCGTATCGACGGACTCGATCGCATTCGCGAGCGGTGCGGCGAATCGCTGGTCGCGGTCGATCTGCTCTCGGTCGGCACGCCGCGTCGTGACTGGAAGAGCACGTTGCTCTCTGATGGTTTCGTGATGCTGCGGCATCCCGACTGGCAAACGACGATGGACATGTCCGACTTCGTAGGCACAGACCTCAACCTCTACGCCGGCTGATGTCGATCTGACCGCACCCCTTGCCTCCACTCGGGACTCGCCGAATGTGGCGTGGAGGCCGCAGGTGCAGTGGGGTGCAAGCAACGGTGCCGGGGGACGCAGGCAGACTCGCAGAGTGTGATTGCGACTGTTTGAGCAGGCCAGAGGCGGCACAGCCCTTGCTCAGATCGCTTGCGGAAACGGCGCGCATCAGGGCGTGCCGCAGGTGAGGCCCCCGTACCCGGAACGACGATGTCCAGAATCCTCGAAGAGCCGCCGATCGATGCGGTGCGCGGCTACTTCTCCCAACTGTGCGTGATGTTGACGGGGATTGCGTCCGGGATTGTGGAACCGTCCGCGGGTGATGCGCTGCGTTCGCCCACGTACCTCATGGGCCGTCGCGATGGCTATCACGTCGTGGTCGCACATCTCGCCTGCAGCCGAACGCTCAAGGAAGCGGCGGACAAGTGTCTCGCGTTCGGCAAGGGCGTCGAAGAGCGCGCTGAAGCGCATCCGTATGGTCCTGACTGGAGCCACGGTTTTGCCGAAGCCACGCTCGACGCGGCGTCGGATATCGCCATGTACGCGGCGACCCAGACGCTGCCGGCAGTAGACAAGGCGCGTCTGCGCGCGGCACGCGCCGCGGCACGGCACGTGTCGCCGCTCTCGGGCAACTGGCCCGCGCGTCCGGTCAAGCCGGAGACGCCGCCCGTGCGTCGCGACTGGTAAGCAGTGCGCCGAGGCGTCTCGCGGCGCCTCGGGCGTAGGGAATTCGCTGTGGCCCGATATATTCTCCGGCCATGCCCAAGAAGCCAGAAACGGTTCTCGACGCGCGTGCACTCGATCGCACACTGCGTCGCATGGCCGACCAGATCGTTGAACTGAACTCCGGAACCGACGCACTCGTACTGGTCGGTATTCAGCGTCGCGGTGTTCAGTTGGCGGAACGCATCGTCCGCATGATTGCCACGCAGGAAGGCCCCACCATCCCCTGCGGCGCGCTCGACATCACGCTCTACCGGGACGACCTGCAGACGGTCGGACCGCGTCCCGTGGTTGGTGCAACGTACCTGCCGTGGACGCTCGACGACCAGAACGTCGTGATCGTCGACGACGTGCTCTACACCGGTCGGACGGTGCGCGCCGCGCTCGATGAACTCGCAGACTTCGGCCGCCCGGCGCGCATCGCGCTGGCGGTGCTCATCGATCGTGGTGGCCGCGAACTCCCCATTCATGCCGATGTCGTCGGCCGAAAGGTGGACGTCTCGAGCGGACAACGCGTTGACGTCTTTATCGATGAACTCGATGGACGCGACGAGGTGGTGATCGCGTCACGCAACAGCGAGGACTGACCGCATGGCCGGCTCGCTGGGCAAGGACCTGCTCGGACTCGCGGACCTGTCCGCCGATCAGATTCGCCTCGTGCTCGATACCGCAGTTCCATTTCGCGAGATCTCGGAGCGACAGATCAAGAAAGTGCCGACGCTGCGCGGCATGACGATCGTCAACCTCTTTTTCGAGCCGTCCACGCGGACGCGCATCTCGTTTGAGTTTGCAGAGAAGCGGTTGAGCGCGGATACGGTCAATGTCGCCGTCGCTGGTTCGAGTGTGTCGAAGGGCGAGACGCTGGTGGACACGGCGCGCAATCTCGAAGCGATGAAGATCGACATGGTGGTGGTGCGACATCCCGCATCGGGTGCGGCGCGCTTTCTGGCCGAACGCATCGAGTCGAATGTCATCAACGCGGGCGACGGGACGCATGAACACCCGACGCAGGGGTTGCTCGACCTGCTCACGTTGCGCGACAAATTTGGCGACCTCACCGGCAAGCGCATTTGCATCTGCGGTGACGTGCTGCATTCACGCGTCGCCCGCTCCAACATCTGGGGACTCACCAAACTCGGCGCCGAAGTCGGTGTGTGCGGACCGCGCTCGCTGTTGCCCAACGCCATCGGTGAGATGGGCGTGACGGTGTTCGATCGCATCGAAGACGCCATTCAGTGGGCCGATGCCCTGAACATCCTGCGACTGCAACTCGAACGCATGCAGGGCGGTTACATCCCATCGCTGCGCGAATACAATCGCGTCTTCGGTGTCACTCGTGCGCGGCTGGATGCAGCGCCGCGCGACCTTCTCATTCTGCACCCTGGGCCGATGAATCGCGGCGTGGAAATCGATAGCGACGTAGCCGACGGACCGCACTCCGTCATTCTGAATCAGGTGACCAACGGCGTGGCCGTGCGCATGGCGGTGCTCTACCTGCTGGCGGGTGGACGTCCGGAACTGGCCGAAGCGGCCAAGCGGGGAGCGCCGTGATGTCATCCAACATTTCATCGGCCAGCTCGCGCGATCTGCTGTTGCGCGGTGGACGCATTGTCGATCCGTCGCAGGGTCTCGATGCGATCGGCGACGTGCTGATGCGCGGCGGCCTGATCGAAGCGTGCGGCGGCAGCCTCACTGCTCCCGATGGCGCGGACGTGATCGACGTCTCCGGTCTGGTCGTGGCTCCGGGACTCATCGACGTGCACGTGCATTTGCGTGAGCCAGGTCGTGAAGACGTGGAGACCGTCGCGACTGGTGCACACGCCGCCGCCGCCGGCGGATTCACCGCCGTGTGCGCGATGCCAAACACGCGCCCGGTCACCGACAATCAGGCGACGGTCGGCTTCGTGAAGCGACAGGGCGAAGCAGCGGGTTTTGCTCGCGTATACCCGTACGGCGCGATCTCCGTCTCGCAGAAGGGCGAGACGCTCGCGGAACTCGGCGAAATGGTGGGCGCTGGTGCCGTCGCGTTCAGCGACGACGGACGTCCCGTCGAGAGCGCACATCTGATGCGCACGGCACTCGAATACGCGCGCGCCTTCAACGTGCCGGTCGCCGAGCATTGCGAAGACATGTCGCTGGCGCGCGGCGGATCGATGAACGAAGGACTCATGTCGGCGAAGCTCGGACTCAAGGGCATTCCGGCCGAAGCCGAAGAGATTTACGTCATTCGCGACATTCTCCTCGCGCGTCGCACCGGCGGGCACATCCACCTCTGTCACCTGAGTACGAAAGGGTCGGTTGAGCTGGTGCGCTGGGGCAAGGAACGTGGCGTGAACGTCACGGCAGAGGTGTGCTCCCATCACCTCTCGCTCACTGAACAGGCGGTGGATGGGTACAACACCAACGCCAAGATGAATCCGCCCTTGCGCACGGAGACGGATATCGAGGCGCTGAAGGAAGGACTCGCCGATGGCACGATCGATTTGCTGGTGACCGATCATGCGCCGCACCACTACGACGAGAAGGAGCGCGAGTTCGCGGATGCGCCGAACGGCATCGTGGGCCTTGAGACCGCACTCGGCGTGAACTGCACGTATCTGCTGCATCCGGGCGTGTTGTCGATGTCGCAGATGATCGACGCGATGAGCTGCAAACCGGCACGGGTCTTCCACCTGCCGGGCGGTACGCTCGCCCGTGGTTCGATCGGCGATGTGTCGGTCTTCGATCCGTCGCGCGTCTGGACCGTCGACGCGGCCCGCTTCAAGTCGAAGGGGCGCAATACGCCGTATGGCGGTCACGAACTGACGGGGCAGGCGCGAATGACGATCGTGGGTGGACGAGTGGTCTATCGCGCGGAGACGTGACGCTTCGGCGGGACGCCGTCGAACACGCAGAGACGGCCGCCGCGCTCGCCGCAGCGTGCCGTCGTCTGCATGCGCGCGGGCTGCTGGCCGGCGCCGAGGGCAACCTGTCCGTGCGCCTGTCGAACGGCGATCTGCTGGTGACGCCGTCCGGCGTGGACAAGGGGACGGTGGAGGCGTCGGCGATGCTGCGGCTGCACGCCGATGGTACGCCGCGTCACGAAGGGACAGCAGTCGGCACCAGCGGTGACGGTGGGACCGGTGACAGTCCGCGTCGACCGTCGTCGGAACTCTTGATGCACCTCGCCTGCTACGCCGCGCGACCCGACGTACGGGCCGTGGTGCATGCCCATCCGCCGGTGGCAACGGGGTTTGCCACGGCCGGGGTCAATTTGCCCGCCAACGTGCTGCCGGAGGTGCCGGTGGTGGTGGGACCGAGTGCGCTGGTGCCATACGGTCGGCCAGGCACGCCGGCGCTGTCAGCGGCGATGGCACCGTTTCTTGCAGACCACGAGGTGTTTCTGCTGGCCAATCACGGAGTGACGGCGCTCGGCACATCGTTGACCGATGCGCTGCTGCGGATGGAGAGCGTTGAACAGGCCGCGCGGATCGTTTTTGTGGCGCAGCAGATGGGCGGCGCTCTGTCGCTCAGTGATGCTGAAACAGCGGCCTTGCACGAGATCCGCACACACGCAGCAGCAGCGAGTCGGAACGGGGTGATCGAGAGCGGGTCCTAAGGCGTGACCGCTGCGACCCCGATCACAGAGACGGTAGCACGTGCTCGACCATATTACACATGCCCTCTGGCTGCCAGACCTTCATGAAGGAGTCGCTCGACGTGCCCATCGAAGATGTTCGCAGACTGGTCGCCGAACGTCAGCGTTACGACGACTGGCTCATGGCGCTCGAGGCGAAGCGTGCCGAAACGCCGATTCGTGTCTTCGATCGCGTCCACAGTGACTACCTCGGGCGTCGCCTGGGCGTCATGGAGCAGTTGCGCGAGCATGTCGACGCGTTGGCTGCCCTTGGCGATGATCTCGAGACGCGTATCGGCACACTCGAAGCGCAGCTGACCACGCACGAAGACGAGCGCGCCGAAGCCCTGCTTCGCACGGCCGTCGGCGAGTATGACAGCGATCGGTGGGAAACGGTGCGGCTCGATGTCGAGGCAAGCATCGCGCAACTCGGCGAGCAACGTGCGGCGCTCGTCGCCGAAGTGGACGAAGTCCGGACGCTGTTGTCCAGCGCCCGAGCAGAGCCGCCGGAGAGCGCCCCAGAGGAACCAGCCATCACCGCGTCGTCGGCGGACGCGCTGACCGCGACGCACGAAAAAGAAGTTTTGCCAGACGATCCATCGGTAGGCGCGCCAACGTCGGCCGATTCG
>Ga0163144_10021850_pt1 | contig 12702 bp, 7 predicted proteins | sample OliLak19BULKMAT1_FD_123175 | JGI IMG/M metagenome (GOLD analysis project Ga0163144, IMG submission 123175) | Freshwater microbial mat bacterial communities from Lake Vanda, McMurdo Dry Valleys, Antarctica - Oligotrophic Lake LV.19.BULKMAT1 | ecosystem: Environmental > Aquatic > Freshwater > Lake...
CATCGCCATTGAAGGGACCCGCAGGCAACACCGAATTTTTGGCGTGGTTGAGTGTTGGCGGGGATAATAACCCAGCGATAGAGATTAATCAACTCATTCAAATAGTTGCATATAATGAACAAACTGAATTAAAATAATACAGTTATATTTTTACACTTAATCTCTGCAAATAAGTAACATTCGGTTAATTTTTTGAAAAAGAGTTTTGACCCCACCCCCAACCCCCTCCCCAAAAAATTGGAGAGGGGGCTAAAATCTCGCTTAGAAATGGTTTTCTCCCTCTTTCTCCACGCAGTGGGGCGTAGGGACGCAGGCAACCATGCCGTCCGCAGGGGCGGGGGGGGGGATAGGGGCTGTTTTTATAATTACATAGCGAAGGTTACTTAAAACACTCTCTTAGAAAAACTTAGATATTGGGTGGCACAACAAGGATTATCACCAGACGGACAAATTAGTTTTGAATTATTGGATAAAGAGACCAATAATCTTCTCGCCATACTTGATTTGGCTTGGGAAAATGATTTACAGAACCGCAATGCAGACCCTATAGCCGTCATTTTGGATGATGAAGAAGTTATCAAGATTGCCCAAAAATACGGGTATCGGTGTTTTGCCGACCCTGACGAATTTAAGGATTATGTACGCCGTGAGGTACTGCAACTAACTGAAGTGGATGAATAGTCCCTAAAAGATTGTCAATCAGATGAAACCCCTCTGCATCAATAGGAGGGGTTTCTGCTATAATAGCCATATTCTTAGTGAACAAATTGAAACTTGTTTAAGAAAGTTGGCGTTGTTACATACATGAATCGTCAGAACATTCGGAACTTTAGCATTATTGCCCATGTTGACCATGGCAAAAGCACCCTCGCCGATAGGCTCTTACAACTTACCCAAACGGTGCAAGAACGGGATATGCACGCGCAATTGCTCGATAGCATGGATTTGGAACGTGAGCGCGGCGTGACCATCAAAGCGTCTGCTGTGCGGATGCACTACACCTATAAGGGCGAAGAGTATATTATCAATCTCATTGACACCCCGGGTCATGTGGACTTCACCTATGAGGTGAGTCGGGCGTTGCAAGCGTGCGAAGGGGCATTATTGGTCGTGGATGCCAGTCAAGGCATCGAAGCACAGACCCTTACCAATGTGTATTTGGCGCTGAATCTCGATTTGGAGATTATCCCCGTCATCAACAAAATAGATTTGCCGTCTGCGCGTCCCGATGAAATTTCCCAAGAGGTAGAAGATTTGCTCGGATTGCCAGCAGAGGACATGCTTCGCATTTCTGCCAAAAATGGGATTGGGATTGTGGAGGTGTTGCATCAACTCATTGACAAAGTACCCGCGCCAAGAGGTGATTTAGACAAGCCATTGCGGGCGTTGGTGTTTGATAGCCATTATGATGCCTATAAGGGCGTGATTGCCTATGTGCGGGTGGTAGATGGCATTGTGAAGAAAAATGATTTGCTCAAAATGATGGCGAATAGTGCCAAATTTGAGCCAATCGAAATTGGCATTTTCAACCCCGCCATGCGCCCGATTGAATCGCTCGGTGCTGGTGAAACGGGTTATATTGCCACTGGTCTCAAGACGGTGCGCGAGTGCCGTGTGGGGGATACCGTCACATTATTCAACAATAGCGCCACAGAAGCCCTACCGGGGTATCAACAAGTGAAGCCGATGGTGTTTGCGGGGGTTTATCCCACCGATAACGATGCCTATGGCGAATTGAAAGACGCGCTAGAAAAATTACAACTCAATGATGCCTCGTTGGTCTATGAATCGGAGAGTTCACAGGCGTTAAATTTTGGCTTCCGTGTCGGCTTTTTGGGATTGTTCCACATGGAAATTATCCAAGAACGGCTAGAACGCGAATATGACCTCGATATTTTGGTCACAGCGCCCAGTGTGGAATACGAAGTGACCAAGCGCGATGGCGAAATTATCCGTATTGATAGCCCTGTGGATTTGCCCGATGAAAGTACCATCGAAGAAATCCGTGAGCCATGGATGGAGATTCAGATTTATACCCCGCAGGATTATATCGGCGTGATTATGGATCTCACCCTCAAGAAACGTGGCACGTATGTCACATCTGAATATTTAGATGCGACACGGGTTATTTTGCATTTCCTGATGCCCCTGTCTGAACTGATTATAGATTATTATGACAAGCTCAAAAGTGCCTCACGCGGGTATGCCAGTTTGGATTATACCTTCAAAGAATATCGTGCGGGGAATTTGGTCAAAATGGATGTGCTGGTCAATGGAGAGCCATTAGACGCACTTTCGATGATTGTCCACAAAGACCATGCCTTCCAAAAAGGGCAACGACTGGTCACAAAACTGAAAGAACTTATCCCACGTCAGATGTTTGTCATCCCCATTCAAGCGGCGGTGGGGAGCAAAATTATCTCCCGCGCCAATATTAGTGCAGTGCGAAAAGATGTGCTGGCAAAGTGCTATGGTGGCGATATTACCCGTAAAAAGAAATTGCTGGAAAAGCAAAAGAAGGGTAAGAAACGCATGAAGATGGTCGGCTCGGTAGAAGTGCCACAAGAGGCATTTATGTCGTTGCTCAGTTTGGACGACGATTAACGATTTTGCGGGGCATGAGCAGTATTTCATGCCCCTTTTTAATCTATGGCATGAGCAATTCATAGAGGCGTGTATCGGGTTTGAATACCGCCCATGCAAACCAAAAATGTGGCGCGGCGAGTTCTTGGCGCAATTGTGCGCCGATTAGTTCCCCATCAATGGCTGTACCAAACACATTCCATGCGCTATTGGTCTGGTCGTCCAAAATTTGCCCCGATTCATATCGAAATGTATAGGTCACATCGTCTAGGGTGGCATTAAACAGCATCGCCATGCCAATATCGCGTGAATCGTCTATGCTCGACTCGTCTAAGGCGCTTGTTACGCCTGCTTGCCAAAATGCTACGACTTGTTTTCCACCGACAAAATCGTTTATCACTTTCACGATGGACAATGCTGTAAATGGATAGGCAATCGGCTCACCACCAATGACCCCCGCGAGGACACGCTCGGTAGCGGGTAGGCGGGAATCTGGTGTGCCGAGAAATAAAAATGGCTGAGTGCTGGTGTCATAGCCATAATAGGGATTTCTGCCATAACTATTTGTGCCATAGCCACTTTCGCGGGTTAAAACTTCGCCTGTGGGGTATTGAGCGGAAAATGCGCTAAAACTCACCATCGCCGATGACAGCATGGGCAGGCTTTGACCGGCATACGCGCCTACAATGCCTTCCCCTGTGAATTGTTGCCACCAGCTTTGTGTGACATCATCCCACATCACCATATCGCTGTTGCGGAGCAATCCAGACACCCCCAAACGCAGGGTAACATCATCTAAGCGGCGTTCAAATACGATGCCACTATTACACAGAGGGCAATAGGTGACGGCGATGGGCAGGTCATCCATGACATCATTCACAATTTCGTGACGGGTCATCATCGCCAGTGGATAGGCGCGGGCGATGCCGTTGTATTCAAATACCAACACGGGCGATTGTGGTTGCAACCATGCCGATGCCGATGTGATGCTCTCAAATGTGGGGTTGTCAATTGGGGGGATGCCATCGGGTGGCGGACCGCCAGAGATAATTTCGCCAAATGGCACCGTTACATTGCAAAAATCAGTGATGCTCCAAAAATCGCTATAGGGGATGCTCGGTTTGGGGCAATCATCTGTGTTATTTTTGGCATTCTCAGGGGTGTTCATGAGGATTACACTACCAATTCCAAATAAACCAATGACTAATAAAAGTATACGCATTTTTCACTGCTCCTCCATCAACCACAAACAAAAAGGATGTAGTTTTTGATAATTAGACTACACCCTTTTATTGTATCTTACAAAAGATATGGGGTTGTGTTGTGGAGACAACAGGTATATTAGTCGGGCCAAATTTTGGATTCGACAAAATGGTCGAGGATGGTCATGACGATGAGAGCGATGGGGAATGCTGTCCAGAAGAAATATTGCCACCCATAGATATCCACAGGCACAGGACCCGCATAGGGATCTGGATTGACCGCAGGCAGGAAAAAGTACAAAATACCCAATGAAACAACGATACTGGTGACAATTGATATTGTCCACACCACAAGACGACGCACGGTTAATTCAGACATAAAAGCTCCCGTTTATCCAATTACTTCTAAAATCATTATTCCTCTATTGTAACGCGGAACTTGTGTGATATGCAAGGTTGCCATTTTGTGTTATCATTCTCTCAGTTTTGAGAACAATTTTCGATAAATTTGGTTTAGGCGGAATTGTAGGAGTTGCAGACGTGCCAGACTTATTTTATAAAGCAAGCATATTCACCGAAGCAAAAGATGCGATGGAAGTTGGAATTTACCCTTATTTCCGCGCTTTAAGCGATACCGAAGGGACTATTGCCCACTTTGAAGGCAAAGAAGTGGTGATGATTGGTTCAAATAACTACTTGGGGTTGACCACAGACCCGCGCGTGCGCGAGGCGGCAATCGAAGGTGTACGCCGATATGGGACGAGTGTTACGGGGTCACGTTTTTTGAACGGGACACTCGAATTGCATCTTGAATTAGACAGCAGACTGGCAAAATTTGTCGGTAAAGAGGCGGCTCTGGTGTTCTCTACGGGGTATCAGACCAATTTGGGGGTGATTTCGGCGTTGGTCAGCAAAGGCGATTATGTCATTATTGATAAAGACGCTCATGCGTGTATCGTAGATGGCTGTCGGTTATCTTTTGGCGAGATGAAACGCTTCCGCCATGATGATATGGAAAATCTCGAAAAAATCCTCAAGGAATTGCCAGAAGATGCGGGCAAATTGGTTGTTGTGGATGGCGTGTATAGCATGGGTGGCGATATTGCCCGTCTGCCAGAAATTGTTGCCATCTGCAAAAAATATGGCGCACGGATTATGGTGGATGACGCGCATGGCATCGGCGTAACAGGGCGTGGACGCGGTACGGCGGCGCACTTTGATTTGACCGATGATGTAGACCTCATCATGGGGACATTTAGCAAGAGTTTTGCGTCCATTGGCGGATTTATCGCAGGGACGGAAGAAGTGATTCACTTTATTCAACATCGCGCCCGCACCATGATTTTTTCGGCGGCATTGCCTGCCCCCAATGCGATGGCGGTTTTAGCGGCATTGGATATTATCGAAAATGAGCCAGAACGTGTTGATAAATTGTGGGAAAATGCCGATTATATGCGGGCAGGGATCAAAAAATTGGGTTATGACACGGGCCCAAGCAACTCTGCAATTATCCCTGTGATAATTGGTGACGATTATCGCACGGCGTTGGCTTGGCACGCACTCATCAGCGAAGGGGTGTATACCAACCCTGTGATTCCGCCTGCTGTTCCGCCGAATCATAGCTTGCTCCGCACCAGCTATATGTCTACACACAAAAAAGACCAGTTAGACCGTGCATTAAGCGCATTTGAGATTGTGGGTGAGAGACTCGACTTGATTAAAACCACTGTGTAAAAGCCTTTTTGCACCATATAAAAAAATCCCCTGTCTATCATAAACAAGGGATTTTTTATTTTTAGCCCTGCATCAGATGACACAGGGCAATTTTTGTTGGTGACTAATCACCCGCTGGTTGTGTGACTGGTATGCCACTTTTGCCACGACGGATAGACAAAATTTTGTGCAATGGGTGAAGCAGGCTAAACATCACAGGGGTGACGATGAGGGTCAGCAAAGTACTGCTGATAACCCCGCCGATGACCACGATGCCCAATTCTGCGGCGATAATTGCGCCATCGGACAAACCAATCGCCAACGGCACAAGCCCGATGATGGTGGTGAGTGAGGTCATCAAGATGGGGCGCAAACGCCGTCCACCGGCCTCGACCAATGCCTCTTTGATGGGCATATTGCGTTCTGTGAGGTTGGCACGCACACGGTCAATGAGTACCACCGCGTTGGAGATGACCAATCCAAACAGCATCAATATACCCGTGAGGGCAGGAATACCCAACACGCGGTCTGCGAGGGTAAGACCGATTGCCGCGCCAACTGGGGCGACCACAATCGCAAAGATAATCGCCAGCCAATAGGTGAACGATTGCACACTGAGGATGAGCAACACGGTCATAATCAGGATAGCAATCCCCATTGCAGAGAATAAACTCACAAACCCTTCGGCTTGCAATTCGCTTTGGAAACCACGACTCACAGCGATATTGGGGTTATTGGCGACTTCTGGCAGGGCTTGAATGGCTTCTATTGCCAATTGTTGCACGCCTATGGTGTTGTCGGTCTCCAAATCGCCTGTATAGGAGAAGGCAGTTTGTTGATTGATGCGGATATATGTTGGGGGAGTATCGCCATCTGTATTGGGGTCTACGAAGTTGCTACCCACATTGGCGATGCCTTCAATGCTGTTCATGGTTTCGATAATCAATGGATTGAGGGCGGCAAGCTCATTTGGAGGACCAGATAACACCACCGACAAGCCACCAAATCCACCGCTAGAAGCAGACCCAGCCGAGACGGTGACAAATTCTGCCCCGCCAAAGATACGTTCTGCATTGGTGCGGATGTCATCCAGATAAGCATCGGCTTCACCCGGTTGCAAATCGAGCAAAATGGCGATATTTGCCTGATATTCATTGACGCTATTGCCACCAATCAACGAGGCAAAGTCTGCACCACCGCCACCGACTGTCACCTGAATATTTTTCACTGCTTCGTCTGGCAGAGGGCTTTGTGTTTCGAGATAATTCTCAAATTCTGCGACCAATTCGTTGGTTTCTAAAATTTTGACCGATTGGTCAAGCCCCACAGCGATGGTGATTTGTTGTTCACCAAAATCCGGGATGAAGGCTAATGGACGTTGACTAAACAAATATCCCGCAAAGCCGATAGATGCCAATGCTACAGCGATGACAATGATTTTGCTCATGGGTCCGCTTAATGCCCATCTGAGTGTTGGTTGGTAGAACTTTGCCAAAACAAAGGGGCGGTCTTCATCGGGGGTGTCGTTGGGTCCGATGAGGAAGAATGCCAACACCGGGATGACGGTAATAGCCACTGTAAACGAGCCGATAAGCGCGTAGGTGACTGCCAAGCCGAATGGCATAAAGAACGCGCCGATGATACCACCTGTCAAACCTAATGGCAGGAATACCACGAGTGCGATAAGGGTGGCGGTGAAGATGGCGGCAGAAACTTCTTTTGTGCCTTGAATGATGACAGTTTTCTTGTCACCACCATTTTTGAGCTGATTAAAGATGTTTTCTAGCACCACAATCGAATCATCCACGACACGCCCAACCGCAACGGTCAGACCGGAGAGGGTCATGATGTTGAGGGTGAGTTCTGCGGGGAACAGATTCAAGACAAATTTGAAAAAGTCTTGCAATGCACCTTCGTTTTCTGCCAATGGCAAGAAAATTTCACGCAGGGCAGGAGAAACCCATGTCATACCCACGAGGGCAATCATGATGGATAGCGGAATACTCACTGCAATGACCATGGTGGTACGCCATGATGGTTTTGCCATTGCCCTGCGTGAGAAGGTGACAAATAGACCCGCGATGAAAGCCAAGAACAAAATCATACGCAATACGGGGTCGGCATTGCTAAAGGCTTGACCAATGTCGTTGCCTGCATCATTCATGCCCAATGCCAATAAGCCAATAAATGCGCCGATTGAGCCAAGAATCAGGGCAATCCCGGTTATTCTGCGCCCCTTCATGCTCCATTCAGACCCACCCAAAAAGATGAGAATGATGATGATGGCAAACAACGCGCCTAAGCTACCATCGCGTGCCACACCATTGATAGATTCTTCTACGATGGTAGATTGTTCAAACACGATGCTGGTAGAAATATTGGGGTTATCGGCATCGAGTTGGCGCATAATTTCGTCTACTTCTTTGAAAGTAGACACAGTGTTCGAGTCGCGTCCCTTAGAGATGGTCACAAACAAACTTGGGTTGCCGTCTGAGCGTGTGATTTGTGTGTTGGGGATAAATTCGACCTGTGTGGCGCGTAGTTGCACATTTTCTGGGAGCAATGTCACCAGATTAGCGGGAAAGTCTAGCACGGCACGCCCAATGAGGTTATCAAAGGCGCTGGGGTCGTTTTCGATGATGAAGGTGATGGCTTCTTCTGGTAAACCAGCCAAAATAGTTCTGGCAAAGTTTGCACCCTGCGCGTTGTTATACAGACTGTTGATAAACTCGCCTGCATTGGTGATAGGCTCTCTACCCGGAAGGGGTTGGGCAAAGATGAGGTCATCGGCGGTATTGAGGGTCAGGTTATAAAATGGCGCGACTGTTCCCCATTCTGGGTTGAGCGCGGGACCTTCTATGGTAACACTGACGACTGGTGGCATATTGGCAGTGGCGAGTGTGACCAGTTCTGCGAGTGCCTCTGCATCGTATACCGCGCTAAAGGCTTCATCTGTGCCGATGACTTGTAGGGTGGCGGGGTCAAATTCTTCTAGGATGGTCTTATTTACATCGGCATAGAAATCGGCTTCTTCAGATGCCCAATAGCGTGCCAATGCGGGTGTGATGGTGCTGAATAAGCGCCGTGCAAAATCTGGGAAATCAACCTCGAGCGTCTCAAAAATGGTGTTGAGGGCTGTGGAGGCTTTGCCATCGCCCAAACGCACAATATCCGCGCCTGTTGCCAGTGGGTTAGTGGCGAATTGGGGTTGTGAAGCGAGTGTATCCCAAACGCGTGGCAAGGAAGGAATCGCTTTGATGGCGATGGTGTTTGCGATGGCGGGAATTTCTTTCACTTCATCAGACAGGGCATTGAGTACCTCAATAACCATCCGATTGAAGAAATCGGGTTGTTTGTCGAGGACATAATTGGCAATCTCTGGTGTCACGGTGGTTAATAAAGGCGTGATAAATGCCTCAAATGGTGTACCAATTATCCCATTGATTGTTTCTGAAAAGTTGAATTCTGGATTGAGTAAATCAGAGGCATTATCGAGTACGATTTGTGAGTCAGCAAATGCGCTAAATTGAATTGCCGCTTGTTGCCATTCTGGGGGTAGGGCGGGTGCATCTGGGTCTTGATACGATGTGTCTGCCACAGGTTCATCGGTGGTTGGGGTGTCTGTGACAAAGGGGGTGTCTGTCTCTGTCACGAGCGTGCCTGTGCTAGATACGCTATAGGTGACGAGTGGCAAATCTGCAAAACTGAACGAAATCAGTTGAGGATAGGCAATGCGCCACTGATTGGGCAAATCCACTGGCAGAGGGGTGGCTGTTTCGCCTGTGAGGGTCTCTGCAAGGCGTTGGGCGGCGAGTCCATCACTGGTAAACGCATCTACTACCGCGCCATTGGCAACCAGCAGGTCACGGATGTCTGTGGGGAGCGCCACAAGTTGCTCACCAGTGAAATAACCCGCCATGCTGGGGGCAATTTCTATCATACGTTGCACGTCATCTAATGTGAGGTCATCGGTTTGGCTGAGTGCGCTCACAATGCGCCCATCGGTGAAGAAATTATTCAATACACGCGCCACAGGGGTGGTGAGGGTGGCACTTTCTAAAATATCTTCGGCAGTATTAAAGTGGGTAACTTCGCCATCGGCAGTGATACGCCAAGAGTCGGGTAGGGCAGGGGCAACCGTGGGGATGGCGTATTCCACACTACTGAGGGCTTCTACGACATCGTTATTTAATTCGCCCAAATTGAGTCGCGCCGATATAACATCCCACGTTTTTGGTGGAAGGCGGAGCAACAGACTTTGTGGGGCGGCTTCTGCAGATGGTGCAGGCGTGGCTTCTGTGTCTGTGCCATTGGCATCTTCTGGCAAATCTTGACCACCGCTCACACTGACATTAGCGACATCTGCCAACCCACCAAGTTGTGGCACAATTTCTTTATTAACCAGCAATTCCAACGCATTTTGGGCATCGGCGGCTTGGTCAAAACTCCCAGCAAGATAGGCTAGTGCCTGACGGACTGTCTCTTCATTGAGAATTTGCCAAACTTCTGGCGTAAGTTGAAATAGGAAGTTGCTGTCTTCTTCTGCCATATAGATGAGTATCTCTGGGGATAATTCACCTAATAATTGTGCAGAAAACGCATTTACATCGGCATCTGTGGGGGCTTGTAATACCCGCTTAGGTAACCATACGGTGTCTATGACAGCTAAAATATCGGCGCGGAGTTTTTCTTGATTTTCGCCAAAATTATTGGCGGCGGTGATGAATGCGCCGATGGTGCTGGTGGTCGTAGATTCCAAATTGATAATCTCTGGAATGGTAGACAAACCTGCTTCAATGCGCTTAGTGAGAATTTCGAGGACTTCATCGCTGGTCATGCCACTGGCTTGAGCCAAAATAAAGACTTGAGGGAGTTCAATGGGGGGTAACAATTCTTGTTTTTGAATTGTCCATGCGTTGACACCGAGTGCCATCAAAACAACGACAAGCACCAATGTCAGATAACGAAATCGAATAGATAGTGCGGTGATACTACCAAAAATAGCTTTCATAAGAGGTGATTTTCTCCAAAGTGTGTGTGACTAATAACCTTCTCATTATACGCCTTCCATATAGGTACCTGTCAATATAGGTACCTGTCAATAATATTTGTTAAATTTTTCTCAAACACTTATTAAACTTTTTAAAATGGGGGAAAAGAGGAGAAATTAGAGGAAAATGCGTAATAGGGCGCAAGAAATAGCGCCCTATTTGGGGGAAGTTGCTTAATTATTTAGCGGTAGGGCGAACTATGATAAACCCACACGGCGGGACCGCCTTCTTCGACATTGGGCGAGACAAACGACTCAAATTCTTCTGCGACCCAGCGATAGAGCCAATGGGCATCGGTGAGCGACAAATTGACACAGCCATGACTGCGGCGGAATCCGAATCCATCGTGCCAATATGCCCCATGAAAGGCACGTCCTTGGTCAAAATACATCGTCCATGGACTTCTTCGATGAGATAATAATCGTCACCGACCACACCGCCCGTCATGTCATCACGACTTTTGCGGAAATAAATATGATACATGCCCTCGCGGGTTTGCCATTGAGGAAGCCCACTGGCAATCAGGGTGGCAAAAATCGGCTGTGTGCCATCAAAGACGATGACGACTTGCTCAAATAGGTCAATGCTAATCCAGCGTTGGGTATCAATTTCGGCGGGGCGGTCTAATGGCGATACTTTGCCGACATGGGTCTGAACCATCCATTTATCTACCCCAATCTGATACCATTCCCAGCCATCAATCATCACAGAGGCATAAATGGTGAGCAAGGTATAACGGCGTGTGAGTCCATTAGATTCGACAGGTGAGCCACCCGGTACTTTGCTGGGGTACACATTGTTGAGCGACCATGCAACGGGATATTTTGGAAATTCGCCATCCAAGAAGATGCCACTAAAGCTCGATAGAAAGCCATTAGAATCTTCTAAAATATCTTTGCGTACCCATTCATTATTATTGATGCGTACCCAACCATCTTGTTCGCCAAGCGCGGTGACATAATTGTAGCCTGCATTTTGCATACGCACAAAATTGCCATTGGGGGCATCGAACACTTCCATGATGCCATTGACGCGCATATAACGGCGGTCATTCATGAGGTTATAGTCTACGGCAGGACGCTCGAAAGTGGGCTGGACATACGCCAATATTTCATCGGCAGATAGCCCATATGCTTGGAGAGATGAACATCCGTCTTGGCAATCTTGGGTATTTGCCAGTGATACAGAAGCTAGTGGGAGGCTCATCAGGAGTAAAAATAAGAGAATTAATAGGCGAGATTTAATCATGGTAGGGTTTCCTTGTTATAGGATAGAGACAATCTTACGGTTTATTTGAAATTCACATACTTTTAGGTTAACATCAAACCCATGTGCATGACAATGACTCTTACCCTACGCCACCCTAACGATTGTACTATGCACGAATTTGATAATTTGAATTGCCGTATTTTTAATTTGGGCTATACTATGTACTAATCGGTATTTTTGTATGCGTGTACCTCAGCAGGAGGATGAAATGCGTTTATCTAAAAAGATTTTTGGGCTAGTGGTGCTTATGGTGCTACTTAGCACGACCATAATTGGTTCTGCTTGGGCGATTGATGTTGAACAAGAACAACAATCGCGTTATGTTACCCCTATACTTATTGTCAATGTTAGTTTTATGAATGTCCGCACCGGTCCTGGTACAGAATATGGGGTGATGCTCACCGTCCCTGGTGGCACAGAACTCCCTGTGTTGGGTGTTGCGCGTGATTTGGTGTGGTATCAGGTTTCCACCATTTTGGGTGCGGGCTGGGTCAATGTCGAAAACGCCATTCCGCGTGGCAATTTTAGCAATGTCCCTTATGTTGCCGCGCCACCCCTCACATTGGATAATGTGATTGGCACAACCACTACCACAACAACCACCACAACCAATGGCGGTGGTGCATCCATGAGCATGGGTGGGCGTGATTGGGGTGTCGGTATTTTGGCGGGACATTTCACCCGCACTGCACCAGACCCAGATTCACTGTCTTTGGGTGAACTTCAGGTAGACCCCAATGGTGTATTCCAATTGTTGGATGCTGTGGGCAATTCTGGCTTCTTGTGGCTAAAAATTGATGTGCCAAACTTTGGTGTGGTGTGGGTAGAAGGTCCAAAGACCTATTTCCGCCCATTTGCCTGTCCTGGCTCAAACTTTAGCGTGG
>Ga0163144_10021851_pt1 | contig 12702 bp, 13 predicted proteins | sample OliLak19BULKMAT1_FD_123175 | JGI IMG/M metagenome (GOLD analysis project Ga0163144, IMG submission 123175) | Freshwater microbial mat bacterial communities from Lake Vanda, McMurdo Dry Valleys, Antarctica - Oligotrophic Lake LV.19.BULKMAT1 | ecosystem: Environmental > Aquatic > Freshwater >...
CGGACGAGGACGACGACGACGACATGCGCCCCGATGTTGCCATCGAACTGGTGCCGGCACAGATCCAGGAACCTGGCTGCCAGGCCGGTACAGATCCATGGACCAGGCAGAAATCGCCTGTAGCGGCGTCAGCGCCGAGAATCTGTACCGGCCTAGTGGAGAGCGGGGGAGTACAGTCCGTCGCATGCCCGACGACAGCTACCTCTACGAGCAGCTCGCGCTCGAGATGGCGCAGGCGATCGAGCGCGGCGCGCTGCGCCCAGGCGACCGGCTGCCGTCGGTGCGCCGGCTCGCCGAGGAGCGGCGCGTGTCGGTGGCGACCGTGCTCCAGGCTTACCTGCGGCTGGAGAACGGCGGTCACATCGAGGTCCGGCCCAAGTCGGGGCACTTCGTGCGCAAGCGCACCGACGCCGTCGTCGCCGAGCCGCGCGCGCCGCGGTCGTGCGGCGCGCCCGCGCGGGTGTCGGTGTCGGACGCGGTGACGCGGATCCTCGAGGCCCTGCGCGATCCCACGGTGGTGCCGCTCGGCTCGGCATACGTCGATCCGTCGATGCTGCCGGTGGCGGCGCTGAACCGGATGCTCGGGCAGCTCGCCCGCGAGGCGTCCACCGCGGGCGCGCGCTACGACGCCGCGCCCGGCCTCCTGACCTTGCGCCGCCAGCTCGCGCGCCGCTCGGTCGACTGGGGCGCGCCGATCGGCGAGGACGAGTTCGTCACCACGATCGGCGCCACCGAGGGCCTCGCGATCGCGCTGCGCGCGGTGGCCAAGCACGGCGACGTGATCGCCGTCGAGTCGCCCGCGTACTTCGGCGTGCTCCAGGCGATCGAGGGGCTCGGGATGCGCGCGCTCGAGGTGCCCGCGAATCCGCGCACCGGCATCGACCTCGACGCGCTCGAGGAGGCGGTGAAGACCCAGCCGGTGCGCGCGATCCTGGTGACGCCCAACGTCTCCAATCCGCTCGGCGCGATCATGCCCGACGACGCCAAGGAGCGCCTGGTCAAGCTCGCGCGCCGCCACGATCTGCCGGTGATCGAGGACGACGTCTACGGCGAGCTGGTGTTCGACGGCAGCCGGCCGCGGCCGCTGCGCGCGTTCGATCCCGGGCCCGAGAGCCGCGTGCTGCTGGTCGGCTCGGTGTCGAAGACGCTCGCGCCCGGCTACCGCGTCGGCTGGTGCGCGGGCGGGCGATGGCACCAGCAGGTGCTGCGTCACAAGTACTCCACCTCGCTCGCGTGCCCGACGCTCACGCAGATGGCGGTCGCCGAGTTCCTCGGCTCGGGCGGCTACGATCGCCACCTGCGGCGGCTGCGCAACCAGCTCGCCGGCCAGCTCGAGCGCTACCGCGAGGCGGTCATCGACGCGTTCCCCGACGGCACGCGGGTGTCCGCGCCGCGCGGCGGGTTCGTGCTGTGGGTCGAGATGCCGGCCGGCGTCGACTCGCTCGCGCTGCAGGACCGCGCGCTCGAGCGCGGCATCGGGATCGCGCCGGGGCCGGTGTTCTCGGCGCGCAACCGGTTCGGCAACTTCGTCCGGATCAGCGCCGGCATGCCGTGGAGCCCGCGCGCCGACGCGGCGATCAAGACGCTGGGGCTGCTGGTCGACGAGCTCGGCGGCCGGCGAAGGAGAGCGGCATGAACTACTTCCACGTCGACGCGTTCACGTCCCGGCCGTTCGCCGGTAACCCCGCCGGGGTGGTCCCGCTCGACCGCTGGCCGGCCGACGCGCTGATGCAGGAGATCGCCGCCGAGCTCCAGCTCTCGGAGACCGCGTTCTTCGTGCCCGAGGGCGAGGGGTTCGGCCTGCGCTGGTTCACGCCCGAGGCCGAGGTCGATCTGTGCGGCCACGCGACCCTCGCGTCCGCGCACGTGCTGTTCACCGAGCTGTCGCCGGGCCGCACGACCGTTCGGTTCACCTCGCAGGCGGGTCCGCTCGACGTCCGGATCGCGGACGGCCGGCTCACCCTCGACTTTCCCGCGCGGCCGCCGCGCCCCGTCGACGAACCAGCCCTGCTCGCGCAGGTCGGCGCCGCGCTCGGCCGCGCGCCGTCCGCGCTGCTCCGGTCCCGCGACCTCTGCGCGGTGTACGACACCCAAGAGGACGTTCGCGCGCTGGCGCCGGACATGGGTCGGCTCGGCGACCTCGATCCCGACGGGTTCGGCGCGGTCAGCGTGACGGCGCCGGGCGAGGGCGAGATCGACTTCGTGTCGCGATTCTTCGCGCCGCGGCAGGGCATCCCCGAGGACCCGGTCACGGGCTCCGCGCACTGCCACCTGATCCCGCTGTGGGCGGCGCGGCTGGGCAAGTCCGAGCTGCGCGCGCGCCAGATCAGCCGGCGCGGCGGCGACTTGTGGTGCCGGCTGCGCGGCGATCGCGTCGACATCGGGGGCCACGCCGTCCTGGTAGCGCGAGGCACGCTGGCGCTGTAGGCTGCGCTGCGATGAAGCTGGCGACGCTCCGCGACGGCACCCGCGACGGCCGCCTCCTGGTGATCCGGCGCGACGGCGCGGCCGCGACCTCGGCCCCCGACGAGTGGCGCACGCTGCAGGACGCGCTCGACGACTGGGAGCGCGCCGAGCGCGCGCTCCGGGCGCTCGACGGCGCGCTCGAGCGCGGCGCGATCGAGGGCGTGCCGGTGGATCCCGAGCGGCTCGCCGCGCCGCTGCCGCGTGCGTACGAGTGGATCGACGGCTCCGCGTACCTGAACCACGTGATCCTGGTGCGCAAGGCGCGTGGAGCCGAGCCGCCGCCGACGCTGCAGACCGATCCGCTGATCTACCAGGGCGGCTCCGGCGACATGCTCGGGCCGCGCGATCCGCTCGTGCTCCACGACGAGGCGTGGGGCCTCGACTACGAGTCGGAGATCGCGGTGATCCTCGGCGACACGCCGCTCGGCACCACGGCCGCCGACGCGGCCGATCACGTCCGCCTGGTCGCGCTGGTCAACGACGTCACGCTGCGCAACCTCGTGCCCACCGAGCTCGCGAAGGGCTTCGGGTTCTTCCAGAGCAAGCCGGCGACGGCGTTCGCGCCGTTCGTGGTCACGCCCGACGAGCTCGGCGACGCGTGGCAGGCGGGCCGCGCGCACCTGCGCGTCCGCTCGACCTACCGCGGCGAGGTCATCGGCGACTGCGACGCCGGCCCCGAGATGCACTTCTCGTTTCCCGAGCTGATCGCCCACGTCGCGAAGACGCGCCGGTTCGCCGCCGGCACGATCCTCGGCAGCGGCACGGTGTCGAACGCCGATCGCGCGCGCGGCGTGAGCTGCCTCGCCGAGCGCCGGATGATCGAGACGATCGACGAGGGCAAGCCGCGCACGCCGTTCATGACGGTGGGCGACACGATCGAGATCGAGGCGTTCGACGCCGGGGGCAAGAGCCCGTTCGGCGCGATCCGCCAGAAGGTGGTGGCCCCGTCGTGACCCTTCGCCTGCACAACTACTGGCGCAGCTCGGCGTCGAACCGGGTGCGGATCGCGCTCGGGCTCAAGGGCCTGCCGTACGAGTACATCGCGGTCAACATCCTCAAGGGCGAGCAGGGCTCCGCGGTGCACACCGCGCGCAACCCGATGAAGCAGGTGCCGACGCTCGAGATCCTCGAGCCCGATGGCCGGACGATCGAGCTGCGGCAGTCGGTGGCGATCCTCGAGTACCTCGACGAGCGCTGGCCGGATCCGCCGCTGTTGCCGCGCGGGCTCGAGGCGCGGGCCGCGACCCGCGCGCTCGCCGAGCTGATCAACTCCGGGATCCAGCCCCTTCAAAATCTGGCGACGATGAAGCGGGTGAAGGAAGGCGGCGGCGACGACCGCGCCTGGGTCCAGGGCTTCATCCGGTCCGGGCTCGCCGCGTTCGAGGCCCAGGTGCTGTTCACGGTGGGGCAGTTCTGCGTCGGCGACCGGCCGACGATCGCGGACTGCTGCCTGGTCCCGCAGCTCTACTCCGCCGAGCGGTTCGGCGTCGCGGTCGACGACTTCCCCGTGTGCCGCCGGATCCTCGACGCGTGCCACGAGCTCCCGGCGTTCACCGAGGCGCACCCCGACAAGCAGCCCGACGCGGTCGCGTCGACCTGAAGGACACCATGGCGAAGCTCGAGTCCCTGGGAATCAAGCGCATCGAGGGCATCCACTACTACGTCCACGACCTCGACCGCAGCCGCCGGTTCTACTGCGGCATGCTCGACTTCGCCGAGACCTGGCGCTCGAGCAAGGAGCTCGAGGCGACCGGCCGGCAGCGCTCGGCGGTGTTCGAGGCCGGCGACGTCCGCGTCGTGTGCAGCTCGCCGCTCGGCGAGGGCGGCCGCGCGGCGCGGTTCCTGGCCAAGCACCCCGACGGCGTCGGCACGCTGATCTTCGAGGTCGAGGACGCGGCGCGCGCGTTCCGGCTGCTCGAGGAGCGCGGCGGCACGCCGATCGACGACATCCAGACGTTCCAGGACGACGGCGGCACGCTCAAGCAGTTCTCGATCACGACGCCGTTCGGTGACTGCACGTTCCGGTTCCGCGAGCGCGGCGGCTATCGCGGGTTCTTCCCCGGCGCCGAGCAGGTCAGCGCCGCTGGCGGGAGCAACAGGTTCGGGTTCGAGCAGATCGACCACGTCACCTCGAACTTCCAGACGATGAAGCCGATGCTGCTGTGGCTCGAGCACGTCCTGGGCTTCGAGCAGATGTGGGAGGTCGAGTTCCACACCAGCGACGTCGACCCGAACCGCAAGACCGGCTCGGGGCTCAAGTCGATCGTGATGTGGGATCCGCCGTCGATGGTGCGGTTCGCGAACAACGAGCCGGCGCGGCCGTTCTTCAAGTCGTCGCAGATCAACATCTTCAACGAGGAGCTGCGCGGCGACGGGGTCCAGCACGTCGCGCTGACCGTGCCGGACATCATCACCGCGGTGCGCGGCCTGCGCGCCAACAACGTCAACTTCATGCCGACCACGGCGAGCTACTACGAGATGCTCCCGGACCGGATCGTGAGCGCCGGCATCGGCAAGATCGACGAGGACATCGCGGTGTTGCGCGAGCTCGAGGTGCTGGTCGACGGCGATCACCACCACGCGTACATGCTGCAGATCTTCCTGAAAGAGGCTGCTGGCCTGTACGGAGACAAAAAGGCGGGCCCGTTCTTCTACGAGATCATCCAGCGCAAGGGCGACCGCGGGTTCGGCGCCGGGAACTTCCGCGCGCTGTTCGAGAGCATCGAGCGCGAGCAGCAGAAGGCCGCGCGCTGATGCTCGACCGCGCGATCGCGGGCGACGTGCCGCGCAAGCACCACCTGCAGCTGCGCGGCCCCGGCGGTGAGCTGCGGTTCGAGGAGTGCTTCACCCGCGACGGCTTCGAGGGCGCGTACTCGATCCTCTATCACGTCGATCGCCCGCACACGCACCAGCCCGCGACGATCGCCCACGGCTGGACGCCGGCCAAGCCGATCACCGAGGCGCGGCCGCTGGCCAAGCGCCACTACAGGACCCAGGCGATCACCGCGACCGGCGGCGCGCAGGTCGACGCGCGGGTCGCGCTCTTGAGCAGCGCGGATCTCGAGCTCGGCGTGGTGTCGCCGGATCGGGCCGACCCGGTCTACGTCGTCAACGCCGACGGCGACGAGCTGCTCTACATCCACGCCGGCGGCGGCACGGTGATCTCGCCGTTCGGCGATCTCACGTTCCAGCAGGGCGACTACGTGTGCATCCCGAGCGGCCTGATCCACCGGATCGTGCCGTCGAGCGCGCCGCAGGCGTGGCTGTGGATCGAGGGTCAGGGCATCCACCTCCTGCAGCAGTGGCGCAACGAGGTCGGGCAGCTCCGCATGGACGCGCCGTACTGCCATCGCGACTTCCGCCGCCCCGACTTCCGCGGCCCGCGCGACGAGCGCCTGCGCGAGCTGGTCGTCAAGCGCGGGCAGGCGTGGCACGGCTTCACGCTCGAGCACTCGCCGCTCGACGTCGTCGGGTGGGACGGCTCGGTCTACCCGTGGGCGTTCCCGATCCTCGCGTTCCAGCCGCGGGTCGGCCTCGTCCACCTGCCGCCGACGTGGCACGGCACGTTCGGCGCGAAGGGCGCGCTGATCTGCAGCTTCGTCCCCCGCCTCGTCGACTTCCACCCCGAGGCGGTGCCGTGCCCGTACCCGCACAGCTCGCCGAGCTGCGACGAGATCCTGTTCTACTGCGACGGCAACTTCACCTCGCGTCGCGGCGTCGGCCCCGGCTCGATCTCGCACCACCCCGCCGGGATCCCGCACGGCCCGCACCCGGGCAGCTACGAGAAGTCGATCGGCGCGACCCGCACCGACGAGCTCGCGGTGATGCTCGACACGTTCGCGCCGCTGACGCCGACCGCCGCCGCCCTCGCGATCGAGGACCCCGGCTACATGGCGTCGTTCGTCTAGCTGGCGCGCTAGGCCGCCGAGGCGATCGCCACCGCCGCGCGTGCGTCGAGACCGTGGGCCTCGAGCCCGGGAACGATCACCGTGGTGACCACGTCGAGGAACAGCGCGCACGAGGCGCGCGTGTCGTCGACACCGACCTCCGGCGCAGAGATCGGCCGAGCGAGGTGGTCCGGCACGTAGTGACGCTCGAGGAGCTGGCGGAACGCCGGCACCAGGTAGGCGTCGAGCCGAGCGCGGGTCGCGGCGTCGACGCGCGGCAACAGGCGCTCGACCAGCCGCCAGCCGAGCTTCGCGTGGTTGACCTCGTCGCGCAGGATCTCCGTGAGGATCCGGCGGATCGGCGGCGGGCCGGCCAGCTCACGGCCGGTCTCGAGCAGCGCCACGGCGACGGTCTCGTTGAGGCACGAGATCGACAGCACGTTGCGGAGCACGGCCTCGAGCGGCGTGGCGTCGTCGTGCGTCGGGACGTCGACCAGCTCGGGCAGCGGGGCGCGCGCATCACCTCCGAGCGCGTCGACGACCGCGGCGCACAGCCGGCCGTGGCGGAGCTCCTGGCCGACCATGTCGGCGACCACGGCTTGCTCGCTGGCGTCGACGCCGGCGCGCATCAGCTGCGGGATCAGCGCCGCGAACACCCGTGCCGACACGTGCTCGTTGACCATGCGACCCAGCCACTCGTCGACCGCCGCGGCGCGCGCTTCGTCAGACAGGCTCAGCTCCGGCAGGACGATCGCGAGCGCCCTGGCCTCGCGGCGGAGATCGAGCATGTGGCTCACGTCGTCCGCCCCGCCTCCGGGAACGCCGGCGGCGCCGGTGGCCCCCACTTCGGCAGGCAGCCGGACGCGGCCAGCGCCGCCAGCAGGGTCAGCGAGGTGATCACGATCGGCGGCGCGGCCTCGCGGGCGCGGCCGCCGGCGGCGGCGAGGGCGGCGCGGAGACCGCGCTTGCGTGCATGTTCGGGCGTCGACATCGAAGGCTCCAGGTCAGAGGTGATGACCACGCCTTGGTGCAACGCTGATGCCGCGCGTGAAGACGCCCGAGCTCACGTCGCGCGCGTGGCGTGCGCACGTCAGCTGGCAAGGACTGCCACGCCAGCCGTCGAGAATCCGTCGCCCAGCGTCAGGGCTCTGGCGGCGACGTCAGCGTGAGGTCGCGATGCAGGCGCGGATCGCGTCGACCAGTGGCTCGAACGCGATCGGCTTCGCGAGGTGGAGCTGGAAGCCCGCCGCCTTGGCCTTGCTGATGTCGTCGGGGCGGGCGAAGGCGGTGATCGCGACCGCCGGCACGCTGCCGCCCTCGTGCGCGGGCAGGGCGCGGATCCGGCGGAGCAGGGCGTAGCCGTCCTCGCCGGGCATGCCGATGTCGGACAGCAGCACCTGGGGCGGCGCGCGTCGGACCGCGTCGAACGCCTCGGCGGCGGACGAAGCCTGCGCGACGTCGGCGCCGAACGCGTCGAGGGCGTCGGCGATCGACTCGCGGGTGTCGTCGTCGTCGTCGACGACGAGGATCCGGATCCCCTGGAGCGCGGAGCTCGGCGGCACCAGCGCGGGCTGACCGCCCGACGGCGTGGCGTGGGTGTCGGCCGGCGCCGGCAGCGCCACCGTGAACGTCGCGCCGTGTCCGAGCCCCGGACTGTCCGCGCGGACGGTGCCGCCGTGCGCCTCGACGAGGTACTTGACGATCGCGAGGCCGAGGCCGAGGCCGGAGTGCGCGCGGGTCGACGAGCTGTCGACCTGGCGAAACCGCTCGAAGATCGAGGCGAGGTGCTCGGGCGGGATGCCGTGGCCGGTGTCGACGACGCCGATCTCGACGCGATCGTCGGCGCGCGCCACCGCCACCTCGATCTGACCGTCGCGCGACGAGAACTTCACCGCGTTCGACAGCAGGTTCCACACGATCTGCTGGAGCCGATCGCTGTCGCCGTGCACCGGGCCGACGTCGGCGGCCACGTGCTCGACGATCCGGATGCCGCGCGCGGCCGCCGCCGGGCGGATCGCCTCGATCGCCGCGCGGACCGCGGTGGGCAGGTTGACGCGATCCATCGTCAGCCGCAGCTTGCCGCTGAGGATCCGCGACATGTCGAGCATGTCCTCGACGAGCCGCGCCTGCGCGTGCGCGTTGCGGACGATCGCGCTGACCGCCTTGGCGGGATCCGCGATCGAGCCGCGCTCGAGCATCGTGCTGTAGCCGAGGATCGCCTGCAGCGGTGTGCGCAGCTCGTGGCTGATCGTGGCGAGGAACTCGTCCTTCATCCGGTTCGCGGCCTCGGCCTCCTCCTCGACGAGCCGGCGCTCGATCAGCAGCGCCGCGCGGCGGCCCAGCTCCTCGGCGAGCTCGACGTCCTGGGCGGTGTAGCGGCGCGGGGAGCCGGCGAAGATGAACGTCAGCGTGCCGAACACGCTGCGTCGGCCCTGCAGCGGGACGACCAGCGCGGAGCGGAGCTGCAGCTCGCGGATGATCCGCAGGTGCTCGGCGTCGCGGGCCCCGGCCTCGAGCAGCTCCGTCGGGATGTCCGCGTACAGCAGGGACTTGCCGGTGCGGACCACCTCGGCGGCGCCGGTCGCCGCGTCGCGGTCGGGTGGATAGCGCTCGTTCAGCTCGCGCGCGAACTCGATCTTCGCGGGATCGACGTGCGCCAGCGCGAGCTGCTGCAGCTGGCCGGTGGCGGGGTCGACGATCTCGACCGTGGCCCAGTCCGCCATCCGCGGCACGGCGAGCTGGACGATCCGACGGAGCGCGTCGTGGTAGTCGTGCGCGGCGACGATCTCCTCGGTGGCGCCGGCGAGGAACAGCCGGCGGGTCAGCTCGCGCTTCTCCTCGCTGACGTCGCGGAACACCAGGACCACGCCCTCGAGCACGCCCGACGCGCCGCGGATCGGCGCCGCGGAGTCGTCGATCGGCAGCTCGGTGCCGTCGCGACGGCGCAGGATCGTGTGGTTGGCGAGGCCGACGGTGGCACCCTCGCGGATCACCTTCGCCACCGGGTTCTCGACCGTCGCGCCGGTGTCCTCGTTGAAGATCGGGAACACGTCGTGGAGCTCGTGGCCCGCAGCCTCGGCGAACGACCAGCCGGTCAGCCGCTCGGCGACGACGTTCATGAACGTCACGCGGCCCTCCGGATCGGTGGCGACGACGGCGTCGCCGATGCTGCGCAGCGTCGTGGTCAGCAGCTCGAACGCGCGCTCGCGCTCGGCCTCCGCGTGCTTGCGCGCCGTGATGTCGAACATCACGCCGAACCACTCGCGGACGATCCCGTCTCGATTGCGGAACGGGATCGATCGCGCCGACATCCACACGTAGACGCCGTCGTGGCGGCGCACGCGGAACTCCAGCTCGAGCGGCGTGCCGGCGGCGCGCGCGGCGATCCACACCACCTCCATCTGCGGCCGGTCATCGGGATGGACGGGATCCCACGCGTGCACGGGGCTGCGCCACTCGGCCTCGGTCTGGCCGGTGTGCTCGCGCCAGCTCGGCGAGTCGGCGTTGGCGCGGCCCTCGGCGTCGGTGGTCCAGATGATCGTGTGCGCGGCCTCGATGAACGCGCGGTAGCCGCGCTCGGTCAGGTCGCGCGTGACCTTGGCGAACCCGATGTGGACGCCCCCGCGATCGTAGAGCGTGGTGATCACCGCGCTGGCCCAGAACGCCGTCCCGTCCTTGCGGAACCGCCAGCCGATGTCCTCGACGCGCCCGTCGGCGCGCGCGATCGCGAGCAGGTGCTCGACCTTGCCGGCGGCGCGGTCCTCCGGCGAGAAGAACGTCGACAGGTGCCGGCCGATCACCTCGTCGGCGCGGTAGCCCTTGAGCCGCTCGGCGCCCGCGTTCCACGAGCTGACCACGCCGCCGGGATCGAGCAGGTAGATCGCGTAGTCCTGGACCGACTCGACCAGGAGCCGGAAGTGCTCGTCGGCAAGCTGCATCGAAGGCTCGACTGTACCGTGCGTGACGCCGCATGGGTGCTACACGCCCGCATGCATCCGCGTGTCGAACCGTCTGCCTACGCCCTGCTGCGCGTCGTCTTCTGGGCGCTGTTCATGTTCCACGGCCTCCAGAAGGTGCTCGGCTTCCTCGGCAAGCAGCAGGAGACGTTCTCGCAGCTGTGGGTCGGCGGCGTGATCGAGCTGGTCGCCGGCGCGCTGATCGCGGTGGGCCTGTTCACGCGGCCGGCCGCGCTGCTCGCGTCGGGCACGATGGCGGTGGCGTACGTCCAGTTCCACTGGAAGCTCGACTTCGCCGACTACCGATGGCTGCCGATCGTCAACAAGGGCGAGGCCGCGGTGCTGTACTGCTTCGCGTTCCTCTACCTCGCCGCGCGCGGCGCCGGGAGCTGGTCGCTCGACGCGCTCAAGCGAACCGGCGGACCCAGGCGCTGAGCTCGACGCCGCGCGGAATCTGGCTTCGGGGTCACATGTTAACGTGACGCGCATGGTGCGATTGACGTTGCTGACCGACCCGTACGCCTCGGTCCGGGTGGCGGTGTACGAACCGACCATCCTGAAGTGGCTGAGTGTTCCGACGCTGACGGATCTCCTGGCCGACGTGCGTGACCGCTACGTCGAGCGGCGGATTGGGGACGTCCCGGGAGGAGCTGCGGCCCCGACGATCGCGCGCTTCGATTGGCGTCTCCCACCTGGTCAGTTGACCTCGGCGTTGCGGGCGGCAAGCCTGGCGCGCGCGACCAAGATGGATCCGCCGGCGCACGCGTTCGTGGCGCCGAGCGCTCGTCGCGCGGTGCTGTCCGATGCGGAGAAGAAGCGTCGCGAGGAGCTTGTCCGAGGGCTGATCGTCGATCCGTCCCTGGACCTCGAAGGAATGCTCGGCGCGCTCGACGATGGCGAGCTGCCGCACCTCGTCGCGAGCGGCGGCCTCGCGCAGGCGCTCAGCCCGATCGGGCTGATGCACCTCTACCGTCAGCTCTACTTCGACGCCGGCGAAGGCATGGGCCCGATCGAGCAGGCCTTCACGGTCGCCCCCAACGAGGAGCTCGTCATCATCCAGGAGATGACGCGGCGCGAATCGTCCGAGCGCACGGAGACGTTCGGTACCGAGGCCACGCTCGAGAAGACCGCCGAGGAGAGCACGTTCGACGAGATCTCCGATTTCGTGGCGACCGCGCTCCTCCGCGACACGACGCCCGGCGCGCCGCGGAGCGAGTCGCCACGCCGGGGCCCGACTACGTGACGCTCGACGGTGAGGTCGCACCGTCGAGCGCGAACGCGGCGACGGCGTACCCCGTCGTCGAGGAGTTCGAGGTCGTCGTTCCCACGGAGGGTTTCGTGTACGACGGCATCGAGGTGGGATGACGACAGGTCGATCGATGCTGGTCGTCGCGATCGCGTCGTTGGTGGCGGTGGGCTGCCGCTGTGGTGGGAACACCACCTCGGAGCCGGCTCAGCCTTCGAACGAGCAGACAGGGATCGCCTACGGCCTCGACTGGCTGCCGAGCGACACGACCATCGTGGCGCGCTTCGCGCCCGGCTACGGACCGCTCGCGGACTACCTGGAGACGCACCCCGCGCCGCCGGACTGCGTCGCGCGGCTGCTTCCGCAGATCGCGGCCACGTACATGGTGCACCGGTACATCGCGGATCCCCCCGTCACCGTGATCGAGGAAGACTTCGATCGTGACGAGGTCGAGCGATGTGTGGTGACCGCGCTCGGCGTCGAGCTACGGCGTGACGACGACGACCCACGGCTCACCAGCGTCGTGGGAGGCGATCACGAATCATGGATCGGCTGGAGCGATCGGCGCGTGGTGTGGCATGAGGACCTCGAGCGCGTATTGGACTTGCTCTACGCGGCCGACCGGATTTCCCCGGAATCGCTGATGGCATCGTTGCTCGCTCGCGTGTCGCAGACTGGGATCGGCGTCGTCGGAACCGCCGACCTCACGTCCCCGTTTTTCGGAACTCCGTGTGTTGGATTCATCGATCGGTGGCAGTACGGCGGGAGTGGTGATTTCGCGGGTCGTCTCCTGTTTGCCGATGAGAGCGCTGCGGAAGCGGTGATCGCGGCGAAGGCCAAGCGAGTTGCACAAAAGCCCGGGTACGTCGGCCAGGCTGCGCTTCGGATGTGGGAGTTCCGCCAGGAGGGCAACGAGATCGCGCTCGGGTTGGGCCTCGCGAACCATCATCCATCGGACCTGGTGCGGTTCGCGGAGCACTTCTTCGTTCCTACTGGTGCCGCTCTTCCCCGTTCAAAGCCCTGACCTCGGGCTGTAGTCGGCCAAAACTACAAGCTTCTCGCCGTCGCGGGCCATCCACCGGATCGCGAACCGACTCACTCTCAGTTCAAGCATCGCGATCAGATTCTCGACGGAATAGCGGCCGCC
>Ga0163144_10021852_pt1 | contig 12702 bp, 3 predicted proteins | sample OliLak19BULKMAT1_FD_123175 | JGI IMG/M metagenome (GOLD analysis project Ga0163144, IMG submission 123175) | Freshwater microbial mat bacterial communities from Lake Vanda, McMurdo Dry Valleys, Antarctica - Oligotrophic Lake LV.19.BULKMAT1 | ecosystem: Environmental > Aquatic > Freshwater > Lake...
GATGGGATACTAGTATTTGTTAATCTCTTCATGTGAGATACATAGGTACTAATAAACCAGCAAAGTTCTCATAGTAGGTCCCTGTTCACAAAGCTTAACACATGCATCTTTTTGTAGAACTCAGGGTGCCACATGTAGGAAGCTAGCCTGCAAAAGGTAGTGGAATGAATATTATGAGCTCTACTATGTTTTAAAATGGTAGCTTATGGAAAGTCATGGAAGAGAGAAGAAAGAGCAACTAATTGAAGGAGGTCCGAGTCAGAGATTCTTCCTGAGTCATGAGTGATGAATCTCTAATGCTCGGCCATGGAAACACTGTGCATCCACAGAGCTCTACAGAGGGCCTTGTAGGGGTCCAGTGCACAGGGGATCCCTTGCCATTTTGCTGCCCCTGGCTAAACCCTTGTGTTTAGCTAGAAAGCCAAGTAGGTGAGGTTGGCATTAGTTTGGTCAGTCACTATTAGCACAAGACATGATCATGTCGAAAGAAACAAACCTTATTGAGCATCACCCTAGGATTGGGGGATCATGTTTGCAGCATCTCTGCAGTCCTCAGAAAGTCAGTCATGTCCACATTTTAGACTCCAAATGACCTTTCCATCCTGGGAAAATAAACTACTAGTAGAATCTGCACTGGCAAATTTATGTCAGAGGTCTTCTCTCCCATCTGTGATGTAGGGGGTGAGCTATGTGATGTCACAAGCCTGACTGGCTGCACTTGAAGCAGCTGTGGAAGTTGGAACTGCTTAGTTTGTGATTGCTACTAGTAAGGATGGGTGTCCAGTGAACAGTGACAGTGTTGGTGCACACAGGACCAATTGATGATGCAGTAGCCTGACACATTGGTCAACAGGAAGGCTTCTGGGAGTTATAGAAATACAAAGCTGGGACAGCCATGGGCTTTCTCAGGAGTTCTAGGAGTCTTTGGCGATCTGTTTGAAGGAACGATGGCATTGGATGGTGTCCTTCTTCGTTCTTCTTTTGCTGTTGTGAAAAGCTGCTGTTGATAGTGTTTTTTATTTGTAAAAGGCATCAGAGAGGCTGGTGGGTGCAGATGAAGTTGGCATGGCTGATCATGATGTTGGCAATGTTGGTGTTAACCCCTGTGCACCAGAATAAGTACTGGTAGGGTGCCAAGGATGTCAAGGGCCTCTTGGACTGCCCTCCCTAGGTGTCTCTTGCACGAAGCAACAAGACCATCATGAGTGTAGCAGACAACAAAAATGCCATAGTGTGTTTCGCACCAAGATTTCTGAACTGGCAGTGGTGCTGCCATCAACGACAAAGGGGATGCACTAATGGAGGACAGTATCGATCAATGATGAGCTTTTATAGAGATGGGTCCAAAGATTCTACCTTTGCACTTGACCGGCTTCTTGGTTGTATTGGTAGTCAAAGTAAACAATTTAAAAACTCATTGACCATTAATTACCTGCCCTGCCCCTAATGAGAGATTGCTTGGCAACTGAAGAGTTCTTTTGCCATTGATTCCGACTCCCTAGTTGCCCCCCCCCTCCCCCAGGCAATCCAGACTAAGTGAACACGTGAAATTTGTTATTTGCTTGCCAAAAAGAAAAGAAAGGAAATTAAAGGAAATTAAAAGCGGAAAAATTGGTACATTATCTGTTTTATTTTAATCTTCAGCATGGCTGGGTGATCTTACTAGTATGTGTCTGTGGTGTGTCTGTGGTGGCCCTCAATGCTGTTGTGGTAAGTGTGTATGTCTTGGTATGGTATGGTGTGGGTGTATATCATGTGGGATGGACGTAGCAGTTTTACTTTGGGTAGAATTTTGCTGTTGTTTCCTTGACGTTTTGTGGCTGCGTCCAGTTGTTAGAGTTAGACGTCATCGTTGCAAAGGGCAAGCATGACTGCGAATTGTGGCCAGGTTGCTGCTTTGAATTTCATTGCAGCTGGATTCCTCTGTTATGTCGTTTTTGGATTTTGGCTTGAATTGGTGTTGGTTGGTTGGCATCACCCACATCTTTCCGCAAGCTTATGCGTGATTTCTATAATAAGGAGTCACACTGAAGCTAACGTTTGTCTTGGAGCTGTGCCAACATTTCAAACCACTGTCGCAGCGCGTCACCTAGCACCTCGGGTAGGGCCTGCATATCATCCAGAAATAAGTAGTAGGGGAACGGGTAATCCTCCATGAAACGTTTCACAATCGGTTTGCCTTTCTCAAAGGTGACTTCTTTCATGTTGACGATGCTATCCCCCTTTCGCTTATCGTCGCCTGGAGGTTCAACGATGATCATAGCAAGTAATATATTTCGCTCCATCATTTCGCGAATCAGCTTCTTTAAAGTCGATCGGCTGTCACGTTCGATGCGGCCATCACTGATCAAAAACACGATTTGAAGCGATGCAACATCACCGGGTGTATCTAAGACAGACAACGCACTTTGGAGACAAAGCGAGGTTCGAGTGCGGGCTTGATCAAACCTGATTTTTTTTACCACGTCAAAGCCACTTTCAGATGTAAAGGGTTTGTTGAAGGGGTGAAGAAGTTTCATGTCATCACCAAAGCTTGCTACCCCTAGTTCACCTATTTCCAGTTGGCTCATACCACGTGCAAGCGTCGCCATGGCTCGAAGAGCCATCTCGCCTGTGCCCCCTTTAATCATGCTTTCGGAATCGTCCACTGCAAGGAGCACTCTATAATTTCTCTTCGCAGGTTTTGTACGACGTAGCCATATCTTGTCCTTTCTGTAGCCACTTGCTACGTAGCCAATGACTCGTTTCATGCTTATTCGCTTCCCCGTGCGGTAGTCTCCCTTCAGTTTGGAAGCCACAAGCGGCTCCATAACGAGACGAAGCTTCTCGCAAAGACGCAACGCAAGATTGTGGGTGTCTCCCACAATTCGCAGCCACCTGTGGCGAGCCTCCGTGACCTCAGCGCTGCTTATGCCAGATACCTGCTCATCTTCAACAAACGACAAATCCATCCGCTCGCCAGATAGTCCTTCCTCTTCAATATCCAATCGAGACATGTCAGATACAACTTGATTACTCGGCCGATCTTCGTCTGAAGCAACCGATTCCTGGTCGTTATTGTTACTGCTGCTATGCGAACCAGAATGCTGACTACCGACATCATCAATATCTTCGTCCTCGACTTCAGGGCCATCATCCTTTTCTACCTTTATTTTGTTGTCGGCGGTCTGGTCTTTTGGCGACTTCTGAGGTACGCGGCGAGCGCTTTTTTGTTCAACCCTCGACTCTTGTCGTGGCTGCTCTACCTCAGACACGGCCGGATTTGGTTCAGATTGATGTTCCAGATCAACTGCTTCCTCTTCTGCGACTTCGCCGAGGACTTGTGACGTACCAGCCATTTGCTCCGGTGCGTATTCGAATTCTCCTGCAATATTTTCTTCTTGCTGGGCTGTACTTTCCCCGGTTTCTGTGGTTTCTTCTTCTAAATTCTGAGAATCTACCATGTGAAGCTTCTTATGCCAGAATTTGGTTGCATCACCAGGATTCTTAAAAGGATTTGGCACTTCCTCGCTGCATGCTTTGGTTTCGTTCTCAGTCACCCCATCCTGTCTGCCATCCTCTCCTTGCTGTCCATCCCCAGAGCCACCTTGACCACCAGACGGTTTATTCTTCTCCTCCACGTCTTCTCCAACTCCTGCTTCCTCGTCCTCTTGGTCGGCTGGACCTGCATCCCCCTCTTCCTCAGTTTCGGTATATTGACAAGCATCTTTCCCATCTGGTGCACTAATCCCAAGTCCTTCATGTTCAGTTGACGACTCTGGAGGCAGGTCGATGCGAGGAGGCTCATGCTCTTCATTTGCCTCTGATTCCTTTTCAGGATTTTCGTTTTCGTTTGGATCAGGGAAAGCAGTATCTGCGGCGTGACCTTCGTCCTGCTCATTATCAGACTCAGCAGCCTGTTCTTGGTTATCTTTCTCTGTCGCCTCATCTGTCAAAGGCTCTGTGTCTTCGTTGTCCTCTTCGTTGAAGCCACCTTCCTCCATGGGATTTTCGTCGCCCCCTTCGCCATTGTCGTCATCTTCTAAATTTAAATCATCGCCTAAATCCATTGACTCCTCTTGCTCTTGGTCTTCCGGCACGGAAGGCTGTTCTTGGCGAACATCCATGCCAGTGTTTTCTTCGTACAAGTCCTCGAAATCTTCATTGATATCAGCTTCTGACCCATTATCGCTGCCGTTTCCATCATTCTGATTCTGTGGTTCCTGTGCCTCGTCTGAAGCTTCTGTTCGAGGATCACCGCCAGCTTCCTCTTCCTCTTTTGTACGAACTGTGTCATCATTTTTCGCATCCTTCATGCTCGAGTTCTGACTCAAACGAATCGCGTATTATTGGCAACACGTACAGGTTAGTGTCGTTCCTTACGAATTTGCTGCTTCACTTTATCAGATTGGTTTAGACGACTGGGTGTGGCCTACCTTTTCGAATTTTTCTTTGCCTTCGTCAATTTGATCATTGTCGTCATCACTGTCGTCCCAAAGCTTTTCATCCTACAGGTACATTGTAGTACATATAGAACAGTGGCCCAGAAAAATCAACCAAACGGTTAGAAGGATGATTCCCAGTTCCAGCCGGGCGAGGCAGTTGAAAATGATTCCACAGACCAAGCACATCGAAGTGTTCACCAAAACAATAACTTACCAGGACCTGCTCATTGGGATCTTCTTCGAGGCCCATTTCTCGGTCTACCTCCTCCTTGTCCTCTTCGTCCTTCTCGTCGCCATCATTTTCTTCAGGATTGTCCGGCATATCATACATGTCGCCAGCAAAGGTTTCCTCCATTTCCATGCCCTGGGAGAAATTTATGAAGGAATAATTGTCTTGTGAGCCAGGCCTAAATTTGAAAGAAAAGTATTCCGGCCTCTAATCCAAAGTGACAGTTTTATTGGACCTACCTGCTCTGCCTCTTCCTTGTTTAGTTTCTCTTCCTGTTTCTCTGTGCCTTGATTTTCGTCTTTCGTGTCGCTTTCCAGCCCCAGCAGCTGCTCTTCACTTTCAAGCTGATCTGTTACGTCCTTGGCGGCCCCGGCGTCCCCCTCTCCCATACCAGTGCCATCTCTGTCTTCAAACGTCCCTCCCGCATCTCCGTCATTCTCAGCATCGTCTCCAGAAGCGTCATCAGAGCAGTACCCTTTTGAGATAAGCACTCGAAACACTCTGATGAGAACGTACTGAAGCTTAGCTGTCTCCCTATAGAATTGGATAGAATCGCGCAGTTTCTTTTCCAGCAAAGAGGAGGCAAGCTCGCAGAGAGCTCCAAGATCAGCAAGTAGATTTGCATGATCAGCATGCCCTGCGGCGGCACTTGCAGCTCGAACAACGCTGTCAAGAGCTTTGTTCAGTGTGCTGATGTCAATTGCAGCCCATTCCTGTGATGCTTTCGAATGACAAGTCCACAGCTTATGATCGTCACATATGTTGTCCCCGCCGCCTGAGTCGCCGACACCACGACTAACAGTATCCCGCGCTCCCTGCACAGCCAGGAGTGTAACCTTCACAGCGCAATCAATATTTTCCAGGAAAGTGCTGGAATCTACACATGTCTGACCATTACTTTGAGTAAAGTTTTGGCTCGGGGCGACACCATCAAGCGCTCTCGTAGAAGCTTCTAATTGCTGAATTATTTCTTCCATGGCATCTTTCGGAATACACATCAAAGAAGCATTTTGATCTTGACACTTGCGGAACGTTTTGAGTGTATTCTCTACCTCTGCCCTCGCTTTTTCTGACGCTTTGAGGTCTTTTCCAATAACGATCAGCGGAGCGCCTAAAGTAAGAGCAAAGTCGCTCAACGAATGCAAATGAGATTCCAGCTTCGAAATGGTCGAACTCGCCCAGTTGGCCTTCTTTTCGTCTTGTAATAGTGGTTGCGAAGCTTTAAGTAAAAATATCAGCTGTTTGATGTTCTCCGCTGTCGACCTTATTTTTTGGCAAGCACCATTTAGCGCAATTTTCCCCTCTACCTGTCGAGCCATAACCTCCGCCCCACCAAGAGCAAAACTAGCAAGCCTCGCTTTGAGAACTTTGAATTCAGCAAGGAGGGATGAAAGGATGGAGCGTTGCTGGCTTATCAGAAGAAACCCATGTTCGCTGAAGTTCAGCATTGCCTCCGTTTCACGTTTACTCATGTATTTGCTGCCAATCACTTGAGCCTCCGAACGCAGACGCGATAGCTCAGCACTACTTCTTGAAAAATAAGACTCCGACTCTTGCAACGTTGGTTTTAGCCCATCGAGCTCCATCGCGCCACTTTCCGAAGGGTTTGGAAGCTGGAACACACGCACCATTTCTTGTTGCTCCTTGGGCGCTGCCCATTTTGTATTCGAGTATCCTTGCCTTTTGAGTTCCCGGAACAAATCGACCAGCGCCCTTTCTTTCATTTGCCTTGAAGTTTTCTCCGCTCTCAAAAGTTCAATACGATGAAAGATGTCAGAGCAAAAATCTTGAACAATGCCTACTCCCAATTCACCCCAAGTTTCTTCCGTCGAGGTTGCTTGCCCGAGCATGCCCTCTATCTTCAAGGCATATCTCCGAATGTTTGCGATTAGTGGTGTCGACACATTTTGAAAACCATCAGAGGTCCATTGCCGGTTTTTTACAAAAACAGTTTTTAATGGTAAACCAACAGATTTGGCGTTGTTGTCCTGAAGATGAGGAAAAAATAATCCTTTCGTTGGCACAGCGAAACAAGCTTCATCTTTGGCACTGGAATCCGACCGAATCCCTTGAATTAGATTTTGGTCAATGAGCGCTCCGACGTTCAAGCTCAAAACGGCATCATAGTCTCGGAGACATCTCATGAGATTGCGGTGGTTCTTTTCGGTGGACTCTGTCAGCGCATAGTACGATTGCTCGTCCCACTTGGCAAGTTTCATTTGGTCGCGTAGCTTGTTCTCAATCGGAATGCGAAGTTCTTCTATTCGTTTCAAAACGGAGGGGAGGAATTGCTCATAATAAAGCCCGAGAGACAGTAGCAGCCGGGCCCATTGGAGATCTGCAAATCGTAAGTCTGCCTGCGCCCCTTTTGCTTCCTTATAAAGTTGACTAGAAAAGCTCTTCAGCATCTGTAGCCTCTCGTTGAATTCGCCCAAAGGGGACGTGAGCACGAAAGTATCCATAGCCTTTGCAAGTTCTAGCAGTTCCGAGTCGGTCGTATCAATAAAGTTGGTAAATAGGCGACGTCCGTCTTTGGTCCGCCCTTTCCAAACCCAACGAGGGGACCATTGGATACCGACATGGAGAACATTTTCACAAAATGAGTCTGTTTCTGCTGCTTCGAGACGAGCCGCGTTGCTTTCTTCTTGTGGCTTCCTGGCTTGATGCACTTTATATATTCGACCCCAATGAGCTCGGGCCCTTTTTAAGAAACGATCAGCGCGGCTTGAGAGCAAGGTGCTCCAGCTCTGCAGTTCAAGTTTTCTCCACGTTGCTACAACCTGACTGATATCGTTTAGGGGACTACCAATCTGGACTCGCTGGCTTGCGTGTTGTTCCCAATCTTGTGCATGGCGCAAAAGGATTTCCAAACACGCCATCATCTTTCCAACAGATGTAGAGTGAAGATCAAGCTTTCTAGCCTTGTCGACTACCTTGAAAATACCGATAAGAATTTCGTTACCAGGAAAAGCCGTCAAGAGCTGCGTCATTCGAGCAATCATATTGTCAAGGGCTTTCGTTGCTGTTGACAATTCCGTCGGATTTGGGTCTGAATAAAAGTGGTTCATGCAAGTGGTTGCACCACGAAAAGGGTCTCCCTGGTTCAGGACAAAATTGGACGGCACCGCAAGTGACAACGCCATGACGTTAGCTGCCGTACCAGGAGCTCTTTCCTCCTGGAGTGGATAACCAAATGTCTCAAGAAGAAGAGTGCCAGCAGTCATCGAATGCTTGAAAGTCCACTGGCGGGCGTTGTCATTTACACCCACCTCGTCCGAGAAAAGTAACCTATGCATCAAGCAAAGGCTTTGTGTTTCATCTGGTGACATTGCAACGTAATCTGTTGCGTCGTTTTCGATGTACACCTCCTCGTCCTGAACTGGGACGACCTCATCTTCGTCTTGGCTCAAAAGATTTTTGAATTCACTCCAGTGGTCGGGAAACTGTTCTCTAAAAGTTCGTTCCTCTTCCATTTCTGAATCTCCGCGTGGCGGTACCTTTTCGTCGCCTTCTAGTTCCGACTTGACCAAATCTGCAAACACCGACTTGCATAGACCAACGGCTCTGCTGTCAAGCCCATGTGCAAGTTTCTGTATGGAGAGCCGCGCCAGAATGGCAAAACCAATTGCCCGACGGCATTGTATGCTACCCTTGCTTGTGCATTGGATTGAACGCATAGTTTCATAGAACGAAGAGTGATCGAAAATGTCCCCCATCGGATATTTCAGTGTATTCCTTACTGTGTCAAACTGCAGCGAAAGCCGCTGTGACTTTGGCAAACAACATTTAGATAGATCCCTGAGTCCAACCTGGATAAGCCTCACCGAGTCAACCAATGGCAAAACGACATCTTCATAGTCGCCAAATTGCGACGCAAAGCGGCTGCAAAACGCTTCTGCGGTTTGGTGCCAATGATTTGTTTGGTCGCTAGCCTTCTTTGAATCCTGGGATATCGCAGATGTCTCAAGCAATTCAATTAAAGCCAGGACCGTTTCCTTACTGCAGCGATTTGACCCGAAGTCCCTAGACTCTCGGAATATCTCAATGTATGGAGGAGCTCCTGCCGGTCTCTCCACTACTTTTTTCTTTTGCGTATCGCGTTTTTCGAGCAGCAACATGCCTCTGTCCAACAAACTGTTCACAATGGGTGATTCAGGTGCGAAATCCCCGTTCTGGACACCCGAATGCAAGCGCATAGCAGAAACTTGTAACCGAACTTCCGACAGCTGGGAACTTATCAGCTCAAGCTTCGCCAATGGCTTTCGACCAGGGTCCAAGGGAGAAGTAGGCAAGAAGAGATGAAATCGCAACAAGCCGGTGTACACCTGGGCGAGTGCGATGTCCTTTTGGCTTGAGGGTACCTCCTCGTTCAACAACCGGCCGAGTGCAGCCAGCAAGGGCAGGACAACAGGTTCAAAGAAGTTGGCAAATACGGTATGGGAACATGGCTTGAAAAAGGCACGCAGTCTCTCAACGTCCCACAACCGGATCGCCGTATGTAAGCCTGTAGCCATTTCAGCATCTGCGTCCTTCGGAAACCACTTTCTCAATGCCAAGAGAGTTTCTTTTGTCATGTAATACAGCTCATATGGCATCTTTACTGACTCTTGGAACGACACAGCTGACAAAACCTGAACAAAATCGCGTGCCTGCAATGCTCTTGCGTGGTAATTTTCTAGCGTAGAATATACATTCCGTTTACCCAATAAAGTGAGGACCACCTTTGTGTGCCTCCAGCGATGACAACCACCTGATAACTGCGTGTTAAGGCAACGAGAGGGAGACAAAAAATACTCATCAGCTGCATCTATGCCGACAAGCAATGGCATCTCCATCCCCGCCGAGATTGAGCCGGATCGGTCAACAGATGATCCGATAGAATGCTGTAAAACCATCGAAAGCATTAAAGGGAGTAGATATCGTAGTAATCTTTCGGTGTGTCCGCCATTCTTCGGAGAAACATCTTCGCAAGCCCAGATAAGGGTTTGGTAAACCCGCAAGTCTGACACGGGCCAGTTCGTCCGAACGAGAACCTCGTTGATGAAATAGCGCATGCCAGATAACAAACCTACCAGCCCTCTTTGCAAGTGTGAAGCCGTCGCTGACTCCAGCAACAATTGACATAGTTGACGCAAAATCTTCATTTCTTCTTCTCTGCAAAAACAATCTGTAGAAGGCGATAGCTGTAGTCGTCCAAAGTCATGCATAAGGTCAGTAGAGAAACTTTTGTAACCTTTTCCGCCCACTTCAAACTTCTGACCATTGTTTACTTTGTCGAGATCCTCGATGTCTAGCATATTTTCGACAGTTTCTATGCTCTGGTCTATTCTGATTTGATCAAGTCGGGAAAAGAATTCTAGCTGTCTTGCTTCCCACTGCTTCTTTATTGCATTGCTCGCATCTAGAGGAAAACTCGGAAGCCCTTCTGTTCTCGTTTCTCCTGACATTTCATCAGTAGAGGAAAAATGTAACGTTGCAAGGGCCGACAATAACTCCATTTTATCCTTTTGCCGAACGAAAAGAGATGCATGCTTCTCTTTAATGAGGTCTTTCAAGCCGACGGCGCTGCTTTCCGGTGAAGTGGGCTCTAGTGTTAATGCTGCCAGATTTCGCAAGCGTACAATGGCCTCCCACTGAGAAGCCTTACTTGGCACCAACGGGTGCAATGACTTGCTCCATATGGACGGCGACCCAATTTGATTGGAATCGCCATAAAAAAAGGTATCAATGGTGGCGATAAGGGCATTCATGCGACGCATGGAATCTCGTGAGTATTCGACGTTAAGCGGAGAGTAGATCAACTCGAATCTCTCTAGACTCTTCTTGAACCAACGCCATTGAACAATGAATTTGTTCTCGTCCAAGGCCAGGAGCGAGCTCTTATCTGGCAAGTAAAAACTGTCGTGTAAAAATACCCACAGCCTGTCCCTTTGTGTGAGCAGTTCGCGAAAGCTTTCCCAACTTTCCTTTTGTTCGGCGCGCATATGAAGATCTTGTGCAACATAAGATATCCATTTATCGATTGCTTGAAGCAGGGGAAAGAAGACTGGAGTAACACGGCAAGAATTCGAAGAAGAGTCAACTCTTCCATCATGCAATAAGTAGGAGACATCCAAAACCTTCCATTCAGTCGGTGGCGCCTGTGAGACATTTATGGACTCCATTCTCTCCTTCCAGATGGTTTCCGTAACTTTTTGTGGAAGCCGTGCAAGACTAGAATCAACATCATTTTCACCAGAAAGTCTTTCAAATACTGCAACTGATTTGCGGACGTCTGTGTCGTCACCCGGGGAGCTCAAGTTCTTGAAAACGCCGAAGAAAAGTTCTGACATCAACTTAAATGTTGTAGCAAATGAAAAATCACATCCATCCAAAAAGACATTTCTCTCTGTATTCGCGTTTCCATCGTGGCCCAACAGGAAGAGCAACAAGACGAAGTTGCGAAAATGGGCCACCGATGCATCAGCAGGTAGCGATGGACAAATGGCATCAAATTTGATAGCAAGGCTTTCACTGCAAGTGCTTAGTTGCCAGATATCGAAGCTGCCAGGCATCAGCTCTGCGGTATTTGAAATGTCCCCACAGAAGATACGGAGAATCCGGCCCTGCCAGTCCGTGGCGGCAAATCGAGGAACGATGAGCCACTGTGACCTGAGATGGGGACTTGGAATGAGACATCGCGTTGAAGTCGGAGACAAAATGGGGAGGTGGAATAGGCTTCGTAGAAAGTCGAGAGACGTTGATAATGATGAACCTTGACTTAGCAAACCGGACAAAAGTGACGCCGAGCTGGCAAGAATCTTGATACAAGGTGACTCAAGCCCTAGTGAGGTGGCTTCCTTGCTGGCATTTTGGAAGCTGCTAAGAATATTGTCGGCTAAGGAAGCGGAACGCAAACCTCTTTGCCAGCACACGTCCATGCTGTCAACATAGCTACTTCCGTAGGAGAAAATATTTGAATGGGCTTTGGGAATTCGAGTGCAACAGGCCTCTGGGGGGAGAAGAGAAATTTCGATACATCGATTTCTCATTGCGCGAGAGATTTCGCCATGTTCTGGGTCCATGGTGAGAAACAACCGAAAATTGGGATGGGCCTTCACAACCCTGTGTTTGAGTTGAGCGTTTTCGTCTTTCTGGACGCCGCATTCGGCCATAAGAAGCTCCCCGTTATTCTCCATGACGGGATTAAGACGATCCAAGACGGAAGATGGGCATAGGTTTACATTTTCCAGTAGCAGCCAACTTCCCCTTGTCATAGCTTCAGCGAGAACTCCGTCAACCCATTGAAAATGAGCATGGTTGGCCTGTTCCAGGCATCCATCTTTGATGTATTGGATAGATTCTTCGATAGTCTTCCAATATTCTGAATAGAATTTGTTGTTTGTCGCTTGAGTCGAACTCAATTCCTCTCCCAGAGCCATTGCAATCGAGCGCAATGAAGGATTCCGAGAAAGAACCTTTTCGTGGTGGTTGCTGCAGCCTTTTCGAAGCTGAAAGAGAAGACCACCAATTTTGTTTCGGTATCCTTCGCTTTGGGCATATTCAAATGCGTATGCGCATGCCATCTCCTGCAGTGACGACAGTACGGCATTGTCTTTGGCCTCCACGTCTACTTGCTCAAAACAACCAACAAGCTCGTTAACGTCAGAAGAAGGAGACAAGTTTATGTGCACGAAGTCGGCATCGCAGAGCTCTGCTATGGTGTAGACAATGCTCGATTTCCCACTCCCAGTTTTTCCGACCAGCAAGCACGGCCACTCCATCTGAACACAGGTCGCCACAGCTTCAGTTGGGGACAAGAGAGACTCCAATATCGCTGGCTCAATTCTGGAGGGATCGTACCCGATAGGCATGTTTTGTTTGGTCCTGGGTAGAGTGGCCGAGCCAAGTCGAACGCATGTATCTGATACGCTAAAGCTCACGGTTCCCTTGCTCAAAATGTCGCGCTGAAAGACCTCGGCATAGATGGAACGCAGATCCTGGCGATCCTTTTCGGTCCGAAAGCGTTGCATATATAAAAATGATGCAAAGTGACCACACAAACTAGGA